>Ga0206802_1100_pt1 | contig 21457 bp, 23 predicted proteins | sample Alteio_BWOrgCont_63_FD_152902 | JGI IMG/M metagenome (GOLD analysis project Ga0206802, IMG submission 152902) | Enriched cells from forest soil in Barre Woods Harvard Forest LTER site, Petersham, Massachusetts, United States -... | ecosystem: Environmental > Terrestrial > Soil > Temperate forest >... | reverse complement strand
TGCATTTGAATGCACAGATAAAAGCAGGCGTGCAAGCAGTCATGCTGTTTGATACCTGGGGTGGTTTACTTGGCACAGAGAATTATCAACAATTTTCCCTGCATTATGTTAAACAAATCATTGATAACTTAATAAAAGAACACGAAGGTCTGCGCATCCCTGTCATCTTATTCACCAAAAATGGTGGCCAATGGTTAGAGCTCATGACTAGAACCGGTTGCCATGTAATCGGTGTTGATCATCAAATCAGCCTGAACCATGCCAGACAATGCTTAAATGGCCGCATCGCTTTGCAAGGAAATATGAATCCTGAAATTTTGCTGCAAACTCCCGATCAAATCCAAAAAGAAGCTGCGCGCATTTTGGCTGATTATGGCCACAATTCTGGGCACATATTCAATTTGGGGCATGGTATTACTCCTGATGTACCACCAGAAAATGTCGCCGCATTAGTCGAAGCCGTGCATTCATTGAGTCGCCAATATCATTTAAAACAATGAAAGGTGAGTAAGCATGTTTCGTCAATGCATTCTGATTTTTTTAGCGCTCTCAAGCTTTTTTCTTGTTGCAAACGTAAGCGCAAAGGTCGCTTCTTTTGACAAACAACTTCAAGATAAAGTCATCGAAAATAAAAAAACAGAATTAACACTTTTAGAAAAACTGGTTAACATTAATAGTGGCACAACCAATCTTTCAGGCATACACCAAGTTGGCAACATCGTTCGCCAAGAATTAAATCAATTGGGATTCACCACCCAATGGATTGAATTGCCGCCAGACATGCACCGCGCCGGCATGTTATTAGCAGAAAGACATGGCAACCAAGGACATCGTGTTTTACTGATTGGACATCTGGACACTGTTTTTCCGCCTGACAGCCAATTTCAAAAATTTGAACTGCGGGGAACCACAGCAACAGGACCAGGCATTACTGATGATAAAGGAGGTATTGCTACTATCCTTTACGCTTTAAAAGCACTGAATCAATTACATTCATTAGACAATACAAATATTACTGTTGTATTGATGGGTGATGAAGAAGACTCTGGAAAACCCACCAGCATTTCGCGAAAAGCGTTAATTAATTTAGCTACCCAAAATGATATTGCATTAGATTTTGAATGGGCACTAGCAAACAATACCGCTACCATTGCGCGTCGCGGCATCAGCCATTGGACGATTGAAGCACAAGGAAAAGAAGGACACTCTTCTGACATTTTCCAAAAAGGAACTGGCGATGGGGCCATCTTTGAATTATCGCGAATTCTAAATACCATGCGCACTAATTTGTCTGGCGAAAAATACTTATCTTTTAGTCCAGGTATTATCTTAGGCGGCACAACCATTACTGAAGACAAAAGCACTTCTACAGGATCAGCTTCAGGAAAATTTAACGTGATCGCGCAAGCTGCTATGGCAAGAGGTGACTTGCGTTTTCTCACCCCAGAACAAGAAACATCTGCTAGAAATAAAATTCTTGATATTATCGGCCAACATCTGCCTGGCACAACTGCATCCATTATATTCAAAGAGGGTATCCCTGGCATGGCACCCACATTGGGTAATCAAGAATTGTTGAAGAAATACAGTCAAGCCAGTATGGATTTGGGCTTTGGCCCCGTGACTGCGGTCGACCCTAATCAACGTGGAGCTGCTGATATTTCTCATATTGCATCACAGGTTAAAGCAAACTTAGCTGGGCTTGGGCCTGTTGGGACGGGCACTCATTCTGCGAATGAAACATTAGATGTCGCTTCATTAAGCATGAATACCCAGCGCGCAGCCCTATTAATTTCGCGGTTAACGCACTGATTTCTTTATCAATCTGATGCTTTTTTCGGCCGTCCATGAACAATTAATTTATTGGTACAGGCAATCGCAATAGCAGACGCAACCAACGTGAGATGAATAATCACTTGCCACATCACTGCATAATTATCTTTTTGTCCAGGATCGATGAAAGTACGTAGCAAATGAATCGATGAGATACCCACTAAGGATAAAGCTAATTTAACTTTCATGGTCCCCGCATTCACTTCATCCAACCATTCTGGACGATCAGGATGTTTTGACAGATTGAGTGTAGATACAAATGTTTGATATCCGCCAATAATGACCATAATGAGCAAGTTTGCAATCATCACCACATCAATTAGATCCAGCGCCTGTAACATGATTCCTGTTTCAGTTAAGGTATTGGCACCCTTGACCAGAGCCCATAGTCCCCAACCAAACTCATATACATAAACAATCAAGATCCCAATTAACCCTAGATAAAGTGGGGCTTGCAACCAACGACTGGAGAAAATAATAGTTGGAAGGCTTTTTTTAATACTCATTTCCATTGGCAGCTAACCTCTAAATAAAATTCGAATAAGATTTTTTCTGCTTTAGAGTTTATAATGTCTATCACTAACCTGCAATAAATCCACAAGGAGTTATTCAGTGAGCATCTTCCAGGAACCGATCGCCGAAATCATTTGGGACATCAAATATCGTTATCGCCTGCAAAATCAAATCATAGATCACAGCATTGAAGATACCTGGCGACGAATTGCCAAATCAATAGCAAAAGCTGAAAAACCCAAGCAGCGTCGTTTTTGGGAAGATCAATTTTACGATGCGCTCACAGGATTTCGCTTTTTGCCTGGTGGTCGAATTATTGCAGGTGCTGGCACTAAACATACAGTCACTTTATTTAATTGTTTTGTCATGCCAGTCTCCGATTCATTATCTGGCATTTTTGATGGATTAAAAGAGGGCGCGCTGACACTGCAAGAAGGTGGTGGCATTGGTTATGATTTTTCTTCATTAAGACCTAAAGGTTATCCAGTCAAACACAGTGGAACAATTGCTTCAGGCCCCGTATCATTCATGCGTATCTGGAATGCGATGTGCGCGACCATGTTATCAACTGGTGCAAGACGCGGTGCGATGATGGCCATTTTGCGCTGCGATCATCCTGACATTGAAGAATTCATTACTGCAAAATCAGATCCTCATGAGTTACGGCATTTTAATGTTTCAGTATTGGTAACCGATGCTTTCATGCAAGCAGTAAAAAGTAATGATCAATGGTCATTAGTTTTTCCATTGACAGAAGAAGATCAAATCACTTCTTCACCTGCAAAAAGCAACTCTATTGTCTTCCACCGCTGGGATGGAAAAGATATTCCTTGCCGAGTCATCCGTCGAGTGAATGCACGCGAACTCTGGCAAAAAATAATTAAATCCGCCTATGACTATGCTGAACCAGGCGTAATCTTTGAAGACACTATCAATCGAATGAATACACTTTGGTATCGCGAATGGATTAGCGCAACCAATCCTTGCGGAGAAATTCCACTGCCGGTTTACGGTGCTTGCAATCTTGGCTCGATTAATCTTTCGCAATTTGTCATTAATCCTTATTCGGAGAATGCTGGCATTGATTGGATTGGTATTGAAAAAACTACTGCTATTGCTGCGCGATTTCTAGATAACGTAATCGACATATCACGATATCCACTGAAAGTACAAAAACAAGAAGCCTTAAACACTCGGCGAATTGGTTTGGGTGTGACTGGACTTGCTGATTTATTTGTCATGATGGGATTACGCTATGGCAGTGAAGAATCTCTACAAATCGCAAAAGAAATAATGAAAAAAATTAGCTATACTTGCTGGGAAACTTCAATCGAACTCGCAAAAGAGCGTGGCTCATTTCCTTTATTCAAAGCAGAAAAATATTTGGCGGGTGCTTTCGTACAAGCATTAAATGCTGAAACTCGCGAAGGCATTTTAAAACATGGTATGCGTAATAGTCATCATAATACGATCGCGCCAACTGGAACGATCAGTCTATTAGCAAACAATGTTTCTAACGGTATTGAACCTGTATTCAGCGCGCATTATGAGCGCACGATACGATTAGCTAGCGGTGAATCACAAAAGCATACTGTCACCGATTATGCACTACAACAATGGCGCCGCCACCATCCTGATCAATCACTTCCACCAGCGTGGACCGATAGTCAAACATTGATGCCAGAACAGCATTTAAAAATTCAAGCGGTGATGCAACCCTATATTGATAACTCTATCTCAAAGACGATTAATATCCCGATTGATTTTCCATTTGAAAAATTAGCTGCTGTTTATACTGAAGCTTATCAATTGGGCTTGAAAGGCTGCACGATTTTCAGGCCTAACCCAATTACTGGGAGTATCTTGACTGATACGGTACCAGAAGAGCAGGTGGATAGGTGTTGTATTCTTGAATGAAATATTTGATAAAAAAGATTTCGCTATTTGTCATGCCAGCGAAGGCTGGCTAGCATGACAATAGCTGAGAGAACAGGAAAGTCCTTTTTCGATGCTTACCACTGCCTTCCCAATTTTTTCCAATAACACTAACGTCAATTCCCCATTCTTAACTTTCTTATCACGATGCATCTGTTCAATTAAATCCGCATAAGGAATAGATGGCAGATCCATTTTAATCCGACACTCATCTAATAAATTTCGAATTCGAAGTACATCAGCTGCTGAGATAAATCCTAATTTTTCAGACCATTGCGCCGCCATAATCATCCCAATTGCAACTGCCTCACCATGTAAGATAGCTTGATACCCATGCAGCGTTTCCAAAGCATGACCAAAAGTATGACCAAAATTCAATAATCTCCTCTCACCATGGTCCTTTTCATCCAACGCAACAAATTTTGTTTTGATAGCAGAGCAATGCCTAACTATATGCAGTAATGCATTTTTATCTTTCGCTAAAATAGAAACGATATTTTTTTCTAGCCAACCAAAAAAATCTGCATCACAAATTAACCCGTATTTCACTACCTCTGCCAAACCTGCAGAAAACTCCCTATCTGATAAGGTCGTCAACGTATTCACGTCTGCAATAATGCATTGCGGATGATAAAATGCACCAATCAAGTTTTTTCCTAAAGGATGATTAATTCCTGTTTTCCCGCCAATAGCAGAATCGACCTGCCCAATTAACGTAGTTGGAATTTGAATATAATTGACACCGCGTTGGTAACAAGCAGCTGCAAATCCAGTCATATCACCCACCATACCACCACCCAAGGCAATCAAGGTTGTGTCACGTTCATGTTTGTTTGCAACTAATGCTGAAATAATTTTTTGCCATTCTTCAATATTTTTATACTGCTCACCCTCTGCAAGAAAAATAACATCACATTGATGGCCCGTTAAAATTGCCTGTAACTCTTTTAAATACCATTGTGCGATAGTTTGTTGGGTTACAATTAATACTTGTTTACTTTGAATAAAAGGAAGAAGAATGTCAGGATCAGATAAAATGTTATGGCCAATATGAATCAAAACTCACCTCTCGCTCAGCCATTTCATAATATCATCAGAGATGGATCGAATCGTACGATGATCAGTTAACACCCGCCAATCAGCAATAGATTCATAAAGTGGTTTGCGTTCGTAATATAATTTCTCCAGCACTTCTTCGCGATTATCTACACGCAGCAATGGTCTGCGGCTATCGTTGATGGTGCGATCGCTTTGATAATCCAATGAAACATCGAGATAAACGACTGTCCCATGGTTAGACAGTGCAATTCTGTTTTCTTCATCGAGGATAGAACCCCCACCAGTCGCTAAAACAATATTAGTCATGCTGGTTAACTCGTTGATTACCATAGATTCACGCTTACGAAAGCCTTGTTCGCCTTCTACATCAAAAACCCAACAGATATCGACGCCTGTACGTATTTCAATTTCTTCATCAGTATCAAAAAAATTTTTATTTAAACATTTAGCTAAATATTTACCAATGCTGCTCTTGCCAGCACCCATCGGACCAATCAGAAAAATATTTTTATGTTTAAGCTCGCGCATATCTATTCCACATTTATAAAACAATCCTGGGTGTCACAAAAATCAATAACTCTCGTTTACCTTCCTTGCGATTCTTTTGTTGAAAAATGAGTCCCAACAGAGGGATTTTACTCAAAAATGGGATACGTTGATAACCCTCTTCATTATTCTCTTCATAAATTCCACCTAAAACAATCGTCCGGCCATTCTTTACTAATACATTTGTACTAATCTGTCGAGTATTAATTGCCGGAACACCTAAAACAGTGTGACTGCTCGGCTTATCCTGGTTCACTTGTAACTGCAATAACACCGTGTGATCGGGCATAATTTGCGGCGTAACTTTTAAACTAAGCACCGCTTTTTTAAAAGTGATGCTAGTTGCACCATTTCTACTCGTTTCCTGATAAGGAATTTCTTCACCCGATTCAATATAGGCAGTTTGTTGATTGGCCGTAAATAAACTAGGGCTTGAAATCAATTCCCCATGGCCTTCATTTTCCAATGCGGACAATTTTACATCAAGTAATGAGCCATCAGCCAATTTGGCAATAGCCAAGCTATATCCAGAAAGAAGAGCTCCTTCGCGTTCCTTGTCATCATTTGCACCAAATCTTGATGAAAACCGGATCCCCAATTGACGCTCAAAATCGATATCAACACTGGCAAGTCTCGCCTCAATCAGCACTTGCCTAACAGGAATATCCAACTGATGAACTAGCCGATAAATATCATGCAAATATTTTTCAGTGTCTTGTACACAAAGGCTATTGGTACGCATATCGACACGCACATGGCCACGCCTTGAGAGTAATGAATTAGTGCTGTCTTGCAGTATGCGGGCAAGCTCTTCCGCTTTTGCATAATGAATTTGCCACACTCGCGTGGTGATTGGATCTACTTTCTCATCAATTTCTTGTAGTTTTAATTGTTCTTCACGCTGATGAACAAACAAGGTGTGCGGCTCGATGACCCAGGCATGTCCTAACGGTCTTTTGGTTAAATCATGTGAGACTAGTAACGTATTCAATATTTCTTCAGGAGATAATTGCGAAAAATGCAAGGTGATGGTGCCCTTAACTCGGGGATTTACTACAATATTTTTACCGAGAACTTTTCCTAGCATTCGTAAGGCATCGGGTAAATTGGCATCATTTAGGTCGAGAGATATTTTATTGCCAGCAGCAAAACTTGTGTTGATACATAGCAATAGAATGATAATTAAAAAATAATTTTTTAGCATTAGATTGATCCTTTACATTTTTAAAAAATAAATACGCTTCTGCTTATCTTCAAGCTGAATTTCTTGATTAGTAATTTTCGTTACATTCGCTTTTTCTACGCCCAACATCGATCCAACTTGAATAAACAACATTTTTTCATTAGGTAATTTAACCATCGCCCATTGCAAACCATGCCCACCAATAAAACCCGCATAACGAATTTGCTTTAATGGAAATAACCCCTGCAACTCAACCAATGAAAAATGATCTTTCACCTTGGTATGCACACTCAATTCAGTTGCCGGTGATACAAACACGGTAAAATACAAAATAATCCGCCAATTATTATCAATCCAATGCAAAGAAAAATTCCTCAATGACACTGGCAAACGTGCTCGCACTACCCTATAAAGAAAAAATTCTAACTGTGATAAACTGCCAACTGCTGATACTTTTACAACACTGGCCGCCTCATTTCCCTTGAGCGCAGCCACGTTAGGCTTAATAATTTCCAAAGCAATTCCACTTAAACTTGCTTCTTGATAAAAATGAAACATCACTGAAACCAAATCATAAGCTGGATATTGCTTAACCAAATCCTTTAGTGCCCTATATTTTGCTTCAATCTCTTGATTGTCATTTAATAATGAATGATTGATATTTATCTTTGCCAAAAGCTCGCGAGCAATATCACACTGCTTGATAATCCGACTCATTTCATATGTAATGCAGAGCAAAACACCAACAGAAATAGATATCCCCAATCCCAACACCATTCGCCAATTAAGTAACGCCATATTCATCTCCTCGGGCATTTGCAATCAAAGTAAAATAAAAATTCTTTGCTCTTGGTAATTTCTTAATTTCCTTCAACTGAACTTCAGAGAAGTAAGTCAACTGATCAAGCTGCGTCACAAATAATTGCAACTTTTCAATCGCGTCGGCTTCACCTTTCAACGTCAATAAATTTTTTGCCAGCATGATAGCGCTGATTCTCACAGGTCTCGCAACCATTGAATCTAGCTCACTAATTTCTTGCTGAGATCGTCGCAATTTATTTTCCAACATTTTTGAATGATTTAGCTGTCGGCCTAATATCTCATTTTGTTTTTTCAATCCCATGACTTTATCTACGGCGGGCTGCATTTCATTTAAGGTATTCTCAAGTGTTGAAATTTTTTTATTTAACTTAATTAAATAAAAATTAAAACCTTCATGCGCGCAAATTAATGCGGCCAAGCCAAGTAATACACCGATCACAATAGATAGCTTGTTATTCCATTTTTCTTTTGCACGATGTTTAATTCTCCATGGCAACAAATTAATTCCTGCTACAGAATCGATCTTTGCAACACCTATGCGTTTGACAATCAATCCTGCTTCGTTAAGCACATGCACATAAGAATGTATTTGTGCTTTTTTCGCCGCAAATATTTGTACGTCTAATGGCTCATCCTGATCTTTTTTTTCTGCGATAGTAAAATCAAAACAAAGATCGTCACTGATGCTCGGGAAGTATTGATTGAGATATTCACTAATTTCAGACTCACACTCTTCTTCTGTCAAATGACTGGGTAATTTTAGATGTTTGGAAATAACAGACTGAGCTGGCAATGCAAAGGCTGCTGGAAAATTATCAATCCGCAACAGAGTGACCCAATACTTTAATCGACAGATGATTTCTGCAGGCTGCTTAATTTCGCCATCTTGGATGACTCCGGCAGGCAAATCCAAATTGGCCAGTTTCTCTAGCGTTATTTTTAACTTCCTTAAGTTTAACTTTGTCAGCTGGATATCGTTTTCGATAACATCCAAGCCAATCAATGGCTTTGCTGTAAATAATGGCAAGGTATTCTCCTGTTTCAGAATTTTTAAAAGTGGGTAGTAAAATGGATAAAAAATGTACGGGGAACCAGCGGTCTAGCGTGGCTATGCCTAATGATTTGAATATTTGAGGAAAATTTATCGAATTACTGAAAAAAACTGTGATATTTTGTACACTTTTATAGTAAAATACAAGGCTAACCTGAACTTTTAGTAAATTATGAATTATATTTGGCGACTTTTTAAATTATTATGTGCCTTATCTGTTGTCGTAACGGCAGTAGTGATTGTGGGCGTTGTCTATTATATAGAATTTGTACTACCCGACATTGATGCGTTAAATACTGTTCAATTCCAAGTTCCGTTAGAAATTTATACACATGATGGTAAGCTCTTGGCCGAATTCGGCGAAAAGCGCCGCATTCCAATCCCTTATAATAAAATTCCTAAGCAATTAATTAATGCCGTGCTTGCCACAGAAGATCAGCGCTACTTTCAACATCCTGGTGTCGATATCCCTGGTCTATTCAGAGCTGCCGTAAAATTAGTTGCTACTGGCCGCAAACAAGAAGGTGGCAGCACCATTACCATGCAGGTTGCACGCAGTTTTTACTTAACTCGCAATAAAACCTTTGGTCGAAAACTACGAGAAATTTTGCTGGCATTGAAGATCGATCATAAACTCAGCAAACAAAAAATTCTTGAACTTTACCTCAATAAAATTTTCCTAGGTGCACGTGCTTATGGCGTCGAAGCCGCTGCAGAAATTTACTATGGTAAAACACTGGATCAACTGTCACTCGATGAATACGCAATGTTGGCAGGGCTACCTAAAGCGCCTTCTGCACTTAATCCTATTAGTTACCCAGAAGCTGCCCTAAAACGTCGCGACCATGTGTTAGCGCGCATGTATGAACTGGGTTACATTAAACAAAAAGATTATAAGCAAGCACTCACAGTACCCATTGAAACTCACTACCATGAATTGCAAACCCAGATAAAAGCACCTTATGCCGCTGAACTGGTTCGTCAACAACTAGAACAAATGTATGGTGATTCCATCTATACCGATGGTTTTTCTGTTTATACTACTATCGATAGTCACTTACAAAGTATTGCCAATCAAGCTGTACGTGACAACTTGGTTGCTTATGACCAACGTCATGGTTATCGCGGGCCAGAGCAAAATCTTGGGATGCCCGATATTAAAAATATGCAGCAGTGGGAGAAAAAACTGCATGCCATACCTGTCATCAATGGATTAGAACCTGCTGCAGTAGTTGACATGACGGATAACAATATCACTGTGCTACGCGCTGATGGCAACATGGAAATTATTTCTTGGAAAAATCTTTCGTGGGCACGCAAACAAATTGACGAGGATACACTTGGTCCATTGCCGAAAAAAGCCAGCAACATTCTGAAGCTGGGTGATTTGATACGCATTATACCAACTTCGTCAGGGTGGCGTTTGGCGCAAATCCCTAGTGCACAAGCCGGCATGATTTCAATCCATCCACAAAACGGCCAAATCCTCGCGTTAGTCGGCGGTTTTGACTATCAAAGCAGTAAGTTTAATCGCATCACCAATGGGCAGCGACAACCGGGATCCAGCTTTAAACCTTTTATTTATTCTGCTGCACTTGATAAAGGCTACACATTAGCAACCGTTATAAATGATGCCCCTATCGTTCTTTATAACCCACTTGATAACAGTTTGTGGCGCCCACAAAATGATACACATAAATTTTATGGCCCAACACGCTTACGAGATGGATTAATCCACTCTCGCAACCTAGTTTCAATTCGGTTATTGGGATTAATTGGTACGCATTATGCAGTCAAATATATAGAACGCTATGGTTTTGAATCTTCACAACTGCCGCCTGTCTTATCACTAGCGTTGGGAACAGCATTAGTCACGCCGTTACAAATGGCCGTAGGTTATACTGTTTTTGCCAATGGCGGTTTTAAAGTAGCACCTTATGCAATCGATAATATTCGAAACTCGCGTGGACAAATCATTTATCAAGCGAAACCATTAGTTGTCTGTAACAAATGTACTCCTGAAGATTTTGCTAAAAAAGATAACCCCTATGCTCCCCGCGTGATCAGCCCACAAGTTTCATTCTTGGTTACTTCAGCATTACGTGATGTTATCCAACATGGTACGGCATCCCAAGCACGTAGTTTGTTGCGCGCAGATCTCGCAGGTAAAACTGGCACAACGCAAAACCAAGTAGATGCCTGGTTTATTGGTTATAATCCAGATCTCGTTGCCCTTGCCTGGATTGGCTTTGATACACAACAGCAATCACTACATGAATACGGTGCACAAGCAGCCCTCCCAATGTGGATGCAATTCATGCAAGCAGCATTACAAGGACGCCCTGAACATCCATTTGATCAACCACCCGATATTGTCAGCGTTAGAATTGATGCAAAAACCGGCAAACGTATTGCTGGAGATGACCCTAATGCCATATTTGAATATTTCATGACATCCACTGTGCCAGAGACTGATAAAAATCCTGTGCCTGCAGAAAATGCGACTTCAGCTAGTGGTGAGAATGGTGGGGTTTATTAAATTGACTCGTAAAAATAAATTTATGGCAAGACGGCTTATATCCAAGAGATGATAAGTACTCTGTTCTAACTTTATCATACATAACCTGATCGGCATGCTGTGACCCATCAACTTCAATAATAATTAGATCCCCCCATCCGGCCGTTGGCCACCTTCCCCCTGCGTGGGAAGGCATTCTAAGCTGCACTTTACATAAAATGCGAGTCACATCCGATGAATTGTCAACAGCCCCCACTGCATTTAATTATTAGACTCTTACTACCGTTACACGTCAAAAACAAATCCCAATCTCTGAAGCAACCCCCTATCCTCTCGACTAACATTCACCTGCTGAATCTCAACAAACCCAAATTCATAATGATCAGTAAATTCCTTTCTCAATTGATCAAATGTTTTTTTCGAGTTCAACAATTCTGATTTAATATATTGTGTATATTTCAGCACATCAAAAATACCTAAAATCACATCACGCCATTCCATTTTTTTTCCCGAAAATGAAATGGTTTTTTTCGGATAATTTATCGGTGTTATAACCTCATTCGGAATGACACCCATCTCTAGCGCTTTCTGGTAAACCATTTCAATCCCACGATATTTTGCTTGTATTGAATGTCCGGCAATATGCTGGGTTGCAATCACTGCTGCATTTAAAATTTCACGATCAATTTCTGGCTCATGTTCCCAGACATCGAAACACCATTTTAAATGGCGACCGTGATTTTTTAAATCTTCAAAATTGATTGCAGCACCACGACCTGTATTTAATAAGATACAACCTGGTTTTTGACGCCGTAAAAATTTTTTGTCTATCATGTGAAAGGTGGGATATTTCCCACCATGAGTTAATGGTGTATGAAGTGTAATAAAATCTAAATCAGAAAATTGATCTAACGGTGTCGAAACAAAGTCATTTTCATTTTCAGCTCGAACTGGATCACATTGCACCACATCGACATTCAGCAATTTTAATTTTTCAACCACCCGCGAACCTATTTTACCTACACCGATAACACCCGCACGAATTTTATTCGTTGAAAGTATCTCAGCTTGTTGCAAAGCAGCAATCACACATACAGCATATTCTGCAACTGCATCCGCATTGCATCCAGGAGCATTCGCCCATCGTATGCCTTGCTGCTCCAGCCAATCAGTGTCGATATGATCCAGGCCTGTCACTGTACTACCAACAAACCTGACACTTGTCCCTTCAAGAAGTGACTGATTGATTTGCGTGACTGATCGCGCCAATAAAATATCTGCATCCAGCAAATCATTTCGCGTAAGGGTACGGCCTTGTTTAAAAATAATTTGGCCGCAGTGTCCGAAATAATGCGACACAAAAGGAATTTCTTCATCTGCTATGATTTTCATATCCAATAACTCAGCACAATACCGATAAAAATGATTAATCCGACCCAGTGATTTAAAAAAGCCTTGAAGCAAGCATCGCGGTCACGAGTACGAGTTATCCATTGTTGATAAGCAAACAACATTGCCACAAACAATAAACTAGTATAATAAACAACATGCAGATTGAATAAGCAGCCCACGACTACTAACAATAGAATAAACAAGCATTGCAAGAGACCTATAATTAACAAATCTCGTTTACCAAAAAGAATAGCCGTCGATTTGACACCAATTTTAATGTCATCCTCTCGATCAACCATGGCATAGTAAGTATCATAAATCACTGGCCAAGTCGCTGCTGCTAAAAATAATACCCAGGATTTCATTGGGACTTGATTCAATTGCGCAACAAATGCCATTGGCACTCCCCATGCAAAAGTAACCCCTAATCCAATTTGCGGCAAATGCGTAATTCGTTTTAAAAAAGGATAACCGATTGCTAACAATACGCCGACAACTGCCAATAACACAGTTAATCTACCCAAAGACAATGCCAACAAAAATGCAATCAAGATAAGAATGGCAAACAATACCAATGCTTCTTTGACACTCACTTTCTTACTGGCTAATGGACGCGCACGAGTACGTTCAACCGACCCATCAAAATTTCGATCTGCTAGATCGTTAATCACGCAACCGGCAGAACGCATCACGATCACACCAACAATAAATATCGATACAATGCTAACGCTGGGCTTACCTTCACCTGCCAGCCACAATGCCCACAACGTAGGCCATAATAATAAAAAAATACCAATGGGCTTATTCAACCGCATTAAGTAAAAATAATTTTTTAGTCTATCCCAATAAAAAAACATCTGGCAAAAACACCTCTGAAAGTAATATTGCTTTATTGCGAATAGTAAACACTGAGCGTCGCGCCCATAATTTTTTATCTTGTATTGCAACAAGCTGCGCTATTTTTTGGTGCCAAGTATCGTGTTGCTGCAAACAAGCCATCTCAAATTCACTGCGCTGCAAATCGGGATAGTTAAATAAGATTGAACCCAGCGAATTATTCTCCAAGTGAATAAATTGACGCTCAGTCTCTGTTAGTGTTTCTTTTGGGAAAATGGTTCTTGCAAACATCCAATTCCCTACAGCGCTTTTGATCAATACTTCGCGCACCAAAGCCTCTTCGTGTGTTTTTATGGTTAATATTTTTTGTTCTGAAGGTAATGGATGTTCCCAGGTATGCTTTAAAACAATAATCTCTGAATGTTGAATACCATGCTGCTTGAGGCGTTCCATAAAAGAACCTTGATGCAGCAGCCATTCACGCGATTTCTCAGGGCAATCAAGACAGTCTTTGATTAGCCATTGCGGTTCGATAAGATTATCTATCATAGGTCTTTTTTCTTTTTGATAATACAGGGATAATAGGCCCTTATTTTACAAGGTTATTAAGCAAAATGAACCCAATTATTATTATCGGTACTGGCCTTGCTGGCTATCAACTCGCACGTGAGTTCCGCAAACACGACCAAACTACCCCACTCATGCTAGTCACGACAAGCGATGGGCGATTTTATCCTAAACCACAGCTTTCTACTGCACAAACCAGCAAAAAAACAGCCGAGTCGCTTGCTACTGCCACTGCAGAAAACATGGCACAACAATTGAATGCTACTATTAAAACCCGCGCTCATGTTACTGCTATTGATCCAAAAACACAAAAAATTCAGCTGGATAATCAGCTTATATCCTATGAAAAATTGATACTGGCCTGCGGCGCTCAAGTTATCAAACCTCATTTAACCGGTGATGCAGTCAATGAAATTTTATCCATTAACCACTTGGAAGATTATGCTATCTTTGAAAAAAGCATCATGGATAAAAAACAAATCACTCTGCTGGGCGCAGGATTAATTGGCTGTGAATTCGCCAATGATTTAAGCAATCAAGGTTTTGAAGTTCACGTTATCGATCCTGCCCGCTCACCCATTTCGCTGTTAATTCCTGAGGAAATTGGCAAATTATTGCAGCAAGCTTTAGAAAAAAATGGTGTGCATTTTCATTTCGGCTGTGTTGCAGAACAAATCAATAAAAGCGATCATCACTATGAACTCTCACTCTCCAATGGGAAAAAACTTCGCACCCAACTAGTCATTTCAGCCATTGGATTAAGACCTTATATTGCACTTGCGAAACAAGCCAATATTGAAACTGCGCGTGGTATTGTGGTAAATCGCTACCTTGAAACTAATTTTCAATCTATTTACGCACTGGGTGATTGCGCAGAAGTTGAAGGACATGTACTTCCCTACATCACCCCCATTTTAAATGCAGCCAAAGCGCTAGCTAAAACTCTTGCAGGTGAACGAACAGCCGTGGATTACCCCGCCATGCCCGTTGTGGTCAAAACACCAGCCCATCCTATTGTCATTTGCCCACCCCCACGCGAGATGAAAGGAACATGGCAAATCGAAAAAATCGATCACCACGTAAAAGCCTTATTTTATAATGAACAACAAGCATTATATGGTTTTGTCTTATCGAATGATTTCGTTAAAGAACGATCTACACTAGCCAGCCAATTACCCAAACTTTTTTAAAGTTTTGCTTTGGGTGCTTTTTCTTGGAATGTCAAACTGCGAGACACAGCTTGAATAGGCATTTGCGATCTGCTGAACAGATTGCAATCGTGCAAGGTTTCTGGACACCAGTAATCTGCAATCATTTTTTGCAAAACACTCGGTACCCACATGTTTTCTCCAAAACAAGGCGCAAGTAATTTACCGTAAAATGCATTTAATGTGGCATATTGTTCTATATTGTTAAACGTCTTTCTTGCGAAATCTGGCTCTAAAAATTCTACGTTTCCATTTTTATATAAGAGCGCAACACAACCATCATTCGCAACTGTTACCTCAGCAATAGTTCTATAATTTTTATCACGATAGGAACATTGTCGTGATGATTTTACATCTACCAAGTGCAAGCTATCCTGATTTTGACGGTAAACAGCCGCAATGAATTGATGACTGTGTGATGCTTTTGCTAGCACCATCGCTCCATTGGCATCCTGAATAGCAATATACTTTTCTGCACTCACTGTTTTTGGATTAACGAGATAAAGATGACAACGATAAAAAACAGCAAAATACTTACCTAAACCCATTAACCCATCACAAGAATAGTTATAAATATTACTTTCTTTAGACTCTTTATTAACTAGCTGAATACTTGATGCATGCACTGCACTCATCTGTCTGGAATAGACTAGTCCAAAGCGAGCTTTATATTCATCTGCCTCAACCCAAGGCTGCCATTGTCTTTCTGTCAACTGCATTGAAGAAAGTGACAGCTGTAATTCCCCCTCTACTTCTGGTTGCAGGGTCATTTCAGTAAAACCACTATCGATTACTGCAAATTTTTTGGCAAACCCTACTAAAAGAGCTTGCACTCGCGCAACAGTCATGGCAATTTTCAACCTCATGTAAGCATCATACAAAATTTAGTGGTAATTGTACTATTTTTGCACTGTAAATGCTACCTAATTTTGGACTTATTCTATGAATCTATATACCGCCACGATTACCCTCATTTTAGTCATGGACCCCCTGGGGAACGTCCCCATGTTCCTATCCATCCTAAATAGCGCCAATCCTGGCCGTCGAAAGTGGATTACGCTGAGAGAAACATTCATCGCCTTTATTATCCTGCTAGGCTTTCTTTTTTTTGGTAAATATATCTTACAAAGCATGCAAATATCGCAGCCTGCCTTAAGTGTTGCCGGCGGTATTATTTTATTCTTGATTGCCATCCGCATGATTTTCCCCCATGAAGAAGATCCTTACCGCAACAAACAAATCGGCGAACCCTTCATCGTCCCTCTCGCCATACCCCTGGTTGCTGGCCCCTCTTCGCTGGCATTTGTGATGCTACTCGCCAGCCAATCGCCTAACCATATGTGGCTTTGGACGCTATCACTCAGTATTTCCTGGTTTGTCTGCACTATCGTTTTAGTCTTTGCTGACATCTTGAGAAAAATTCTCGGTGAACGTGGTTTGACTGCCATAGAAAGATTGATGGGGATGGTTTTGACTACCATGGCGGTACAAATGTTTTTGACGGGGATTCAGCAGTTTTTTCGGCTTTAGAAGTTATTTTTCCTTAGCAAATAATTTTTTAAATCTATCACTTTCAGTTATTGGTATCATTCCCACACACTCGCTTTTAATCTTCTATACTTAGATTTAATTGTATAAACCAGTTACTAATAATATAACTAATATTGACAAAGTTTAAGCTAACAAGTATAACTTGCTGGCAATAAATATGAGGTAACGACCTATGAAATTTAAATTTTTATTGTGTGCATTATTTTTTTTAGTAACTATGAACTCAGCAGCTAACGCTCTCGTAATATCCCTTAGTGTTGGTGAGCGCGGCGCTTCTTATTTGCCTCGTTGTTCAGATTTGCTTGTCTCAGTTCGTAATAATACCCAAGCACCGCTATGGGTTAATTACACAGGAGTCAAAGGAACGGCTAAATATAATAAAGGAATTTTAATTCCAAAAAACACTTCTATTCCACTGCTAGAAGATCATGGTAATGCAACTTCGAACAATTATTCTTCGGATAATGTTTGGAGCGGTCTAGAAATATTTAACATTGTTGATGATACTAAAGTATTTTCGGGTGTGATCGTTAAAAATAAACCAACAGCAGAAAACTCCACTTTCATCCAAACAGAACCCTTTTTACAAGAGAGTACCCTAGGAGATGGTTATACTTCTTCAGCAGAAGATATATTCAAAGGAAATTGTAGCAATCATATGCCTGGGCTTTATACGCTTGTTATAAGCAAATAAACTTCGTCATCCCCGTGAAAACGCGATGAAAAATTTTCTCCTAAAAAAATCTAGGTCTCGACATAAATCAGTAGCCGGCTTTCCCCGGACGCTGTCGTCCCGCTCCCGGACTTGATCCGGGATTCTTTCCGCGGGACGACACCCATCAGGAGTGACAGAACCCGCTGAAGCCTATAAGCTATATTAACCATTACCAACCCTGGATCTCACATGAGCTACATAGACAAAAATTTATTATCCGACGAACAAATCATTTATCGCACTAAAAAACATTTTATTATTTTTCTGATGCCAGTCATTTGGGTGATTGTAACCATCTCTTTTTTAATCAACTCAAATCCATACATTGAATACTTTGCATTTTTACCAGGTATTGTTGCCTTAATTACTTGGTTAAACATGTTACTCACTTATGCCACATCTGACTTTGTGGTAACAAATAAGCGCATTATGATGAAGGAAGGATTTTTCTTTCGGCACACTGCAGATGTGCGGCTTGCGACGGTAGCGCAAATTAGTGTTACTCAGAGTTTATTAGGGCAGCTGCTTGGTTATGGCGCTGTATTTGTAAATGCTTTTGGAGCCCCAACTGATTCATTTACTGAAATTGCTGATCCCGTTCAATTTCAAAAGCAAGTGCAAGAGCAGTTAAATAAAACAACGAAATAATATTTTTATTTCCAATACTGCAGAGCAAGTGTAACTACCATACCTACCACCGCAAGCAAGCTCATTAGTTGCAGTATTGTAAATCCAAATGTTTTACAGTTTTTTAAGTCATTATTAGATTCTTTATTCATAGTCATTTTTATCTCCTGGATTTGTTTAAGTGGCGCCTGCTGATTTCTGATAATTTCCCATGATTTTTTCTAATTCAATTACTTGCTGCTCTAATTGCTTGATTAAGCTTTCCTGACCTGGCAGCGCTTTATTTAATTCCTGTAACGTACCGCGAATACTCTGGAATAATTGTGTTGCGTTAGTTGATGTTTGATAATTCGCCATAGCTTTTTCTAACTCATTCACTTTCTGCCCCAATTGCTGGACTAAGTTTTCCTGACCCGGCCGCACTTTACTTAACAATTCTTGTAACATATTGCGAATACGCGGGAATAATTGTTTAATCCTTTCTTCGGCTTGAGGCACTTCCTCACCAGACTTAAAATGATCAACAACTTCCTTGAAATTAATTGATTTGGTCGCATCAAGCAAATCGGAGCCTAGCTTCTTCAGCCCCGCAAAACTAGGTAGTTTTACCATGATACACCCCCTTTCCAATGAGATCTATTCTTTAAGTTTAGCAGAGAATCTGGCTCATACCCATGACTTCAATAATGGCAGTATAAACATGCTCCATAAATTCAGCATTGCAACGAAGCAGCGGTCCTTCAATCAATCGTTTATTATCTATCGCTCGAATTTGATCAATTAACAAATCGGAGTCTTTCTTAAGTTTTGTTTTTATTCTTAACCTAAGCGGCTCCGCATCCTCAATCAATTTTGTCGTCAGTGGAATTATTAAAGTAGAGGGATGTTCTATATCTAATAGTGCTTGGCTTTGCACAATCAATACAGGACGACATTTGCCCGACTCTGTGCCTCGAGTAGGATTTAAATTTGCTAGCCAGACTTCTCCATGTTTAATCTTCTGTATCGTCTTCAATTTTGCTAAATTCCGCATTAATATTCATGCTTTCATCCCTTACTCGCAAACTCGCCTTCATTAATCGCTGTTTGCGCTCTTTGCTTTTTACTTCCTGATTCAGGTGCTCAATTGCACGACGAATATACTCTGCTCGAGGTATATGACATGCATGTGCCTGGCTATCTAACTCATGAAGCAACTTCTCTGGTAGACGAATGGAAACGATTGTCATGTTCTAACCCTGCTTGTAATACAAAATGTATTCTATAATGTATACCTTAGTACAACTACGTGGCTTTTTCAAGATAACCTCAAAAATATTCCTGCTTCATAGCCTTTTTTGCCAAAACCAGCGTAGCATTTGCCACCGCATTCGCCTTCTCTGTTCCTTCACGTAAAATAGCCAATACTTGCCCCGGGTCTTGCTCATATTGTTTGCGCCGTTCGCGAAAAGGTTCAATTAAATGATCCAAGACTTCAATTAATTTTTTCTTGCATTCCACATCACCAATTTGTCCCAAGCGATAGCGTTCTTCAGCTTCTTTGACCCAGGCTTTATCAGGATTGAAAGTTTCATGGAAAATCCAGAGAGGATTATTTTCAATTGTACCTGGATCAGTTGGGCGTAAACGATTAGGGTCGGTGTACATCGCCATTACTTTTTTCTTGATGGTATCTGGATCATCACACAAGAAAATCGCATTATTCAATGATTTCGACATCTTTAATAAATTGCCATCTGGACCTGGCGGACTAATGCCAACTAAACGACGCGTGCGCCCTAGCTTTGCTTCAATAATGGGAAACAAACCACCTTTAGCAAGATAATCTTTATCTTCTGTGTGTGGGTCTACACCACAATAAAGTTGATTGAAACGTCGCGCCACTTCTCGAGTTAATTCAAGATGAGGAACTTGATCTTCACCCACGGGTACAATTTCAGGGCGAAATACTAAAATATCTGCTACCTGATTAACCGGATACATTAAAAATCCAAAGGGATAATTTTCACCGAGTCCTTTATCACGAATTTCATCTTTAATCGTAGGATTGCGCATCACCCTCGCGTAGGGAACCAACATACTAAAAAAAATCGTCATCTCAGCAATGGCGCTAATTTCTGATTGAATGAACACCGTACTACGCTTTGGATCAATGCCTGCTGCGAGATAATCCATCATGACTTCTACTACATTCTGATGAACTTCTGCAGGTCTATCCATGCGAGTGGTAAACGCTTGGATATTGGCAATAATAAAATAACAATCGTATTGGTCTTGTAGTGCCACTCGATTTTCTATGGATCCGACCCAATGTCCTAAATGCAATCTTCCAGTCGGTGTATCACCTGTCAATATTCTTGGTTTTGTATTTGTCATGATTTTCTCGCTAAATAATAAGATACTTGTCCTGCTTTTTTACTTTTTAACAGTTGCCAACCTAAAGGCAAATCTTTTTCTTCTAAATGTTGCTGGGTCTCAAGATAAATATAAGCACCCTTTGCAAGCAAATCATTTTCTTCTAAATAAAAACAACTCGGTAATAATAAATCCTGCTGGAACGGCGGATCTAAAAACACAATATCAAATTTTTTCACCGGGTGTCTTATACCAGAGGGTGCTTTTGCCTGATACACCTCTACATTTTCTGTTTTAAAAAGTTTTAATTCTTCTTGCAACAGTTTCACTACAGCTAATGAATGATCCACCATCACCACTTGCGCGGCTCCCCGCGACAATGCTTCAAACCCAAGCACACCACTACCTGAAAACATATCCAGACAATAAGCTCCATGCATGCTTGAAGCAAGCCAATTAAATAAAGTTTCCCTGACCCGATCAGGGGTCGGTCGCAAATCAGGCTCATCAGGGACTTTTAATTTTCTTCCCCGAAACTGCCCACCAATGATACGCACCCAACCTCGATCAGCCATGAATTCCTCTTAGGCAATTACCACCCACATTTCCAGGCAAATTGTACCACTCACTCACCTCTTTATGTTACTATTGGCGGAAATTTCGAGGAGCTTTACCTTCATGTTCAACATCCTTAAACGTAAAAATTCGAACCATGAACCAGAAAAAAGCGGCCTTTTCGCCCGAC
>Ga0206802_1099_pt1 | contig 21722 bp, 14 predicted proteins | sample Alteio_BWOrgCont_63_FD_152902 | JGI IMG/M metagenome (GOLD analysis project Ga0206802, IMG submission 152902) | Enriched cells from forest soil in Barre Woods Harvard Forest LTER site, Petersham, Massachusetts, United States -... | ecosystem: Environmental > Terrestrial > Soil > Temperate forest >... | reverse complement strand
GATCTCCTCTCCACTGCCAAAGATGGCAAACTGATTGTCAATTCCAGTAACGAGTGGAGTTACATCGCCAAAACGCGTATAACTTCCACGCTGGCGCACGAAAGGCCCAGTCAAGCTGACTTCGTCGTAGTCATAGCTCAAGTCGCCAGGACTAACGCCCTCGATTTGGCGCGGATAACCATGAAAGCGCAAGGTTGCAGTGGCTAGCGGAATTTCTGTTTCATGAACCGCCGATTTGTCGTTTGGACTATCGTCGATCAATATCTGGTCCCAATAGATTTGCAGATTGGTCACGATGCGGATGCGATGCGAACCCGCCGGCAGCTTGCCGCTCAGGTCAACCACAATCGTGCGCTCCAGTCCCGCTGGAAAGCCCATTTCCTTATCGATCCGCCGCCAGCTACCATCCGGCAGCTGCGCCTCAACATAAGGCGAAATCGGCGCAATCCCCGCCTGCGACGCCGAATACAGCGAAGTCGCACTGAAATACTCCACATATCCCGTCAGCAACAACCGCAACGCGTTGTTATTCTTATGCGGGCCAAGTTCCAATTCCAGAGAATGCAGATTGGCAAATCCGTCATAAGGCAACTTGGTAAAGTTGCTCGCAAATTTGTGATCCCGCGTCCTCAACAAATCAAGAACATCACGGCCCTCATTATCCCAAGCTCCTGCAGGCAGATGGGCAGCGCCGCTGACAACCACGCCTCCTGATGCAAACGGAGGCTCATCCAGAAAACGCTCGTCCGGATAAACGTCCGTCCCTTCCGGATGATCGACCGCCCGCAGCCTAAGTTGGTCGATGTAATTCACCTCTTCCATAGGCTCGGCAAAGCGTAGGCTAAGCCGCCCATTGATCTCCGCTAATTGTGCCCCCTGGACCTTAATCCACTCATCGGGATCGGGAATGTTACGGCGCGATGGCGTAAACCAATGCCCCACCACAGCCGCGCCGATTGTATCCGTGACTAACGCATAGTGTTTGCCATCCCACGCGAACAATACGGGGCAAGAGCTGCCTCTGCGATCCGCCTCCGTATAAGCGACTACCTGTTTGCGCGCGACATTGATTTCATCCTGCGGAACACCCGTCGGCCACAACAACCTTAGTAAATCAACGCCATCCGCATCCCCCAGCCCAACCAAAACCTCCGGCGGCCCTTGGCTAAGATAGCCCGAAGCTCCAGCTATCTCCCACTTCTGATGGTTATCCTTGGAATAGGCCTCAACCTTAGTTCCAATGGCCGTCTTGTTATCTGCAAATCCAGTCAGTTTCAGGCGCACTGAACGATTGCGATTCCCGCCATCGTTGCGCAACCACACTGGCTCTCCGCTCGCCGAGGTCACAATCAGGTCCGCATCTCCATCCCCATCCACATCCATCGCAATCAGCGCACGCGGATCATGAAGAGCAATACGATCGAACCCCAGAGCCTTACTGACATCCTCAAAGCTGCCGTCTCCCATATTTCGGAAGACGCGCACCTCCGCGCCATGGCTGGTTTCAACAATCGCGGCGATATCGATCCAACCATCGTTGTCCACATCAATCGGTGTCACTCCCCAGGCGCGAATCGCATCCTGAATTGGCAGCGCAACTTTCTCGAAGCCCTGTCCATCTTTGTTACGCCAAAGACTTAAACCAGGCGCGCTGGACTGCGTCACCAACAAATCCATCCATCCGTCTTTGTCGAAGTCGAACGCCGCAATCCCGGTTGAGCCAGAGACTCCGCCCGTAGGTACAAGCGGCTGCGCCTTGAACCTACCTTCGCGAGGATTGAGATAGATCGTCGGCGCATTGTCATCCCCGGTAACAATCAAATCGACAGCTCGGTCATTGTTCACATCCGAAAGAGTTACCGCTTGGCTGTGTCCTGCGCCGCCTAGCCCCGTCTGCTCGGTCCATTCGGTAAATGTGCGATCGCCATTGTTACGCCACAACACATTGGGCGCAGATCCCGGCTTTGACGGAGAGCCAGTTACGAACAAATCCAGATCGCCATCATGGTCGTAATCGACAAACGTAATTCCCTCGGGATGATTGCGGGCCGCGATACCCGATGCCAGCGTAACATCTTCAAAATGGCCATGGCCGAGATTGCGAAACAGCACCATTCGGTCATCCAGGGCAACCGCAAGATCGGAAAGACCGTCTCCATCGAAATCGCCTACCGCGCAAGAAACAGCATGGCCGCTCAGCGCCAATCCAGCTTTATCCGCGGCAAACGGCTCAAAGGTTCCGTCTCCGTGGCTACGCAGGATACGAATCGCTGAAGGTCCGCTCTGCATAAGCACCAGGTCATAGATCCCATCGCCATCCACATCCATCATGCAAGCCCCGCCGCTACCCGTAGCTGCAATCGCTCCTGAAGACGAAGGCATGAGCGCCTGCACCGTAAATTGAATCGGGATCATCGCGTGCCTGGGCTTGATCTGTTCATTCACAGCAACCGCTGTCGAGTAGTGACCTTGGTCGCCATAGCTGAGGCCTAGCGCGGGCGATAGCTTGGTGATGGTGAGATGCTGAAATCTTTCAAAATGCGCCTTCGCCTCATCCGCATGCCCCGAGCGCTGTAACGCTCGCGCCAGCCCAAACTCCGACGACGCATGTTGCGGATTCTCCTCAAGCGCCTTGGTAAACGCGGCAATCGCCGGCACAAACTGCTTCTGATCCTGCAGGCAGACGCCCTCAAAATATAGCGAGTCCGCATCCCTAGGATCGAGCTCAACAGCACGCTGAAAGCTCTGCGCCGCCGCCGGCAGATCATTGGCCGCCCGCAGCACCAGGCCAAGGTTGTACCACCCTCGCGGATTACCTGGCGCCAGCGCAATCGCTTGCTTCAGCGCAGCCTGCGCCTCCGCAAGCTTCTGCAAATACAACAGCGCAATGCCGTCGTTCAGCGCAGCCTCAGAGAGCGTCTTATCCTTCGCAAAAGCCTGCGCAAACGCAGCCTCCGCGCGCTCGGTCTGCTGCTGGTTCATCCACGCCACGCCGTCGTTGTTAAGCCGAATGGCCTCCGCACCGTGATCGGCTGCAGCTACAGCCATCGCCGAAGCGCAGACAGCGAGCGAAAGAAGAATCAGTGCTTGAAGCAATCGAGAGGAACAAGTTCGCATTTCCAAACTTCCCGCCAGACTGAGAGGCGCAAACGCGCCTGCACAATAGAAGCAACAGTGTCTCAAATCTTGCCCATCCCCTGCATCCGCGAATGTGCCGACGGCAGTAACCCGCTTTGGTCCTGCTAATTCATGATTTCGGTTGGGTCTGCGCCGGCGGACGTAGAGCGTCGCATACTCCATGCAAGCAATACGCCCAAGCATCTATACTGAGGCCGTGATTCCTGCTCCTCACGCGGCTTCGTGCACCGACTCGATCGACTGGTACGAATTCCTCGAAAGGCCACGGCTACCCTCACCAACCCTGAAATCGCTGGAGCATCTTCGTGACACTTCCATCCTGGTCACCGGAGCAGGAGGGTCCATTGGAAGCGCACTCAGCCTGCAACTGGCGAGGTTAGGGCCACGACATTTGGCGCTACTGGACATCTCTGAACAAGCTCTGTATCGATTGCAATCGGCGTTTGCTGAGGCTCGGTTACCTGCACAACCTCGGCTCATTCTGGCCAACATCTCCGACGCCTCGCATCTCGATGAGATCTTTGAAACCCATCGTCCTGAAGTCATCTTTCACGCTGCAGCATACAAGCACGTACCACTCCTCGAAGAGCATCCATTCGAAGCGATCGCCAACAATGCGTTAGGCGCGCTCACACTCGCGGAGTGTGTGAAGAGACGCAACATCGCTCGCCTCGTGCTCGTATCCACAGATAAAGCCGTGACGCCCATCAGCATCCTCGGGGCAAGCAAGCGCATCGCGGAGCGAATCACGCTCGTCCATGAAGGTGTTGTCCTGAGGCTCGCAAATGTTCTCGGCAGTGAAGGCAGTGTGAGCGAAACCTTCCTCCGCCAGATCGCCGCAGGCGGCCCGGTTACGATCACCGATCCTATGGCAGAAAGATATTTCCTCACCTGCGAAGAGGCGGTCGATCTGCTGCTCGCCTCAGCTAGCGCCAAGGCTGGAAGCATCCTCGTTCCGAATTTGGACCGTCAGTACAAGATTTCTTCCCTGGCCGAATTCATCATAAGAACCGGCTCGTCCGAAGCTAGCCCACCCATCACCTTCACTGGACTTCGCCCCGGAGATAAGATACGTGAGGCTCTGTGGTCAACCGAAGAACGACCATTGCCTACGGTCGTGCATGGGCACTTCGAAATGGAATGGCAAGAATCCGGCAACACGCTCCTTCGCTACGAATTGATGCAGCTTAAAGACGCTGTGCGGGAGCGCGACCTACCGCGCGCTTTAGAAATTGTGCTCCAACTCGTTCCCTCCTATATTCCATCCGCAACAGTGCGCACACTGCAAAGAAAAGCGCTGGGAGCCCTGCAATCATGAAGCGCCGCATCGCAGTTGTCACAACTTCGCGCGCCGATTACAGCCATCTCTATTGGCCTCTCGTTGAACTGAATCAATATCCGGATGTAGAGCTTGGCGTCATCGCAATGGGCGCTCATCTCTCACCTGAATTCGGCAATACTGTGAGAGAAATTGAGAAAGACGGCTTCCCAATCGTTACCCGCGTCGAATGCCTGCTGAGCTCCGATACCGACGTTGGCATGGCAAAGACCATCGGGCTCGCAACGCTCGGCCTCGCGGACGCTCTGGGCGCATGGCGTCCCGATCTGTTGCTATTGATCGCCGACCGATATGAGATGCTCGCGCCTGCGTCTGTGGCTCTCACATTACGCATCCCCATCGCGCACATCGAAGGCGGCGAAGTGAGCCAGGGCGCCATCGACGACGCCGTGCGCAACGCGCTCACCAAGCTCGCGCACATCCACTTCACCTCCACATCTTTGGCGCGGAAACGCGTCATCGCCATGGGCGAAGAGCCGTGGCGCGTGCATCACGCCGGAGCACCGTCGCTCGATCATCTGCGCCGCAGCAAGCTATGGAGCCGCGAATCCGTGGAGCAGCGCCTCGGAGTCATCCTGCAAACGCCAACACTCCTAGTCGCCTACCATCCAGTCACGATCCATCGCGATACTACAGACGAAGCAGATGTTCTCTTCGCTGCTCTCCATCGAGTCCACGGCCAGATACTTTTCGTCTATCCCAACTCCGACGCAGGCAGCCGGCAGTTGATCGAACGCACCCATGCTTTTGCGTCCACTCATCCCAATACGCGCATCTTCGTCAATCTCGATGCGGTTACGTATTGGAGCCTGCTGCAATGCGTCGATGCACTCGTGGGCAACTCGTCCAGCGGCATCATGGAGACTGCATCCTTCGCATTGCCAACCGTGAATATAGGTATTCGCCAGCAGGGCCGCGAACGCGCGCGCAATGTTTTGGACGCAGCCGCCGATGCCGAAGCAATTGTAGCCACAATCGAACGCGCTCTTAGTCATGAATTTCGCTCAAGCCTCACCGGCATGGCCAATCCCTACGGAGACGGCCACGCAGCCGAACGAATAGCCGACGTGCTCGCTAAGACTGATATCCAAAGCCTGTTGATCAAAGAGCCTGTGCCCGTTCCAGGCAACGCAGAGACACCATGAGCCTGCGCATTCCCCTTTCATCTCCGGATATCACAGAGGCTGAGATCGAAGCCGTCACTGCGGTACTGAGAACAAACTCGTTAAGCCTCGGCCCTCGCCTCGAAGAATTCGAAGGCGCACTCGCCGCATTTCATCAGATGCCATACGCCATTGCAGTAAGTTCGGGAACAGCTGCCCTGCATCTGGCGATTCACGCGCTTGGGATCGGCGAAGGTGACGAGGTCATCGTCCCCTCCTTCACATTCATTGCCGTGGCCAATGCGGTCCTCTATGAGCGCGCCACGCCTGTTTTCGTGGACATCGATCCCTTTACCCTCAACATGGACCCCTCGTGTGTCTCTGCCGCCATCACCACTCGAACGCGAGCGATCGTTATCGTGCATACCTTTGGCGTACCAGCGGAGATGGACGCGTTGATGCTACTGGCCCGCCGCCACAACCTCGCCGTGATCGAAGACGCATGCGAGGCCATCGGAGCGACTTACAACGGCAGGCCCGTAGGCAGTTTTGGAGACATCGCCACTCTAGCCTTCTATCCCAACAAGCAAATCACCACCGGCGAAGGCGGGGCCGTCCTGGCGCGCAGCTCCCAGTTAGCCGGCCGTATCCGTGCGCTGCGCAACCAAGGCCGCTATCCCTGCAGCGGCTGGCTGCAGCACGCCGAAATCGGCTATAACTACCGGCTCTCAGAGATGGCATGTGCGCTGGGCCTGGCACAGCTAAGCCGCCTTCCAACGATCCTCGCGCAAAGAGCCGAAGTTGCTCGACGATACGATGCACTGCTTGCGCCAATCAAGAGTATTCTTCGCCCGCCGCTGCATCTTCCTTCTCGAAATATAAGTTGGTTCGTCTATGTTGTTCGTCTCGCCGAGCAGTTTTCAATAAGCGCAAGAGATAAGATCCTGGAGTCCCTGCAGCGCCAGGGCATCGGATGCGCCCGGTACTTCGCACCCATCCATCTGCAACCCGCATATGCGCAATCTCCCTGCAGCCGGCAAGCCCATCTTCCCGTAACAGAAGCCATTGCACAGCGCACTCTCGCGCTGCCATTCTTCAACCGGCTTTCCGATGCGGATGCAAGCCAAGTCGTGGATGCTCTCGCGGACGCTATCGCTTCTTTGAGTTAGCCGCTTGACAGAGAGAGCCCGCTCGCAGAGGCTTATCGCATGGACCCCTTCAACCGTCCCGTTCGTCTCGCGTCTCTAGTTCTGCTGTGGATCGCGCTAGCTGCGGCCTTCGCTCACGCTCTCGAAAAGCAGCCTGCAGCCACCTACCATGCGCGACGTGTCGCACTGGCAGAAAAACTCCAAGGCGGGGCAGCAATCTTATTTGCAGCCGAGGAGCCGCTGCTCGACTTCATGCCTTACCGCCAGGACGAAGATTTCTATTACCTCACGGGTTGGAATGAGCCCGGCGCGGCATTGATGATCCTCTCCGAAGCAGCCACTGCTGCGCAACCGCGCAAATACCGCGAGGTGCTCTTTCTGCCCACCCGCAATCTGCGCATGGAAAAGTACACCGGCATCAAGCTCGACGCAGCCACTCCCAACGCCGCCCAGACCGCAGGTGTAGATGAAGTGCTGCCGATGACCGAGCTCCCGGCCCAATTGAATAAGCTGATCTCCGCCGACCGGCGTCTCGGTTCCAACCTCTGGACGCAACCCGGCGCGCCGCAGGCCAGCGCATTGCTCGGATGGACCTCCGCAACTCTCGGTGATGGAACCACGCCCGCAGCACATGACGTCACCTCCCTGACGATGCAGCTGCGTATCGTCAAGGATGCCGGTGAACTCGCACTGTTGAAGAAAGCCTCAGACGCCTCCATCGCCGCGCAGCGCGTGATGATGCGCTCCGCCAAGCCCGGCGTCACCGAGCGCGCCATCGCCGGCAAGATCATTGCGAAATTGATGGAAGAGGGCTGCGAGCGGCCCTCGTATGCTTCCATCGTTGGCACGGGCATTAATTCCACCACGCTGCATTACTCCGAGAACTCGGCCACGCTCGCCGACGGCGATGTCATGGTCGTCGATGCTGCTGGCGAGTACAGCATGTACGCCTCCGATATCACCCGCACCGTGCCTGTGAATGGCCACTTCACCGCCCGTCAGCGCGAGATCTACGACGTCGTTTTAGGCGCGCAGCGTGCGGCTGCGGCGGCCTTTGTCGCCGGCAAATCCACCATCAACGACCGCGATCACCGTGACCCGAACTCACTCGATACCGTCGCCTGGAATTACATTCACGCCCACGGCAAAGGCCTGCACGGAGAGCCGCTCAGCGACTACTGGATCCACGGCCTGGGGCACATGGTCGGCATCAACGTGCATGACCCTGCCAACTATCCCGCTGTGCTCAAACCAGGCATGGTCTTCACCATCGAACCCGGCGTATACATTCCCGAAGAGAAGATCGGCGTGCGCATTGAAGATGTCTTCGTCGTCGGCCAGGACGGCAAGCTCATCGACCTCGTCGCCGCGCTTCCGCACACCGCCGATGAGGTAGAAGCCGCAATGCGCAGCGATCAGTAAAGAGCCACACGCGAGGAGCATCATGCCGATGGAAGAAGACCTCGAATCCGGACAAATGGAGTCGCTGATTCAGGCATTTCGCGAACAACTTCTCGCGTGTCTTGAAGAGTGTGCAACTGGCCGACGGGGTTTGTTTTCAGATTATGAGCATCTGGGGCAGGAAGCGTGGCCTGAAGCAGCTAGACTCCGCGAGTTGGCATTCGCTCTGCAATCTATACTCGCGCAATCCGGCGAAGCCGACCCGCTCTGCGATCAGTTCCTCGACCTATGCTCGATTCACGGCGAAAACGATCCCGGCGAGCCCAAGCTAGCGCGAGCCTTCCTCAACGAAATCGCAGGAGGGCAATAAGCCGATGCCGATCATGCGGGCATTCCTGGCCTTGTTGGCAGGGTTCGCCGCAATGGCCGCGCTCGTTGGCGTTGCGACAGCCGCGACAGTCAAACTCGCGCCGAGATTCATGGGCCAGCGCAGCCATCCGCCCATGGCGTATGTTTTCGTCAATCTCGCTTATTCGCTGGCAGCAGCAATCTTAGGTGGATATATCACCACCTGGGTTGCGCGGGGCAACTTCCTCATCCACATTGCCGCCCTGGCATTGATCGTGCTGTTACTGGGCGCACTTAGCGCTTTGCAGCAGCGCGGCCAGCAGCCTATCTGGTATCAGTTGCTGCTGGTCGCGGTCACGCCGGTTGGCGTGGTGCTGGGCGGACTGTTACGGCTAAGAGTTATAGGATCGCTCTAGAACCTATACTCTCAAAGCTGCCGTTCCTAACTTAAAACCGGACACCCAGTGTGATCGGAATCAGCTTGGTGTCCGCGGCCACGGTGGTTGTGCTAAGGCCATTGGGCTCAGCAACGACTGCCGGTGTCAACACGTCAAGATAGCGAACTTCGGCGAATAGCTTTGCCTTTCCATCGCCGTAGACACCGCCAAGCCTGTGAGTAAAGCCGCCGCCAACGCTCCAGCCGCCCTGATTGCTCGAAAAGTGGCCAACCACCTCATTTTGATAGCCCTGTTCGCAGTAAAAATAGCTGCAATATTCCACCGCTTCAGGATCGGTGAAGTTAGTGACCTTGCGATAGAAACCTCCACCGCCCGTCACGTAAACACTATTGCTATGAGTGGGGAAGAGATCGACGACCGGGTCCGCCGTGAAAGACCAGATATGCGCGTTGCCGCCCGTGGCTCCGGCTTCGCCGATGATTCTACCGGGCAATTTGTCGTCGATAAATTGATACTCAACCAACATGCTCAGGTACTTGTTAAAGCGATAGCCTCCACCGGCGGTAAAATTTCCGCCCCAGGTGATGTCATCGGAAGAGTCGCCGGCAGGGGCATTGGCGCCGCCGCCACCCTCAAAAGCAAGATGGCTCGTCCAGTTATTGCCACTGCCGTAGCCGTAGTGGCCGGACTGGCCTGCCGCACCAGCAGCCGGAGCGGGAGAAGGGGCTGCGGGAGTTAGATCGCCCTCGGTAACTCCCATGGTCGAGCTGGCAAAGTCATGGGAGGATTCTGTCTGGGCTGTGGCGGAAATGCCTGCGGTCACCGCAAGAACAAACACAAGGGAAAACACAGAATAACTAGCGCGCACAAGGGTCCGAGCGCCTCGTAAGGACATGGGGAAACCTCAATCCAAAATTTGGGCTTGCACACAGGAGTTGTGCCGTGCTCCTGCTGACGTAGTTAGACACAAACCGCTGGGAAAGGTTGCGCGGTGTTACCGCAAAGTGAAAAGGGCCCGAGCTTTCGCCCCGGCCCTTGCCAAATCAATCCATACAGCAATTTCCCATCAACCCTGAATATCGAACTGCTCCGGATGCAGCGTAGCGTCGCTCTTCACCAGCACATTTTTGCCCGCCAGATCTTCGAGCTCCGTAAGCCATCGGGCATTGTTAGCCTTCAGCGCCTTGGCCGTCTCCGGGTTCACGCGCAGCAGCACTTCGCTCTGATCGAAGTGCTTCCGCATCTTGCGCACCTCGATATAGATTTCGTTGGCCACCGTGGCCGCGCTCTTGACCATGCCCGTCGCCTGGCATACCGGGCAAGGCACGGAAAGCGTGCGCTCCAGCGATTGCTTCACCCGCTTGCGCGTAATCGCCACCAGGCCGAAATCGTTAAACTGCAGCACCTTGGTTGGCGCGCGATCCTGCTTGAGCGCCTCCTCAAGCGCGGCCAGCACGCGAGCTCGATTCTTGCGCTCATCCATGTCGATAAAGTCGATCACGATAATGCCGCCCAGGTCACGCAGCCGCACCTGGCGCACAATCTCCGGAATGGCATCCAGATTGGTTTTGAGAATCGTGTCCTCAAGCCGCGCCGTCTTGCCGACAAACTTGCCAGTGTTGATATCGATGGCCACCAGCGCCTCAGTCTGGTTGATCACGATGGAGCCGCCGCTCTTGAGCCAAACCTTGGAGCGCAGCGCCTTCGAAATCTCATCCTGAATGCCGAAGTGCTCAAACAGCGGCACTTCCTTGGTGTAGAGCTTCACGCGCCGCACCAGTTCCGGCGAAAAGCGATTGAGGAAGCGCACGATCCGCTCGTAGTCGGCTTCCGAATCGACCCAGATATGGGAGAAGTTGTCGCTCACCTGGTCGCGCAAAATGCGCTCGATCAGGTTGAGATCGTGATAAATCAGCGCCGGCGGCTTCGAAGTATCCGCGCGCTGCTTGATGTCGTTCCAAAGATTGATCAGGAAGCGCAGGTCGGCGCGAAGCTCCTCTTCCGTCGCACCCTCGGCCGCGGTGCGCACAATAAATCCGCCCGAAGCATCGCCCTTCTCGCTCACCAGAATGCGCTTCAGCCGCTGCCGTTCCTCATCGGAAGCAATCTTGCGGCTCACCCCCACATGGCTCACCGTAGGCATAAACACCAGGAACCTGCCTGGCAGCGCAATGTGGCTGGTAATGCGCGCGCCCTTCTTGGCAATCGGCTCCTTGGCAATTTGCACCAGGATCTCCTGCCCCGGCTTGAGCAGATCGCTGATGATCGGCAGATCCGAAGTCTGCGCTGAACGCCGCGACATTCCGGACGATCCGCCTGGCCCGCGACGGCCGTCTCCCGAACCGCCCGGCCCCCCATTGCGTCCGCGGCGTCCGCGTCCACCACGGTCTCCGCCACCGGAGCGTTCGCGGCCTGGGCTCGTCGGTGCAGCTGTGCGTCCCGCATCAGTCGTCGCGCCCTCGTCTTCTTCATCCGAGTCGTCGTCTTCCGACTCGATCAGAATGCGGCGGTCAAGCTGCGCTTCCTGCAACATCTCGCCCAGTGCGCCTGAGCGAATCTGTTGCTGCAGCGTCTCCTCTTCCAGCTCTTCCAGATCGTGCTCGTCGCCGTGATGCGCCTTCAGCGGAGTGAACTCGTACTCCTCCTCCTCGATCACTTCTTCTTCGACCAGCCCCTCACCCGGCGCATACGCCGAAACCGCGGTCACCGTCTTAGCCGGCGCTACGGGTGCAGGAGCAGGGGGCTCAGGCTCTTCCTCCTTTTTGCGCCCTCCAAACAGGTCTGAAAAACGGAACCCGCTCGGCGGCAATGGATCGACATTATGGCTCGCAGAAGCGTCGTGAATCTCCTCATGCTCGTGCTCGCCCACATGTTCTTCCGCGTTCTCGTCAATATGCTCAACCGCATGCTCGTCGTCATGCGCAACGATCTCCGCGGCGTGCCCAGGCACAGACCCGGCCTCCGACTCAACCTCGCCCTCGGGAACCTCATACACCTCCGGAGCTACTTCGGCCTCATCCTCGGGCTCATACTGCGGCAGCACTTCCTCTTCAAACTCTTCAAATTCCTGAACTCCCTGTTCTGGAACTTCATTGTGCGGCCCGGACTCACCAAACTGCTCGGAAAATTCAAAAGGCGCGGGCTCGGAAATAATCTCTTCATGCTCTTCGCTCGTCGTCCCGGCATGGCTCGCAAAGACTCCAGTCGGCTCCGCGTCCACCGTGGCCGAAGGCGCAGGTTCAACCCGTCGATGGCGCGCGATCGACTCACCCGGCAACAAGCCCTTGCCGTCCCAGATAATCTCGTCCTCAATCAGCGTCGAAGGCTTAGCAACCGTCCGGTCGGGCAGCGGGTCGGAGGTGTCCGGCGGCAGCTCGCTCAAAATCAACCGGCTCGGCTGCTTCGGTGTCTCCGTCGCGCCGTACTTGGAGAGCGACTCGCCCGGCAGCAGAAACGGCGTCGAAGCCGGGCTTGGCGGCCGGGGCTGAAAACCAGAAGCCGCTTCCGGCTGAGCCGCAGTCGCCGAATACGAGTGGGACGCCGACTGCGAAGCCGCAGCCTCAAACTCCAGCGGAGATGTTTCGGTCTCTTCAGACTCGCTTTCGCTTCCAGCTTCCGTCAGCTCCGGCGATCCCGAACCAGCGCCCTGGCCAGCCTCATCCCGGCCGCGGCCACCGCGGCGGCGCCGTCGTCCGCGCCAGCGGCGAGCGCCCTGCTCATCGGTCTCGTCCTGCTGCGCCGTAGCATCCGCCACGGAAGGCGGAACGACAGAGCTCTCAGAAGTGAAGACCGGTACCGGCGTGACGTTCAACGAGCCTGGCGCCGCGAACTGACCTTCGACTTCCACATCGACGGCAGGCCGGCGGCTGTCGCGTCCATCGCGGCGCGGCCGCTGCTCGCCATTTCGTTCAGGACGCGCCTGAGGCTGAGCCGGTTGCTGTTTGACAGGAGTGCCCTGCGTAGCCGCGCGTTCCACCTCGTCCGTATCTTCCTGGTCTTCCATCTCCAGAAAGTCCGTAACGTAGAGAAACGCATCGCGCTCCAGGCCGATGTCCACAAACGCGGACTGCATGCCCGGTAAAACCCTGGTTACGCGGCCCTTATAAACAGATCCCGCGAGGGTATATTCATTTTCACGCTCGTAGTAAATCTCTGCGAGCTGATCGTCTTCCAAAATCGCAAGCCGCGTTTCGTGCGGCGTGCTGGAGATACAAATTTCCTTGGCCATGTTGCCTTTCCGTCCCAGGGCAAACGCCCATTGGGACCTGCGGCAAGGCCGACTGCATCGTTCGAGCGGAGCCAACTCCAGCTCGGAGGCGCCTGATAGGAGGGGAGAAATCAAGGGAAGCTGTTCGGGAAGAATTCCAGTGGCAGAATCGCCATTCACAGCAACTGTTGAAGCTCAGAGAGTTTGTGGCCAACTCGATCCCCAAAAAAGTGGAGGCCGATGCCGTTGGAGCGAAACCACGATACATGTTTCCCGAGCCGCACTCGTAACGTATTGATTTCCTCAAGAAATCAATACTCTGAACAAAGCTTTTCAGGGCACGGTTATCGTGGATTTGCTCTAAACCGTTTGCAACGCGACGAAACTCCTGCTGCTGACCCGGGGCCCCAGCGTCATGCGACGGTGGATTTCCGGCTCCCGCGAATCTCGTATTGGATAAGCGCTGCCAACGGACTACCCGTCTCTGCGTGCTCATTCACCCAATCCTGCCGGGGCTGTTTGCAATCGAAACCTGCCGGCGAAGTGATTGATTCGTTTCTATTACTGAACTCCCGGCTCCAATCTGGAACCGAAAGTGAAAAATCTGTTGCTACCTACAACCTGTGGCCAGTCCAAGACCCGGCGGTCAGTTCACAAACCGGCGCATCCGGACGTTCATAACCACGCCCAGCGCCAGGAAGGTGAACAACACCGAAGATCCGCCGTAACTCATTAACGGTAAAGGAATTCCGGTGACTGGCATAAAACCGATGACCATGCCTACGTTGACCGCAATCTGAAAGGTCAACACAGCTACCACTCCCATAACCAGAAGCGAGCCGGACATGTCTGCGGCCGTTTGAGCGTTCTGAATCAAACGCATCAATATCACGAAGTATAGCAGCAGAACCAGAAACGCGCCGGTAAAGCCATGCTCCTCGCTAAATGCCGCGAAGATGAAGTCAGCATGAGGGATAGGCAGAAAATCCCCCTGCGTCTGCGACCCCTGCTCCGCGCCTTTGCCCCACACCCCGCCCGACCCCACCGCGATCAGCGACTGCCGAATCTGGTACCCAGACCCGCGCGGGTCGTTATCCGGATTGATGAAGCTCGTCAGCCGCGCCTTCTGGTAAGGCTTCAGTATCTTTCCGCTCGTCCAGACCCCAACAATCGCCACCAGCCCCACCGTCCCCAGAATCGCCGCCTGCTTCCAGCTAATCCCGCCCAGGAACAGCCCCGCCAGCAGAATCGGCGTGTACGTCAGCGCCGTTCCCAGGTCAGGCTGCATCAGCACCAGCACCATTGGCACACCGACGAACGCAATTGCCTTGAAAATATCCCGCCAGGTCAGGCTTTTTGCTCCAAGATTGGCAAAATAAAGCGCCATCAGGATAATCAGCACCAGCTTGAACCACTCCGAAGGCTGAAAGCTGATCGGCCCGAACTTGAGCCAGCGTTTTCCACCTAAAGCCTTATGCCCAAAGAGCTTAACCGCCACCAGCGCCAGCAGGAAGAAGCCGTAGAGCCACCACACAATATCCAGCAAACGGTGGTAATCGATCTTGGACATGATAAACATGGCCACGATCCCGCCCATGATCCAATAGACCTGCTTGCCCGCAAACCCATGAAATTTGGTGTTCTGCGTAGCCGAGTAAATCTCAAAAATCGAGATCGTGCAAAGCATCAGCATCAGCCCCAGCAGCGGCCAATCGAAGTCGCGAAAGCTTAAAGCCCGCCGCATCAGCGAATTACCTCGCGAAACCGCTCCGGCAACGCAACGCTCGCCTCTGCCTGCATCCCTGCGGGAACCTGCGGCTTCGAGGGCGCCGGCGGGTTTACGGGCCTGGAAAAGAGCGGCGCACCCGTAGACAATTGCGGCTGATCCTTCATCGCGATCACAAAACGTCCCGCGCCCATCTTTGCCTCAGAATCCTCAGGATGCCCCACCCTCGCCACGTTTTTGCCTTTATGACTATCCATGCCCTCAGAAACCGACCATACCGCGCCCATCTCCACCGGCTTCGCCTTCTGGTCCGCCTGCAGCATCAGGTTGCCTTCCTGCCTCCGCTGCTTGTTCACATACGCGGTAATAATCTGCGCCGCCAGCTTCGCCGAGCCCGATCCCCAGTCGCCATGCTCCTGCAGCACCACCACCGCGATCTCCGGATTGCGCCGCGGCACCATCCCCACAAACCACGCATTGGGAGTCTTCAGGCCGCCTTTATTGTGGGTATCGCCGCCAGCCACCACCTGCGCGGTGCCCGTCTTGCCTGCGAAATCGATCCCTTCCAGATGCGCGCCCTCAGCCGTGTGATACAGCCCCGGCTGCGTCGCCTGCGCCATCCCCTCGGTCACCGTCATCCAGGTATCGGAGTTCAGCGAAACATCCCGTATCCCCGCTCCCGGAAACGAGTCCAGCACCGCCTGCTGGTACTGCGCCGGAAGCTGCCCCGGATTCACCACATGCGGCCGCACCATATGCCCATCCGAAGCGATCCCGCTCAACGCCCGCACCAGTTGAATCGGCGTCACATCCACCGCTCCCTGCCCGATGCCCACCGAGATCACCTCGCCCGCATACCATTTCTGGTGGAAGGTCTTCATCTTCCACTTGGTCGAGGGCATCACACCCGCCATCTCATTCGGCAGGTCGATCCCCGTCTTCGTGCCAATCCCCAGCTCGGTCGCATATTTGGCGATCGTGTCGATGCCCAGCCTCTGCGCCAGAGTGTAAAAATACGTATCGCAGGATTCAGGAATCGCCTCGTGAATGCTCAGCAAGCCATGATGATGGTCGCACTTGAAAAAGTGCCCATAGAAATCGCCGCCGCCCGAGCAATTCACCTTCAGCGTCTGCGCAACTCCCTCTTCAAGGCCTGCCACCGACATGATCACCTTGAACGTCGACCCCGGCGCAAGCTGGTCCTGAATCGCCTTGTTCATCAGCGGATGATTCGGATCGGTAATCAGCTTGTTCCAGTCCGACCGGCCAATCCGCACCGCAAAGGCATTGGGATCGTAGCTGGGATGCGAAACCATGGCCAGAATCTCGCCATTGCGCGGGTCCATCGCCACGATCGCCCCATTGGCGTCGCCCAAAGCCAACTCGGCGGCTCTTTGAATATCGTTGTCGATGGTCAGCTTCAGATCCTGCCCCGGCGTCGAGAGCTGAATCCCGCGCCGCCCAACCTCGCGCCCGTGGCTGTCCACAATCACATCCATCGAGCCATCGGTTCCGCGCAGAATCTCGTCGTACGTCTCCTCCACGCCCGCCTTGCCCACCACATCGCCTGGCTCGTAATACGCGAACTTCGGATTGTTCAAATCCTCTTCGCTCACCTCGCCGACATACCCAATCAAATGCGCCGCAAATCCGTCGCGAGGATAGAGCCTGCGCTCCTCATCGATCGTCTCCAGCTCGGGCAGCTCATTGCGGTGCGCCTCAATAAACGCCTGCTCATCGGGCGAAATATCCTGCTTGATCGGAATCGGCTGGTATCCAGGCGCCATGCGGAAGCGATGCAGCGTCGCCTGCAACTGCTCCAGGTCGAGATTGAGCCCTTTGGCGATTAGCGGCAGGTCGGCGTCGATATTCCGGTTCTGCTCCCGCACCAGGAAGCACGAAACCGAAGGATAGTTATCGACAATCAGCCGCCCCTCGCGGTCCAGCAGCTTGCCCCGCGCCGCCAGCACCGGCACCTTGCGAATCCGGTTCTGCTCGGCCAGCACCCGATACGTATCGACACCCAGCACCTGCAAGCGCCACAGCCCGCCAATCAGCACCAGCATCATGATCAAAATGCCGTACTGCACCGCCGTCAGCTTCAGCGCCGGCAGCTTTTCATCGCGATTGACCTTATCGACAGCCATTTTTCTGCTTTTCCGCTCTTCAATTAGGATAACGCGGGTTGGCCTTCGGCAAATCCCGGGTCAAGCCCAGCAGCCACGATCCAGTAGTTGGCGAGTAAACTTTTCTCGCGCAAATCGCCAACCCATCTGCAATCGCCACGAGTCTCTGACTGCTCCGGTGGAACTACGTCGTGCGCGCCTTCGTACTTCCCGCAGTATGCAGCAACTCTACAGTTGGCCCTGGGTCGAAGCGCAGGTCGCGCAGACCATCGAAGTCTGGCGGCAAAGCGCGCAACCAACGCCTCAAAACGGCCCTCGCTACAGCCCCGCGCAACAACAGGAGCGTGAGCAAGCCTACGACGATGGCCTGCTCGCCGTGGAGCGTGAGGCCCGGCGCGCTCCGCGAAGCCGCTCCGGCCGGCTCGAAATGCAGCACAAGATCATCGCCTCCTTCGCCCGGTTTTCCGCCAGCGCGCTCGACCTGCCCGGCGACGCCATCCATCTCCTCACCCATGAATTCCTGCCCGTCGGCGTCAGCCTGGCGCGATGGGCGCGGCGATTCGACCCCGACCTCAGCATGACCGGCATCATCCAGGCCTGCCGCAACGCCTGGACCGCCTGCGGCATGCAACCGCTCCTCGGCGAGCAGATTCGCATCTCCCCAGCCATCCTCGGCTACAGCCTCCTCTACCCCTACAGCGACAACTATCTCGACTGCGAAGACGTCTCCTCCGAAGAGAAAGTCCACTTCAGCCAGCGCTTCCGCGAACGCCTCCGGGGCGAGGCGCATCCTGCCCGCAACAGCCGGGAAGCCGCGCTCTGGACCATGGTCAAGTTGATCGAGAAGCAGTATCCCCGCTCCGCCCATCCCCAGGTCTTCGACTGCCTTCTCGCCATTCACCAGGCGCAGGAGGAGAGCATCGCGCAAGTCGCCTCCAGCGGCCAACACCCCGGCTCCGAACTTCTCCGCATGAGCTGCGCCAAGGGAGGCACGTCCGTGCTGGCCGATGCCTGCCTGGCCCGAGGCTGGCTCACCGAAGAAGAAAGCCGCTTCGCCTTCGAGTGGGGCGTCCTTCTCCAACTAGGAGACGACCTGCAAGACATTCACGAGGATTTGCACCGAGGCTCGGTCACACTCTTTTCCCGCGGCGCCGCCGAAGGCCAGCCGCTCGACGCCCTCGTCCTTCAGTTGCTCAACTTCAGCAACCGCGTAGGCGATCGCATGGACCGTCTTCCCCACGGCTCCGCAATGCTGAAAAATCTGCTCAAGATGAGCTGGCGGTCGCTCATCGTCGGAGCCGTCGCCAACTCGCACCAGTTCTTTTCCCCCGCGTTTCTGCGGGAAGCGGAGCAAATCTCGCCCTTCCGCTTCGAATTTCTCCGCGCCAGACGCGACCGGCTCACCAGCCGCGAAGGCCTCTACGCCACCCTCTTCCAAGCCTTCCTGGAAGCCCCCGAAGACGGCAACGACGGTCTTCCGCATCCCCAATCCACCCGGCATCTCGAATCGAAAACCGGCGCGGGCGCCGCGGCAGGGCGGCTCTAGGCTGTATCGACCTATAGATCTGCGCGAAGTTGTAGAGGATTCAATTGGGATGCTGTCATCCTGAGCGGCGTTGGGAACGTTTTTGTTCCCAACGCAGTCGAAGGACCTGCGGTTTGCCCACAAGTCGCCGAACTATATGTCGATAAGGCTCTAGTCCCGAATCTGCGTCCGGTCCAGCGCCGGAAACAGCACCAGCCCGATCAGCCCATTGCCCGCCGCGCGCAGCAGCTCATCCAGCCAGCTCGAGTGCCACGCCAACCCCAGCAGCACGCGAATCACGAACATCACAATCGCGCTCGAAAGCAGCGTCAGCGCAAAATTCATCACCATCCGGATCAAATTGTTCTCCACCACGATCCGAATGCCCACCGAAGCCGCCAGAAACCCGCAAACCGTGTTGGCAATCCCGTGAATGCCAATTGCGCCCTGCGTCAGCCCATCCTGCGCCAGCCCCAGCACCGCGCCCAGCAGCGTTCCATGAATCGGGCTCCGCCGGTTCAGCGCAAAGTAAACCGTCACCAGCAGCGGCAGGTCCATGTACGCAAACCGCCCCAGCAGCCGCGGCAGCCACGCCTGCAACACCACGGCCGCCAGCGGCGCCAGCACATAGACATACAGCGGATACCGGCGAATCTCCAGATCGCGCCGGTAATCGGGGATAAGCGTCTCCACCGCTATTGGGCCCTCCCCAGCTGCGGCGTCTTCGGCGCAGGAGCATTCGGCTTCGCAGGCTGAGCCTTAGGTTGCGCCTTGGGAGCCGCCGCCTTCGGCGCACTCTCCCCAGAAGCATCCGGAGCCTCGTTCGCACCTCCAGAGTCCGCCCCATTTCCAGGCGAATCCACCGCCGAACCCGGCGAAAATCGATCCGGATGCTTCGCCGGAATCGGCTTCGGTGCAACGGGAGGCGCAACCACCGGCTTCCCATCCGGCCCCAGCACCGGCGCCGTAGCAGGCGCATTCGGGTCCTTCAACCCCGGCAGCCGCTCCTCCATCTCCAGCGCAGCCTTCTTACGCTCCGCCTCAGCCGCCGCCTCCGCACCCTTCAGCTCCTCGCTGGTCGCCAGGTCCGCCTGCTGCTGCGCCGAAAGATGCGCATCCAGCGAAGTAATCACCAGCACCTCATCCAAATGCTGAAGATCCGCCGCCGGCTTGATCACCACATTGATAAACGAGCCCCGCTCCGGATCGCGCTGCACATTGTCCACCACACCCACCGGCAGCCCGCGCGGAAAAATCTGGTCCCCACCCGCCGTCAGCACATGCTCGCCCTTCTGAATCCGCTGATCCGCCAGAATATTGATCACCTGCGGCTGCCCCGCCGCGTTGCCCCGCAAAATCCCGCGAATCCGCGTCGTCTCCAGCACCACCCCCGCGCCGCTCGTCTGGTCGTTGATCATCAACACCTGCGCCGTATGCGCAAAAACATCCCGCACCTTGCCCACAATGCCGTCGCCGGTAATCACCGCCATATCCGGCTTGAGCCCATCCTCCGCGCCCCGGTCCAGATAGATCAACCGCGACTGGCTGCTTCCGCTCGTCCCAATCACCTGCGCCGGCTCCGTCTGGTAGATATAGCTCTCGCGAAACTTCAGCATCGCCTGCAACCGCTGCCCTTGCAGCGCATCCTCGCGCAGCTCCGCCTGCTCCAGCCGGAGCCGGTCGATCGTCTGCTGTAGCTCTTTGTTCTGATCCTTGGTATGGCGCAGGTCGATATAGTCGTTCCACAGCCCGTTCAGCCCCTCGCCCGAGCCATGAATCACCCGCTCAAACGGAGTCACCAAACTAGCCGCCCACAGCCGGATCAGCAGCACCCCGCGCCCATCCCTCGACACATGCACCGCCGGGCCGCCGGCCACATCCGCAGCCACGGTGACCGGCCTGCGCACCTGCACCGCAAGCCCGATCACCTGCAGCAGCAGCGCCGCCGACAGCACGATCAGGTTGCGATAGCGGCTGAGAAAGAATTCCATACGAATCCGGGGAATTTGCCTTGAAAGAGCGCGGCTTCAACCGCGCCGTAAACTGTTCCCTGTTCCCTGCACTAATCAATCTTGATCTTGCGCAGCAGCCGGAAATCAGACAACATCTTTCCCGTCCCCAGCACCACGGAAGCCAACGGATCGTCGGCCACGGAAACCGGCAGCCCGGTCTCCTCGCGAATGCGCTTGTCGAGATTCTTGATCAGCGCCCCGCCGCCCGTCAGCACAATCCCGCGGTCCGAAATATCCGCCGAAAGCTCCGGCGGCGTCCGCTCCAGCGCCACGCGAATCGCATTCACAATGACTGAGATGCATTCCGCCAGCGACTCGCGAATCTCCGTATCGTCGATGCTGATCGTCTTGGGCACGCCTTCAATCAGATTGCGCCCCTTGATCTCCATGGTCAGCGGCTTGTCCAGCGGATACGCCGAGCCGATCTCGATCTTGATCTGCTCCGCCGTCCGCTCGCCGATCAGCAGGTTGTATTTGCGCTTCAGGTAGTTGGTAATCGCCTCGTCCATCTGGTTCCCGGCCATCCGCACCGACCGCGAATAGACAATGCCAGACAGCGAAATCACGGCAATATCGCTCGTTCCGCCGCCAATATCCACCACCATGTTCCCGTAAGCCTCGGTAATCGGCAATCCCGCGCCAATCGCCGCCACCATCGCCTGCTCCACCAGGTAAACCTCACTGGCCTTGGCGCGGTAGGCCGAGTCCTCGACCGCCCGCTTTTCCACCTGCGTAATCTCCGACGGCACGCCGATCACGATCCGCGGATGCACCAGCATCTTGCGGTTGTGCGCCTTCTGGATGAAGTAGTTCAGCATCTTCTCGGTCACCTTGAAGTCGGCGATCACCCCGTCCTTCATCGGCTTGATGGCCACAATGTTGCCCGGCGTCCGGCCAAGCATGTCCTTGGCCTCTTTGCCCACGGCCTCCACTTCGCCGGTATTCTTGTTGATGGCCACAATCGAGGGCTCGTTGACCACGATGCCCTTGCCGGCCGCATAGACCAGCGTGTTGGCAGTGCCAAGATCAATCGCCAGGTCGCTCGAAAACATGCTGAACAAGGAGCGCAAGCCGTGCGAACGCGAAGGACGCGAAGGATAACCGTTCGATGACATTCTTGAATAAACTCTCTAGCGCCAGACGCCGCTGGGCCTGTGATGGACTCTAGAGTATTGTACGGCCATAAAGCGAAGCGTGCGGGACGTGGAAAACCATCTCAAATCGCGGGAACCCAAGGCATCGCCTCCTCCG
>Ga0206802_1098_pt1 | contig 21985 bp, 19 predicted proteins | sample Alteio_BWOrgCont_63_FD_152902 | JGI IMG/M metagenome (GOLD analysis project Ga0206802, IMG submission 152902) | Enriched cells from forest soil in Barre Woods Harvard Forest LTER site, Petersham, Massachusetts, United States -... | ecosystem: Environmental > Terrestrial > Soil > Temperate forest >... | reverse complement strand
CCTTTGCCTGCCGCGTCTTCGCACCGGCAGCTTTCTTCGCAGCAGCTTTCCCAGCCTCTTTGGATGCCGTTCTCTTCGGCTTCGCTTCGGCAATCTCAGCCGCAACCTCCGCAGCCGTCACTTCCGGCAAAGCCTCCGCCGGAGCGCCGTGCTCCGCATAATACCGAGCCAGAAACTCGCCAGTAAATGATCCTGGTACTGCAGCCACCTGCTCCGGCCGTCCCTCGGCAATCACGCGTCCCCCATCCTCGCCGCCCTCCGGACCCATATCCACAATCCAATCCGCATTGCGAATCACGTCCAGATTGTGCTCAATAATCACCACCGAATTACCCAGATCCGCCAACCGGTGCAACACCTCCAACAGCTTGCGCACATCGTCAAAATGCAGCCCCGTCGTAGGTTCATCCAGCAGATACAGCGTCCGTCCCGTCTGCCGCTTCGAAAGCTCCCGCGCCAGCTTCATCCGCTGCGCCTCACCCCCCGAGAGCGTGGTCGCACTCTGTCCCAGATGAATATACCCCAGCCCCACATCCACCAGCGTCTGTAACTTTTGCCGTAGCTGCGGCACGTCCTTCAATACTTCCAGCGCGTCTTCAATCGTCAGATCGAGAATCCCGGCAATCGAGTAGCCCTTGAATTTGACGGCGAGGGTCTCCTGGTTATAGCGCTTCCCGTTGCACACCTCACACTGGACGTACACATCCGGCAGAAAGTTCATTTCGATCCGCCGTTGCCCATCGCCCTCGCAAGCCTCGCATCGCCCGCCCGCAACGTTAAAGCTGAACCGCCCCGGCTTGTACCCCCGCTCGCGCGACTCCGGCATCATCGCAAACAGATCCCGCAGCGGCGAAAACAACTGCGTGTACGTCGCCGGATTCGACCGCGGCGTCCGCCCAATCGGCGATTGGTCAATGCGAATCACCTTATCGATCTGGTCGGCGCCGCTAAGAGTATCGTGATTTCCCGGCTCCTCGCGCGAACCATAAACCGTCTGCGCCAGCGACCGATACAGAATGTCGTTGACCAGCGTGCTCTTGCCGCTGCCGCTCACGCCCGTCACCACCGTCATCACACCCAGCGGAAAGCGTGCCGTCACATCCTGCAAGTTATGTTCTCGCGCGCCCTGAATCTCAATCCACTTGGCCGTAAGCGCCCGAGGCCGCTCCCGATGCAAAATGCTCACTTCACCCGACAAATATCGTCCAGTCAGCGACTCCGGCGTAGCCATAATCTCCGCCGGAGTTCCCTCCGCAACCACAGCGCCGCCCAGCCGTCCCGCGCCCGGCCCAAGGTCAAGCACATAATCCGCCGCGCGAATCGTGTCTTCGTCGTGCTCGACGACAAGCACCGTATTGCCTAGGTCGCGCAGCCGAGTCAACGCCTCGATCAGCCGCATATTGTCGCGCTGATGCAAACCAATCGAAGGCTCATCCAGCACATACAGCACTCCACGCAGCCGCGAGCCAATCTGCGTCGCCAGCCGAATCCGCTGTCCCTCACCGCCAGATAACGTGGCCGCATTCCGGTCCAGCGAAAGATAGCTCAACCCCACGCCTGCCAGAAACTCCAGCCGCTCGACAACCTCTTTGCGAATCCGCTCCGCAATCAGCGCCTCGCGCGCCGTAAAGCTCAAGTCGCGCGCTGCCGTCAGCGCCCGGTTCAGCGACAGCGCAGTAAAATCGCTGATCGACAACCCACCAACCTTCACCGCCAGCGACTCAGGCCGCAGCCGCTTGCCTCTACAGCTGGGGCAGGTCGAGGCTGACATGAAGTTCATCATGTACTCGCGATAGCCGTCGCTCTTGGCATCCTCCATCCCATCGCGCAGGAATGAAAGAATCCCATGAAAACCCGTCTTCGGAGCCTCGGTCCGCGGCGGCCCATACACCAGAATGTGCTGCTGCTTATTCGGCAACTGCTCAAACGGAACCTTCAGGTCGATCCCATACTTCGTCGCTGCAATATGAATCAGCTTGATCAAATACTGCGAAGCCGACCCTGGCCCCAACCCGCCATCCAACAGCGGCTTCGACCAATCCGTAATCACCTTCGCTGGATCGAAATCGTACAGCGACCCCAGCCCATGGCATTCCGGGCAAGCCCCAAAGGTCGAGTTGAAACTGAAGCTCCTCGGCTCCAGCTTCGGCACATCCAATCCGCAATCCGGGCAAGCCATCGAAGAAGAAAAAAGCTGCTCTTCCTTCTCTGAACTTGCGGTCGTCGATCCGGCAATCAGCACCAGCCCATTGGCCATCTGCAGGGCCTTGGCCACCGAGCCCTCAAGCCGCTTCTCAACACCAGGCTTCAGCACCACCCGGTCGATCACCGCCTCGATCGTATGATTCTTGCGCCTATCCAGCACCACCGTCTCGGCCAGATCGCGCAGCTCGCCGTCAATCCGCGCCCGAAACCCCTGCTGCTCCAATTGGTCCAGCAGCTCGCGAAACTCACCCTTGCGCCCCCGAACCACAGGCGCCATAATCACCACCCGCTGCCCGTCGCCCAGTTGCAGAATGCGCTGCACGATCTGCTCCGCCGTCTGCCGAGAAATTGCCTTCCCGCAATTCGGGCAATGCGGCGTCCCCACCGACGCATACAGCAGGCGCAGGTAGTCGTAAATCTCGGTGATCGTCCCGACGGTCGATCGCGGCGAACGGCTGGTCGTCTTCTGTTCAATCGAAATCGCCGGGCTCAGCCCCTCGATCGAGTCCACATCCGGCCGTTCAATTTGATCGAGGAACTGCCGCGCATACGCCGACAGCGTCTCTACATACCGCCGCTGCCCCTCGGCATAAATCGTGTCAAAGGCCAGCGAACTCTTTCCCGACCCTGACAGCCCCGTAACCACCGTCAGCGTATTGCGTGGAATCCGAACGTTGATGTCGCGCAGATTATGCTGCCGCGCCCCACGGACCGAAATGTGCGTAATTGTCATCTTTTGTGCAGGAAGCGGAAGGCGGGCGAGAGATACTTCGCATTGTGGTAAAGGCTCAATATCCAGTCATAACCGGCCAGCCATAACCGGCCAGCCATAACCGGATTGATCAGACAGTCACAATGGCCGAACCTTCTTCAGGTATTCTAGTTGTCAACACCCAAGGGGTCAACGCAGCGGGATTCTCTGAGAGAATCCTTATTCAGGGCAGCAATTGCGTCCTTGCACCAATGCTGTGCTGCAAGCGCTTGGTCGAATTCCCCCGTTGTGACGGAGAAGTATGCAGGATTTCTTCAATCTGGTAATGCTGGTATGCGCCTCGCTCGCCTCCATGGGCCTCGGCGTCTGGGTAGCCTACGCCATCTGCAAAGCCGGCTTCGCCCTCATGCGCTGGCACACCGAACAGAACACCTCAGCCCCAGCAAAACCCAGCACCGAACCCGCCCGCGTCTCGTGAATTTGCGGTGTTGCATGTTTTGAAAAGGTAGGCCTGGGCTTCAGCCCAGGCATTAAAGCACAAAAATGAAGCCGGGCCTTCAGGCCCTGAGGCATGCTTTCAAATCTCTTGCCCCAGCCGAGGCGCAAACCTCGCGCCAGCAAACAACAACACCCCGGAAAGAATCAGCGTAACCAGCGTCAACCCCAGCCCCATCCGCAAACTCGACACATCGGCAATCCGTCCAATGATGGTCGGCGAAAAAGTGTCCCCCAGCATGTGAATCAGAAACAGCTCCAGCGCAATCGCACTCGACCGCACCGCCGCTGAAACCGAGTTGCAAATCGCCGCATTCAACGGGCCGGTATTCAAAAACAAAAAGAATTCAGCCGCAAACAAAGCCGGAATCGACCATTTCGCCGGCCCAAAGAAAACCAGCCCCGCCAGCGGTAGCGTAAGAATCACACTCCACGCCGACAGCAGATAAAGCGCGCGATGATCGCGCCGCAGCCACCGCTGCGCCACCCATCCGCCAATCGCCGTCCCCGCCAGCCCATCGACGACCGTAATCGCCCCCAGAATCGTCCCCGCCTTGCCCACGCCCATCCCCGCAAAGCGATTCAGAAACGTTGGCATCCACGTCGAAATCCCGCCCATGGTAAACACCAGCATGGCCATGCCTAGCGTTGCGCACAGATACCCAGGATTGCGAAAAAGCCCCAGGAAATTCGTGAACAATTCGCCAGCTACCGGACGCGCCTTCACTTCCTGAGCCTCGCTCCCACCCCGCACCGGCTCCGTCGCCATCAGTCCATAAAGCCCGGCAATCACTAGTCCAGGAATCGCCCCCACAAAAAACGGCATCCGCCATCCAAACCGCTCTCCAAGCTGTCCGCCCACCAGATAACCCAGCGCCGCCCCCACCGGAATCGCCAGATAGAAAATCGACAAAATCCGGTTCCGCTCCCGCGCCGGGTAGAAGTCCGAGATCACCGCGGGTGCAAAAATTCCAAAGCTCGCCTCGCCCACTCCCACCAGCGCATGGCGAAAGTAGAGCGACCAATAGTCATGCACCCAATAGGTCACCAGCGTAGCCAGGCTCCATAGCACTGCCCCAGCCACAATCAGCGGCTTGCGCCGGAACCGGTCCCCCAGCCACCCGGTAAACGGAGCCGTCAGCATGTACGTCACAAAGAGCGCCGTCGTCAGCGCTCCCATCCGCTCATCGCTAACCTTGAATTCCGCCTGGATCAGCGGCTGCGCCCCTGGCAGAATATAGCGATCGATGTAGTTCAGCAGGTTCAGCCCAGTCAGCAGCACCAGCGCAATCAGCGCCGCCCGCGCCATGGGCTTCCGCGCCCGGGCAATCTCTACCGCTTCTCCAGAACTCGCCACAGCGCAAGCTTACCCGACCTGCCGCACCGGCGCCAGCACACTCACTCCACCGCACCCCGCTCCCGCAGCAACGCAACGCACTTGTTGTCCATGCCCATATGCCCACCCGGAAACATCTCCGCATACTTGAGCGCCGTGCACTCCACCACCTCGCCCGCCCGTTCGTAATGCCCCGGCAGCTTCACCCGAACGCCCAAATCCGCGCCCCGCTCCACCAGCACCTGCGCCACCGGCAAGCCATAGTTCCAAAACTGAGTCACCGCATGAAAAATCGCTGTCTGTCCGCCCACGCCATTCTCGTCAACTTTGGCCCGCACATTCACATCCGCCCCGCGCTCCAGCAGCAGCTTCACCGCCTCCAAATTGCCATACTCCGCCGCCACATGCAGCAGCGTAGCTCCACGAAGCGTAAGCGTCCGTCCACCAGTCGCGCCAATCTCCAACTCATCAAACTGCCATCGCACCAAGTCCGGCTCAACAGAGAGCATCCCATCCAACTCGTCCAGCCGGTTCCGCAGCAGCGCCAGCACAGCGGGATTGTCGAGCTTCGCCACACCGCCAGCCGCAACCAGTACATCGATGCACTCCGCAAGCTGTTCACTCCGCGAATACGTCCCAATCACATAATCCATCGCATTCACCGGATACTTCCGTCCCTCCCGCGCGCAATTCGGATTCGCCCCATGCTCCAACAGCCATCGAATCGGCACCGGCTCCACCGTCTCGCAAGGCGCAAACAAAATCGGAAAATACCCACCCCACTCCGCATTCACATCCGCGCCATACTCCACCAGCAGCTCCAGCATCGGCACCCGGTAGCCCACCAGCGCCGCCCGCATCAGCGGCCCATCCCCGCCCTGGTGCACATCCGAGCCGTTCTCGATCATCCATCGCGCCATCTCCAGCCGCTCCGGCTTGGGAGCCTCCCAGGGCACGCGACACTCCGCCACCCAAGTCAGCGGCCCATTCTTCCCATAGCCCAGCGGAGCCGAATGCAGCGCCGGATTCCGCGTCATCATCGCCTTCACGCGTTCGAGATCATTGGCATCGATGGCCAGCTTCAACTCGCCCACCTCGGTCAGCGAATCGACATGGGCTTTCAACTTGGGCCAACTCGCAAAGCCATACTTTCGTGCAACCTGAAACAGCGCCGCGCTCGTCGACGCAGCCGTCCCATCGCGCACCAGATCGCGCGCCTCGTCCTTCAAATGCCGGAGGTTAGGTTTGTCGGGAAGTGAAACAGGGAGGGGAACTGATTCTTCAGAATCGGTCGGCATAGCGACCTCCTTTCGTTGCATCGCCCGTTGTCCGCACATCGGGCTGAAAGAAGGTTCGCGAAATTGGTTGAACTTACCGGGTGGGCTTCTACCCTTTCCGCGGACGGATGCGCCCCTTCGCGCTAGCGGAAGAATAGCACAGCTTCCATCGCGATTTACATCACCGTTTAGGCAGTTCTTTAGCCGTCAGAAAACTCAAAATCTCCGCCATCACACGCCCTCCCTGGTCCGTCTGAAAGAGATACTGCGCATGAGCTGAGCCATCCAGCACAACAAGCTTCTTAGGCTCGGGAGCCTTCTCAAATTGCGCCCGTATCCCCGGTAGGCGCAATTCAGTCCCGCCCCCGCTCGCATCGTCCCGCGCTACAATCCACAGCGAAGCCGAGGTCAGCTTCTCCGCCGGCCCATACGGAGCCGCGCCAAGCATCACCAGCCGATCGATCAATCTGCCCTCGCCCGGCTGCGAAGCAATCGAAGCCGCGCCCGCCGCTCCGCCGCCCATGCTGCCGCCCACGATTGAAACACTCTTTGCGCCCGTTTGCTTCAGATACCGCACCGCAGCCAGCACATCTAAATCCAGCCGAGCACCCAACGGATCCTTATCTCCCGGCCCATGCGATTTTCCATATCCCCGAAAGTCGATCGCCAGCACCCGGAACCCCGCCGCCACAAACTGCGGCGCCTGCGCTGACCAGCTCTCTTTGTTGAACTGGCCGCCATGCGCCAGCACCAGACCCTTCTCGCCGCTCCCATAGAGATCCGCAAAGACCACCCCGCCATCGGAGGTTGGAAACGAGACAGTCTTCTGCGCCGCCGCGGCATGTGAGGCAATCAGAACCGCAACAATAGCCAGGAATCGAAGCACGCAGCCACTCTATACCATCCGGGAATCACCCAGGCGGCACGCCGTCAAAAAAAGTCTCTCAAGATTGCGGCCTGGGCCTCTAAAAAGCCCTTGACAGTTTCCAATCTGAATAGATAATTTACCAATAGGCTAATTAGCCATATGGTGAATTAAATGGCCGACTCTCTCAGCGGAACTTTTTCAGCTCTATCGGACCCCACGCGCCGCGCCATCCTCGCTCGCCTTGCCCTCGGAGAAACTTCCGTCAAGGAACTCGCCGAGCCCTTTTCGATCAGTGCACCTTCCATCACCAAACACCTCAAGGTTTTGGAGCGCGCCGGCCTCATTACGCGCGGCCGCGAGGCTCAATGGCGTCCATGCCGGCTCGATGCCGCCCCGCTTCAGGAAGTAGCCGAATGGGTCGAGCGCTACCGCAGCTACTGGGAGCACACCCTCAACCGCCTCGACAACTACCTTTCCACTCTCGAAAGCCCCAAGGATGAGAAACATGCTCACAAAGAGCAACATCGAAGTCCCCTCAAGGAGAGATCCCAATGAAGGTCTATACACAACTCAATTTCGGCGGAAATTGCGAAGAGGCATTCCGTTTCTATGAAAAGAATCTAGGCGGCAAGATCCTCACGATGATGCGTCAGAATCAGGCTCCCGGTTCCAACGCGACAGGTGCCGCAGGAACGGCCATTATTCACGCGCGGCTGGGAATTGGGGATTCTGTGCTGATCGGAAACGATGTTCCCCCATCAGTGTTTGAGAAGATCCGGAGCGTCTATATCTTCCTTTCTGTCGACTCATCGGAAGAGGCTGAAAGGGTTTACAAGCTTCTCGCCGAGGATGGACAGGTTTATATCCCGCTTGAAGAGACTTTCTTTGCGGTCCGCTTTAGCCAACTGCGTGATCGGTTCGGTGTGTCGTGGTCGATCATCCATGAGCGCCCGATGGCACAGTAGGACCTTCCGGCTGTTTTCCAGTTCGCCGTTTTGATTCAAGGAGAAGCAACATGCTCACAAAAAGCAACGCTGAAGTAACCGTTACTCTCCCATCCGACCGGGAGATCGTCTTCACACGCCACTTCGAACGCCCGCGGCATCTGCTCTTCGACGCATGGACCAAGCCCGAGCATATGCGTCACTGGTGGGGCTGCGACGGCTCTACGCTCACGTCCTGCGAAGTCGATCTCCGCCCCGGTGGCGCCTGGCGCATCGTCCTCCGCATGGCCGATGGCAGCGAACACCCGTTCAGCGGCGTCTATCACGAAATCGTCCCCGGTAGCAGGCTCGTCTACACCGAGTGCTACGAAAATCCTCAGATCGGCAGTCCCGAGTGGATCACCACCATCACCTTCGAAGACCTAGAAGGGGGCACACAGCTCACGCACGCCATCCTTCACCGCTCCCGCGAGATTCGCGACGGGCACTTGCAGGCTGGCATGGAGGAAGGAGCGATCCAGACCTTGAACCGGCTTGATATCGAAGCTTCGCGTATGCAGGAAGTCCCTGCGTAAGCTCGTTTAGTTTCAGGCTTGAATTTCACAGGGAATTCAAGCCTGAAACCGACATCCACCTGAACTCAGGACTGTGGCCTCGGCCACCGCGCCTCAACGGTAGTCGATATCCCGCCGCGCGGCCGAAAATCGCCCTTCACCACCGCCCAAACCGGGTCGCAGGCCTTCACCAGGTCGTTCAGCACCTGGTTCACCACATTCTCCTGAAAGATTCCCAGGTTCCGGTAGCAGAACAGGTACTCTTTCCAGGATTTCAACTCCGCGCAGCGATGCCGCGGCATATAGCGCAGCGTAATCGTGCCAAAATCCGGCAGCCCCGTCTTCGGGCAAACCGAGGTAAACTCCGGGTCGTCGATCACAATCTCGTACCCAGCAAACTGATTCGGCCACGTCTCGATCGCCGGAAAGGGAAAATCGAGCCCAGCCTTGGCGTGCTCGTCGGTATAGCGTTGCTCTAGTGCCATAGCTCTTATTGTAATTTGCCTCCATCTTCCCGTCCTCGGCATCTTAACCCCTGGAGATTTCCCGGCCAACAGCCTCACCCGGTTCCCCCAGCCCATATCCAGTCGTGTTCACGTGATCTCATGAGTCCAAAACCCCAGATGTGAGTCCTATATACTGAGCTTCGGTCGCATCAATCGGTAACCCCTAATTCGGCAAACACTTCAGGGTCAACAGCAGCGTCAGGACAGATCGTTCGCATGGCAGAAGCAAGCACGCAAAAAAGTCGCGTTTGGTTGTGGATCGGGGCCTTCGTCCTGCTGGTAGTTGTGTTTTTCATCGCCCGCAACATGACCCGCGACAGCACGCCCATCCACGCAGCTGCCGCCTCGCGCACCATGTTGTCCAGCACCGTGCCCACCAACGGCCTGGTCGAGCCGGTCCGCAACTACGAGTTCCACAGCCCGCTTGCCACCTCGGTCCGCCAAGTTCTCGTCCAGCAGGGTGAACACGTCAAAGCCGGCCAGCTCATCATGCAGCTAGACGACATCAACGCCCGCGCCCGTGTAGCCACCGCCGAAAGCGCCCTGCGCAGCGCCGAGGCCACTCTTGAAGCCACCCGCCAGGGCGGAACACTCCAGGAACAGCAGTCGCTCAACTCCAACCTCTCACGCTCTCAGCTCGACCTAGCCGAAGCCCAGCGCCAGCTCGCCGCACTCCAAAAGCTCCAATCTACCGGCGCAGCCTCCGCCAGCGAAGTAGCCGCCGCCCAACAGCGCGTCATCCTAGACCAGGAAAGCCTCGCGGCTCTCCAAACCCGCCAGCAGACCCGCTACTCCTCCGCCGACTTGGCCCGCGCCCAGGCCGCCGTCACCGACGCTCAGGCCAATCTCACCGCCGCGCGCTCCGTCCTCGATCAAACCAGCTTCCGCGCTCCCGTCGACGGCACCGTCTACTCCATCGTCGTCGGCCGCTCCGATTTCGTTGAAGAGGGCAAACTCCTCTTCCAGATGGCCGACCTCAAAAACGTCCGCGTCCGCGCCTATTTCGATGAGCCCGAGATCGGCAACCTCGCTATCGGCCAGAAAATCTCCATCGTCTGGGACGCCCGTCTCGGCAAGGAGTGGCACGGACACATCATCCTCCTCCCCTCCACCATCGTCACCTACAACACCCGCAACGTCGGCGAAGTCCTGGTAGCTATCGACGACGCCGACGGCACTCTGCTCCCGGACACCCACGTCACCGTCACAGTCACCACCTCCAGCGAGCCCAATCTCCTCACCGTCCCGCGCGAAGCCGTCCACGTTGAAAACGGCAAGCCCTACGTCTACCGCATCGTCAATGGCTCCCTACAGCGGACCAACGTAACTACCGGAATCTTCAACCTCACCGACGAAGCCATCACCTCCGGCCTCAAAGACGGCGACGTGGTCGCAACCGTCAGCCTAAATGGCATGGCTCTCGAAGAGGGCGAACCAGTCAAGGTGATCCGGTGACCACAGCGCCGCCAACCGGAAACCGTTTCGGTCCCTGCGTCGGTCTAATCCTGACACGGGTCCTGATGCAGGCCGCCGTCGTCGGCGTCCTGGCGGCGAGTTTCTTCACCCCATCGGCCTCCGCCGCCACATCGCTGGATACCGCCAACGCCGACCTACAGGCTGGCAAAGCCGACGAAGCCACCCAACTCCTCAACCAGGTCCTGCAAGCCGACCCCAAAGACGCTGAAGCCCTCAATCTCCTCTGCCGCGTCGAATACACCGTGCAGCACTTCGATCAAGCCGCGGCCAATTGCGAAAAAGCCATAAATCTCAGCCCGCAAAATGCTAGCTATCATCACTGGCTCGGCCGCGCCACCGGCGAGCGCGCCAGCCGCGCCTCTTTTCTCAGCGCATTTTCCCTCGCCAAAAAAACCCGCCAGGAATTTGAAACCGCCGTCAAGATCGATCCCCACGACGCCGACGCCCTAGCCGACCTGGGCGAGTTCTACATCGAGGCCCCTGGAGCCGTAGGCGGCGGCATGGACAAAGCCGAAGCCGTCGCCAAGCAACTGGAGGCAGCCGACGCCGCTCGCGGCCACGTCTTCCGCGCCTCAATCGCAGAAAAGAACAAGGATCTGACCATCGCTGAACAGGAGTTCAAGGCCGCGATCTCGGCAGCAAGCCATCCCGCCATCCAGTGGATGGCCCTGGCCAGCTTCTACCGCCGCCGCGAGCGCTGGTCTGATATGGAGTCAGCCGTAAAGAGCGGCCAAACCGCCGCCGCTCATGATCGCCACGCCGCTACCGCGCTTTTCGACGGAGCCTCAGTCCTCGCCCGCGCCAACCGCCAGCCGCAACTGGCCATCGAGCTCTACCAGGCATACCTCGTTTCGCCCGACAAGACCGAAGAAGCCCCAGCCTTCGACGCCATGGTCCGCTTAGCCAAGCTTCTCAGCCAAACTGGCGACCAAGCCGGTGCCCAGCGCCAGCGCGCCGCCGCCCTCGCCCTGGCCCACGACTACAAACCAGCGCAGGACTCAAAGACCTAGGGACACCAGGAATTGAATGGAAGACCGCAAGTGAAGATTCGCTCCAACCCGCGCCAGCATCTGCTCCGCTTCGCCACCGGAGCAGCGCTCGCGGCCCTGCTCCCTTGCGCCCCGCTGCTCTCCCAAATATCCCTCTCCACCGTAGTGGATCAAGCTCAGCGCAACAGCAGCCCCGTCAAGCTCGCACAGGCCGATGTGCGCAAAGCAGAGGCGTCGCTTGCCGAGGTCAAGGATGCCTATGTTCCCAATCTGACGATCGGTTCTACAGTCGGCGCATCTGTCGGCTTCCCCACTGGACAGCCCTCAATCGCCAACGCGTCGATGCAGTCGCTGGTGTGGAACTCTCAGCAAAGGGAGTACATTCGGGCGGCTCATAGAGGCCTGGAGGCTTCTTCGCTTGCTCTTAAGGATGCGCGCGAGCAGGTGGCGCTCGATGCTTCTTCCGCTTACATTGAACTGGATGTCATCGACCGCGAACTTGAGGCCGCGCACGAGCAGGCGGCTCTTGCCGAACGTCTTGTAACCATTGAAACTCAGCGTACGGATGCCGGAGTAGACCCTCTGAGTGAGTTGTTGCAAGCCCGGCTGACAGCCGCGCAACTCAAACTCAAGCTGATTCATCTGGAAAGCCGCGCTGCCACTCTCATTGCCCAACTTGCATCGCTGACAGGCCTGCCCGCAGTCTCGATCGTCGTAGATCACGCCAGCATCCCTGAGATTCCAGCAGTCAAGGCTGACGCGGTGCCTGTGCTACCCGCCGGCGTAAGTTCGGCACAGATTCTGGCAAGCTCCAAGCAATTCCAGGCAAGAGGAGATGAACTGGCCGCAAGTTGGCGTCCTCAGGTTTCGTTTGGTGCGCAGTACAATCTCGACTCCGATAAGCTGAATAACTACAGCACCTACTACCGCAACTTCACCCCAAACAATGTGAGTCTGGGGGTCTCGATCGTGATCCCAGTGTTTGACTTCGCGGTTCGTGCCAAAGCTCGCCAGACAGCAGCAGATTCCCTTCGCACCACCGTAGAAGCCGAGCAGGCCCAGCGCCAGAATGACGTCCAGATAGCCACTCTCACCGGAAGCATCCGTGAGCTCGATGCCCAGGCCGAGGTAGCGAGTCTAAAGCAGCAGATCGCCGGTGAACAGTTGAAGGCCGTCGAAGCCCAGCTTCAACTCGGCAATGGCGCAGGCAGCGAACCCGGCGCACAGCCCCAGCTTTCACCCAAAGCGGAACAACAAGCCCGCATCGACGAGAAACAGAAATCCATCGACGCCATTGACGCCGGCTTCGACCTCACCAAAGCGCGCCTCAGCTTGCTCCGCGCCCTAGGACACATGGACGATTGGCTCCGCGAAGTGCTTCCAAACGCCCAAACCCAGGCAACCACAACCCAGTAACCGTCATGGGACTCTAGTTCCGCCGAAAAATCGGCAAAATGTTAGAATTAAGGGGATGTCTATGTCAACCAAAACCGCGCCTCTGAAGACCCTGTTCCTCAATCCGCCTTCCTTTGAAAACTTCGACGGAGGCGCAAGTTCGCGCTGGCCCGCCACCCGGGAGATCGAGTCCTACTGGTATCCCGTCTGGCTCGCCTATCCAGCCGGTCTCCTCGAAGGATCGCGCCTGCTCGACGCGCCGCCGCATCACGTCAGCGCCGCCGAAACCATCGAGATCTGCAAAGAGTACGAATTCCTCGTCCTCTTCACCTCGACCGTAGGCTGGGAAGGCGATCAGCGCCTCGCCGAGGCCATCAAGGCCGCCAATCCGGCCATCAAGGTCGCCTTCGTCGGTCCGCCAGTCACCACCTCGCCCGACAAGGCCCTCAACGAGTGCAGCGCCCTCGACTTCATCTGCCGCCGCGAGTTCGATTACTCCGTCGTCGAGTTCGCCCAGGGCAAGCCGCTCAACGAAATCCTCGGCATCAGCTACAAAGAGAATGGCAAGGTCGTGCATAATCCCGACCGCCCCCAGATCGAAGACCTCGACGCCATGCCCTGGGCCACCAAGATCTACAAGCGCGACATGGACGTCACCCGCTACAACGTCCCATTCCTGCTTCACCCCTACATCGCGCTCTACTCCACGCGCGGCTGCCCGGCGCAGTGCACCTTCTGCCTCTGGCCGCAGACCCTCAGCGGTCACGCCTGGCGCAAGCGCTCCACCGATGACGTAGCCGCCGAGCTCGCCTGGGCCAAGCAGAACTTCCCCGAAGTCAAGGAGTTCTTCTTCGACGACGACACCTTCAACATCCAGAAGGTACGCACCATCGAGCTCTGCGAAAAGCTCAAGCCCTTGAAGCTCACCTGGTCCTGCACCTCGCGCGTCACCACCGACCGCGAAACCCTCAAGGCCATGAAGGACGCCGGCTGCCGCCTGCTCATCGTCGGCTTCGAGTCCGGCGATCCGCAGATCCTCAAGAACATCAAGAAGGGCGCCACCGTCGAGCGCGCCCGCGCCTTCGCCAAGGACTGCAACGACCTCGGCTTGGTCGTTCACGGCGACTTCATCCTCGGCCTGCCCGGCGAGACCAAGGAGTCGATCCAGAACACCATCAACTTCGCCAAATCCCTCGACGTCGAAACCATCCAGGTCTCCATCGCCCACGCCTACCCCGGCACCGAGTTCTTCGACTACGCCGAGAAAAATGGCTTCATCACCAACACCGACGCCATGATGGACGCAGGCGGTCACCAGATGGCCCACATCGAGTACCCCGGCCTGCCCAAGGAATACGTTCTTGAAATGGTGCACAAGTTCTACGACGCGTACTATTTCCGTCCCAAGGCCGCATTCCGCGTCATCTGGAAGGCCATCGTCAACCGCGACGTTCCCCGCCTCTACGTAGAAGCCAAAGCCTTCCTCAAGCTCCGCAAAGAGCGCATGAACATGGTCAAGGACGCCAAAAAGCTCCAGGACAAAACCCCAAACGCAGTCGGCGCCGGGGCATAGCCCTGCTGTAGCAAGCCCAGAATGGCGGCAAAACCGAAAGGTCTGCCGCCATCACTATTTGGAATCGACCCGAAGCGCCTCGAATCCAACAAAGAGAAGACGTTCCGAATTCCGACCAGAAACAGATGTGGGTGCCCCATCCTTGTCACAGCCCTACTGTGACAAGGGTGGGATACCACAGAAGCAAGACAATCCGATTCTCGATCAGAAACCATTGCGGGTACCCCAGGTCTCGCGTTTGAGACCTGGGATCGCACAAAGGACCGAATCACCTCCATGGCTCATCCCCAACTCAAACTGAGCCAATACGCAGTCCTGGCCCTAACCGCCATCTGCGCCCCTCTAGGCGACACCTGTCTCTCCCGAGGCATGAAGCCCCTCCCCCCCATCAGCCTTGCCCATCCAGGCCAGTTGATAGCCGCCGTCTTCACCCCTTGGATCGCCGCTGGAATCGCCCTCCTCATCGGCTTCTTCGCCAGCTATCTGACAGCGTTATCGTGGGCCGACCTAACCTACGTCCTCCCCGCCACGGCATTCGGAAACGTAATCGTAGCCCTGCTCTCCCGCTTCTGGCTGCACGAGCCCATCTCCCTCGCCCGATGGGCTGGAATCCTGCTCATCACCGTAGGCGTAGGCTTCGTAGCCCAAGGCCCATCCCGCACCGAACCAACCCAGGAAATCCAGCAGCTTCCTGAAGCAGCCGAGCCCACGGAGGCCGTTCCCCGATGACCTCCTCCATCCCACCGCTCACCGCCGCTGCCATGATTGCCGCAGTCGTCTTGTCCTCCACCGCCGGCGAAGTCCTAACCGCCGCCGCCATGAAATCCATCGGCGACCTCGACGAAATACGCGCCCACTCCGGCCTAAAGGGCGCCATCCGCGCGGTCCTAACCTGCCCGCTCTTCTTCGCCGGAGTCAGCTTCCTGGCTCTGGCCTTTTTCGCCCTGCTCTTCGCCCTGAACCATCTGAATCTAAGCCTGGTAGCCCCAGCATCCGCCTCTCTAACCCTGGTCACCAACGCTATCGCGGGCAAGATCTTCCTGAAAGAAAACGTAGACCGCCGCCGCTGGATCTCAGCCTTCCTCGTCTGCATCGGCGTCTACCTCCTAGCTCATTGAGATTTGGAAGGGCCGCTCCCGCCAGACTTCCACAGAGGCTGTCATCCTGAGCGAAGTTTGGCGCGTTTTGTGCGCCAAACGGAGCCGAAGGACCTGCGTTTCTGCGACGCTCTTGTGGCAACGAGCCTTGCAGATAGGCCATATCCATGCGGCGCAAGCGCCTGACTCCAGTTACACTCCCAACATGGCTCTCCGCCTCTTCGTCGCCACCACCAACGCCGGCAAACTAGCCGACTTCCGCGAGGCCGCAGAAGAGTTCCAGATCGCCATCGACCCCGTCCCCGGCCTCCGCACCATCCCCGCGCCCCACGAGCACGGCGACACCTTCGAAGCCAACGCCATCACCAAAGCCATCTACTACAGCGGATTCGTCCCCGGCGAAGTCGTCATCTCCGACGACTCCGGCCTCGAAGTCGACGCCCTCGAAGGCGCACCCGGCGTCCGCTCCGCCCGCTTCGCCGCAGACAGCGGACTTACAGACTCACCCGACGCCAACGACAACACCGACGTCTGGAACAACATCGTCCTCCTGCAAAAACTCGACGGCATCCCCACCGACCGCCGCACCGCCCGCTACCGCTGCGTCCTCGCTGCCGCCCGCGACGGTAAAATTCTCCTAACCGCCGAAGGTGCCGTCGAAGGCCTAATCCTCGAAGCTCCCCACGGCACCGGCGGCTTCGGCTACGACCCGCTCTTTTACCTTCCGGAACTGGACCAGACCATGGCCGACCTCGATATCAGCGTCAAATTCGCCCTGAGCCACCGCGGTCTGGCGTTTGCAGATTTGCTGCCTAGGTTGGTAATTTGAGATACGTCCCGGCTCTGCTCCGGACCAGTCTGCGGCTGTAGCTCAGCAATCCCTCGGTGGTTTTCAAGATGCCGCAATCCCTTGCGCAATCTTGTCAGGTGACCGGCCGCTTACGCGCATCGCCAGCCGTCGCCCAAACCGCGTACAAGGCCGCTCGATCCAATAAAACGAAGCACCAGCAACGAGAGGCAGCAATAGCGCAAGAAAATGAAACGCCCGTCCCGCGCCTGGATTGCCATAAGAGCCGGCCGCCCCAAGGAAAAGTTGCTGCCACAAGTAAGCGCTATAAGAAACCAGCCCGCACCCCTGGATCGCGGGACGAGTGAGCGCCGCGGACAGCCATCCTTTTCCCGCGACGGAACACATCAACGTCAGCCCCAGCGCAAAAGGCGCGGCAACCCCATACAGGCTTTCCGCAAGCCTGTTGTGCGGCACAGGATGGACAAAAAGCACGAGCAGAATGCCAATCCCCAACCACCCAGGAACACGTGCCGCCATCTTCATCACGCGAGGTTCAAAGACCGCCAGCAGCGCGCCGACATGGATGCAGCTGAAGCCGGCAATCGCCGTCACCGACAAAAATTGATCACCTATCCCAAACTGGAAGAACACGCTCCAGACAAGAAAAGCCGCAAGCGTCCCAACCAGCAGTATCGGCCTCCACCGTGCTGGCGCAAGCAGCCAGAACAGCGGAAAGACGATATAAAACTGTTCCTCCACCGCCAGACTCCACGAATGCCCAAGAAACCAATCCTGAAAATAAAGTTGCCAGTCGTGAAAGAAAAGAGCCGCCGAAAACTGTTCAAACCGCGTCACCGGAGTCCAGCCAAGCCAGCTGAAGATCGATACCGCCAGCACATAGCAGTAGAAGACCGGGAGTATGCGAAAAAGCCGCCGGACGTAAAACCCGCGCACGGAAATCGAGCCATATTTCCGCTCTTCCAGGATCAAAAGGCGCGTGATCACAAAACCGCTGATCACAAAGAATATCCGAACGCCCAATTCGCCGGAATACATGATCAAGTGATGAACACGTGTCGATCGCCCGGCGGCCATCGGAAAAGCGAAGTACAGGGCATGATGGAACAGGACCAGGAGAATGCTGACGCCGCGCCACCCATCGAGTTCTCGAATCCGCCCGGCGTCTGCCAAATTCTGCGTCTTCAAGATTCGACCCACCTCGCAAATCGGGCCCGCACACTTCGTTCCCATCCCTGCTTCAGGACTCTGCACGAATACTACCGCACCGGAAAGGCGAGCCAGTTCCAGGTGGAAGTGAATCTTTTGTGCCGATAGTTTTTAACTATTTATAGGCGCCGCAAGGTGGCTATCTTCTGGCAGCGGGCCCGACCACCGCTCGAAAAAACACCTCAAGTTGCCGCAGTCTCACGCGAGGCATCCATTGCCTCTCTTGCCCGTACCCGCATCGTCAGCTTCCGCCCAAATCGTGTGCATGGCCGCTCAATCCAGTAAAACGAGCCAGCGGCAATCAACGGAAGCAGCAGCAACAGCAGGTGGAAGACTCGTCCCGCCACGGGGCCTCCGTAGACATTTGTGGATCCGGTGAAGAGTTCCTGCCACAGGTAGGCGCTATAAGAAATCAGGCCGCACCACTGGACTGCGGGTAGCTTCAGGAAAGAAGACAACCATCCTTGCCTCGCCACTGTATGCATCAACACTAGCGCAATCCCAAAAGGTACGACAAGGCAGTACAGGCTTTCGCCAATCTTTGAGTTGGATACCGGATGGACAAGCAACACGAGGAAAATGGAGAATACCGCCGCCGAAGACGGCTTGGACGCCAATCGAAGCACCCGGCCTTCGAAGATAGCCGCCAGCGCGCCAACGTTGATGCAGCTGAACCCGACAATCGCAGCGTGGGAAAAGAGATTGCCCGCAAGTCCCCACTCCGCCAGAACGCCTGCCGCCAGAAAGATCGCCAGCGTTCCGAGCAGAACAGCCGTTCTTATTCGGCGGGAAGAGAGCATCCAGAAGAATGGAAAGGTGATATAAAACTGCTCCTCCACTGCCAGCGACCAGGAGTGCCCCACAAACCAATCGTGGAGATTGAAGAGTCGTCTCACGTCGTAAAGAAAAAGGCCAGCCGCAAGATCCCCACCGTTGCTCACCGGCGTCCAGCCAAGCCAGCTCAGGATCGAAACCGTCAGCAGGTAGCAGTAAAAAACCGGGACAATGCGAAAGAGCCGCCGCGTGTAAAAGCCCTTGAGTGAAATCGAACCAAACTTCCGCTCCTCCAGGATCAGCAGGCGGGTAATCACAAAGCCGCTGACCACAAAGAAGATCCGGACGCCAAAATCGCCGGCATATGAAACAACATGTTCAAGTTTCGTAGAGCTCGCGCCAGCGGCTGGAAAAGCATAGAGCAGCGCATGATGAAGCACCACCAGCAAAATGCTGACACCCCGCCACCCATCGAGCTCGCGAATCCGCCCCTCGCGTCCCGCCTCAATATTGGTCATATTTACCAATTAGACGCGAATTTCAAATCGGGCTGAGTAAATAGCTAAATTATTTTCTCGGAGACGATGCCAAGCCCGTAACGTGTTATGCGCCGTCGTCAGCGGAATTCGATCCCTTTCGTCTCCTTTTCGCAATGCGGCAAACGCGACCCCAGCATTCTTGACGGTCCTAAGACCAGCCACCAATAATGCACTATAGATTCGACAATCGTAGATAGCTCGCGCCGAGTCATCCCATTCGTTCCATCATCCGTCCCAAGGAGCCTAAATTCATGGCCACCGCCGTCCGCCCTGCCGCCAGCGAATCCACTCACAAACTGGCGCGCGGCGTCGAGCCCATCCGCGCCGGCAAGGGCTACTCCTTCCTCCTGCGCAAGCTCCACTCCCTCTCCGGCATCGTACCCATCGGCGCCTTCCTCATCGAGCACATCCTCTCCAACTTCGAAGCGCTCAAAGGCCCCGCCGCCTACGCCGCCCAGGTCAAGTTCCTCAACAGCCTCCCATTGGTCCGCGTCCTTGAATGGGGATTCATCTTCCTCCCCCTCGCCTTCCACGCCCTCTACGGCGTCTACATCGCCCTGCGCGGCAAGAGCAATGTCGTCTACTACCCCTGGGCCGGCAACTGGATGTACATGACCCAGCGCTGGACCGGCTACATTGCCTTCATTTACATCATCCAGCACGTCCTGCGTCAGCGATTCATGGGCGTGAGTCTTCCCGAACACCCCGGCGCATCCTTCGCCAAAGTCCAACACGAGCTGGCTAACCCTTGGATGCTCGCCGTCTACATCATTGCCATGATCGCCGTCTGCTGGCACTTCTCCTACGGCATCTGGCTCTTCGCCGCCAAGTGGGGCATCACCCCCGGCAACAAGGCCCGCAAGCGATTCGCCTACGTCTGCGCCGCCGGCGGAATCATCCTCTGCGCCCTCGGCCTCGCCAGCATCTACGCCTTCGTCGGCCCCAACTACAAGAACGCACCAGAAGATGTAGCTCCTGCCACCAGCAGCATCCATCAGGGTGCCCCAGGTCTCGCCCTTGAGACCTGGGGTACCCTTACCAGCGCACGTCAGATCGCCTAGAAGGAAGGAGAACCATGTCCGAACCCACACCCCGCATCGGCTGGCAAGAATTCCAAAGCATCACCCCCGACGCCTATGCCGCGCTCACCAAGCTCAGCATGGCCATCGGAGCCTCCGGTCTTGACCTGGGCCTGGTAGAAATGGTCAAGCTTCGGGCCTCGCAGATCAACGGCTGCGCCTTCTGCACCCAATACCACCTCAATGCCGCCCGCAAACACGGCATACCGGCAGAAAAGCTCGACCTGCTCGTAGTTTGGCGCGAATCCGGCATCTTCACCTCGCGCGAACAAGCCGCGCTAGCCTGGACGGAAAAGCTCACCCTGATCGCCGGCAACCATGTCTCCGATGACGACTACGCCGCCGTCTGCGCCGAGTTCTCCACCGCCGAAGTAGCCTGGCTCACCACCGCCATCGGCCTCATCAACACCTGGAACCGCATCGCCGGGCCGCTCCGTTTCCCGCCGCCGATACCCAAGCCTTCCAAAGAGCTAGCGCACGCATAGGCCTAAGCAATAACGAAAGGATCTTCTCAGATCATGGCAGCACCCAAAATCATCGTCGTTGGCGGAGGCCTAGCCGGGCTCGCAGCCGTCATCAAGATCGCCGAAGCCGGGGGCAATGTCGATCTCTTCTCTATCGTCCCCGTCAAGCGCTCCCACTCCGTCTGCGCGCAAGGCGGCATCAATGCGGCCAAAAATCTCAAAGGCGAAGGCGACACCACCTACAAGCACTTCGACGACACCATCTACGGCGGCGACTTCCTAGCCAATCAGACCCCCGTCAAAGCCATGTGCGAGGCCGCCCCCGGCATCATCGACCTCCTCGACCGCATGGGCGTCCCCTTCAACCGCACCCCCGAGGGTTTGCTCGACTTCCGCCGCTTCGGTGGCACCCTCTTCCATCGCACCGCATTCGCCGGAGCCACCACCGGCCAGCAGCTTCTCTACGCCCTCGACGAGCAAGTCCGCCGCCACGAGTCCGAAGGCAAAGTCAAAAAATACGAAGGCTGGGAGTTCCTCTCCGCCGTCCTCGATAGCAATGGAGTAGCCCGCGGCATCTGTGCCATGGACCTCCGCTCCATGGAGCTGCGCACCTTCGCCGCCGACGCCATCATTATCGCCACCGGCGGCAACGGAGCCATCTTCGGCAAGAGCACCAACTCCGTCGTATGCACCGGCTCCGCCCAATCCGCTCTCTATCAGCAGGGCGCCTACTACGCCAATGGTGAATTCATCCAGGTCCACCCCACCTGCATCCCCGGCGAAGACAAGCTCCGCCTCATGTCCGAGTCCGCCCGCGGCGAAGGCGGCCGCGTCTGGGTTCCCAAGACCGCTGGCGACAAGCGCCCAGGCAAATCCATCCCCGAGTCCGACCGCTGGTACTTCCTCGAAGAGTGGTATCCCAAGTACGGCAACCTCGTCCCGCGCGACGTAGCCACCCGCGCCATCCACAAGGTCGTCTACGAACACCATCTCGGCATTGACGGCCAGCCCATGGTCTACCTCGACCTCACCCACATCGACAAGGAAACCCTCAACCGCAAGCTCGAAGGCATCCTGGAAATCTACGAGAAATTCGTCGGCGACGACCCCCGCGAAGTCCCCATGAAGATCTTTCCCGGCATGCACTACACCATGGGCGGCCTCTGGGTCGATTTCAACCAGATGACCAACATCCCCGGCATCTTCGCCGCCGGCGAAGCCGAGTACCAGTACCACGGCGCCAACCGCCTCGGCGCCAATTCGCTCGTAAGCTGCATCTACGGCGGCTTCGTCTCCGGCCCCAACGCCATGGCCTACGCCAAGAGCCTCACAGCCGCTGAAGGCGATGGCGGAGCCGCCCACGAGCTAGCCCGCCAGCAGCAGATCAATAAGGGCCTCATCAGCTCCAGCGGCACAGAAAATCCCTTCAGAATCTGGCGCGAGCTCGGCGAAACCATGACCAAGAACGTCACCGTCATCCGCTACAACAAAAACATCCAGCAGACCGACGAAAAGATCGTCGAACTCCTCACCCGCTACAAAAGCATCAATCTCAGTGACAAGAGCCAGTGGGCCAACACCAGCTTCGCCTTCACCCGCCAGCTCTACAACATGCTCCAAATCTCCAGAGTCGTAGCCCAAGGCGCAGCGTTGCGCGACGAGTCCCGAGGCGCGCACTACAAACC
>Ga0206802_1094_pt1 | contig 22429 bp, 24 predicted proteins | sample Alteio_BWOrgCont_63_FD_152902 | JGI IMG/M metagenome (GOLD analysis project Ga0206802, IMG submission 152902) | Enriched cells from forest soil in Barre Woods Harvard Forest LTER site, Petersham, Massachusetts, United States -... | ecosystem: Environmental > Terrestrial > Soil > Temperate forest >... | reverse complement strand
GAAAAAGAAAGGTTACAAAAGAAATAATCAGAAGAAGCTACTGAAAACCAAAAGAGACAAGCCGAAGAACTTGCCAGACAACAACAAAAACTAAATAAAGAAACAGCCGAAAAAGCACAAAAAGCACAAGCTGACGCGGATAAGAAAGCCGCCGAGGCTAAAGATGAAGCTGCAAAGGAAGCTGCGAAAAAACAAGCGAAAAAAGATGCTGATGTAGCAAAACTTGCCGCAGATAAAAAAGCTAAAGACGATGCAGCCGCGGCTGCGGTAAAGACAAGACAGGATGCGAATCAGGCATTAAGGGAAAACAACCAAGGTTCGACACCGGCCGCAACTACAACTGCCCCAACTCAGGCCTCTCCATCTACTGTTCCTGTTTCAAACAGTGTTAATGGAGCTACACCTGCTGCTACAGAAACTGGGATTCCAGCTACTGCTCCTGCGGCAACACCCGCTGCAATGCCTGCGACAAGTCCTACCACAGTACCGACAACCACAATACCAGCAACTACAACGCCAGCTGCTGCTACACCAGTCACTACAAAACCTCAATAAAGGCTGATTTATTATATCATCTTACCTATCCCCCATTGTATAAATGGGGGATTTTTATCTATACCATTAATAATCAATATATTACAGAATATTTTCACATCAATTTCTATATAAAAAAACCAATACTTTCAATGTAAGTAATAACTTATATGTGTATATTTGCAGCCCGTTTAAATGCTTGCTTGTTTAATTGGTTCTTTTTATTGGCATGCTCCATAAAAAGATTGGCTTGTTAAAATACCATTTTAAAATATTAAAACTTCTTTTCTCACGTTATAAAGGTGAGTTAGAGATTGTTTGTTTATCTATAATAGTAGAATATGAAAAAGTTTACTTTAAAGAAAAGCTATATATCCTTTTCATCCTTTTTTCTTATTACTTTAAGTATGCCATTTGTTTCTGCAAGATCAAAGCCAATGGGTGGAGAGACTGTTATTACAACTGCCATTAATCATAATAATATCACGCCTGTTGAAATAAGCAGAAACAATATCTATGATAGCCTTAAATTAGGTTCATTAGGCTTGGCAAAACAAGCATTCGACTATGCGATGAAAGGGCTTGACATCATGAAGGCTGTAGGTAAAGTTGAAAATTACAATGTGATCTCCATAGTTGATTTCAGCAAAGCTTCTTCACAAAAACGATTATTTGTACTTGATCTAAAAAATCGCAAAGTGCTTTTCAATACTTATGTAGCACATGGTATGAATTCAGGTAAGGAGTTCGCACAGAAATTTTCTAATGATCCTTCCAGCAATAAAAGTAGCCTGGGGTTTTATGAAACTTTGGGTACCTATATTGGTGAACATGGTTATTCATTAAAACTAGAAGGTGTTGAAAAAGGAATTAATGACAACGCCAATAAACGCAATATAGTAATGCATGGTGCGCAATATGTGAACGCAAATACTGTTCGCGAACATGGTTATATTGGTCGCAGCTGGGGCTGCCCTGCCATTCCAGAGGCATTGCAAGTGCCTATCATTGAAAAAATAAAAAATGGTACTTGCCTGTTTATATACAGTCCGGATAAAAATTACATAGATCATTCAGAAATACTGAAACAGACAACTACACCGGTTATGTAGAGGCACTCACACTAAATATTTCAAATTAAGATAGTCAAATCCTCCAACCACGGAGGATTTTTTGTTTTACTATTTGATCTCATAGCAATAACTTCGCACAAATTTCTACTAATAATGAATTTAAGACAACAATTAAAAGGTACGGGAGTAGCATTAGTAACGCCCTTTAAAGCGAATGAGGATATTGATTTTAATGCCTTAGATAAGTTAATAGATTTTATCATTAGCAATGGAGTAGAATATGTTGTGTCGTTAGGTACTACAGGAGAAACCCCTACTCTATCAAAAGAAGAAAAATTCGACATCATCAATTTTACTTATGAAAAAGTAAATAACCGTGTGCCTATAGTAGTAGGTATTGGCGGTAATAATACAAAAGAAGTAGCAAAAGATTTAGAGACTTACCCACTTGAAAAAGCAACTGCCGTTTTAAGTGCAAGCCCATATTATAACAAACCTTCACAAGAAGGTATTTTTCAGCATTACAAAGTATTAGCTGCAGTATCGCCTAAGCCCATTATTTTATATAATGTTCCTGGCAGAACAGGTCGTAATATGGAAGCCTCTACAACTATCAGACTCGCTAAAGAAGTACCCAATATCGGCGGCATAAAAGAAGCAAGCAACAGCATTCCACAATGCATTGAAATTCTACGTGAAAGACCGAGTGATTTTTTAGTTGTTAGTGGTGATGATGATCTTGTAATGCCAGAATTAGCTTGTGGAATTGACGGTGTGATCAGTGTTGCTGCAAACTGCTTCCCTAAAGAGTTTGGCGATATGGTTAGATCAGGACTGAATCAGAATTTTGTTTCGGCAAAAAAAATAAACGACACTTTATTAGAAGTATATAATTTACTTTTTGTTGAAAACAATCCTGCAGGTGTAAAAGCATTTTTATATGAATTAGGTTTGATAGAAAATGTACTGAGGTTGCCGATGGTACCTTTGAGTAAAGCAGTGCAGGCACAAGTTAAAGCACGCGTAAAAAAATAAGAAGTCATATTCTGTAACAGACTCCCTGTAATGCTAGTTCTGTATTTTCAAAAACTGCAGATGCTTCAGCATGAAACTCTTCTAACGTTTCGTATTTAGAAGAAAAATGGCCGATCAATAATCTTTTTGCTTCTGATTTTTTAGCGATGGCCGCAGCTTGTATTGTAGTGCTATGGAATCTTTCATCCGCTATCTTTTCTAAATTTTTCAGGTACGTAGTTTCGTGATATAATAAATCAACTCCTTTTATCTTTTCAATGATCGTTTCGTCATATTTTGTATCTGCGCAATAGGCATAGCTTTTAGCTGGTATTCCGAGCAAGGTAACTTCTTCATTGGGAATGATCGTTCCTTTTTTAGTAATATAATCTTCGCCGTTCTGAAGTCGTTCATAAAAGCTGGAAGGTATCTCATAAGCCTTCGCTCTGTCGCTATCAATTTTTCTTGGATTCTTTTTCTCTCTAAATAAAAAACCCCAACATTCGATCTTATGTTGCACGGTAAAACAATGAACGGTTATTCTTTTATCATCAACTATTAATCCCTCTTTAGTAAGATCATGAAAAAAAAGCCTAAATGATAATTCACCATGCACTACGTCTAACTGAAGTTGTACAATACCTTTTAATGGTGCAGGTGCATGAATATGCAAGTCTTGTGTTCTTCCTAAAAGACTCATACTATTTAATAATCCAATCAAACCAAAATAATGGTCGCCATGCAAATGAGAAATAAAAACATGCGTGATCTTACTGCGGCGAATTTTATACTTAGCCATTTGCATCTGCGTTCCTTCACCACAATCTATTAAATAGCTTGTATCAAATGTTTGTAGGATTTGAGCAGTAGGGTTTCTGTCAAATGCCGGTATTGCAGAGTTATTTCCTAGTATGGTAAGTGCGAGCAATTAATTAAGAATTAAGAATCGGAAATTAATATAAATTGGATTAGAAATGAAAGGTAGTTATCATTGAAGGGATCTTTAATCTCTAATTCTTAATTATTCATTAAAAAGCTCTCTTTCTATCTCTTCCATTTGTAATATATCCCATGCTTCACTTTCTGTGGGAGTAATATTCATAATATCCAGCAATTCCTCTTTTTCGAGTAATTCTTCTACCCCATCACTCAATTCACATATTACAAAAGACTTGTCACTCTCGTAAAATTGCTGCTGAAGATCAGCCAGTTTATGGGCACTTTCTTTGTCAATGCTGTGCACATCTCCCATTTTAAGAATAATATGAGGTATGTCTTTTTGCAGGTAGGAAACCAGTAAATCACTTAATTCAGCTGTCATATTAGCAGAAAGTGCTTCCTCCTGTGGCTTAATAACAGTAAATTTCTCTTTGGTATCTATTTTGACATTCATGTAACTAGGTTTGGAGTTTGACCAAATGTTCTTTGTAAAAGTAAAGGAAAATTTGAATTGGTGGTTTGTAAGATGTAGAAGTTTTTCAGCAGTTAAAATAGCGATATTATTCGTAATTTTATTAGCAAGGGCTGCATAAACAATTTCTTTATAATCTTTATAATAACACACCATTGTACAGTGAAAATTTTAACTTTTAAACATATGAACATTCAGGTGCGGCTACAAACTTTATCTTTGTAATAATCGTTATTATTGTACAAGCTAAACTCAAATAACATGGACAACAATTTTTCAGCACAAGTAAAAGAAATAATTTCTTATAGTAGGGAAGAAGCTTTGAGATTGGGCAATGATTTTATTGGCACGGAACATTTAGTGCTGGGGTTGATTCGCGATGAAGAAAACACCGCTATCAAAATATTAAAATCCTTAAACATTGATCTGCAGGAACTGCGTAAAGAAATTGAGGTGGCAGTAAAAGACAAGACAGGAAAAAACATTGCTAACATTAATTCGCTTCCGCTTACAAAGCAGGCTGAGAAGGTAATACGCATTACCGTTCTTGAAGCTAAAGCAAGCAAGAGCGCTATGGTAGAAAGCGAACATTTAATGCTGTCTATCCTAAAAAATAAAGAAAATATTGCAACACAAATTCTAAATCAATTCGACGTGGATTACGATGTATTTAAAAATGAATTGGGCTTTGTAACAAGCACACCTCCTGCAGCAGAATTTTCTGAAGAAAATGAAGATGATTTTGATGAGGAAAGAAAACAATATGGTCAACAACAAAAAGCACAACGTGGTGGTGCAAACCAACCAAAAACTAAAACTCCGGTTTTAGATAATTTTGGTAGAGATATCACTCGTTTAGCTGAAAGTGGTTCATTAGATCCGATCGTTGGCAGAGAAGTTGAAATTGAAAGGGTTTCTCAAATTTTAAGTCGTCGTAAAAAGAACAACCCAATTTTAATTGGTGAACCTGGTGTGGGTAAAACCGCTATCGTTGAAGGTTTGGCATTGAGAATTGTTCAACGCAAAGTGAGTAGGGTATTATTTGATAAAAGAGTAGTGTCATTAGATCTTGCTGCATTGGTTGCCGGTACAAAATATCGTGGGCAGTTTGAAGAAAGAATGAAAGCTATCATGAATGAATTGGAAAAAAACAGAGATGTTATTTTGTTCATTGATGAAATACATACTATTGTTGGTGCCGGTGGTGCCAGTGGCTCTTTGGATGCTTCCAATATTTTCAAACCTGCTTTGGCAAGAGGTGAATTGCAATGTATCGGTGCATCTACTTTAGATGAATACAGAATGCATATTGAAAAAGATGGTGCGTTAGATCGTCGTTTTCAAAAAGTAATTGTAGATCAACCTTCAGTAGAAGAAACAATTCAGATCCTTACAAATATTAAAAGCAAATACGAAGATTATCACAATGTAACGTACAGCGAACAAGCAATTGATGCTTGTGTAAAATTGAGCGAGCGCTACATGACAGATAAGTTATTGCCAGACAAAGCAATTGATGTAATGGATGAAGTTGGTGCAAGAAAGCATATCAAAAACATCAACGTTCCTAACGACGTAATTGAGTTAGAAAAAAAGATAGATGAAATAAAGCTTGAAAAAAACAAGGTTGTCAAAAGCCAGCGTTTTGAAGAAGCTGCTTCATTAAGGGATTCTGAAAAACGTTTACAGGAAGAGCTGGAAAAAGCTAAACACAATTGGGAAGAAGAAAGTAAAAACAAACGCTTCCCTATTGAAGAAGAAGATATAGCTGAAGTTATTAGCATGATGACGGGGATTCCTGTTAAGCGTATGGTTCAGGAAGAAACAGAGAAATTGCGCCATATGGCAGATGATCTGAAAGATGCGGTAGTTGGCCAGACAGAAGCGATACAGAAAGTAGTGAAAGCCATTCAGCGTAATCGTGTAGGATTAAAAGATCCGAAGAAGCCAATTGGTACATTTATATTCCTCGGTCCTACAGGTGTTGGTAAAACAGAGTTAGCTAGATCATTAGCTAGATATATGTTCGACAATGAAGATTCTTTAATTCGAATTGACATGAGCGAATACATGGAAAAATTCACTGTAAGTCGTTTGATCGGTGCGCCTCCGGGATATGTTGGATATGAAGAAGGTGGACAACTAACCGAAAGGGTTAGACGTAAACCATATAGTGTTATCTTATTAGATGAAATTGAGAAAGCTCATCCGGATATTTATAATATTTTATTACAGGTATTAGATGACGGTCAGTTAACAGATGGATTAGGCAGAAAGATTGATTTCAAGAATACGCTTATTATTATGACATCAAATATTGGTGCCCGTCAGTTAAAAGACTTTGGTGATGGCGTTGGTTTCGCTACCGCTGCAAGGCAGTTAAACGCTGATGAAAATAATAAAGCTGTAATTGAAAAAGCATTGAAACGTACATTTAGTCCTGAGTTTTTAAACAGGATAGACGATGTGATTATTTTCAATTCATTAGATAGACAAAATATCTTTGAAATAATAGATATCTTAATGAGAGGTGTAATGAAACGTTTGGTGAACTTAGGGTTCTCAATGGAATTGACAGAAGATGCTAAGAATTTTATTGCGGATAAAGGATATGATTCTCAATTCGGTGCAAGACCATTACACAGGGCTATTCAAAAATACCTTGAAGATCCTTTAGCGGAAGAGATCCTTAATGTACAGGTAAAGGCCGGAGATATTTTGATCGCGGATCTTGACAAAGAGAATGAGAAAATAAGATTCACTTTAAAAGACGTGGAAAAAAAGAAAGGTACTAAATCTGCTGAAGCATAATTTTATTTACAGTATCAAAAGAAAAAGCCCTCCAATAAATTCGGAGGGCTTTTTCTTTTTGAAGGATGAAATATTTAATTGATTTTTGTAGTAATGAAAAATAGCATCATAACAATTGATGGATACTCCTCATGCGGAAAAAGTACGTTAGCAAAACAGTTAGCTAAAAAGCTAGGCTATGCGTACATTGACAGTGGTGCTATGTATCGAGCCATTACCCTATTTTTCCTTCGTAACCATATTGACTATACAGATCATAAACAGGTAGTGCATGCCTTAGCTCATATTACTATAGAATTTCATCCTAATGAAATATCACATCAATCTGAGATCTATCTAAATGAAGAAAATGTCGAGTATCTGATCAGGGACATGATCATTGCCGATAAAGTAAGTGAGGTAGCTGCTATAAAAGAAGTAAGAGATTTTGCAGTAGCACAACAACGATTAATGGGTAAGAAGAAAGGAATCGTTATGGATGGGCGAGATATTGGTACAACGGTTTTTCCTAATGCTCAACTTAAAATTTTTATGACTGCAGATAGTGCAGTAAGAGTTGAAAGAAGGTTTAGAGAGCTGTACCTCAAGAACCCTAATATAACGATAGAGGAAGTAAAGAATAACCTTGAAATGCGCGATTATATAGATTCTAACCGAGAAATAAGCCCTCTACGCAAGGCCGATGATGCAATTGTATTAGATAATACAAATCTGACTATGGATCAACAATTGAAGTTTGCAGAAAATATTTTAAAAGAAAAGTTACAATAACATTTAGATCTTCGTCACTTCACCCCTCAAGTATAAAAATTCCAAAATGTCGTTCATAAAAAAGCCCTTCAAAATTGAAAGGCTTTAATATTATATTTATAAGATGCTATGATTTCTTTTTATTTTGTTTACGTATAGGGAATAGATTTCCTTCTTTAAATCCAGGTCCTTCCTGAGGCCCTAAGAAAGTTTGTGCGCAACGGAAACCTACAGAACTTGAAGATTGGTCTTCATCCATAAAACGACGTGTACCAGGAGATAGCCAATAAGGTCTATCATTCCAGCTTCCCCCTTTGTAAACTCTCGATTTATCGCTAATTAAAGTAGTAACTCCTGATTGGTATGATGAAAGACCCGTAGAATCACCATCCATATAACCAAGTCCATTATTATGTTGATAATTACGACGATCTTTAACATCAGCATCGCTAATATCTACTCTTTTTAAATGACCGCTACTGCTATCTCTTTCGTATTCACCAGCACCGTTTTTATATAATTTAGTAAATTTATTACCGCGGAAGTAATTGAAATCCGATGCATCAGCAGGTGTTAATGGTCTGTAAACATCAGCAACCCATTCGCTAACGTTACCACACATATTATATAAACCGAATGCATTAGGAAAAAATGATTTAACGTCAGCAGCTATAGGAGAACGGTCATTTAAACCGCCAGCAACACCCATGTTATCACCACTACCGCGTTTAAAGTTGCACAAAAATGCACCTTGCCAGTTACCTCTTCTGTTGTCACGCAATCCATTAGGATTAGCACTCCAAGAATATATTTGCTGATTAGACTCTAATTCTTCACCACGTTGGCCGGTTTCAGATTTACGAGGACTAGGGTTTTGCGCAACTAAACCATATGCTGCATATTCCCATTCAGCTTCAGTAGGCAGGCGGTAACCCATATTTAAGATACCATCTTCCATTCTTACGGTTTTTCTAACTTTACCACTAACATCTTTTATATCAGATTTTTTAGGGGCAGTTTTACCTTGTATCTGATCAGGAGCAGCTAAGTATGTATCTAGCGCGAATGAATTATCAGCACCTCCGCCTTTCATTTCTTTTTTAGTAAAATCTTTTTTTAGATATCCTGCTTTTTCTAAAGCAAGTTCATTAACTCTGTCTGTTCTCCAAAGACAAAAATCACGAGCCTGTAACCAGTTAACACCTACTACAGGATAAAAATTATATGCAGGGAAACGGAAATAATATTCTACATAAGGTTCGTTGTAAGCCAACTCAGAGCGCCAGCAAAGCGTATCAGGTAAAGCTTTTTTCATAATAGCAGAATCTCCGCTAAATGTATTTTCTAACCAATATGTATATTCACGATAATGAACGTTTGCAACTTCCGTTTCGTCAATAAAGAATGAAGGAACAGTTACACGTTTAGGAACGTTGTTCCAATCACTCATAACATCTTCATCCTTTGCTCCCATTAAAAAAGTTCCACCTTCTACAAACACTAATCCCGGTCCAGCCTTTGGATATTTCATTTTAGTTACATGGAAATTACCCATTTGTTTATCATCATACTTCCAACCGGTTACCCCGGATACACCAGATTTGTTGCTTGTACAAGCACTGAAAGTAATAGATGCAACTACCAGGATAAGTAAGCTTTTACCGGAGAATACATTTTGCATGAGCATATCGTTTTTGCTAGTTAGTTAACTAAAATAAAAATAACCTTATTATTGTTTTAAACACAGAACGTGGCTGCGAATATAAATACTTTCTACAATATACAGCAATTTTAGAGTGAATTATTTTTATTTTTTGTTAAAAACGCCAGAAACAGCAAAAAAGTGTTTTATCGCATCTACAATAAAAAATGCCTACATGGAAATAAATAATAATGATATAGCACACAATATTGTATTGATATCGTGAAATTGGGGGAAATGGTTCATATTTATTTTTTCATTTTTTAAACTATTAATTAATAACTTTGCTGACTTCTTTATATTGCCTTTAATTAGCTTGCGTGATATTTAAATTAGTAAACCAAAAACTATACGTGTATTGAGTCGATCTCTACCTAAAAAGACCGAAAAGGCATGAAAAAAATAGCTTTTAAAAAACTAACAGGATTATTGTTAGTAGTGGTATGCACAGCCAGCGTGGCAAATGCTCAAACTAGTAATCAAATTAATGTAACGACTACTGCAGTTCCGTTTCTACGCATTTCTCCTGATGCTCGTAGTGGTGGAATGGGCGATGTTGCCCTTGCTACATCAGCTGACCCTAATGCCGTTTTTTGGAACAGGGCTAAATTGCCGTTTGCTAAGGCGCAGGGAGGACTTTCTCTTTCCTATACACCATGGTTCAAGGACCTTGGTATCAATGATGTATTCCTTGCTTCTTTAGGAGGTTATTACCAGTTAGATGAGCAGCAAACACTCTCTGTAGGGTTTAGATATTTTAGTTTAGGTAATATCCAATTTACAGACCAGTCTGGAAATACACTTAATTCATTTAATCCTAAAGAATATGGACTTGATGTTGGTTATTCAAGAAAATTATCTCCAAAATCAGGGTTAAGTGTAGCATTACGATACATTAATTCAGACCTTGCCAATGGTACTTATGGCGGACAAGTTTACAAATCTGCTTCCGCCGTGGCAGGAGATATCTCTTTCTATCATCATGGTCTTAAAGAAAATGGCGAAGGATTTAACTGGGGGGTTGCCATCAGTAATCTTGGTTCACCAATTAAGTACACAAATGATGCTTCACAGAAAGATTATTTACCGGCGAATTTAGGTATTGGCGGTGCTTATACGCATGTATTTGATGAAAATAGTAAGATCACACTTGCTGTAGATATGAATAAATTACTAGTACCTGCACCACCCGTTGTAAGTGACAATGGTACACTTAGTTCCGGCGATAGCGCAGCTCTTAATAAATACCATACAGAAGGTGTGGCAAGTAGTTGGTTCAGTTCATTCAGTGGCCCAAATCAACTTAAACTAATTGATATATCAACAGGCCTTGAATTTTGGTACCAGGATCAATTTGCTTTTAGAGTAGGCTATTTTTACGAGAACCCGGATAATGGTAATAGGAAATATTTTACCGTAGGGGCAGGTTTAAAATACAACACTTTCGGACTTAATTTTTCTTATTTGGCCCCTTCCGGAAATGGTATCACCAGGCTTCCATTATCAAATACAGTACGATTCAGTTTAGATGTAGATTTTGGTAAGGGCAGCGATACTGATTCTGCATCTCCATCATTACAATAATCATAAAATATAAAAACAAAAAGCGTCGCAATTTATACTGTGACGCTTTTTGTTTTTATATTGCCGCCAATTAACATTAAAACAATTTTCAAAGTAATAAGGCAGAAATGAATTTACGAATCGGATTTGGTATTGATTTTCATCAATTAGTAGAGGACCGTGAGTTTTGGCTGGGCGGGGTTAAAATCCCTCATCATAAAGGAGCCCTCGGCCATAGTGACGCGGATGTATTACTACATGCGATATGCGATGCCTTATTAGGTGCTGCATGTCTTGGAGATATAGGCGTGCACTTTCCTGATACCGATGCATCCTTCAAAAATATAGATAGCAAGATCTTATTAGAAAAAAGTTTTTCACTTATAAAAAAATCTGGATACACTATTGTAAATATTGATAGTACACTTTGTTTACAAGCCCCTAAAATAAAAGAGTATGTTCCACAGATGCAACAAACAATAGCTAATATTCTTTTGCTACAAATAACGGATGTTTCTATTAAAGCTACCACGACTGAAAAAATGGGATTTGTTGGCAGAGAAGAAGGTCTTGTTGCCTATGCTACAGTACTTTTGCAAAAAGGTTAAGTAACATCATTTATTTTGTACGCACAATATGTTAACCAATAACCAATATAATTAATTAATACTTTTGCACGTATGCAACCTATTACTTTAAAAATCATCAACAAATCAGCTAATCCTTTACCATCATATGCAACGGAAGGATCTGCAGGAATGGATCTAAGAGCCAATTTAGCAGAGGCTATAACTTTACGATCACTTGAACGCACATTAGTGCCTACGGGCTTATCAATTGAATTACCTGAAGGATATGAAGCACAGGTTCGTCCGAGAAGTGGCCTTGCAATAAAACAAGGATTAACATGCCTGAATACTCCCGGAACAATTGACAGTGATTACAGGGGCGAAATAAAAGTGATACTGATAAATCTTAGCAATGAACCGCAAACAATACAGCATGGAGATCGCATTGCTCAAATGGTAATAAGCAAGGTTACAAAAGCGGATCTAACTGAGGTTCAATTTTTGAATGATACCGTACGTGGTGAAGGCGGTTTTGGGCATACCGGCAAAGTGTAAGGTGGCAGGAATAAACATTCAATATTAATAAATTAAGATGACGAGAAAGAAGATAAGAACAGGGAAATTTGCATTGTTCTTTTTAACAGCTATAATAATATTGTGTAGTATAACAATGTATAGTTGTCGTTCTGCAAGAACGATACATACTGCTATTGATAAAAAAGAAGTTCCCAAAAAACAGTCGGCTGCTGATTCTATTTTAACTATACAGGAAACAATGCGTGCCATTCAAAGCAGGCATATCGATTTTAAAACTTTTTCGGCCAAAATAAAAGTCGACTACGAAGATAGCAGGGGTTCTCAGCCAGGGATAACAGCTTATGTACGCATTATAAAGGATAGCCTGATCTGGGTTTCTATATATGCTTCCGTTTTTAATATCGAAGCTTTCAGGGTATTAATAACAAAAGACAGCGTATTTGTAATGGATAAACTTAATAAAGAAGCACATCTTCGCTCATTTGATTATTTACAAGAGACAACAGAAATACCTTTCGATTTTAGCACATTACAAGATATTCTCGTTGGCAATCCTATTTATTTTAATACACCTATTACATCTTATAAAATGGCAGACAATAAAATTTTACTGGCTACTGCGGGCAAATATTTTAAGCACTTACTAACGCTCAATAACCAAGATACATTGGTACTACACAGTAAATTAGATGATGTTGATATCAATCGAAATAGAACTGCAGATATCACTTATGATAATTACGAAAAAAGAGACAATATTTATTTTGCGACCTATCGTGAAATAACTGTTTCTGAAAAAAACAAATTGGATGTAAGACTTAATTTTAAGCAATATGAATTTAACAAAGATTTGTCTATCTCCTTTTATATACCTCAAAATTACAAACGTAAATAAACGTTAATTAAACATAAACTGTTAATTACTCCGCTATTAAAATAGCTTCAAGTAGCATACTTTTGCGAATCGTGTAAACCAAGCCAATGATCAGGACCTTTTTTATTTTACTTTCTGCTATTTTATTAAGCACTACGGTAGTGTCCGCACAATCTAAAAGTAATGATCAGCAGGAGCTTGAGAAAGAACGCCAGCAGCTTAAAGCAGAGATAGAGCAAACACAGCAACAGCTTGATCAAAACAGACAATCTACTAAAGTAAGCAGAAGAGATCTGTCCATAATTAATGAAAATCTAAACAGGCAACAAAGGGTACTTAAAAATGTAAACAAAGAACTGAGTGGCATAGATAATAATATCACGCTATCTCAAAGAGATGTAAGAAGAATGTCGTTCTTATTAGATACCCTTAAACAGGAATACACCAGTAGTATGATCTACTCATACAAAAACAGGAGCAATGTTGATTTTCTGAATTTCATTCTTTCTGCTTCCAGCTTTAATGATGCGATCAAAAGAATTACCTACCTGAAAAATTACAGAAGCTACAGAGAATTGCAGGGAGAAAATATTATCCGAACACAAAAACTATTAAAAAATCGTATTGACGAATTAGCTACGAATAAAGAAAAAAAGAGTGCCATATTACAAACTCAAAGCAAAGAGATAGACATACTGGCTGATCAGCAAAAGCAAAAGAACGATATCGTACAAAAATTAAAAGCACAGGGATATCAGCTTAATAATGAAATTGCGGAGAAGCAGAAGCAGATGAGAAAAGTAAGTGCCGCCATTTCTGCTGCCATTAAAAAAGCACAGGATGATGCAAGAAGAGAAGCTGCCAAAACAGCCGCAGATAAAGCTGCTGCAGATAAGGCAGAAGCAAAAAAAGAAGCGGAAGCTGCGAAGAAATTAGCGGCAGCAAATCCAACAGCTACTCCTATCACCGTAAAGCCTATCAAACCAAAACCCGAACCTGTTAAACAACAAAGCGTCTTGTTAAACTCAAGCAATATTGCGACCAATGTAAGCTTCGAAAAAAACAAAGGGCATTTACCTTGGCCGGTAGACAGAGGGGCGATATTAATGCATTATGGAAATAATAAAGAAGATAACGGCGTAGTTATTAATATCTCTTGTACTTCAATTGGTGCGGAGATAGGAACTCCTGTTAAAGTAATATTTGATGGTGTTGTTTCTGCCGTTAGAAATGCAGATGATATTCAGATCGTAATCGTTCAACATGGTAAATATTTTAGCACCTATAGCAATCTTGGCGATGTTACTGTTCACAAAGGTGATGCCGTAAAAACCGGAGAAGTTATTGGAAAAGTTCAGGCCAACGATGATGGTAATGGTGCCATTGATCTATATATCAGCAATGAAACAAGCGATCTTAATCCCGAATTATGGCTAAGAAGATAATTACTTGATCAGCTGATGATAAAGTTTTACATATTGAGGAACAATATTATGTATGTCAAATTTCTTAGCCTGAGCTAATGCATTCGCTTTAAATTGTTTGGTAGTTGCTTCATCTTTAAAAATAGATAATGCATTCTTACACATATCTTCTATATCTCCCACATTACTCATAAATCCTGAATAACCATTAATATTTATCTCCGGTAAACCTCCGGCGTTAGTTGATATTACAGGCACTTCAGCAGCCATTGCTTCCAATGCAGCCAATCCAAAGCTTTCATACTCACTTGGTAAGATAAAAAGATCAGCTATCGGTAAGATGTCTTCCATTTGCTCTTGCTTACCTAAAAATTTAATACTCTCGATCCCAACACAATCACGACAAATTGATTCAACATAAGGACGTTCGGGGCCATCACCCAATAATAATAATCGGGAAGGCATCTGCTCATTTATTAACAGAAAAGTCTTTACTACATCATCTACTCTTTTTACTTTTCTAAAGTTAGAAGCATGGACAATTATTTTTTCGCCTTTAGGTGCGATCAATTTTTTAAAAGCATCTACTGGCTTTCTATTAAAACGTTTTACATCTACAAAATTGTGGATCACTTCGATCTCTTTTTCAATCGAAAAATTCTTATACGTTTCATCCTTTAGATTATGTGATACCGCAGTTAAGATATCACTTTCATTCATCGAGAATGTAACAACCGGACTATATGTTTTATCTCGCCCAACTAAAGTAATATCCGTACCGTGTAAGGTTGTAATTACAGGAATATGTTTGCCCTGCTTCGCTAATATTTGTTTCGCCATATAAGCCGCAGACGCATGAGGAATGGCATAATGAACATGTAACAGCTGGATGTTATGATTGATCACCACATCTACCATTGCACTTGCTAAAGCAGTTTCGTATGGTGGAAAATCAAAAAGAGGATACTCAGGCACTCTAACTTCATGATAAAATATGTTAGCATGAAAACCACCTAAACGAACTGGTTGCTGATACGTAATAAAGTGAATATTATGTCCGCTATCAGCTAAAGCTTTTCCTAATTCTGTTGCCAATACACCACTACCACCAAAAGTAGGGTAACACACGATGGCTATATTCATTAGTATATATTAAAGAGATGAAATATTAAATTGATGTTTATCGATGCAATTTACCTATTTCTTTTTTGATTTAAGAATACCAAACTGTTATATATAAAATTGCTAAGTTTGTAAAAACAAAACCTATGCGAAAAACAGGATCGATCATACTTTTGATAATACTATTTACACTTGCCGGATTTTTATATTACAGATATTATTTTGTTTTTGGAGAAGGGGTTAAATCCGGACAATTAAATTATCTCGTTAAAAAAGGTTACATTTTTAAAACATATGAAGGCAAGTTAATACAACAAGGTTTTCGTTCTGAAGCATTGGGATCAGTTCAATCATACACATTTGAATTCTCTGTAATAGATCCAAATGTTGCACAAAAATTAATGGAAAATAGCGGAAAGGAATTTGACTTGCATTATAAAGAATATGTAGGCACATTACCCTGGCGCGGCGTTACACCTTTCATTGTAGATAGTATTGTTTCGATGAAAGAGGTTAAAGAATAATTACAAATTACACAGCCAATAATAAAAATATGACCGGCTTTTTATGAAAGTCGGTTTTTTCTTTTCTCCAATCGCTAGCCGTTTTAGTTTTTACGTATTCATTTGCGGAAGTTAACTCTGCGGCAATACAAATTTTTGTAGTAGGCTTGCAAGTCTTAAGCAGTACTTCTATCAATTGATTATTACGGTATGGTGTTTCTATAAAGATCTGCGTGCAATTTTTCTTTTGGGATTCCGCTTCTAATTCTTTGATCGTTTTTAAACGTTCGCCGTTATCGATAGGTAGATAACCAACAAATTGAAATTGTTGTCCGTTCATACCGCTAGCCATTAATGCTAACAAAATAGAACTTGGTCCCACTAAAGGTTTTACAATAGCGTTCATTTGTTGCGCCACATCTATTAATATTTGTCCGGGATCGGCTATACCAGGACAACCAGCTTCACTAATGATCGCTATATTTTTGTCTTCTGTTATTCTTTGTCTGAAAATATTTTTTTGCTCATCCTCTGCTTTATGAATAGTGTGCCATTCATAATCATCGATTACCATTTCTTTGTAAATACTTTTAAAAAAGCGTCTTGCAGTACGTTCATTTTCTGCAAAAATTACCTGGCAATCTTTTATTGAATCAATTATATATAAGGGGATAGTCTGCGTAGCAGCTTCATCTAAAACACAAGGAACCAAATAAACAATACTACTCATACAAATTATTTAAGAAGGAATCCTAATGAAATTCCCTTTCTTATCATGCAAACTTAATGTTGATGCTACTACGGCATAACTTGGTGCTAATACCCAGCCAACCACTAAAAACAAGTGCATCATGTAAAAAACAATTCCATTACCAATAGCCAATCCCTGGTGCCTGCTAATAAAAGCTACACTTCGAGATGGAGACATCTTTCTTCTTTCACAACTATAATCCAGCATAGAAAAGCCCAGGTAATAACATTCTACAAAAAAGGCCAATACGACGGTTGCCAAACCGATAACAGGTATGAATGATAAGATCAAAATACTTAAAGAATAAACCGTTTGCCATGCCATATTACGAAACGCAATACTGATTCCTCGAAATACATCTTTACAGAATTGAGTAAAGTTGAAAATGTATTCTTTTTTTTCAATGATCGATTCTGTTTTTGCATTCAAGTAAACAAATACGGGGGAAGCAAGTATGAGGAACAGATATTTAAAAAAAGAGAAATAAAACAAGAAAAGTATTAATTGAACTCCTACCCTAACTATCACAAAAATTAGTCCCCAAAAAGTTTCCTTTTGATCCATTAACCAAGGACCGATACCCGTTTCGGTTAAACCATATTCAATAACTCCTCTGGAAGTGATCCAAAAAAAGTGTAGGCTGGCATAAAATAATATAGCGTATAAAATACCCGGGATAATGATCCATTTCCACAATCTGTTTTCTGCAATGAATTGATGCGCTTTTAAATACGCTCGTATGGCAATAATTATCTCTTTCAGCATATCGTTTTACGCTACTTTTAATACATTAGCAGCTAAAATACAAATAAGTTGAGGAAACTAGGCATTGATTTTTATAACAGGAAAGATGTGTTGCAAATTGCACGTGAATTATTGGGCAAAATTGTGGTCACTAAATTCGATGGACTAATTACAAGTGGTCGCATTGTTGAAACAGAAGCCTATACTGCTGTAAACGACAGAGCATCGCATGCATTTGGCGGTAAACGTACAGTACGTAATGAGCACATGTATGCAGCTGCAGGAACCTCCTACGTTTATATCTGTTATGGTATGCACCATTTATTTAATGTTGTTACCAACGAAAAAGATACTCCTGATGCAGTTTTGATAAGAGCACTAGAGCCTGTGAAAGGAATTGACACAATGCTCGACCGAAGTAGCAAATTAAAATTAGATAACACGCTAACTAAAGGACCAGGAAATGCAGCCAGGGTTTTAGGAATAAATAAAGCGCATTCAGGATTGAACTTATTGGGTAAGCAAATATTTATTGAAGATGATGGATTTGTGTTGAATGACGCACAAATAGGCATCAGTAAACGTATTGGTGTAGAAGGTGCAGGTAGTTCTGCTTTATTGCCATATAGATTTTATATCAAAGGGAACAAATATGTAAGTGGCAGCCCGAATAAATAATTCTATTTAAACTTCCCGACGAGTTTATAGGAATCATCCACAAATTGAAGTAGCTGCTTTTTAGATAACTGTCCGTCAACAATAATAGTGTTCCAATGCTTTTTGTTCATGTGATAGCCCGGCAGAACTGATTCAGGATATTCTTCTCTTAATTCAATGGCATAATCAGGATCACATTTTACATTGAATTGCAATGGCGAAGCTTCCAAAGAAGCTAATAAGAAAATCTTATTGTTTACTTTAAACACAAGCGTTTCTTCTCCAAACGGAAACCCTTCTGTTACCAAAGGTTTTTGTAAAATATATTCGCGTAATGTTTCGATATCCATAATATACAGTTTATACTATTTTTTGTACGTCGACATTCTGCAATTCTTTCAATTGATATAAAACTTCTCTGGTTCTATTTTTAGGGATGCCTGTTTTGATAACGCAAAATAATTGCATCTCCTGACTAATCACAGCACAGTTATATTGTTTTAATATCATCATTATTTCATTCATTCTTGTATAATCGAATTGAATAGTATAAGTTATTTCGATTTGTTTCTGAATAATTGGCGTAACCTGTAACACAAGCATAGTAGCCGTTTTATAAGAATTGATCAACCCGGGAACGCCTAATAAGGCGCCACCAAAATAGCGAACAACTATGACCGCAACATTTGTAACCTCTTTACTATCTATTTGTCCAAGGATAGGTTTTCCTGCAGATCCTGAAGGTTCTCCATTGTCATTTACCCGAAAATTATTTCCATCGGTACCAATACGATAAGCAAAACAATGATGCTCTGCTTTAGCATGTTCCTTTTTTAATTTTTGCGAATGTTTTTTAAAATCTTCTACCGATTCAATTGGATATGCGTATGCTATAAATTTACTACCGCGATCTTTATACTCTGCGGTGCCCGGTTTATCTATCGTCAAATAAAAATCTTTCTCACTGGTAACCATCACTAAATATTTTTACTTTTATGATTGATGTAATAACTGATAATATTATTCATTATATTTAGTTCACAGACCATGTATTCATTTTTCAAATCAGGAGCATGAATGCCATTTTCGATTTGTAATTGATGATTGCTAATTACCCTGGCTTCATCCCAGAAATTATTATCAATAAATCTTTGTAATGTTTTTGTACCTCCTTCCACAATTACACTTTGGATCTTTAACTTATACAACGCCTCTAATATTTGAGCAACGATATTTTCTTTATCATTCAATTTATAGTAAGATAGATTCTCTCCTTGCTCCTCTTTGATTTTATTAAAAACAATTGTTTTTGCTTGATGATTAAAAAGATTTAATGATGTGGATAATTTCAAATCCATATCAATCACTAATCTTATTGGATTATTTCCTTGCCAAAGTCTTGTTGTTAAAGAAGGATTGTCGTGTAATGCAGTATTGGTTCCTACTAAAATTGCGGCTTCTTCACTTCTCCATTTATGCACTAATCTATTCGTCTCGCCATTACTAATTAACACTCTTGAAAAATCAGCATTGGCAATTTTATGGTTATTGCTTTGCGCCCATTTTAAAATAATGTAGGGCCTTTTTTGTTCATAAAAAGTAAAGAATCGTTTGTTTAGCTCAAGGCATTCTTTTTCTAATATGCCCACCGTCACATTTATACCCGCGGCTTTTAGATTTTCGATCCCTGTGCCGGCTACTTCTTCGTAACTATCTCTGCAACCAACAACAACATTTGGTATCTTTTTTACGATGATCAACTCTGAGCAAGGGGGTGTTTTTCCGTAATGTGCGCATGGCTCAAGCGAAACGTATAAAGTGCTTTTTTCTATCAGATGAATATCAGTCTTATTTACGCTATTGATACAATTTACTTCTGCATGGGCTTCTCCGTATTTTTGATGATAACCTTCTCCGATAATTCTTTCTTCATACACCAATACGGCACCAACCATTGGATTAGGTGCAACATTACCTGCTCCAAGTCTTGCCAATTCAAGGCAACGATTCATGTATGTTTGGTGTGTGATCATTTTTTTTCAACCACTGAGACACTGAGAACACTAAAGATGCACTGAGTTAAATCTCAGTGGTTCTTCTGTGTTCTCAGTGCCTCAGTGGTTCATATTCAAAAATAAACCCTAAAAAGTAAAAAACAGTAAGTTTGTATAAATGACGTTAAAAGAAGTTTATAGAAAAATATTAGAACAGGCGCAAACCATCTACTCGTTAAGTGAGGCTACCACTATAACAGACTGGATATTTGAAAATGTAGCCTCAATACAACGAGCAGACGTGATCAAAACCCCAAACCTCGAATTATCTCAATCAATACTGGCAGAATTAGACAATCGCATTCATCAATTATTGTTGCACAAGCCTATCCAATACATTTTAGGTGAAGCCTGGTTTTATGATATGAAACTGAAAGTAGATGAAAATGTATTGATACCAAGACCGGAAACTGAAGAGTTAGTTGGAATGATCATCACCAATAATCAACAAAACACGGATATTAAAATACTAGACATTGGCACCGGAAGCGGCTGTATTCCTATTGCATTAAAAAAACATTTACCCAATGCTGTTATTACTTCTATCGATTTTAGCGAAGGGGCAATTTTAGTAGCAAAAGAAAATGCCGATATTCAAAATACCTCAATACAATTTATTCATGCCGATTTTTTAGACGAAACAGGATGGGGCAGTTTCCCAAAATTTGATTTGATCGTAAGCAACCCTCCATACATTCCTTTAAATGAAAAAGAAAAGATGGATAAGAATGTTACTGCTTACGAACCCGGCATGGCCTTATTTGTACCAGATAATGACCCTTTATTATTTTATAAAAAGATAGCTGCTTTTGGAAAAAAACATTTAAATCCTGAAGGAAAAATATACCTGGAAATACATGAAGATTACGCCAAAGAAACGGCTGCTGCATTTACAGCATTGCAATACGAGAATGCAATAATTAAAGAAGATATGTTTGGAAAAGAAAGAATGATAATTGCTTATTAAGCTATTCGGAACCCGTTACTGTTGCAGACGTTGTGGCGCCGAGTTTTCTCGCAACTTTCATTACCTGAACAATTGTTCCCCATTGTGAAACAGAATCGGCATTAATTACCACTGCGGGTTTTATACTATCGCCTTCGTTGATATATTTCCTTAATGCTGATTCCAAAGAATCCATTGAAACTTTAGTCGCACCTACATAAACGTTTTTGTCTTTATCAACACTTACTACTACACTTTGTTTTGTTTTTGTATCACTCTTTGCACGGGGTACACTCATCTTTATTACATTAGGATTAGCCAATGTAGAGATCATTAAAAAAAACATTAAAAGAATAAACAAGATATCATTAAGCGGACCTGTATCTACTTCTGAATGTTCTTGTCTTAGCGGGTTTTTTCTTAGTCCCATGTTGCTGAAAATGTTGAAGTGAGTTCCGAATTTTTCGGAATTAAATAACACACGATGCTTAATTGAAAAACATCTGCCGGTTACAAAAAATTATTTTGTTGTTGGTTCCTGTAAAATATCGATGAACTCTGAACTTGCCGCTTCCATTCTGTTAGCAGTTTTGTTGATCTGTGTATCTAAAAAACTATAACCTAAATATGCCAGCATCCCAATGATCAATCCGCTTGCCGAAGTGATCAATTTTACATACATCGCATCTGCAATCTGACTTACTGATGGATTACTAATCGTTGCGAATTCTTTTAATAATAATACCAATCCTACAATTGTTCCTACAAAACCGAACAACGGTGCAATACGTGATATCACAGATAAAATAGAAAGATTTTTTTCCATTTTATACATTTCCAGTTTGCCTACATTATCCATACTCGCTTCAATAGCATCAATTGGCTTGCCTATTCTTTGGATTCCTTTTTCTATCATTCTTGCTACAGGATTATCCGTATTTTTTGCCAGACTTTTTGCAGCAGATAAATTACCACTGGTGATATGATCGCGGATCATGTTCATAAAACTATCTTCAATTTTACTTGCTTTGCGAACAGCTAATAAACGCTCAATAAAAAAGAAAACAGCTAATCCAAATAAAAGTCCCAACGGAATCATCAACACGCCGCCTTTAGCTAGTAAACTCCATAATGATTCTGTGTGTGTTGTTGCGACGGCTGATGCTGCGGTTGTATCTATCTGTAATAAAGTAGTAAGCATGATCGATTGATTTATGAACAAATGTAGTTGTTTAAAGTATAAGTTATAACATAAAATCTATATGCAAAATACATTTTATAGTTGCACAAAAAATGTTAATTGTACGTTCAAAATTTGGCAATAAAAATGCCGCAATATTGCGGCATTTTTATTATATTTTTTAACAGTATTAATGTTTTTCCATTTGCT
>Ga0206802_1090_pt2 | contig 22769 bp, 28 predicted proteins | sample Alteio_BWOrgCont_63_FD_152902 | JGI IMG/M metagenome (GOLD analysis project Ga0206802, IMG submission 152902) | Enriched cells from forest soil in Barre Woods Harvard Forest LTER site, Petersham, Massachusetts, United States -... | ecosystem: Environmental > Terrestrial > Soil > Temperate forest >... | reverse complement strand
TTCAACGCTCCCTGTCCTTCCTGATAAGGTCAGCGCTATCACTCAGTTTTCGGCCTTTTAAATTTTTACGCCAGCCAGCAGCCACAGAAGCAGCTTCCATTGTCAAAAAAGATACCGTTTCCGTTAATATGGCCTTAACTTCCCCTTGCAGAGAACGGCCATGATGCTTGGCTATGACCTTGAGCCTGCCGACAATTTTATCATCTAAATTTCTAACTAAAATACTGGACATTTTCGCACCTCCTTTTATATGCTATCATAATGATAGCATTAATTTAACGCCCTGTCAAATTAACATACCGAATCAAAGACGTTTTTGATATGTTAGATTTTAGGAAAATTATATAAAAACTGCCGGGCTTACTTTAAATCGTTCACTTAATTTTTGTATTTGCCCGACATTCAACTGGCGTTTGCCGTTTAAGATTTCTGACACAACTCCTTGGGAACTTATTTCAGGCAAATCATCCTGGCGCAAATCATGTTCCTGCATCAGATATTTAAGCGCGTCAGCGCCCGTTGCGCCATCCAAATCATAATGCTCTGTTTCGTAGTTTTCAATGATGATTCCCAGCACCTCAAGAAAGGCGTATAAAGGATGCTTTTCATTACCTCCAACTTCATCCAGCAATTGATTAAGCATATTAACTGCCAACAGATAATCGTGTTTATTATGAATGGAAAGGTAATTTTCCACAACCGGCCATGACTTTTTTAAAACAGGCGTATCCATTGTTTTAACCATGTTGTGAATAATAGTGACAGGCACTATCTATCTTTAACTACAAATACCTAGCCGAGCAAGCTCTTTAATTAGTGCCTGTCACTATTATTCATATCCGGCGCAATAAACCTCCCTAACGACGGGTTGGTCGTTAGGGCGATCATTACGATTTCCCGATTAAAATGGGCCAATTTTTGGGTTACTACAGCAAAGTTTTCAATAAAATTGCTGTAGTCTGGTATCGCCATTCTTAATTTTCAAAGAACATGTATACATGGCCTTGGGAGTGGTATATTTTACTTCTGAGAATACCCACCTGGCGGAGAGTCCGGTGCCAGACTCGCCGGCACCAGACTTGCCAGACTCGATAGACCAGCTTAATTAAGCTTGACTAAATCTTTCTTGTATCGCTCAGGAACGTCATTCAAAGCAACAATCTGGAGACTTCTGCTTTTGGTATTCATGGCAGTTTTTTGAACCATCTCGGTATATACGCTCTTTGGAAGCTTCCACATCTTGCCAGTAATAGGATCAACAATTAACAATCCGATTAAGCCTCCAAAAATGATATTACCAAAATACCAACCGCTAAATTGGGCTCTAATTACGGCATGTTGATCAGGATAACCAGGTCGTGAAAAGGTAACGTCATAGGTTTTAGCATGAAAATATGATTCGCCAGACTGTAAGGTAACAGTAGTTGGCGTGATCCCCGAAAATACTTCCTTGCCATGCTCATCTTTAACAAGAATATTTGCACCATCAGGATTACTATTGATTGTCACAGGGTACAGGCTCTGCCCCACAATACTGGCACACCCAGTTAAGGTGAAAAGCATCGGGATCAGCAAAATTGCTGCAATTTGTTTAATTCTCATTTCTCCTCCTTGATTGGTTTGTTTACAACTTAGAATTGATTGGCTTTACAAATCGATAATCCTTTAAGACTGCTGGTGCTTGTGCTTGGATAATTTCTTTAAGAGAATATCCTGATATATCTGTTAATTCATATGACTCTCTACCCGCTACAATCTCTACTTCTGTTGTAAATGTCTCCGTTCCCATTGCTGCAAATGTAACTTGATAAATTCCCGCAGGAAGGTAAATATAGGAATATCCTTTAGGTAGCAACGTCGCAAATAACATGTTGTTTATAGACACCGTGACGCTTGGATAAAACATCGGAATTAAAGGATTGGCCCGCATCACATACAATGTCCCCATTTTTTCAGGCGCAGGAGCAGCTTGAGTAAATAAAGCTTCTTTTGGAGTTGTTGCACAACCAGAAAAAGTAATCAGAACAAGAAAAATTAAGGAGAATGTATTTTTATTCATTATTTCGTAGATTGAGGATTTAATCCCTCATTCATAGTTGGCGTATGGAATTTATCATCTAATTGCACAAGTTTTTTAGCAGCAACTATTTCTGGAGCCAAAGGCAGAGTTACTACATTCAATTTTGGGTCTTTCGTAACATCTATCACTTGTGGAAACCATTCATCCCCTACAGTTAAAAGCCCCCCACCCTTTGTTATTAGAGTATAGGTATGTCCTGCTTGAACGTCTAAATACTTCTTATTAATGATGCTAAATGTCTCAAGCAAAGTTTGTCCTACAATTTAAAAATTGACAAGATGCCTGCCCGGAAGCAAAAGAATGTATTGTGAATTATTATAAACAGGAAGGCCATCACAAGCAAAAATCTTAAATCCTACCCTTTGTTGAAGACGAAGAACCCCCACTTGATCTCTGGGGAAAGTGTTCGCATAAGTCTTTATGGCTATGGACCCTTGTCCCATACTCACACAGCCTGAAGCTAAAAGAATCAAAAATAAAAGAAAATACTTTGCCATATTCTAAAACTCTCCTATGTTAAACGATGCATTGACGATGGGAAAAATCTAAGTGGTCGATGATTACCATTAAATCTCCCTTAGCTTTTTAGTATAGAGTCCCGTGCCACTGGACTCGACTCAGACCTATGATGCCTCTTTTGACTGACCACAAATCCCCCTCAACTCTTTTTGAGAGGGATTTAATATTTATTATCAATATTGATGTGTTGTGGACACATCTGTTGTAACTCATTGCTATTCTATGCCTCTCGCAGAAACGATCCGGCTATACTTCGTCCCCTTCTCTTCTCCCTCTTTCTCTTTTAAATTTTAACGTAAAGTAATCCCTATTTTTCCATTAACTGTCTAAACTTTTCCACATTCTCTAAATTCTTACCATAATCAACCATTATCGTTCCTAAAGATGGTCGGCTTTCCACATATACTCCTGTCTGATTACCCATATCGACAAATCTTACTGTAAGTATTTCGCCAAAAGATTTCCAGTTCCATGTTGTTCTCCCCTCAATTATATTTTCGAGACTATTATAATTTATAATTCTTGCATTCAATTCGGCAAACACATGTTTTACTTTTTCGAGAGTTTCTAACTTTGAAAGCTTAACAGTAAACCTCATCTCTTGTTTGACACCAATAGAGGCTTCTGTTCTTCCTATTTTCTTTAATGCACATTTCTCTAAAAAACATAGTGCTGAAGCCATAACCAAACCGAAATACAAACCTTGGATAACAGATACTAAAATAGTATGATGAAAGAACACTTGAAAAAAACCAGATAATAGTCCCGTTACAATAAATATCTTAAGAAATTTCTTCATTAGAATCTCCGTCCATGCTTTTTACATTGAAGAATGTAGTATTTATCCAATGAATTTTCCTTCACCAATGAGATTTGGACCTTCATAAATAAGAAAACATTTATCCCCAACAAATAATCGATTATAATTTACTCCTTTATAGAGAAATTCTACTTCTGCTTCAATTGTCTTAGACATGTCTACTTGAGGCGGTAAAACCACAAATTGAACACCATACATCGTATTTTCTGAAGGGATAGTACCATAAGGAATAAAATGTGGTCTATATCCTACACCTATTGACGTCTTTCGCCCTCCCTTTTTGGGACTATAAAAATTTACAATAACTCTATATTTGGTTTCCATATTATTTATAAGAGCTTATGCTAACCCCTTTTAGTTGATCTGTTTCTGCATACACAGCATGCCCTATTCCATCAAGGTTATAATTGTATTGATAAAAACTATTCGCAATAGTTTTTGTTGTTGTAATTTGAACGATTCTAAAATCTCCAGAGGGATAAAATATATCTCCCCATTTAGCAGCATTTTCAGGTGTAGTCGCAAAGAATTTTCCTCCCAATGAATTGGAACCTGCTCGAAATTCACCAGTACTCATTAAATTATCATATTCACTTTGTCCCATCGCTCTATAAAAACTTATTGTTTCTCCTTGGGGATTGGGCAAACCCGTTCCACCCGCCATATACTTTGGAACAAGGTCATAACTCTTTATTTGCCCTTCATTATCATAATTAGGCTTTAATACCATTTGTTGGTCAGTATTTAAAGCATTCTGGGTTTGGGGTGGAGCTACCTGCGTAGGCGCAGTTAAAGCGTTCAACCCAGCATTAACCCCCAGACTGACCGCAAAACTTACTTCAAATGACGAAACAATTTCAGCTGTGCCTGATGGTATATGGTAAACACTATGTAAATAAGATGCATTTTCTTGCACTGCCCATTGCCCTAACGGCGTTCGCATTATTTCAGTTGTAATAATGGCAGTTGCAGCACCTATTGGCCCTGGATCTTATTTGGGCTGAGTTTGGGAGTACTTTAAGAAAGAAGGCCCGTCTTAAAGAAGTAACCATTCAAGAAGCAGAAGGGATTCTTAAAGATTTCATGCGCTTTCCGCTACAAACCTATAGTTCTAAATTGTTGTTAAATTCTGCCTGGCAACTGGCCAATGATTCGGGAACTACTTTTTATGATAGCTTGTATCTTGCCTTAGCAAACAGCCGTGGGTGTTCTTTTGTGACTGCCGATAAGAAATTTTATGAGTCTATTGTGGAAACAGTTGATTCAAAGATTATTTGGATAGAAGATCTATAAAATAATGGAGAAATCATGAAAAGACTCTTGCCTGTGTTTTTGTGTTTGGGATTAGTTGGATGCGCTACCCCTACCAATAAGTATGCCAATGACTATAATCAAGCTGTTGCCACCGGACAGAGTGTTGTTATTAATAGAGAAGGAGATTTTGAGACGATCCAGGATGAAATCACTCGTGATTTAAGTGCTGTCGGTTACAGTAAAATCTTATTTGCCAGTCCGAATGAAGGTTTTATGGTCCTTGCCAAAGATCCCGGCTTTGGAAGTGCCTTGTTGGTTGGTAATGCTCATATGTATAAAGTAATTTTAAAATACACAAATGCCGGCCAAGGAAAAACCCGTATTGATTTGGTCAATGGAAGTACTGAGATATACACCAAAGACGAAATAGACAGGGATATACAAAAATTAGCCGCCTTGATCAGGAGTTAGGATTCTATTTTATATAATCAATTGAATATTACGTAATAGGGCAGTATAATTTTGAAGATAGTTTAACGATTCTCTTTGTCCTAAAAAATATTATTTTGAGTTGCTGGGCTAACTGGAGAAAGCTTTATGAAAAGCATTTTTGTTTTATTAATTTGTTTAGTGTTATCGGGATGTGTCACTACAACCGTTATTAAAGAAATCCAGGTAAAAAAAGATGCGAATGGAAAAGTAATTGAAACGACGGAAACTGAACGCACCATCCAGCAGGGCATTGCAAAAAAAGGCGCACAACTTGATTATTTAAAGAGTAAACAGGGTGATCAATCGCCTACTACCATTTATTATTGATTAAATGACATTTTCAAGGACCCTCTTAAAGGTACTCTGCTTGTTACTCTTATGCATGGCCCAGACCGGCTGTGCCTTACTTTCGTTGCCATTTGATCTTCTCGGTGCTGCTGTTGGTTCTGCTGTCGGTATAGGCGCGCAAGCGGCACAGCTTGGTGTTGCTGCTGCTCCTTATGCCGCTCCTTTTTTCATGTAATAAAAAATGAACAATCTAGCCAGAAGAACCGCCATTGGATTTATACAGCTTATCATCGGTTTAATAATCTTTCTTTTTGTTCCTGCATGGTCAATTGATTTCTGGCAGGCATGGGTTTACTTATTCATCTTTGGCACATCAGTTGCACTGATATTCGCCTATTTATATAAAAATGATCCCAAGCTGCTTGAACGCCGGTTGGACAGGACGGAGAAAACAAAGAGCCAAAAGCAGATCCAGCCCTACATCTTCATTACATATATTTGTATATTTGTCCTTCCTTCACTGGACCATCGTTTTTCGTGGTCCAATCTTTCATTCTTAACAGTGATGGCAGGGGATGCTTTAGTAGTGTTTGGATATTACATCGTCTTTATTGCGCTTAAGGAGAATACTTTTGCCGCTTCGATCATTGCAGTGGCCCCTGATCAAAAAGTTATTTCAACCGGGCCATACGCGGTCATTCGCCATCCGATGTATTCTGGGGCGATTGTCCTGCTTTTGGGAACTCCTTTGGCGCTTGGATCATGGTGGGGGTTGCTTATTTTTATCCCGATAACCTTCGCTATAGTATGGCGTCTTATCGATGAGGAAAAATTCCTTTCCCAAAGCTTACCGGGTTATAAGGAGTATTGTCAAAAGGTCCGATATCGATTAATACTATTCATTTGGTAAAAGATTATAAATAACATCTGCCTTATTTTTTTATTTCTACATAATCTAGTTTGACTAATAATCAATATAATGTTATATTCTTTAAAATTTAAAATTGAATTGCGGGAATTAAACCATAAAAGGAGAACCTAGAATGAAAGCAAAACTCATCACATGCGGCATTATTAATTTGATTATCTTTGCGAATATGGCCATGGCGGACACTGTTTCGCCTAGGCGGCAGACCTTTGATTTGGGCTTTGAGGCATCCGGCATTGTTTACCAAGAGCCGGGTTTCAGTGTTAAAGAAAGTGGGGCTATGGAGGGATTGTACGGGGCTTATGAATTTCGTCCTCAATGGCCTGTGCTAAATGTCCTGCATCTGGATGCCCATGGTGATTATGCCAACATGGACTATAAAGGTTCAGGAACAATTAAGAATATCAATGATTTCACGGCTGAGCCGAGGATTTGGTTGGGCCAGGATTTTAATGTTTTCCCTCAGCTTCAGGCCACACCCTACGCGGGGATCGGTTACCGCGTTTTATCTGATGGTCTGGGCGGTAAGGTTTCTTCAACGGGTGCCCAGGGCTATGACAGGCTTTCCCAATACCTGTACGCGCCGGTTGGGTTTGAATTATCCACCCAGGCTGTGGACGGCTGGCGGTTTGGTTTTAACGCGGAATACGATATTTTTATCCAGGGCTGGCAAACGAGTTATTTAAGCGCTATCCAAGGCTACCCTGACATCACCAACACCCAGAAAAGAGGCTACGGCATCCGAGGGTCTTTTGATATTGTCAGAAAGGGGAATGATTTTAATTTTATCGTTTCACCCTATATCCGCTATTGGAACATCAGGCAATCAGAAATAGCTACTGGCAATGGAAGTCTTTTTCAGGTTTCCGACGTTGAACCTGCAAATAAATCGACGGAAATCGGTATGAGGGTTGGGGTGGAGTTTTAATAGATTTGTTTGACAATATGTATAACATAATGTTATACTCTTCGTAGGATCAAAAAGGAGGTCTTATGATTGCTGTCAATATCCGTGAATTCATGCATCACCACACCAAGTATCTTAAAGAAGTAAAATCCGGCGGCCATGTGACGATTATGGAACGTAACACGCCCATTGCAGATTTGATCCCTTATAATGAAAACGTGGCCGCTCCGGCCTGGCGTCGTCCCATTGAGAAAATCAAGCTTAAGGGTGAGGATTTCTCAGCAACGATTATCAAAAACCGTTCCGGAGAGCGCCAGTGATAGCTTTCATGGATACCTCGTCATTGATCAAGAAATACATTCAAGAATCAGGATCAGATGAGTTTGATTCTTTGTTAAATAAAGTCAATGAGATCATCGTGGCCCCTGTTTATTTTTTAGAAATCAATTCCGCCATTGAGCGGCGTCTCATGGAACATAATATCTCTCTTTCGCAGGCAAATTGGATGCGCCAGGAATCCCAGAGGGACTTGCATTCATTTCACCAGGTCATTTGGAATGATAATCTTCTACGCAAAGCCGTGGAATTGATCCGTAAATATCAATTAAAAACACTTGATAGTATTCAATTAGCCTCAGGATGCCTGTCTAATGCTGATATTTTTGTCAGCTCAGACAAGATCCTCCATAAAGCAGCCAAACAAGAATTGCAAAAAACTTTGTTTATCTGATGCCGCATTAACCAGTATTCCTCTTGAAAATTAATTTTTTAAATTAAGCTTGCATCGCGTTTGAATATATGTTAAATTACAAAATCTAGATTAGCTAGATTTTTCAAAGGAGAGATGAAAATGATCAATGAAGGCAAGGCAAAGCGCGGGTCTTTTGTTTGGAACCTTGCGGATGCCAAGAACAAATTCAGTGAAGTTGTCAACCTGGCACTCCACAGCGGCCCGCAGACAATAAACCGCAGGGGTGAGAGGGTTGTTATTATTAATGAAAAGAGCTATCAGAAATTGCGCGGCACGGATAAGTCGTTTATTGATTTCCTCTTTAAAGGGCCGGGCTTGAGCGGGGTGCATTTAAAACGTGATAAATCATCCATGAGAAGGGTTTCTTTATGAAGGTCCTTTTGGATACGTGTATCATTTCCGATATATATAGCACGCATAAGGCCGCAACGCTCCAACCAGCTTTGAAGTCTATTGGGGAAGAAAACTGTTTTGTCAGCGTTGTCACCTTAGGTGAAATCGCCAATGAGATATACTTGCTGGATGAAGGCAAAAAGAAAAAAGAACTTTTAAACTGGATCGAACAGTTTGAAAAACAATATAACGACCGGATATTAACGATCGATGCTGATATCACAAAAACATGGGGAGAGCTTGTCGCCAAGTGCAAGCGTGTGGGAAAGTCAGTTTCCATGGCCGACGGCCTGATCGCCGCCTCCGCCATCTGCCACGGCCTCCATGTGATGACAGAAAACATCAAAGATTTCGAATCAACAGGAGCAATGGTTATAAATCCGTATTAATTGTTAAAATCCCTGTCATTCCCGAATGTTTTTGTCGGGAATCCAGGCAAAGTATTCCCCCTCTTTAACACAAAGAGGGGCTAGGGGAGTTCAAAACGCATGTTTTTCAACACCCGTCCCAAAAATAAATATCCCCAATTTTTCTTCCCGTCGATTCTTCGTCGGGGTATAATTCAATCTGTATTCATAAATAATCAAATTAAACCCCATAACCATCGGAGGAAGCAAATGTTTTCATTCCGTATAATTTTCGTTGCTGTTTGTGCTTTTTTGCTGAGTCTTTCTAGTCAAAATGCCTTTGCCGCTGGTTCTGGTGGTTACCGTGTAGAAACCCCTGATGCCGGTGCATTTGGTATGGGTACCGCATTTGTAGGAGAAGCAGACACCCCTGCTGCTGTTTATTATAATCCTGCTGGTATTAATCAAATGAGTAGTCCTGAAGTTTCAGTAGGAGATGCAATCATTGCTCCCAGGGCGCATATGACACAACCAGGTGGGAATACAGTACATGAACAAAACAATGAGTTCAGTATACCTAATTTTTACGCTGTAGTCCCTCTTATCCCAAGCAAATTGAGTGTTGGTGTTGGTTCAGGTTCTTATTGGGGGCTTGGCACAAACTGGGGTTATAATGGTCCTTTAAGCTATGGAACGACACAGGCAAAAATCACGGATATTGATAACTCTCTTGTAGCTTCTTATCAAGTAACCCAACAATGGTCATTGGCTGCAAGCGCGGACAACGATTACTCCAGGGTGAATGAGAGTTGGGCATACAAAAATGCGTCAGGCGGCGTGTCATTCGGTCCGGATGGTAACATTGAGGTAAAGGGAGGGAATGATGCCTGGGGATATCGTTTGGCAACTATGTTTAAGATTAATGATCAAAACCAAGTTGGTTTGATGTACCGCAGCCGTATTAATCATGATTATACAGGAAAGATAACAGTTAATGGTATAAGCCCCACACTTCAGTCTGTTGATGGTTTTAGTGGATCTACTTATATTACAGATATTGAAGAGAAATCTGTTTTGCCTCAAAGTGTAGTCTTAGGGTATAGCTTTAAGCCTACCACTAAATGGACCATTAACCTTGATCTTGAATGGATGGATTGGTCTAGTACAAAGAATCAAACTCTTACATTTTTTGGAGCCAGTGCCCAACAATTACAGTTTTTAAACACTGGTAATCCTAGGCCAGAAAATTGGCATTCTGCATGGTCTGAATCTATTGGTACGCAATATGCAGTTACTGATCGTTTTCGTGTAAGATTAGGTTATTATCATCATGGAAGAGTTGTGTCAGGCGCTGACTTTAATCCCGAAATACCTGATAGTAATTCTAATGGTTATACCACAGGGTTTGGCTATGACCTTACTAAAAGGCTAACGCTCGATGTGGCTTATTCAGCCCTTGTTTATGATTCACGTAATATCACCAACACGGTTTCAAATGTATTTGGTGGAAGTGTTGATGGGAAATATGAACAATTTATAAATATTGGGTTGGTGAGTTTAACTTATAAATTTTAGTAAAATAAAGAGATAGCAGAATGAGAGTCTTAACAAAGTGTCTGGTATAAGAAAATGCGAATTCTAATAACTGGAGCCACAGGTTTATTGGGAAGTAATACTCTTTTAGAATGGATAAAGAATTATCTTTTAAATCTAGATGATCTCGAAATCATTGTTTTGGGACGATCAAAGAAAGAACAATCATTAGAATCTAGGATAAAGGATATTGTTTTGGGTACAGAAGGGGTATCTTATTTAGGTTCATCAATAAATTTTAAGGAAATCGAAGTTTTTCTTAAAAGAAATGTGAAATATGTAAAATATGATTTAAGGTTTCCAGGATTAGGTATTTCAGATGATTATAAAAAAGCTCTTCGCCGTTTCCCAATAGATTTTTTTATTCATGAGGGAGCATCAACAGATTTAAGATTGGGAGCGTCTATTAGTGAAATATCCCAAATCATCAACGTATCAGGAACGCAGAAAATTCTTGAGTTGATTAATCAGCTATTGGTTAAAGAGTTTGTTTACGTTGGAACAGCATATTCATGCGGGGATGTTTCAGGTGACGTTGATCCGGATTTTATTAATAGAACCGATGAGTTTCGTAATTCCTATGAACGTACAAAGTTGGAAGCTGAGCTGCTTGTTCGGGAATATGCGGAAAAAAAAGGGTTAAAGTACCGTATTTTTAGGCCTTCTGTCATCTGTGGTAGATTAATGGAATCGCCCTTTGGGGCAATTAATAAATTTGATGTCATTTATGGTTGGGGCGCATTTTTCTTAAAGCTTAAGTTAAAGACACTTAAGATGTCTTTTGAATCTGGACTTAAAACAAATTATCAGATGGACGTTAGGATTTGTTTTAGGAAGGAGGGCGGGCTCAACATAGTGCCAGCAGACTATGCAGCAAAGTTAATGTTCCAAGTTTGCGTTCAAAATTTGCCAGGTAAGAATTTTTATTTGGTTAATCCTATTGAAACGCCGCATGATCGTTATTTGCTTGGAATGATTAAAGCTTTTAATATTAATGGAGTTCGTTGGGTGTCTAATATACCAAACGATCAAAACAGGATAGAAGAATTTTATTACAAGACGGTAGGGAGAATTTTTACCCCTTATATCAACGCAACTCCTAATCGATTCAATGATAAAAATTTACGGGTAATGACAAAACGGCAAGGTTTAATTTGTCCAGAAATTAGTGATATTAATCTTAAAAAATTGATTTCATATGCTTTGACGAAAAGATTTGGATTATAGATTTATGAGTTTTTATTCCTTGTTCCCTGCAACTGGCGCTGTGTTTTCTTTCCTATTCGGTTGTTTTGTCCTCTATTCAAGACCAAATGATTCAAAGATTAGAAGTTTTTCAGCATTCTGTTTTTCTTTGTTTGTTTGGTTGTTTGGCTATACGATTGCATATTCTGTACATGACTGGAATACGGCTTTTATTGCATGCAAAATAGCGTGCTCGGGAGCCACATTTACTGCACCGGCTTTTTATCATTTTGCAATTGTTTATACTAATAAAAAGGATGAAGTTTGGGCTATTAGATGGGCATATCTTTTAATGGTGATTTGTGTAGTCTTCTTTCTATTTACGGATTTATTTATAAAAGGAGTTTATAAATATTTTTGGGGTTATTATTCAAAAGCCGGTGTTCTACATCCCTTTTATTTAATTTTATTTTTTTCAACATTTATTAGGGGATTTTGGTTGTTATTTATCAAAAATAGGGATCCGCTTGTTGTGGGAGCTGCACGACGAAATATCCAGTATGTTTTTTTTGCCTATGTGGCAGCGTTGATTGGTGCGATTGATTATATCCCCAAATATGGCATTGAGTTTTTTCCATTTGGGTTTATTTTTGAGATTCTTTTCATTTTGATTGTTTGGTATGCCATAGCGCAATATCGTCTCATGGATATTCGTCTTGCTATATCAAATACAGCAATATTTATTGCGGTTTATGCATTAGTCTTAGGCGTTCCGTTTTATATATATGTTCAGGGCGCTCATTTAGTAGCTTTAATTTTTATGTTGGTATTAGCAACATCTGGGCCTATTGTTTTCAATTTATTTCGTCTTCGAGCAGAAAATCGTCTATTACAAGAACAACATCGTTATCAAAACACTTTGCGTCAGGCATCTGCAGGAATGGGGAAAATAAAAGATTTAAAGAAATTATTACATATGATTGTTTATGTGTTAACGCATGCTGTTCAAATTGAACATGCTTTGATATATATTTATGATGAAGTTAAGAAACAGTATATTTTGGGGGCATCAAAGCGAAGATCTGGCAATAGACAATACATTGATAGTATTGAAGAAAAATCTCCTTTAGTGGCATATTTATTAAATGATAGGAATTCAATTATTTTTGAAGAGATTAAACAAAAATCTCAAGATTATAAAGAGTCAATGCTGGCTCCAATTATAGATGTTATTCTTTCTTTAGAAGGTGAATTAATAGTCCCTATATTTATTGATAGAACTCTTATTTCTATTGTTATTATGGGTAAAAAAGAAAATGGAAAAATGTATAACCAGGATGATATCGGAGTTTTTAGTATTTTGGCTAACCAGACAGCTTTAGCCATTGAAAACGCCAAATTCTATGAAGATATGAAAAAAACTCATCAACAGCTTTTTCAAGCGGAGAAGATGGCTACTATTGGTACTATGGCTGATGGGCTTTCGCATCAAATTAATAATCGATTTCATGCGTTAGGTTTTATTGCTGGAGATGCTTTAGATACCATCCAAATGAATCAAAAAGATTTATCACAGGAAGAAATGAAAGAAGTAATGGCAGAATTACATCGTGCTTTTGTACGTGTGCAGGATAATGTGGTTCAAGGAGGGGAGATCGTTCAGGGATTATTAAAATATACTCGTAAGGGCGAATCAGGATTCGCGGCAGTTGATGTTCAAGCAGTTTTTAAATCTGCTTTGGAAATGGCTCAGTTTAAGATTAAAACAGATCAATTAAAAATAATACATGATTATGATCCTGCAGCTATTCCAAAAATTAAAGGTAATTTTACACAGCTGCAGGAAGTATTCTTTAATTTAATTGATAACGGCTATGATGCCATGATGCAAAGAAAGAATGAAGCAAAAGAACCATCTTATCAGCCAACATTAATAGTGCATGTTTTAAAAGAAGATAATTTTGCTCAGATTATTTTTGAAGATAATGGTATGGGTGTGAAAGACGATGATATGCATAAATTATTTACGCCATTCTTTACCACAAAACTTTCTAGTAAAAAAGGTACCGGGCTTGGGCTTTATGTGATTAAGAAAATTGTTGAAGATAATCATGGTGGGCAAGTAGAGATGGTCTCTAAATATATGCAGGGTACGCAGATGAAATTACGGTTGCCTATTGCTATTGGGTAAACTTTTGGGTAGACTAAAGAAAAAGATTTCTTCGTCACTTCGTTCCTCGCAATGACACAGAGGTATTATGGCTAAGTTACTGATTGTTGATGATGAATCTGACATTCGTGAATTTGCCCGTAATTTTTTTAAAAAACGGAAAATAGAAGTTTTTGTTGCCTCTGGCGGCCGTCAAGCTTTGGATTTAATTGCTCAAGAGAATCCTGATTTGATTTTGCTTGATGTCAGGATGGAAGAAATGACGGGGATTCAAGTTTTACGTGAATTACGTCAGACTAAACCATCTGTTAAGGTTATTATGGTCTCTGGTGTTGAAGATGAAGAGACTATTAAAGAAGCTAATGCTCTTGGTGTCATTGGTTATATCCACAAACCATTTATCCTCGAAGAGCTTGAAAAAATCGTTCTAGCTCAGTTAAATAACTGACATGCCTCCCACAAAGATTGATTATAAACGAGAATTAGAATCCGCCTCAAAAGGGATGATTCTTATTCATGATCCTCGTTTATTGATCAAGCTTATTGTCCGTTCTCTTGTCCAAAAGGTGCAAATTCAACATGCGGCCATGATCCTTTACAATCCTGAAAAGGATTCCTATGTTTTGTCTATTTCCCGAGGGGAAATCGGCGAACGTATTCCTGAAGGGTTGATCCGTTTTAACAAAACTAATCCTCTCATAAAACTTTTTAATCAAAAAGAATATAAATACATTTTTAAGAATCGTAATGCCATTCTTGCGGAAGATATTAATAATCTTTTATGGAAAGAAAGTGTTATTTCCAACGGGAATGGGATCAAAGAGCTTTTACACAGTGTAAGCGAACAACTACCCAAACTTAATGCAGTCGCCTGTGTGCCAGCCTATCATCAGCATATGCTTTTGGCTATTTTACTGCTTGGGGAAAAACATGATAGCAGCCGCTTTGACCAGGAAGAATTAGACTTCTTTTCTGCCTTGGCCTCTGATGTGGCCATGGCTATCCGTAATGCCCAATTATTTGAAGATTTAAAGAAGGAAGCGGACCGCAACCGTAATTTGTTTATCCAAACAACCATTGCTTTAGGTTCCGCAATTGAAGCAAAAGACACCTATACTCACGGACATACTGAGCGTGTAACTAAATACGCCTTGAGCATTGGCCGCCAGATGGAGGCTTCTAAAGCGCATGTTTTTCCTCACAAGTTTTTTGAGAATTTATATATCTCAGGACTTTTGCATGATATCGGGAAAATCGCCATCCCTGAGGCTATTTTATCCAAACAAGATAAATTAACCCCTGAAGAATACGAAATCATGAAGACCCATACTACGCGCGGTGCCGAAATTCTGGCCCCATTAACTGGATTTGAAGAGGTTATCAATGGCGTCAAATACCACCACGAACGCTATGATGGCAAAGGATATCCAGAAGGGCTAAAAGGTGAAGATATACCCATGATTGCGGCTATTATTGCGGTAGCAGACACCTTTGATGCCATGACAACAGATAGGCCCTATCGCAAAGGCTTAAGTAAAGAAAAAGCCATTGTGGAAATAAAAGAAAGTATTAATAAACAGTTTAACCGCAAACCCGCCGAAGCATTGATTGAACTTTTCCATAGAGGTGAATTTTAAAAGCACCATTGATTGGTATAATAATCGTGCTTGGGTGGAAAAAAGATGTTGTAATTCCATTCATTATTCCTTAATCAATACAAAACTTGACAAATAATCAATCTTGTTTTATGCTTGGTTTAAGCAAGGGAATGGATTCCCGCTTCCGCGGGAATGATGATGGGAAAAATGTTAAAATGAAAAATAAAATTGCACTTTTTTTGATAGCATTACTTTTAGGTGCCTTGGGATTTCAAACAGCCTTATTGGCCCAAGCTATCCCTTCATTTACTGAATCTGCGTATATAAATTATACTCAAGGCCCAAATAATTGTTATCAGGGTGATATTGGTCAGGGTATTTGCTGTAATATTTCCGGGGATTTGTATATTAATTGGTCTAAAAATTATATTGATCCTTCTATAGGGTCTTGGATATCCGTTGTCATAGGAAGGACTGCCTATACTATTGGTAGTGCAAGCGATTATCAAGGAAGTTGGCATGTTGAGTCATTGAGTGGTAGTTATTGTGGTAAACAGTTAGAAAATGAAGCCAGAATTTTTGGTGTAGGAGAATATTTTCAGTGGGTTCACAATGTTGACGCTGGATTTGAAGGCGCCCAGGCTTCCGGGCTTGCTAATCCTATCGGTGCGCCAATCGGTTCTCCAGGTTCACCAATTTATGGGTCTACCTCGGCATCAATTTTAGCCACTCCTGACAAATATGCCCTTACCAAAGACCCTGTCAATATAGCCACAGGCGAAGCATATTTTTCTTCAACGGACTTTTCTTTGAGCGGGCAAGGGCCTGAGCTGAGATTATTTCGTAAATACCGTTCATTTTCTACCTTAAGCGGGATGTTCGGTTACGGCTGGCGCACAGATTATGATGCTAATTTAAGTGTGGACAGCAATGGGGATGTAACGATTTATGACGGGGAAGGGACAGGGATTTATTTTATGAATTATCCTGGCACCTACGGCACCTATATGCCATCTCCTGGTAATTATTCTACCTTGGTCAAGAATGTAGACGGCACTATAACCTGACAGACAAGCATGGCGTGGTGAAACACTACGACCTTAGCGGTCGAATAATGTCAACGACTGACCGTATTGGCAATGTGCTGACCTTTTTTTATAACCCTGCTGTGGTCGGAGGCACCTATATTCAAGACGCTAGCGGAAGGAAGATCATATTGAACCTTAATTCCAATGGACACGTCATTTCTGCGGTAGATCCTGCAGGCAAGACTTTTCAATACGGTTATGACACTAACGGCAATTTAGTCAGCGTCACAGACCCAAGCAATGCCGTGACAAATTATACTTACAATTCCAACCATCAAATCACCCAGTTTACCAATGCCAATGGTCACAATACCTATTATCAATACGACACGCAGGGCAGGTGCATAATGAACTGGCGGGACAATAATATTAACAAGGTCACCTTAAATTATCAGGCCAATAATACGACAGTTGTGACCGATAGTTTAAACAACAGTAATACTTATGTGTTTAACAGTTATGGTTTAATGACTTCCCATACAGATCCTACGGGGGCAGTGACCCAAGAGGCCTGGGATCCTGTGATGAATTTGATGTCCCGAAAAGATGCGCGGAATAATGTGAGAAGCTTTACGTATGATGGAGAAGGGAATCTTATTCAAATAGTGGATCCTTTAAACAACCATACAAGCATGACTTATACGCCTAATTTTAACTTAATCAGTACCAAAACTGATGCCTTGAATCAAACAACCAACTTTGTTTACGACATCAACGGCAACCTGACCAGTGTTATCGACCCTTTAGGCAAGACCCATTCCTTTGTCTATGATCAATACGGCAATGTTATAACAGCAACCGACAGCTTAGGCAACAGTACTCATTTTACTTATGATGTTTTTGGCCATCTCATCCAAAAGACCGATGCACTGGGCAACAGCACTAATTTTACTTATGAATAAATATTCTAAAAATATATTTTTGACCTTGGCCACCGTCATTGCTTTAGCAACAGGCATTAACAATGCCCATGCAGCGACAACAGCCAAAGCACCTGCAAGGTCAGTTTTAAAGTCAGCCGCCTCATTGCCAGTGGTATCGATAACGTATCCTTTCAGCGGCTGGAAGAGAGTTGCAGGAAGCGATTGGTCCATTCAAGCCACTGCCAGCGAGACCAACGGGACTATCAGCAAAGTAGAATTTTATAATAACGCAACAACGCTATTAGGAACAGCCACCATCCCCACATCCACATCAGGAGGCACAACAACCTACGGTGTAGGCAATACTTACAGCATCGCCTGGAACAAAATACCAGCAGGTAATTACAACTTAACAGCCAAGGCGTATGATAGTAATGGCAATACGGCAATATCTGCAGCCGTAACAATCACAGTGGTTGGTTTGCCGGTGACTACGTTGACAGTTAGTCCATTAGCCTATACTGCTCCTGCCACCATCAACATGACAGCCTCAGCCACCGTACAAAACAATACGCTTGCAAAACTTTTAATTTACAATGGGTTTACCGTGCTAGCCACATCACCTGCAAACCCCACAGGTCCTTTTAGCTTTACATGGAACAATGTCCCAGCCGGCACCTACAAGATATCTGCCAGGGCACAGGACGGCTATGGGGATATGACCGCAACAGTACCAGTCACAATCCGTGTCAGAGGAGCACCCATAGTTGCGATAACAAGCCCTGCCAATAACAGCTCTTGGGCAACAGGATCTAATTTGACCATAGCTGCCAATGCCAGTGAAATCGGCGGAACCATCAAAAGTGTATCCTTCTATAACGGAACAACACTGTTGGGAACAAGCACTACTTCTCCCTATAGCTATACAGCAACAAATCTTGCTGCTGGTAGCTATACTTTAACAGCACAAGCAACGGATGACAGCGGTATTAAAGTAACATCTTCTCCTGTAACTGTCACGTTTGCCAACTCAACATTAACAGCCGCCATCGTAAGTCCGTCCAACGGCAACGCCGTGACATTAAGTTCTGTTAATATTACCGCCAATGCCAGCGAAAGCGGAGGGACCCTCAGTAAGGTGTCCTTTTATAACGGGTCAACACTATTAGGGGTAGTGACCAGTAATTCCCAGGCATTTACTTATACGTGGGCAAATGTGAAGGCAGGAACATACTGTCTCACAGCCATTGCGACAGATAGCAACGGGGTAGCTACAAGTTCTTTACCCGTGACAATGACTGTTAATGCCGCTCAATCCTCTAATGCCCTTGGTAACAACGTGGCTACCCAAACAGATTCCTTGAATAACACGACGTCCTACCAATATGACAATTTAAACAGACTACTTAAAGTTACCTTCGCGGATAAATCAACAGTCTCTTATACGTATGACGCCTTTGGCAATCAAACCAGCGTCACTGACCAAAGGAAAAATACCTTAACCAAGGTCTATGATGCCTATGAAAGGCTTTATCAAACCATAGACCCTAATAAGGGAATAACCCAATTTAATTATGACTCTGAAGGCCATCTTTTAACGCTGACCGATGCCAATAACCATGCCACTACCTATACTTATGATCCAAACGGCAGGGTATTAACCCAAGCAAACGCGTTAAAATATACAACGACCTATGTCTATGACCCTGTAGGCAATGTCACCAGCAGGCAGGATGCTAATGGTAAGACCACGGGTTATGTCTATGATGCCTTAAACCGGTTAACTAATATCAATTACCCGGACAGCACATCCGTTGTAAATGTTTACGATGCCTTAAGTCGTAAAACAACGATGACAGACGCAACAGGACAAACATCATATACTTATGATCCATTGGACAGGTTATTGACTAAAACAAGCCCTGGAACCAATAATACAATCACCTATACCTACGACAGTGAAGGCAATCGCTTGACGAGTGTTGACCAGAATAACCGTACTATTACCAATACCTACGATGCTTTAAACCGTTTATCAACGGTGGTTGATCCTAATGGGACAACGTCGTATGGATATGATGCTAATTCCAATAAGCTATCAGTGGCAAGTCCTAATGGAGTGACAGAGAATTATACCTATGATGCTTTAAACAGGCCCTTGAGTGCGGTGAACCAAAATACAACAGGGATAATATCCACGTTTACGAATGCCTACGACATAGCAGGAATGATCACCAAGAAGACGTATGCGGATGGTTCATGGGCAGCCTATAGTTATGATGCCTTAAACCGATTGCTCGAAGAGACCAAGCAAACAAGCTCTTCAACTATTTATGATTATGTGTACAGTTATGATCTTGTAGGCAACCGTTTGACGTGGACGAAGAACACGACATTAGGCTCATTCTGGAACATTGATTCAACAAAGATGCCTTCTCAAGTATTGACTAACATGACCAATGGCGGATATGGTAATACGGCCAATAAAACTCAGGCAACGAGTTTAACACGCAGTTATACCTATGATGCAGCCAATCGATTAAGCAACTGGAATTACGCCGTTAATATCTATTCCGCGACCTTCCCGGCGCAGACAGATACCTATACCTATGATAATAACGGTAACCGTCTGACCAAGCAGGTGACCTTGACCGGCCAGGCAACGCCTCAACAGACAAGCTATAGTTACGATTTTGAGAACCGTCTTCAAAACTTGTCACTCCCGAATGCTTCTGTCGGGAGTCCAGACACGGTTTCTTATACATACAATGGGGAAGGATTAAGGACACAGGCAGTATTAAACAGCGTCGCATCAAACTATTTGTACGACGGCTCAAACATCTTAGTTGAAAGAGACAGCTCCGGTAACACCACCAAGACATACACCAGAGGCTTAGACCTAGGAGGCGGCATCGGCAGCCTAATCGCACAGAACATCCCAGGAACTAATCCGACAGTTCAATATTACGATTACAATGATCTAGGCTCCACCGCCGATCTAACAACATCCACAGGCACAGCAGCCAACAGCTATAGCTATGATGCCTTCGGGAACCTGCTGACACCACAATCGAGTAGCGATACTAATAGGTATTTGTTTAGTACGAAAGAATTTGATGCGAGGAGTGGATTAAGTTATTTTCAGAATAGGTATTATGACCCAGAGATAGGCAGATGGCTTACGCCTGACCCGTTGGGGTTTGTGGATGGGGTAAATCCGTATCTGTACTGCCATAACAACCCTGTGAACAACGTTGATCCCGATGGTTCGATATCACAACCACTAATAGTAGCGGCTGGTGCTGTTATTGGAGGTGCTGTTGAAGCGGCAAAATATTATCAAGCATTTGCATCAGGAAGAATATCGGCTCTTCAATATGCTCAACTTATAGGAGTAGGTGGTGCTACTGGAGCTATAAGCACATTAAGTAACGGTGTTGTGGGTGGAGCATTACTTGGCGGCGCAGGCTCGGCAGTAAACAACGCTGCTGAACAGCAAATAGTAAATGGGAATATCAATTATAATGATGTTGGAACGGCATTTGGAACTGGGGCGGCTGTTGGGTTATTGGGTGGCGCTGGAACTAATCTGGGAGGTAATATAATTAAATATCCTAATCTTAATGAAATCTATGTCGGAGGCAGTCCAGTTATTGATTATGGTGCGGCGGGTGGTCTTATTGGAAGCACTTTAGGAACTATACTCACAACTCCTTCAGGGCAGAATACGGCTCCAAATTGGGCTGGAAAAGAAGGAATAAAAGGATAGATAGGAGAGGAATAATGCATATTTTAAAGGTCATAATTTTTATATTAGGAGTAATAATTTGTATGTCCTACTTTTGTTTTGGAATTTCAAAATGCAAGAAAGAAGGTTTTAAATTTAATGTTGTTGATTTATTCAGAAATACGCCTTTTAATGCAGCTACAGGAGGATATTCCATAGTAGTGGCATTTTTGTGTTTAGCGGCTTTAATTTATCTCTACTTCTTGTGGTTTGCTAAATAAAAAGGGCCAGCCCAAAATATTTAATCCTCGCTTCATAAAAGTTGCGGGGGTTTTCATTTTGCCAGCCAGTGATTTTGGCAGGTTATTTTCAGCCTCTTTAATCATTCGACTTAAAGGTGACGTTTTTTGTCTGGATGGATAAAACAATTTGCTCCAAGTAGAGTAATAATTTATACTATTCATACTCCAACCTGATTCTTTAGGAAAAGTATGGCTAAAGACATAAGATTTGTGCAAATTATAAAATTACGGTGAAAAATTACGGTGACACACAACATAATTCCAATCTAGCTTCTCCCAAGGCTATTAAATAGACCAGATAATTAAGTTGTGTGTCACCCTAATTATGTCACCCTAATTACATCACCCTAATTACATGGGAATTTGCTGACACCTCAAGCAAGCAGTGACACAAATAGATATCTATTTAGCAGTAAAGAGTTGGATGCGAGGAGTGGATTGCAATATTTTAATTTTCGATATTACGATCCTGAAGTAGGAAGGTGGTTGACTCCGGATCCGTTGGGTTATGCTGATGGAATGAATCGGTATAGTTATGCAAATAATAATCCGGTAAATATAATTGACCCTTATGGTTTATGTGGTGCCGCAGAGAACGCTAGTACGGCGGGTATGACTGAAAATCAAAATACTTTGGCTTACCAGTTATTTGGTATTGGTACGCCCCAGTTTGATTTGAATCAATATGCACCTACTGCTTCTCAAACTATAGGCTATGGTGCTACCGCCATTGCCCTTGGGGGATTAGGCACTGCACTGGCTGTGCCAGCAGTTGAGACATCTGCATTGTCAATGGTTGGGTTTGCTGGAAACGTCCTCACTTTCAATACTCTAGCTCAACAGGTTTCTGGTGGGCAATTGGAGGTGGCAGTTGCAACTGGTGGAGTAGCTGTTATTGCGGAACTTGCAGGGACAGGGGCCAGTCGTATAAGTCCATTATTAAAAGAACCTGTTAGCAGTACTGTTGGTTCCGTTCTTGATACCGTAGTTAAAGTGATTGAATACAAAAAGAGAATATCTGCATTGACGCAATAATAAGGAAATAAAAAATATGTCATTTTTATTGATGATAATTATAGGTTTGCCGCCAGATGGAGGGATTTAATTCAATGTGCTCCAATTTTCTTAACGAAACTAAGAATGAAGAACAATTTCCCAAGAAGATGTATTTTATAATGCTTGTCTTATTGTTATTCTCGCTTGTTATAGAAGGGGTATGGGTGCATTCCAAACAATTGCTATTTTTATTATTAACTTTGTTTTGTGGATTACATATCTATACGGGATTGCGCTATGGTGCAATGTATGCAATGTATTATGGATATACTAATAAAAAATCTGACCCTGGCTTCTGGCCTAATTTCATATTGTTTATTATTGGCTTTGTCTATTGTTTGTACCAATTTTTTATATCTTTTAAATAGAGAACGGACCAGGTAGAAAATATTGGGAAAATATTGGGAC
>Ga0206802_1092_pt1 | contig 22814 bp, 10 predicted proteins | sample Alteio_BWOrgCont_63_FD_152902 | JGI IMG/M metagenome (GOLD analysis project Ga0206802, IMG submission 152902) | Enriched cells from forest soil in Barre Woods Harvard Forest LTER site, Petersham, Massachusetts, United States -... | ecosystem: Environmental > Terrestrial > Soil > Temperate forest >... | reverse complement strand
AAAAATGGCGATCAGTGTGCCCTCGACAATTTCGTGGTGGCCGACGATCACTTTGCCGACTTCGGCGCGCAGAGACTCGTAAGCCGCGCGGAAAGTTTGAATTTGCTCTTCGGTGCTCATGTTTAATAAGTGCGCTGATTATTGCTATACCTTCCAGCGCGAAAAGCAAAGCTGATTTGTGGCGAAGCAATTTCCTTTTTTCATTCCTCTGTCAATCATTTCTTTGAGGAGCCCGGCCATTTCGGCACGGAACGCAGCAAAATGCGAATTGGACTAATCACCCGTTTTCGCGTAAGACTCTGACCGACAATGCGCATTCTCATCGCAACTATCACGGCCGGTGGCGGCCATCTCCAAGCGGCCGCCGCACTGCAGGAAGCCTGGCTTGAGTCTCACCCGAAAGACGTGGTCGAACGTCTCGATCTCCTGACTCTCTTTTCTCCTTTGCATAGAAAAATCTATAGTGAGGGCTACGTCAAATTGATCGCGCACGCCCCGGAAGTCTGGGGGATGGTCTTCAATAAAATGGATAATCCAACGCTGATCCGAAAATTGGCCCGCTGGAAAAGCGCCTTGGGCTCCAACAGCTCGCGCAAATTCGCCCGCTTGGTCAAAAAATTCGCGCCCGACGCTGAACGAGCTGACAAAAAAATATGGGGCAAGGCTTTCCCGATTGTTCCGCTTAACTCACGTGATCCTCGCCCGGCGGTGGGAGAGAATCTTTTAGGCGCGCACGGTCCTCATTCCCTGATTGACAGCGGTTGTGATGCTGACGGGTGGCTGATGCCCCAATTCTTTCGGCAATGGACTAACCAGGCGGTTCCAGCGGCGAAAGGGGAAGCGCGTTCGCCCGCGGGCATGTTTGACGGCGAAAAGTATCCGCTTGTTTCTTTACGGGCGCAAGACGTGGAGTCCGACGGGATTGGAATCCGTTTTCTGGCAAGGCACCTGGTCACTTTGAATTTTCCAAACCGGACCATGTATCTCCAACGACAGTCCATCGGCCCGCTCCCCGACCCGAGACTGAAAACTACGCGGATGGAACCTCTGGATAATTTGATAATGGCCGTAATCCTGGAAGATGTGGCATCCGCGCAATCGGAACTTTCCAAAATCGAGCGCAGCGATGCCAGTCAATTCGCGACATCCGTTGCCCGAAAATTGGTGGCGACGTTGGATGACACTCCAAAGCCGGCCCCGGCCGACCTGCCGCCAGAAGTGGTGGAGGTGCCGCTGGGCGATGTCCACCCGGAATTGGCCGAAGTAGGTTGGCTCAAGCCGGCGGCCAACCGCATACCACTGAACGGCGAGATCGAATCGCCGTTATTGGATTCTGGAAAAATCTATGCCACGGGGCTTTTTGCTCATGCCCCTTCCCGGTATGTTTATGATCTGCGCGGGCAGTGGAAGACATTGCGCGGCGAAGCCGGATTGCACACAGCCTTTCAACCTTACGCCTACGGAATAATCTTCGTCATCAAAACTGATGGCAAGGAAGTGTTTCGTTCCTCCGTTGTTCGCGGATCTGAACTTGTTCGCTACGATGTTGACCTGACGGGTGTTAAAACTTTGGAACTTATCGTTGACCAAGCGGCGGAACAAAACGGGGGTAATTGGGGCCTATGGCTTGATCCCATATTGAGTCGTTAGAATAGCCGATCTAATGAGGATTCCTTTCGGACTTGCGACCAATAACTATCGGTGCCCTTAGGGCGGCGCAGGCGCAACGGGTCCTGGCCTAGTATCCGCAGTACCAGCCCCAGCGGCGTCACGATGATGAAAAAAAACAGCGCCAGAACGACGCGCCCCGCCGCCTGGCTCAGAACAAAGCCCATCCTTGTCGAAAAGCAGTAATACCCCCGAAACCATCGCGGCCGCATCGTCGCCGCCATAGCCAGGGCGGCCAGTCCGCATAAAATGATTTCCCAGGCTGCCAAGGGCAGGACGCGCCGCCAGCGCAGCAGGCTGCTGAAAATCGCCAGACCCAGCGCGCTCATCAAGGCCGCTTTGCGCCATTCCTTCGGCTCCTCTTTGAATTTCAGTTTCATAGTCAATCCGCTTGCGGCGCAACGCGGCGGTCGGCGGGGCGCGCCGGTTGCGCGGTGCAGTCAAGCAAAAAAGTTCCCATCGCCAGGTAATCCATTTCTGTGTGGACGAAACAACGGTAGGCGTCCTCCGGTGAACAAACGATTGGCTCGCCCCGCACGTTGAACGAAGTATTGACCAGGACCCCGCATTGCGTGGCGTTTTCAAAACGCAGCAACAATTCGTAGAGCAAAGGATTGTCCTGACGCGCCACCGTCTGGATGCGCGCGGAGTTATCCACATGCGTCACGGCAGGCAGCGTGGATCGCGCCTGTTTCAACAATTCCAATCCTTTAACCCCCGTCGGCACAGGCAGGCGCAAGGCCGGCTGAATCGGCGCCACCAAGAGCATGTAGGGCGATTCTTCTATCAATTCGAAATAATCCGCCACCCGTTCGCGGCGCACGATGGGCGCGAAGGGGCGAAACGATTCGCGAAACTTCACCTTCAGATTCATGACCGATTGCATGCGCGGCGACCGGGCGTCGCCCAGGATCGAGCGGTTGCCCAAGGCGCGCGGGCCGAACTCCATCCGCCCCTGAAACCAGCCGACCACTTTCCCGGCTTGCAGCAATTGCACGGTCACATCAAGCAGATCGCTCGTGCTCAACTTTTGGAAGACGGCTCCATGGCTCCGCAAAGTCGCTTCGATTTCTTCATCCGAATATTCGGGGCCCAGGAGCGCGCCTTGCATTGCATCCGCCTTGGCCGGCAATGGCGCGGCTTGGTCCCGTTGCGTGTGCCAGGCTGCGAGCGCGGCGCCCAAGGCGCCTCCGGCATCGCTGGCGGCCGGCTGGATCCAAAGCCTGTCAAAAATACGCTCACGCAGGAGGCGCCCGTTGGCCACGCAGTTGAGCGCCACACCGCCCGCCAGGCAGAGATGCTTTTCCCCGGTCACCGCCCGCGCGTGGCGCGCCAGGCGCAGCACCACTTCCTCCGTCACCGCCTGAATCGAGCGCGCGACATCCATGTGGCGCTGCTCAAGGGTTTCTTCTGGCCCGCGCGGAGGCCCGCCGAATAGCCGGTGAAATCGGCTGTTGGTCATGGTCGTGCCGCGCAGAAAATTGAAGCAGTCCAGATTCATCCAAAAAGAGCCGTCTTCTTTAAGTTCCAGCAATTCCCGCAGGATTGTCTCTGCGTAGATCGGTTCCCCGTAGGGGGCCAAGCCCATGAGCTTATATTCGCCGGAATTGATGCGGAAACCGCAGTAATCTGTGAACGCCGAGTAAAGCATGCCCAGCGAATGGGGAAAACGGATTTCTTTCAGCAGTTCAATTTTGTCTCCGCGACCGCGGCCGATGGTGGTGGTGGCCCATTCCCCCACGGCGTCGATGGTCAAAATGGCTGCTTCCGAGAAGGGGGATGGATAGAAGGCGCTGGCGGCGTGGGCCTGGTGATGTGCCGTGAAAAGGATCGGGCAAACCGCCTTCAGGCTGGGCAACTCTTCGCGAATCGTTTTGCGCAAATCCAACTTTCCGCCCAACCAGTTGGCAACCACCTCGGGGAAGGTCCGCCAGCCGCCCGGCGCGACCGCCAGATACGTTTCCAGCAGGCGCGTGAATTTCAACACGGGCTTGTCGTAGAAGACGACGCAATCCAGGTCCGCCGCCTTGATCCCGCCGTGACGCAGGCAAAACTCGATGGCTTGACGTGGGAAATCCGGCTCATTCTTGATCCGCGTGAACCGCTCCTCCTGCGCGGCGGCCACGATCCGGCCATCGCACAGCAACGCCGCCGCCGCATCGTGGTAATAGGCGGAAATGCCCAGCGTCCAGTTCACATGAAGGGGTAAAGCGCCCAGGCAATGCCCGAGGTGGCTGTAAAGATGAGAATCGCGCCCAGCACCAGCAATAGGACAATCAGCGGGACCAGCCACCACTTCTTTTCCTGGCGGCAGAACTTAAGAAATTCTTTGAACAAGGCCCACATGCTTTTCTTTAGGTTAAAGTTCAAAGTTCAAAGTTCAAAGTTCAAAGTTTGGGCTTGCCGGCGCGGATTGACAGAATCCGGGCTTGGCTCTATTCTTGGGCCGGTCAAAGGCGCGTTCGTCTATCAGTTAGGACACGGCCCTCTCAAGGCTGAAAGACGGGTGCGATTCCCGTACGCGCTACCAACCCCGTTTTTGACCGCTCGATTTTCCATCCTGTCCATCTTTTCGGATTTCAGGGCTTTAACTGTATCGTTTAGGATAAGAGCTGCTACTGGACGAGCCTGTTTTGCACAAAAAAACTGCAACTACCTGCAACTACTTGCAACTCCTGGCATGAAATGCAGCCATCGGCAGAAATTCATGATCCATTGCGCTATCCCCACCTTTCCCTAAATGTCAAAGAACAAGGCGCATCTGCGCCGCATTTAATATGTATTAGCACACATTGATGGGATTACAAGCGTAAATGCTCTGGTCTGCATTTTGCTTTGAAAAAAGGCGGGTGTCAGAAAAATGGAGTCAGAAAAATGAAAACGCCGAGTTTCGCTCAATTCGGAGGGGACGTCCCATTTTTCTGCCTTGGATATTTCTGACAATTAATTTATGTCTTGCGGCCATACTGTCCCACCTCGTTTTAACACCTTTTTAAGGTGTTGCTTGGGGCTTTTTACTACCGGTTAGGGGAAGCGGGTGCCATGTTGCCACTGTCAGCGCGTCGTGCGCTCTCATTTTATGAATGACTTGATTTTCATTTGCGTGATGGTTGGTTTTTTTGTGATCGCCGCGCTCTACGCCCACGGTTGCGAGAAACTTTAGGAGGCAATCTTATGTGGAATCTTATTGTAGGAATCGTGTCGCTGCTGCTGTTCATCTACCTCTTGGTGGCCATGCTCAAGCCGGAAAAATTCTAAGGAACTACTATGTCTCGATCTGTTGATTGGCTGCAATTGGCCCTTTACATCGTTCTGCTGGCTGTGATCACGAAGCCGATGGGGCTTTATTTGTGCCGTGTGCTCGAGGCCAAGGGCAAAACCTGGCTGGACCCGATTCTTAAACCATTGGAAAGGCTGACCTATCGGGCCATGGGCGTGGACCCGGAAAAAGAGCAGAATTGGAAGCTCTACACTTTTGCCATGCTGCTGTTTAGTTTGGTGAGTTGCTTATTCACCTACGCCATTTTGCGCCTGCAAAAATATCTGCCGCTCAATCCGCAAGGGTTTGATAACCTCAGCCCCGATCTGGCCTTCAACACTGCCGTCAGTTTCACCACCAATACGAATTGGCAAAGTTATTCCGGCGAGAACACCATGTCTTACCTCTCCCAGATGGTGGCGTTGGTCATACATAATTTCACTTCGGCCGCAGTGGGCATCGGGTTGGCTGCGGCGCTGGTGCGCGGCGTGGCGCGCCATTCGGCCAAGACGCTGGGCAATTTCTGGGTGGACCTGGTGCGTGTGACTTATTATTTGCTGCTGCCCAGCTGCGTGATCTTTGCCGTGGCGTTGATTTCGCAGGGGATGATCCAAAATTTCAAGCCATACACCAAAGCGAAGCTCACGGAATCTTACACTATTCAAGTGCCCAAGACGGATGAGAAGGGCCAGCCGGTGACAACGAACGTTGCGGTCATGACGCAAGCGCCCAAGCTGGATGCTGGCGGCAAGCCCGTCATGTCCAACGGCGTCGCCGTGATGATGGATGTGCCAAAGCTCGATGATAAGGGAAAGCCCGTGATGACCAATCAACCGGTCATGGTGGATCAAAAAGTGGAGGAGCAAACGATTCCCCAGGGGCCGATGGCCTCGCAAGTGGCTATCAAAATGCTTGGCACCAACGGCGGTGGATACGCCAATGCCAACGCAGCGTATCCTTTTGAAAATCCAACGCCGCTTTCCAATTTTCTGCAAATCCTGTCTATCTTCGCCATCGGCAGCGGGCTGACTTACTATCTGGGGCGCGAGACGAAGAATCAAGCGCACGGTTGGTCGGTCTGGTCAGCCATGATGGTGTTATTTCTGGCCGGCGTGTTTCTCTGTTGGTGGGCCGAGGCGCGCGGCAACCCTATTCATCAGCAATTGGGCGTCATGGCCGCCGGCGGCAACATGGAAGGCAAGGAAGTTCGCTTCGGCATCTTCAACTCCGCTCTTTTTGCTACCATCACAACCGATGCCTCGTGCGGCGCGGTCAACTCCATGCACGATTCTTTCACGGCCCTCGGCGGATTTGTGCCATTGTTCAATATCCAATTGGGCGAAATTATCATTGGCGGCGTCGGGGCCGGGCTTTACGGCATGTTGGTCTTTGTGGTGCTGGCCGTTTTCATCGCGGGTTTGATGGTTGGACGCACCCCGGAATATCTCGGCAAGAAAATCCAATCTTACGACGTGAAGATGTCCATGCTCGCCTTGCTGGTGCTGGCGTTGTCCATACTTGGTTTTGCCGCGTGGGCCTCGGTCAGCAAATGGGGCACCGATGCGCTGGCCAATACCGGTCCGCACGGCTTGAGCGAAATCCTCTACGCCTTCAGTTCCGCCAACGGCAACAACGGGAGCGCCTTCGCCGGATTGAGCGCCAACACACCCTGGTTGAACACCACTCTCGGCCTGGCCATGTTGATTGGCCGGTTCCTGATGATCGTTCCCATCATGGCGATGGCCGGCTCACTCGCGGGCAAAAAAATTTCACCCCCCAGCGCCGGGACCTTTCCGGTTTCCGGCGTAACCTTCGTGATCTTGCTGCTGGGCACGGTGCTGCTGGTTGGCGCGCTTAACTTCCTGCCCGCGCTCACGCTCGGCCCAGTGATCGAACATTTCCTGACCAATCAAGGCAAACTCTATTGATCCTATGACGCATAAAGCTCCATCCCTTTTCGATTGGGAAATTGTCGGGCCGGCCCTGATCAACGCGTTCAAGAAACTGGACCCGCGCGTGATGATCAAAAACCCGGTCATGTTCGTCACCATGATTGGCGCGGCGTTGACAACCGTGCCCATTTTCACCGGCGTGGCCAGCGAGCGTGGCTTCATTTTCCAACTCGCTCTTTGGCTCTGGTTCACTGTGCTCTTCGCCAATTTTGCCGAAGCCGTCGCCGAGGGACGCGGCAAAGCCCAGGCCGACAGCTTGCGCAAAAGCCGCAAGGAAACCATCGCCCGCCGTTTGCGCAACAATAAGGAAGAGCCAGTGCCCGCCACGGATTTGCTCAAGGGCGATCTGGTCGTGTGCGAAGCTGACGACATCATTCCCGCCGACGGCGATGTGGTTGAGGGCATTGCCAGCGTGGATGAAGCGGCCATCACTGGGGAATCCGCGCCGGTTATTCGCGAGAGCGGCGGCGACCGTTGCGCGGTCACAGGCGGCACGCGCGTTTTAAGCGACCGCATTGTCATCCGGGTCACTTCCGAAAAAGGCAATACGTTTCTGGACCGGATGATCGCCATGGTTGAGGGCGCGCGCCGCCAAAAAACTCCCAACGAAATCGCACTGACTATTCTCCTCTCTGCTCTGACACTGATCTTTCTTCTTGTCTGTGTTACATTGAAGCCCTTCGGGTATTATTCCAACACGGATTTCTCCGTTCCGGTCCTAGTGGCGCTGCTGGTGTGTTTGATTCCCACCACCATCGGCGGGCTATTGAGCGCCATTGGCATTAGCGGCATTGACCGCTTGATCCGCCGCAACGTCCTGGCCGTTAGCGGCAGAGCCGTGGAAGCGGCGGGCGACGTTGATGTGTTGCTTCTGGACAAGACCGGCACGATTACTCTGGGCAACCGCATGGCCGCCGCCTTCATCCCAGCTCCGAACGTCAAGCCTGAACGCCTGGCCGACGCGGCGCAAATCGCATCGCTGGCCGATGAAACGCCCGAAGGCCGCTCCATCGTCGTGCTGGCCAAGGAAAAATTCAACATCCGCGGCCGCGACGTGGCGCAAGCACAGGCGCAGTTCATCCCGTTCACGGCGCAAACGCGGATGAGCGGAGTGGATTTTCCGGCGCACGACGGCTTGCCCGCCAGGAGCATCCGCAAAGGCGCGGCGGAAGCCATTTCGGTTTATGTGGACCGGGCCGGCGGCAAATTCCCGCAGGCGGTTACGGCGGCCGTAGAAGAGATTTCGCGTTCGGGCGGCACGCCACTGGTCGTCGCGGAGGGCCGCGAGATGCTGGGAGTAGTGCAACTCAAGGACATGGTCAAAGGCGGCATCAAAGAGCGTTTCGCGCAATTGCGCAAGATGGGCATTCGCACCGTTATGATCACAGGAGATAATCAACTCACCGCCGCCGCCATCGCGGCCGAGGCAGGAGTGGATGATTTCATGGCCCAAGCCACGCCTGAACAAAAGTTGCGGCGCATCCGCGAGGAGCAGGCTGCCGGGCACCTCGTCGCCATGACGGGCGACGGCACCAACGACGCTCCCGCCCTGGCGCAAGCGGACGTCGGCGTGGCCATGAACACCGGCACGCAAGCCGCCCGCGAAGCCGGCAATATGGTTGACCTCGACAGCAATCCAACAAAGCTCATTGAGATCGTGGAAATCGGCAAGCAATTGCTCATCACACGCGGCTCGTTGACCACCTTTAGCATTGCCAACGACGTGGCCAAGTATTTCGCCATTATCCCCGCGATGTTGTTGGGTGCTTTCCCAGCCATCGCGCCGCTCAACGTGATGTCGTTGCACAGCCCCACCAGCGCCATTTTGAGTGCTGTCATTTTCAACGCTCTCATCATTATTGCGCTCATCCCTCTGGCCTTGCGCGGCGTGGCCTACAAACCGATCGGCGCCCAGGCGATATTGCAACGCAACCTGCTGATCTACGGACTCGGCGGCGTGATCATTCCATTTGTCGGCATCAAGGCCATCGACGTCGTGATCACCGCCCTCAAACTCGTGTAACACTATGAAAGAATTTTTTACTCAATTGCGCGGCGCGGTCATGTCCACCCTTGTCTTGGCCGTGGTTTGCTGCGGGATTTATCCGCTGGTGGTCTTCGGGTTGGGCCGCGCCTTCGCGGATAAAGCCGACGGCAGTCTTATAGTTGACTCAAAAGGAGTCATTCGCGGTTCCAAGTTGATGGCCCAGAATTTCACAGGCGCGAAGTATTTCCATCCGCGCCCCTCGGCCGCCGGCAACAACGGCTACGACCCCACCAGTTCCAGCGGCAGCAATCTCGGCCCCACTTCGCAAAAACTGCGCGACAGCATCGCGCAAAACCTGGCTGATTACCGTTCGCAAAATGGCCTGGCCACCAACGCCCCCGTGCCCGCCGATGCTGTCACCGCCTCGGCCAGCGGTTTGGACCCGCACATCAGTTTGGAAAACGCCGCCTTGCAGGCGCCCCGCGTGGCCAAAGAACGCGGGCTGAAAATGGAGGACGTGAAGTCACTCATCTCTCAGTACACCGATCTGCCCGATCTCGGCCTCCTCGGGGATGCCGGGGTCAACGTCCTGCGCCTGAATCTGGCGCTGGATGGAGTCAAGTAAAGGATGAAACATCCTTTCCTCCAACCGCATCCTTGGTGATGAGGTTTGTGCCAGCCGCTTTTACTGAATTCGAAAATACATGTGCGTGTTGGTGGCGGGCAAAGTGATATTCTGCTGTAAGTTGGTCATTAGGATGGTCTGCCCAATCTGCCAGTTGGTCGAGGCCAGGTTGGTGGTGAAGCCCATCTGATAGTTCGATCCCGGATTGCCATAGATGGTCAGCGTAATCGTCGAGTTGCCGTTCAGCGTGGGGGCCAGCAATGGATGCAAGCCAACGACCACCACCTGCCCTGGCAGACTGCCGACACTGCCCACCGCGCCGCCGCCGGCTTGGATCCCGCTGATGTTGGTCACGCCAACCGTCAAAAAGGCCGAGTCGCCCGCCTGCGCCGTGAACCCGATGGCCCCCAGCAAAGCTGGATTCTGCAAAGTCTGGCCCGTTTGCGTGAGCAAAGTGAACACCGGTGACGACGAACCCGCGCCCTGCACGGTGGCTGCTTCAATGGCGCTGTTGCTGGAGGCAAAGGTCCAATTGCTTAAACGATTGGCCGGGGAAACGAGTGTGAAGCTCAAGTTGGTCAGCCCCGTCGTGGAAAATAGGGAAACAGGGATACTGCCACTTTGTCCTACCGGCACCACGGTGGACCCCAATTCCACTTGGATGCACTCGCCGACCGTGACGACGAAGGTCATGGAATTGCTGAACGGGGGCACGCTGCTGTCGGTGGCCCAAACTTTGACCTGAACCATCGTGCCGCCCTGCTCGCAGGAAGGGCTCCAGCTAAAGATGCCGTTGGTGGAGATGGCGGCATTAGCCGGCGCGGAGCTATCAAGGGTGAAGATGACCGGGGGATTGGAAGCCACGAACGTATTGGTGACATATAGATATTGCCCAACCACCGCAGTTTGATTGGCGACTTGGTTAATGGCCAGCACCGGCAGCGCCGGCGTGACGAGCGTCTGATCTCCGCCATAATTTGTGCCCGCGCTATTGATGGCCACTACCTGGAAATGAATCGTGGTGCTGGCCGGCAAGTTGTTGATAAACGCTGACACCGACTGGGCCGAGTCCAGATTCGCAGTCAACGAATTGGGCGAAGTCGAATTGCCATAACTGGTGGTCAAGCCCCACTGGAAATAAACCTCGGTCGTGGCGCTTTCCGGGTTGACGACGCCGGTTAAGGTGGCGTTGGTCTGCGTTACGTTTTGGGCGGCCAGCGTGGTGGCCACGGGCGCTGCAACCGGCGAGCCGAAGGTGACGGAGTATGAGCCCGTCGAGTTGCAGTCGAAAATGTGAATCAGGTTATTTAGTTGCGGCGGCACCATGTGCGGACGATACGGCGTCTGCCAGACATTGGGTCCGACCAGCAGTTCGGTCCCATCCGAACGCTTGACGCTGGTAATGGCAAATTGGCCGCCGGACGGATCCACCAGTTGGAAATAAACAAAGCCGGACGGAATGTTGTCCGCCACGTCTTTGACGGTGATCGTGGTATTGACACTGGTAACCAGGTTGGTCGTCGTGGCGCCCGTCAATGAGGTCACCGGATAGACGTTGCCGTCGCTGGAATAGACATCATTGGGCAAGGCGTCCACATTGGTGGTGTCGTTGCACAGAAAATCCGGCAGGCTATCGTCGTTGGGACAGGTGATTTCCACCACATGGTTCATTTCATGGATTTTGACACCTTGGACCAGAGAAGTCTCCAACCCGCCCAAAGCGTCGCTATGCTGGAAGGTGGCCTGGAAGTTGGTGAAATCACCCTCCAACGAGGACGTCATCCACCAGATCCCCTCCGCGTTGGTGCCGGGATTGATGTTGCCCAAATTCAGCGTCAGCGAAGGCACAGGCGTCAAGTTGGTGCCGACGGCCGAGGAGATGATTTGGAAGTTGATGAGCAGGCCATTGGCGTTGTTGATGATAGTCGGCTGGGCCGAAGTGATGGTGAAGTTGTTGGCCACGCCGTAGCCAAGATTGCGCACGCGCAAGCCCAAGGCGAACGGGATTGGCGGCTCCACTGTGGTCGTGAACGGATCCTGGCTGTACACGTCATGCTGTAGGAAGTAATCGAGATATAATTGCGGATCCGGCAACACCGTAATCGGCACCGCGAACAGTGGGATGGTTACTTGCTCGCCGTTCAGCATGTAGGAAATGGTGCCGCCAATGGCGTAAGCCGTCGTGAATTCGGGGGCGGCGTTGGTGGTCGGGATGATGATCCAATTGGCCTGGGCCGATGCGCCCACGCCCAGCGAGCCGGTTCCGTCCACGGCATTGACTCCGCTCAGGAGGGGCGGCTGGATAAAGAATGCGTTTGTCGCCGGGTTGTTATTGGCGTCCACCGGGTTGATCGTCACTTGCAAGTCGGTGACTTGCTGGCCGGTATTATTGGCCAGCGTAAGCGTGGCGTGAAACGCGTTGGCGGTAATGACGGCCGACTGGTCAATCTGCAAAGTCACCGCCACGACCGCGCCGCTGACGGGCGGCGGGAAGTTATAGCTCGGTTGCGAAATCACCGGTTGCCCCGGTGATGAATTACCGGAGCCGCCACCACCACCGCCGCCACCGCCGCCGCTGCCACCACCACCGCTGCCACCGCTGGCGGCCACGGGTGTGCTGCTGCCCACACTTGGGATGCAATTCAACGGGTTGGCGTTGTAGATGAAAATCGGCGTCGCGTTGTACTCGGTTTGATTCAACGCCGCCACATACCAATTGACGCTCGCCGGAATCGAGGAAGAAACGGTTGTGTTCGACCCAATGCGCGTGATGGTGACCGGCACCACGATGCTCGATTCCGCCGCCAGGTTGCCTAGGTTGGTGGCCAGCGCCACGATGGACCAATCCGCGTTGGTCTGAATAGCCAGCTCCAGGCCTTCGGCCGCAATCAGTCCGGCGTTGGTGATGACCAGGTTCACCTGTTCGCTTTCTCCCACGTCGCACAAGTTAATGGAGCCAGGGCTGACCGTGACCACGGGCCAGGGGACTTCAGTCACAAAGACCGTTGTCAAGGTGAAATTGTAGGTGTCCGGAATCGTCGTCGGAACAACCGTCCAGGTGTAATCCACCAATTGCAACGGCAGAAAGGCGGTCACTGGCGTATTGGTGTTGGCCGCCACCAGCAGCGTGGCGCTGAAATTGCCGTGGTTGGTGGCTTCCACGGTCACGGTGTAATAGGCCGAAGTCAGATTGCTGAAGGTCACCATTCCGTTGGAACCTGTCACTTGGCTGCCGACCTCCGCGCCGGTCAGAAAATTGGCGACACTCACGGTGGCATTCGACAGATTGGGATTGCCGGCGCCATAAATGGTCAATTCGTCTTGCACCGTCACCGCCAAATTGCCCGTCAACGTGGAAACAGCCGTGAAGACAAATGGAACCGTCACAAACGAATTGGAGCCTTGAACCACCAGGCTGCCAGGATACTGGCCCAATTGCTGCCCGTTGGTCGGGGTCAAGGCCAGCATTATTTGACAGCCCTGGTTGGGTGCAAGCGATGGGACCGGTTGCGCCGTCACGCAAGCCAGCCACGGCGTAGCCGGCAGATTGACCTGCAACGGTCCCGTGGCGGCTCCGCCCGAATTAGTCAACGTAAAGGTCACCAGAGTCTGGCTGCCTTCAATCATAGTCCCGACCAGCGTCGCCGGCGTGGCGGACAATTGCGCGGTCAGTGGCGACATGGTGGCATTGAAAGGCAAAGTAACCTCCGCCCCTTGCGCACTATTGAACTGGATGGAGAACTGCGCCTGCGCGGGCACCGTGCCGGTCGCCTCGATGATATACGTGACTTGCTCCGAACTGTTGCCCGGCAATGTTGTCTCCGGCACGCTCACTTGCAAGGTGACATCCGAGGGCAGTCCCACCACCGTGGCGGTGATATTGGTCAAAGCCACGGCGGTCAGATTGTTGAGCAACAGCGTGTTGGTCTGCGGCACACCCACGACGAGCTGTGGCGATTCCGACTGCGCGCTTAGGTTCATCCCGACGATCGTGAATGATCCTGTTGGCGCCGGCGCTGCCTGGCCAGGCAGGGCCACGGCATATTGGACCAAGCCCACTTCCGTTGGCAAAGGCGTGAACAACGCCGTGCCGCTGCCCGAACCGCCAGTGGTGACCGGCAGCGCCCGGCTGGTGCCGGCGGTGTAAATCCAGACGGAGGCCGCTGAGTTGGGCACTGGCGTATTTGTTCCGCAAATGAATGTCTGCACGTTGAGAGGAATAAAAGTCAATCCTTCCGGGTAGATCGTCTGGGCGACTTGAACGCTGGCGCAGTAACCCAGCAGCGTCAGCGTGACCGGGGCGCTGGTTGCGGTCCCGGCGGCATTGGAAACCACTACCGTGTAACTGGCGCTGACTTGCGCGCTGGTGATATTCAAGACCGACGTGGTTTGGCCAGCCACCAGGCTGCCGTTCTGGTACCAGTAATACCCCAACGGCGCTGTGCCGCTGGCCGTCGCGCTAAAGTTCACGCTCCCCCCGAAACCGACCGCCGTGCTGCCGGGCGACACGGTGACCGATGAAGGCGGCGCAATCACAGTCAAGACGGCAGCCGTGCTGGCCACCGACTCGTATAAATTTGTCACGACGCAACGGTAATTGCCGTCGTCGCTCGTTCCAACATTGTTGACCGTCAACGTCGTCGTTTTGGTGCCCGAAGTATGGCTGTCCTCCAGCAGACTCGCGCCGTTGTACTGCCATTGGTAAACCAGCGTTGGGTCGCCCGTGGCTTGCACCGAGAATTGCGCGGTTTGCCCCTGGTTGAGGGTCAGATTGGTTGGCTGCAACGTGAAAGCAGGCGCATTGCCAAAGGTGAAAGCACTATTGGCCGTGATGCTATTGCCATCGGGGTTATTCACCTTTACGCCAACGGTGCCGGAAGCCGATACAGGCGTCACTGCCAACAGATTCGATGAATTCTGAAATGTGACCGATGCCGCCGCCGCCGCGCCGAAGGCCACCCCTGCTCCATTCTCGAACCCTGTCCCCGTGATGCTTACAGTGGTGCCGCCCGTGTTGGGACCGGCAATCGGAAGCACGGAGCTGATTGTAGGAAGCGACCCAACCGGCAGGACGGTCAAAGAGCCATTAGAGTAAGAGAGGGTGTAATTGGCCGCCGCGAAAGTTCCGCCCGTGGCGGCGCTGGGCATTATGGAGTAAGGTGAGCCTACAACCGTCGCCGTGGAAACCGCGCCCGCGCTTGTCAATGTGACCGAGCCTATGGTTTCCCCGTTTTGCAGGCCACTGGACGTAAAGGCTGTTCCCGCAAAGGTAAACGTCTGCCCAAAATATTTACTGGCGTTGTTGGCGGTGATGGTCAAGGGCGTTGGATTGACTGTCAGCGTACCGTTGGCGTAAGTGATATTGTAGTTCCCCGATCTTGGCCCGCTAGCCGCGCTGGGCACTATTGGGTAAGAGCCTGTGCCCGCCGTTGGTGCGGACCCGGCGCTGCTCAATGTCACGCTCGTGATGGTATCGCCGTTGAGCAACCCTGCGGCGCTGAAGGCCGTGCTCGGCAACGACGGGGATTGCCCGTACGACTTGCTGGCATTGCTGGCGGTGATCGTGAGCGAGGCCGGATTGATGGTCAGTGTGCCAGGGGCATAAACGATGTTGTAATTAGTGTCCACCGCGCCGCTGACCGTGATCGGGTAGGTTCCGACGTGGCTGTTGCTTGTGCCGGTCGTCAAAACGGAAGGGGCAGTCGTGAGCGAAGCCGGCGTGTCGCCGTGGACAAAGCCGCTGTAAGAAACACCGAGCGACGGCACAGTTCCGCCGTAAGTCATGCTGGCGTTGCTGACTGTGATGGTCAGCGTTGGGACTGATAATATGCACTTGCCTGCGCTGCCAGCCTCGAAGATAGCGGCAATTTCCCCGGGGGTCAGGGCGCGATTGTAAATGGAGACCTCATCAATCAATCCTGGAAAGTTTTCTCCTGTGCAACAGACATCCCCTCCAATTTGCACGCCTGTGTTGTCGCCAATATAGTTTGGATCCACCGGCACGTTGGTTTCGAAGATGCCGTTGACATAAAGCGCCGCATTGGTGCCGTCACACGTTCCGGCGACGTGGTACCAGGTGTTCGTGACCACCACCGTTGGGGCGGCCGTGATTTGAGTGCATCCTCCAGGTTGGCGGCTGACCACTCCAAATTGTCCGTTGGTCATGGCAATGGCCCAGTCGTAGCAATTATGCAAGTCGCCTGCAATAACGTGCCTTCCGGCCAGGAAGGCAGACGGATTCACCCATGCTTCGATGGTCCAATTGCTTCCCACATCCCAGGTGCCCAAATCCACATAGCTGTTAACGCCATTAAAGCTGAACGCCTGGCCGACTTCGCCTTGCGCGAAGGTCACACCGTTTTCGAGCGTGCCGTTGTGGATGCCAACGATGTCGTTGGCATTCCCATTACCCGGCCACCAGGAAATCAGGCCCGAAGGCGGCGGGTCGCACGCGCCAACGGCCACAGCCGCCGCGTACATGTTGCTGATTTCCGTCGCGGACAACTGCCGGTTGAACACAGCGATATCCGCCAGCGAGCCTTGAAAAAAACGCCCCCCGAAAACATCACTTGCGCCCATCGCAAAAGTACCGTTGCCTGAGGCACTGTGCGCTCCAGGCACGTTGCTGGCCACCAGCACACCGTCCAGATAGAGATTGCGCGAGAGACTCGAGGTGAAGGTGGCCGCGACGAAATGCCAAAGACCCAGATCATTGGTCGTCAGCGGAGTGGGATCAACCGCGTTGCCGCCGGAATCGGTATAAATGTAAATTCGGTTGTCAGTCTCGATCTGCAAGTCAAAATCATTCCCATACTGCGATTCGCCGGCGAAGTAGAAGTAGCGCCCGGTGGCCGAAGGCAGGGCGGACAGATTGAACCAGCCCACGATGCTGCCTTGATCATTGGTCAATCCGCCCATCAGGGTCGTGTTGACAAAAGAACTATTCCCATCCAGCACTAGAGCGGTGTTGCTGGTCGTTTCAAACAACTCGGGGCCGGAGCCCGGCGGGCCAACCACGGCATTCGCCTCAAAAACGCCGGTGTAGCCATTGACTGCGCTATTGGCTTGCGAGGCGGCGGTGAAGGGCCAATAGCCCATCAAATTGGGTGTGCTGACCACCAGATTGCTGTAATCCTGCGGGATTATGCTGAGAGTGCCGTTGATCAGGCTGACCGTGTAATTTGTTTCGCGGTCGCTCGGATCCACGATGGTCGTCACGATGGGATAAGTCCCATAAGGGCTGGTAAAGGCGGCGCTGCAAGTGTAGGTCGCGGAGATGTTGTCCCCATTGGTCAACCCGGTGATAGTTCCCGTAAAGACCGGGTTGGTCGTGCCAAACAAGCGGGCGGTGCTGTTGGCGGATATTGTGAGTGCCGCCGGAAGGACTAGCAAGCTGACCGTATTCGTTTCACTCGAGTAATGCACTGTGTCGGTCGGCGTGAAGACGGCGGAAAGCGTATGAAGGCCGGCTGTGAGGACAACACCATTGGTGGGAGCGTAGGCAAAGCTGCCGGCGACACTGGCCGTGGCGTTCAACTGGTTTGAATTCAGTGGTGTGCCGTAGGTGATGGGGGACTGTGGAGTCCAAGTTATAAAAGGCCCCGCAAACGCGTTGGTGACGTTCAGAATCACGCCCGTGCTGGAATATAAGAGGGAGACGCCTCCGATGTTAGTGCTGGCGAACACCCCGCTCAGGCTGGAGTTGGAAAGGATTTGGAATTGATTGCCCAGCCCAGGGGCGAAGCCGTTGTGGAGGCCGACGATCAACGGGCCGTTTAGTGTCGCGCTGCCGCTGGTGATGAGTTCGCCGGACTGACCCGCGCCGGTCCCGCCCAATCCGATGACCAAAGCGCCGCCGCCTTGTGTATAGCTGGAGTTGCCGAGTGATATTGTGCCGGTGTCCACTTCAACGGATCCGCCCTGGTTGCTAAAGCAGTTTGTAATGGTCGAAGTATTCGTCCCACCTGATTTGCGCAACATTCCATAGTTGATGAAACCTGGACCGCCTGTGCTGAAAATTGAAACATCCGCCTGGAGATTTATTAATCCTCCGGGATAATTGTTCACGCTGCCGTACTGGACCCAATAAAGAAGCATGTTTCCACTTTGCAGATCAACGGTCCCGTAATTATTCAAATATTCTCCGAGGTAATAGCTTGTCCCGTTCGAACCGGCTAATACCAAGACGGCGTTGGTCGCTACGGTCACGGCGGTGCTTGTGTTGCCGAGCGCACCATTGGTCCACGTCATGGTGCCCGCGATCGTTGTATTGCCGCTCAAAGTTCCCCCAGCGAGGAGCAGATTGGTCACAGTGCCATTCACGGTCAAAGTGCCATTGGTCAGCGTCAGACTGGGCAGCGGGTTGCTCGCGGTGATAAAGAGACTCCCTGCGATGAGGTTGAGCTGCCCCCCTGCGGCTGCGCTGACATTGAATCCGCTGCCGCCGTAAGTCCCGGTGAAGGCGAGTTGGGCGCCGGAGGCCACGTTGCCGTTGCCGTTGATCGTGCCACCGGCCGTCAATTCTATCGTCCCGCTCGTCGCGGCCAAGGTGCCGGAGTTGTTGAAGCTCGTATTGATATAGGTGATGCCCGTCCCACCCGACTTAAGCACCGTCCCTGCATTGATGAAACCTGGGCCCCCATCTGAATTATTTATTGAAACATCCCCCTGGAAATTCACCAATCCTCCGGCATAATTGTTGACGCTGCCCCAATCTTCCCAATAAAGAAGCATATTTCCGCTTTGTAGCTCCACCGTCCCATAGTTATCCAAATATTCTCCCAGGTAATAATTTGTGCCGTTCCCGCCGGCCAATACCAGGAGTGCGTTGGTCGCTACGGTCAAGGCGCTGCTTGAATTGCCCAGCATGCCATTGGTCCAAGTCATGGTCCCGACGATGGTCGTATTCCCGGCCAATGTTCCCCCGCCGAGAAGCAAATTGGTTACGGTGCCGTTCAAGGTCAAAGTGCCGGTGGTGACGACCAGGCTGGTCACGGGGTTGCTTGCATTCAGGGTTACGATTCCTGCGTTGAAGGAGATTCCACCCGAGCCGCTCATGTTCACGACCGCGAGACTAGCACCATTGAAGTCCACCTGGCCCCCGGCGGCGTTAGTCAAATTTAATCCACCGCCGCCGTAGGTGCCGGTTGCAAAGATGAGTTGCGCCCCGGACGACACCATGCCGCTGCCGTTGAGGCTGCCCCCGCCCGTCAGCGCAATGGTCCCGCTCGCCACGTCCAAAGCGCCGGTATTGTTGAGAGAAGCGTTGATCGAGGTTGTGCCTGTTCCACCGGACTTGAGCACCGTGCCTGCATTGATGAATCCGGGGCCGCCGTCCGATTCATCAATCGAGACATCCGACTGGATATTTACCAATCCTCCCGGATAATTGTTCACGCTGCCCCAATCTTGCCAATAAAGGAGCAGATTTCCGCTTTGCAGATCAACCGTCCCGTAGTTATTCAAATATTGTCCAAGGACATAATCCGTGCCGTTCACGCCGGCCAGCACCAGGAGGCCGTTGGTCGCCACGGTTAAGGTCGTTGAAGAGTTGCCAAGCTGGCCGCTTGTCCAATGGAATTGGCCGTAAACCACCAAGTTGCCAAAAAAGCCACCCCCATTTAATAGGAAGTTTCCATTGGTATTGACCGCACTGGACTGCGCCACATTGAGATTTTGCCCCGCCGTGGCGAGGCTTTGCTGGCCGCTGGGTCCGCCCAAGGTCAAGCTGTTCACCGTTGCGCTGACGTCCAACGTGACGGTATAAGTGCCGCTGTCGATGATGAATACGTTGTCTCCCGCACCGGGCACAATGTTTGGACTCCAGTTGGTGGCGCCGCTCCAATTGCCGCCATTGAGGTTAGTCCAAGTCTTGACGTTCGCCTGGCTGGGGACCAGGACTTGCACATTGTCGAGCACCCCGTCCTCGTTTAACGTGGTGTTTGTCGGGGCGTCCGTGAACACGACGGTGGCCGACGCGCTATTCGCGGTAAAATTGAAATTGAACTGGGCAGATGTAGTTGGGTCGCTTGCTGTGGGCGAGGTCGCGTTGGTGCTAAGCACGGCCGAAGTGCCGTTGACTTGAACCTCCAAAGTCTGCCCCGGCAGCGACGTGTTGGCGAATGTGCCATACTGAAATTGGAGCGTATATTGAACACCCGGAACGGTGGCGAAGCTTTGGGAGATCACTCCGTTCGGGGCCGCATTGCCGCTGTTGAAGAGCGCGTTGTAACCCCCGCTCCCATTGCCTTCGAGCGTGGTGACCCCAACCTCTCCGCTATAACTCCAGCCTGTAAAATCGCCGGTTGCAAAATTTCCGTTGATTAGGAGATTTTGGGCCGGCAACTGGAGGGCCAGTGTTAAAAACAATATCGCAATAAGTCTGGTTTTCATTCTTTTGATGTCATTGAGTTATTTCGTGGATTCAGCGTGGTCTCACAAGGGCGGCGGTGCTCAAGCCGCTACGGTTTGTGTGGGCCTGACAGGGAAAGGGAAATTTGCTGGTCACTAAAGACACAAGGAGCAGCGCAAAGCTGCCAGCAACGGCTTTTTTTCAACATAAACACAATGGTCCTTCGACACCGGCCCAAATTGCCAGCTCGACATGGACGAACGTCGTTTGAGGTTGCCGACAAGCAATTTACGGTAGCGTATCTAACCTGAAAACGGCCGCCTTGTCAAAGGAAATCTAAAAGAATTTCGCTTCTCACGATCATGATCGGGGATTCACTGATAGGCCCACTAGCCTCAAAGATAGGGGCGCCATCTTCCCACACAATCCTTCTCGACTCTACCACTGGCGGGCGTATGTTGGAGCAGGTATGTCAACACCCGATGAGCGTAAGAAGATAAACCTGCGGCGCCCCGACGTCATGGAGGCGGTGCAGGCGCAAGTCCTTTCCCATTACCGTAGCGGACTGGTCAACCGCATTCGCGACAAGGGCCACGTCCTCTCGGCCGACGGCTTACTGACCATCAAATTGGCCAAGGAATTCGGTTTTTGCTACGGCGTGGAAAGGGCCATTGACCTGGCCTACGCGGCCCGTAAAGTGTTTCCGCCGCCCAAGTCCATTTATCTGCTGGGCGAAATCATTCATAACCCGGAGGTCAACGACCAGATTCGCAACATGGGCATTCACATCATTTCGCCCAAGCCGACCGAGGAAGAGTTGTCCCGCTTAAATGCCAGCGACGTGGTCATCATCCCGGCCTTTGGCACTGAGGTGGAGACTAAACAGAAACTTGTGGCCAAGGGATGCGAATTGGTTGACACGACTTGCGGCGACGTGATGAGCGTCTGGAAGCGGGTGCGACAATACTCCAAGGAAAGCGTCACCAGCATCATCCACGGGAAGGCCAAGCACGAGGAAACCAAGGCCACGACTTCTCAGGCCACCGCGCATGGACCGGGGCATTATTTGGTCGTATATACTTTGGCGGAAACGGATTACGTCTGCAATTATATCCTCCACGGCGGCGCCAAGCAGGAGTTTTTGGACAAATTCAAAGGCGCGTATTCCCCCGGATTTGATCCCGACATTCATCTCACGGCCGTCGGGGTGGCCAATCAGACCACCATGTTGCGCGGCGAAACCGAGGAGGTGCAACGCCGCATCAAGCAGGCCATGATCACCCGTTTCGGCGCAGCCGAGTTGGACCGGCATTTCCGTTTTTTCGACACCATTTGCGGCGCGACGCAGGACCGGCAGGACGCCTTGGAGAAATTGTTGCAGGAGCCGATGGATTTGCTTTTGGTCATCGGCGGCTACAATTCGTCCAACACCTCGCACCTGGCCGAAATGGGCGAAGCGCGCCTGGCCACTTTCTTTGTCAAAAACGCGGCCATGATGGTGTCCGACAAAGTCATCCGCCATTACAGCCAGGTGCAACAAAAAGAGGTTGAGACTGTCAATTGGCTGCCGCCAGGCAAGATCACCGTCGGCATCACCGCCGGCGCCTCGTGCCCGAACAATCTAATTGAAGACGCCATCAAGCGCCTGTTCGAATTGCGGGGCATTTCCGTGCAGGAATTGCTCTCCAACTGAGAGCCCTTGCCATGCCTTGTGCCAAGGAAGAATTGGAGACGCGGGAACGCCAGACGCTGGCGTCCTACGCGCAAATGAGCGGTGAAACCCGCGGCCGCCTTTATCCTGAAACGTCTCCGCCCTGGCGCACCGAGTACCAGCGCGACCGCGACCGGGTGATTCATTCGCGCGCCTTTCGCCGGCTGGAGTACAAGACGCAGGTTTTCCTCAACGGCACTGGAGATCATTTACGCACGCGCCTGACCCATACCATCGAAGTGGCGGCCATGGCCCGCAGTCTGGCCCGCGCCTTGCGCCTCAACGAAGACTTGGCCGAAACCATCGCGCTGGCGCATGACCTGGGCCACTCGCCCTTTGGCCACCGAGGGGAGAAGGTCTTGAACAAATTGATGCGCCAGCACGGCGGCTTCGAGCACAACCGCCAAAGTTTACGCATCGTCGAGGAATTGGAGGAGAAATATCCCGGCTTTCGCGGCTTGAACCTGACCTGGGAAGTGCGGGAGGGTTTGATCAAGCACCAGACTTCCTACGACCAACCCGGACTGAGCAAAGGCTTCACCGCCAAATCGCCGTCTTTGGAGGGGCAAATCGGCAATCTGGCCGACGAACTTATTTACAACAGCCACGATCTGGACGACGGGCTGGACGCGGGCTTGCTCTCGGAAGCGGAGTTGCAAAAAAACGTGCGGGTTTTCGCCCAGGCCCTGGAAACCGTGCGCCAGGAACACGGCGAACTCCCTGACGAAGTCCGCCGCTATTTCATCATTCGTTGTATTATTGACGACCAGGTGCGCGACGTGGTCGAAACCAGCGAAGCGGCCATTCTGGCCTCGGGCGTCAAGACGGCGGACGACGTGCGGCGGCAGGCCCGGTCGCTGGTGCGCTACAGCCCGGCGCGGCGGAGCCTCAATGCCGAATTGAGCAAGTATCTTTACAAAAACCTCTATTCCCATCCCGAGGTGGCGGAGCCAAATCTGCGCGCGGGCAAAATGTTGGCCGAGCTGTTCGAGTATTTTGAAGCGCACCCGCAGAAAATTGGCGAGGCCTCGCGCAAACGCGCGCGCAAAACCGGCTGGCCTCGCGCGATTTGCGATTATCTCTCAGGCATGACTGACCGTTTCGCCATACAAGAGCATCAAAGGTTGTTGGGTGGTTGAGGTCGAGCGCCAAGAACTGCGGTCAGGGGCGGGGTGTCGTGGGCGGTTCTTCCAGCAACGGATTCCGCGCCTTGACGCCCATGGCCGCAAAATGCTCCACATCCGCCGCCAAGACTTCCAGC
>Ga0206802_1091_pt1 | contig 22829 bp, 21 predicted proteins | sample Alteio_BWOrgCont_63_FD_152902 | JGI IMG/M metagenome (GOLD analysis project Ga0206802, IMG submission 152902) | Enriched cells from forest soil in Barre Woods Harvard Forest LTER site, Petersham, Massachusetts, United States -... | ecosystem: Environmental > Terrestrial > Soil > Temperate forest >... | reverse complement strand
AGAAATGTTTGTTTCAGAGACATTGGCTTTGGTTAAATTCGCATTATTCAGGTTGGCGCAAGTTAAATCAGCTTTTGCTAGATTAACTTGCTCCAATAGGGCATTGACCATGGTTGCATAATCTAAAGTTGCATTTGATAGGTCGGCCTGGGAGAGAGTGGCATTAGTTAAATTGGCATGGCTTAAGTTTGCATTCGATAAAATCGCGCTTTTTAGGCGTGCATTAGTTAGATTAGCTTTAGTTAAATTCGCGTTTGTTAAATCCATCGCTTCTAAATTAGCATTGGTAAGATCAGCACCCGATAAGTTAGCGTTTCGCAAATCAATTTTTCCAGGGATGAATTGGTAGCTTTTCAAGTCGGCGTTGGATAAATCGAGTGGTTTTGTGCTAGCGCTTTTTAGTTTTGTTAATAATGCCAAATCTTTTGGATTAGCGGCAAACATCACGGTGACGTTGAATAGCAATACCAAACCAATAAAGTATCTCAACATGTGATTTCAGTCCTTATTAACTAGGGATTCGATGTATCCTTGCACCCAATTGAGAAAGTTTTTCTTCGATGCATTCATAACCTCGATCAATGTGATAAATACGATCGACCGTGGTCTCACCGGTTGCGGCAAGTCCTGCTAACACTAAGCTTGCAGAAGCTCGCAAATCAGTGGCCATGGTGGGAGCACCTGTCAAATTAGCGATGCCGGTACAAATGGCGGTGTTGCCTTTCAGTGAAATGTTAGCACCCATACGTATTAATTCTTGAACATGCATGAAGCGATTTTCAAATACGGTTTCGGTAATGATGCCTGTTCCGGTGGCGACTGTATTGAGTGCCATGATTTGCGCTTGCATATCGGTTGGAAAAGCAGGGTAAGGGGCAGTGCTGACATTGACTGCTTTAGCACGGTTGCCGCACATATCTAATTCAATCCAATTGCTTCCCGTGTTAATAGTAGCGCCCGCTTCTTCTAATTTCAGAAGGATCGATTCTAACGTATCGGGGCGGGTATTTTTAAGCTTGACTTTGCCGCAGGTGATGGCTGCTGCTGTAAGATAAGTGCCAGTTTCAATACGGTCTGGAAGGACTTGGTAAGTGCCGCCTTTGAGCGCATCAACGCCTTCGATGATAATGGTTGAAGAGCCTGCACCACTAATTTGAGCGCCTAGTGTATTGAGGAAATTGGCCAGGTCTTCTACTTCGGGCTCGCGGGCCGCGTTATGGATTGTTGTTTGGCCTTTTGCTAGTACAGCCGCCATCATAATATTTTCAGTGCCAGTCACGGTTACTAAATCCATAATGATGGATGCGCCTTTTAACCGTTCTTTTGCATGCGCTTTGATATAGCCATTTTCTACGCGGATGTCAGCACCCAGTGCTTGCATGCCTTTTAAATGTTGATCAACAGGACGGGTGCCAATAGCGCAACCACCTGGCAAAGAAACTTCGGCTCTGCCAAATCGACCTAGTAAAGGGCCTAGAACTAATACGGAAGCTCGCATTGTTCTGACGAGCTCATAAGGAGCATTGAAAGAATCAATTTGGCTTGCGTTAACTTCAATGTTAGATCGTTCATCCAGTGTTAAGCGTACACCCATTTGGCCGAGCAGGCTCATGATAGTGGTGACATCATGAAGTTGCGGGATATTAGATATTTGTACAGGTTCTCCAGTCAACAGACAGCCGGCAAGAATAGGGAGCGCTGCATTTTTAGCGCCTGAAATACGAACTTCTCCCTTTAAAGGGATATTGCCGTTAATGATTAATTTATCCATGAATTTTTACTCTTTGTTGTTCTGCCACTCTTCGGGAGTAAAAGTTTTGATCGATAAGGCATGGATAGTGCCATCGGCAATGTGATTACCTAGCGTCGAGTAAACAAGCTGTTGTTTTTGAATGCGGCTTTTGCCGGAGAATGTACTACTGATGACGGTGGCAGAAAAATGCCGGCCGTCCTCACCGCTGACAATCGCAGTACAGCCTTCTAGGCCTGTTTCAATAAGTTGTTTGATATTTTCTGCGTGCATAGTAATTCTCGGGCTACGGGCGCTAAGGTTAGCTTATGTATGATTTACCGTCAAATGAGAAATTTTGGTAGAATCTAACTTTTTGAGGGGAACTGGCTTTGCGAATTGATCCTAATACACATCTTTTGTCTTCTGCCCGTTATGTGGCTTCTCCTAATGGTGATGAGCGGCCAGAGAATACTACTATTGATATGGTGGTGGTTCACGGAATCAGTTTGCCGCCTGGTCAGTTTGGGACTGGTGCGATTGAGCAGTTTTTTCGTGGGGAGCTTGATTTTTCTACCCATCCTTATTTTGCAACTATTAAAGATTTACGGGTGTCTTCGCATTTATTGATCAATCGACAAGGGGTGGTGACGCAATTTATTCCTTTTTCTAGGCGTGCATGGCATGCGGGGGCTTCTTTTTTTCAGGGGCGAGAGCAGTGCAATAATTTTTCGATTGGCATCGAACTAGAAGGCACTGATGATGAGCCATATGAAAAAGAACAGTATCAGGAATTGGCAAAAACGATTAAATTACTGATGCAAGCTTACCCGGCAATAACGCGGGAGCGGATTGTTGGGCATTCGGATATTGCGCCAGGGCGCAAGACTGACCCTGGACGTTTTTTTGATTGGGAATATTTAGATTGTTTGTTGCGCGGGTAATCGTTAATATTTCATTGCAATATAACAAGGGAAGTCAAATATGATATTTATTGCTACTCTTATCTCACTTTTAATCGAGCGATTTTTTCATTGGGGCCATTTGCGGCAATGGCGCTGGTTTTCAATTTATCAAAACAAGCTGAATACGAAAATCGGTCAGTTAAATCCGGCCATTCGGTTAGCAATCTATGTTTTGCCATTTGTTTTGGTGGTAGGGATCATCAGCCGAGTGTTAACAGGATGGTCGTATGACATTTTCCATCTGGTGTTTGCAACGATAGTTTTATTGTATTGTCTTGGGCCAGGTAATTTATGGGCGCAAGCTTATCAGTGCTTGAATGAACTTAATAAGGATGATCCACGGCATGCGCCAGAGTTTGCGCAAACTGCTTTTGAGATCCCCTTGCCAGAAAATTCTCAGGCATTTCATCAAGCATTGTTGCGTGTTTTATTCGTGGCTGCGAATCAGCGGATTTTTGCGGTGATTTTTTGGTTTGCGATCTTGGGGCCTATGGGTGCTGTTTTATATCGTATGGTTGAACTTTGTGGCTCATCATCTACGTCGACTGTTACCGATTTTGCGATCAAGACAAAAAAAATATTGGATTGGCTGCCGGTACGCATCTTTACTTTTATCTTTGCATTAACCGGTCATTTTTCCAAAGTTTTTGCGCGTTGGAAATCGGGAATACAGCAAGGCATCGATGCAAATGATTTGGTATTAGTCGAGTGTGGTACAGCTGCATTAGACGTTGTAAAAGATAATCGTGTTCCAGAAGATGGAAGTGCTGAAAAAGAAGCGTTACTGCTATTTGATCGTACCCTAGTTTTGGCATTGGTGATCTTGGCGGTGATAGTCTTATTAGTATAAATAAACACGACTTTTTATTTGGTACAATGAATCAGGCACAAAAAAATTTATTTCGATGGTGTGCCTGGTTTTTTATCGGTAATTGCGCGATATTTTGGCTCATTGGCTTAAATTATATTCCAACGATTCCCTGGATCCATTCAAGTTATCTCACTCCAAAATGGAAAGGTGAACTCGATTTTTTTGTGATGGTAAGTTATTTGGGGCAGCTTAGTTTTTTGGCGGTCTTGCCCAGTATTTTTGTTTTTCCTTGCATTTTCTTTGCCAGGGTTCGTTTGGTTTTTATTGTCGCAATTACACTTGCAACTATAGCAGCGGCGTTGTTGTTAGTTGATACGATTGTTTATAATTTATATCGTTTTCATTTTAGCGGTGTGATTTTTCAGTTAGTTGCCAGCAGTTTCAATAAATCATTTTTTGATTTCTCACAGTTTGAATTAGCGCTGATTATTTTTATTGTCCTGGGTGTTTTGCTCATAGAATCTTTTTTTGCGTGGGGTTTATGGCGTTTTGTCATTGGCCAAAAACGTATGCGTGGGTTGGGTAAATGGGTCGTGATGTCTTTGGGGGTTAGTCTTTATCTTTCCTACACAATGATTGTGTTTAGTGCGGGCGAGCAAATTCATCGTGTCTTGGTTGAGACAACTCGTTTCTTGCCTTTGTACACGGAAGTGTTGGGTTGGTTTTTCCCAGGAGAAAATCTGACAGTAGCGATTGCACGAGAAGGCGAGTTGCATTTTGAGCATTCGATCCGTAATGACTCGCAGTTGAATTATCCAGTGCATCAGTTACTGTTTACGCCTAAGCATGTTGCTTTGAAGAAAACAGATGTTCAAAAGACAAGACAGTTGAATTTAGTTATTATTTTGATTGATGCGTGGCGATTCGATATGTTGAATCCAGATGTCACACCATCAATTTACAAATTTGCCAAAAACTCGTGGTATTTTTCGAAACATTATAGTGGTGGTAACTCGACTGGGCCTGGTGTTTTTTCACTTTTTTATGGTATCCCAGCCTCTTATTGGTCTGCCATGGAAACGCAAAAACGTGGGCCATTATTAGTCGATGAATTGATAAACCAACATTACAAGACAGGTGTGTTTTTCAGTGGCAGTTTAAAATTGCCTGCGTTTAATAAAACAGTTTTTTCGCAATTAAAAGAATTGCCGCAAGATGTAACGGGTAATGCCTATGAGCGGGATTTGACTCTTACACGGCAATTTAAAGCGTTTGTAGATAATGCGGTCAAAGAGAAGCAACCCTTTTTTAGTTACGTTCATTTTGGTGCAGCCCATGGGTATTGTGCATTTGATAATGATCTAACATTATTTCGACCCATCATTAAAACGTGTAATCGAACTGATTTGAATAATCAAACTGATCCCGTCCCTTATTTGAATCGCTATAAAAACGCGCTGTATCGTGTCGATCAACAAGCACAACAAGTGATTGAGGCTTTAAAAGAGCATCATTTATTAAAAAATACAGTTGTTATTATTACAGGAGATCATGGCGAGGAATTTAATGATAATCACCAGGGCTATTGGAGTCATGCGAGTAATTTCACTTCCTATCAGGTGCGCACCCCGTTGATTGTTTACTGGCCAGGCGAGAAGCCTAAAGTGTTTGATCATATGACAACTCATTATGATATTGCACCTACCTTGATGAGGCATCTTTTGGGCAGTACGATGCCATTGGCAGCTTATAGTGTTGGGGATGATTTGCTTGATAAAAATGCGAGCCATCCCTATTTATTAGTCGGCGGTTATGTAGATCTGGGTGTTTTGGAGAAAGATCGTATTACTCGGGTTTTTTCCACAGGGGATTTTCAGGTTGAAAAATTAAATAGTCAGCCACAGCCAAGTGCAAAGCTGCATGTTGGAGTGCTGCAGCAGGCGTTTGTGGAGATGAGGCGGTTTTATCGCTAAAAGGTTCAATCATCTCAAGAGATTTTTTTCAGCGGTGTTTTTTTGTTAGAATTTGGGTTTAGGTGTGTCGGTATTTTGCTCGTCTAGAATTTCTTGAGGGTAATTTGCTAACAATTTTAATAAATTAAATACTGCTCTGGCATCTAATTCAGTTGTTATCTCAATATTGCGTTGTTCAGCCATAATTGGATCTTGTCTCCTATACTTTTCAATAAAATTTGCTATTAGTAGTTGAATTTGAGTTGGAATTGGATCTTGAGTATATTCTAGCACTGTCTCGCGTACTGGTTTGAACAGACGAGGCTCAAGAGTCGTCTCAATTTCCTTCTTTCTTTCTTCTAGAGTTTGCGCATTGTCAAAAGCAGGATTCAACGCAATGTGAGCAAGAATTTCAAGATTTGGGATGTGATAGAGTGATGGATTTATGCCAAAAAAGTTATTTTCCTTTTCCAGAAATGGACGGCGATGATGGTGATGCAATGGCGCTCGAACCAATTGAAGATTTAGTTTGACAGCATCTGCGCTAAATTCCTCTCTGTGATTGGCATAAGGATAACAGATGAATGTAGGGAGACCCTCGCCTAATGGTGGTCCATATCTATCAAGGAATTTACCATTATCATTACCAATACCAAGACTGTGGTCATTAGTATTTGGATGAAAGATCAAGAGAGGCCAGTTATTTACTAAAACCCTTTGTCTGCCAAAATCTTTAGCTTCTAGTTTTTCTTCAAACATCTTTAAATCTTGGATTGCATGTTTTGCATATAATTTAATAAAAGTATATATGCTATTGGCTTTATCTCTGTTTAAAATGTTAGATGCTTGGAGTTTGGGGACAAGCAAAGTGAAATGAGGGTTGTCAGCATCACTCTTGACTTCACTCTCCGCGATATTACTTTGAGGAACGCCAAGCTTAATCAATGCTTTTTTGGCTTTTTGCACATTCTCCTGCGTGATGGGAGTAGACTGCATTCCCTGTTCACCGGCCATTTGCCATTGAATATCTTTTAGTTCCATTTTTTGAAATAAAGTATTCAAGTAAGCAACTTCTTGTGGCAATGTTGTTGTTTGGCTGTGCATTATAAAAAACCTCTTTTGGTGTAATTTGCGTGTTCTTAAAAATCGCTTAAGAATTTATGCGTCAGTACTGATGATTATAGCATAATTCGATTTTTTATGGCGCTTAGAGGGTGAAGTTTTTAAGGTGTATGCTGTTGTAAATATTCTTCTGCTGCTTTTTGTAAGAAGGTCGAACGTTTCAATCCTGCTTTTTTTCGGAATGAGTCGATTCGTCTGAGCATGTCAGCAGGGAAAATGACGTTAAATCGTTTCAATTTTTGATAGGAAGCGATAGTTTCTTCATTGATTGATATGGGCACCAATTCCCCATCAAGCTCTTCTAGCTCATGATGTTTGGAAGGATGTTTAATAAATTGAGGCTCAGCATTAGCTAACCATGCTGCTAACACATCCTCGGCATTTTCTAAGGCTTCTTCCCAATTTTTCCCGAAAGTCACGCAGCCATTTAGGTCAGGGAATTCAACCTCTATCATATTTTTGGTTTTTTTAAAAATTGCATAATAATATTTCATTGTAATTTCTCCAAGCCAGCTGCTTTTAAAATACTTTTTACTGTTCCTATCGGGATATCACCTTTATGACGAGGTACTGGGATGGGTGGATACCCTGCTTTGATCCATATATCGTGCTTTCCTCCGGAGCGTACACAGAAACCAGCTTTTTTAGCATTTTTTCAAGTTTGTATTTTGTCACTTAAAGTGTGTCCTTATCTAATTATACACATTAGTATGTAATTTTAAAGCCGATAGAATTAAATAAGATGGCTATTTTTTGCGGGACATTGAGGTAATAGGGGTTTGGCAGGCAAATTTTTACGTACAAAAGAAGGATAGATAACGTTAAGAATAGAATCAGCGAAGGCTGGCGAATCAAGCGTCTTGCGGGTAGAATTGGCCGTAAAAATTAGGTCACAAATAAAGTAGCAGAAAAATATAAGCAAAGGAACATAAAACATGGCTGAGAAGTGGGGCGACGATTACGATCCTATTGAAACGCAAGAATGGTTAGAGGCTTTTTCTTCTCTTTTGCAGTACGAAGGAGCAGAGCGTGCGCAATTTATTGTTTCGCAATTAATGGAAAATGCGCAAAAAGCGGGTGTAGAAATTAAAGGCGCAATGCCGCTTTTGAGTCCTTACTGCAATACTATTCCAGTAGAGCAACAACCATCTTATCCAGGTGATTTGGCATTAGAAGCACGAATTGATGCGATTAATCGCTGGAATGCAATTGCCATGGTAATGCGGGCAAAGAAAGATGCTGGAGGCGTGGGTGGACATTTATCTTCATATGCATCGATTGCAACTTTGTATGAAGTTGGTTTGAATCATTTTTTTCATGGGCCGACAAAAGATGCGCCAGGGGATTTGGTATTCTTTCAAGGGCATTCATCTGAAGGCAATTATGCGCGGGCTTTTTTAGAAGGCCGTTTGTCCGAAGAGCATCTGAAAAATTTCCGTCAAGAAATAGGTGGTAATGGCGTTTCCTCTTATCCACATCCTTGGCTGATGCCGAATTTTTGGCAGTTTGCGACAGTCTCGTTAGGATTAGGCGCACTGCAGGCAATTTATCAGGCACGTTTCTTAAAATATTTAGAAAACCGTAATTTATTGCCCGCTGGCGAGCGCAAAGTATGGGTATTTTGTGGTGATGGCGAAATGGATGAACCAGAATCTATTGCCGGGCTTGCCATGGCTACACGAGAAGGTTTGGATAATATTATTTATGTGGTCAATTGTAATTTGCAAAGATTGGATGGCTTAGTTAGAAGCAATAATAAAATTGTGCAAGAACTTGAGGGTGTATTCCGTGGTGCGGGATGGAATGTACTGAAAGTTTTATGGGACAGTCATTGGGATCCGCTTTTTGCCAAAGATAAAAGTGGTGCGTTACTAAAACGATTAAACGAATGTGTTGATGGTGATCTGCAAACGGCCTATGTTCGTGGTGGAGATTATCGCCGTGAATTCTTGTTTGGCGGCAATGAAGAATTAAAATCATTAGCAGCAGATTTGTCTGATGAAGACATTACAAACTTAAAACGTGGCGCGCATGATCCCTTAAAAGTATATGCAGCTTATGCGGCAGCTACAAAGCATAAAGGACAGCCTACCGTTATTTTAGCGCAAGGTGTGAAAGGATATGGATTGGGAACAACTTCTGCTGAAGGCAAAAACGTTGCTCACAATCATTTGGAAATGACGGATGAAGAATTGAAAGCATTTCGTGAGCGTTTTCAATTGCCGCTTTCTGATCAGCAATTATTGGGCCTTGAATTTTACAAGCCAGATGATAATAGCCCTGAGGTTAAGTACTTGCAGGCACAGCGTAAAAAACTAGGTGGTTATTTGCCAGCGCGGCAAGTGGTTTCACAGCGTTTGAAAGTGCCAGAATTGTCAGCATTTGATGCCATTTTAAAAGGAACCGGCGATCGAACTGCCTCGACTACCATGATGTTGGGTCGTATTCTAACGAACTTATTAAAAGATACTGAGATTGGTGCGCGCATTGTGCCTATCTTTTCTGATGAAGTACGTACCTTTGGTATGGAATCACTTTTCCGTCAAATAGGTATCTATTCTCATGTTGGTCAGCTTTATACGCCAGAAGATAAAGAACAATTACTTTATTACCGTGAAGCGAAAGATGGTCAACTATTAGAAGAAGGCATTACAGAGGCAGGCTGTATGGCATCTTGGATGGCTGCCGCGACTTCTTATATGACCAATCGTCTTCCGATGATTCCGTTTTTCACATTCTATTCAATGTTTGGATTTCAGCGCGTAGGCGATTTTATTTGGGCAGCAGCGGATATGCGTGCGCGAGGTTTTTTAATTGGCGCAACAGCAGGACGCACTACGCTTGAAGGTGAAGGATTGCAGCATCAAGATGGCACCAGCTTATTAGCGGCATCTTCTGTGCCAAATTGTCGAGCCTATGATCCTGCATTTGGATATGAAATGGCGGTCATCATTCAAGATGGTTTAACGCGAATGTCCCGTGATGAAGAAGATGTGTTTTACTACATTACGGCAATGAATGAAAAGTATCTACAGCCTGAAATGCCTAAAGGAGTAGAGGAAGGCATTATCAAAGGTATGTACCTTTTAAAGCCGGCTAAAGAAGCTAAATTAACGGTACAGCTGTTAGGTAGTGGTGCGATATTGAATGAAGTTCTGGCTGCTGCTGAATTATTGCAAAAAGATTTCAAGGTTGCAGCACAAGTGTGGAGTGTACCCAGCTTTTCTGAATTGCGTCACGATGGGATGCATGTACAACGCTTAAATATGTTAACACCCGAAAGCAAGCCTACATTAAGTTATGTCGAAAAATGTTTGCAAAAACATGAAGGCCCAATCATTGCTGCAACTGATTATGTTCGTGCTTATGCAGATTTGATTCGACCATTTATTTCAAGAACCTATACCGTATTGGGAACAGATGGTTTTGGTAGAAGTGATACGCGTGAACATTTAAGAAACTTTTTTGAAGTTGATCGCTACTATATTGTGATTGCGGCACTTCACTCATTAGCTAAAGATGAGAAAATTCCAATGAGCAAAGTGACTGAAGCGATGAAGAAATATAAAATAGATCCAAAAAAACCGAATCCAGTAACGGTTTAACTAATAATGATTCCCTTCCGAGTTTGCCGGAGGGGACAAATGCTATATGGAGGATAAATTTTGACAACAAAAACGATAACAGTTCCCGATATTGGTGGCGCAACAGATGTTGATGTCATTGAGGTGCTAGTTAAAGTAGGTGATCACGTAAAAGCAGAAGCGCCACTTATTACACTTGAGTCAGACAAAGCAACCATGGAAATTCCTTCTCCTGATGAAGGTGTCGTCAAAGAAGTAAAAGTAAAAGCCGGCTCTAAAGTATCTGCTGGCTCTGCTATCGTTGTATTGGAAATTGCCGATACAGGAAAAGCAGACGCACCTGCTAAAAAAGAAGAAAAACCAAAGACTGAAGCAGTAAAACCAGCAGCCGCTGTACCTGCAAAATCTATAGTAGCTGAAAAGACACCAGCCGCCGCTATCGCTGCAGAACCTGTTACTGAAGATACTGATGCGCATGCGGGCCCGATTGTGCGGCGCATTGCTCGCGAATTTGGCATAAATTTAGCGCGTGTACCTGCAACTGGTCCCAAGCAGCGAATACTGAAGGAAGATATTCAAGCGTATGTGAAAACTAAATTAGCAGAAGTACAAACGGGTGGTGGATCAGGATTGCCAGCTGCACCTGTCGTTGATTTTGCAAAATTCGGTGCTATTGAAACTCAACCACTTTCACGAATTAAAAAATTATCAGGCAAATTCCTGCATCGTAATTGGGTTTTGATTCCGCATGTAACGCAATTTGGTAATGCTGATATCACCGAGTTGGAAGCTTTTCGCCAAGCACAAAAAACGACTTTGGAAAAACAAGGCGTTAAATTGACACCGCTTATTTTTATTATGAAAGCAGTGGTTGCTGGATTGAAAGAATTCCCGCAGTTTAATGCATCATTGGATGCGAGTGGTGAAAATTTAATTCTCAAAAAATATTTTCACATCGGTGTTGCTGTTGATACTCCCGATGGATTAGTGGTGCCGGTAATCCGTGATGTGGATAAAAAAGGCATGCTTGATCTTGCTAAAGAATTAAGTGTAATCAGCGAGAAAGCACGCAACAAACAACTCACTGCCAATGATATGCAAGGCGGTTGTTTTTCTATTTCAAGCTTGGGTGGTATTGGTGGCACGGCATTCACACCGATTGTGAATATGCCGGAAGTTGCCATTTTGGGTGTGTCAAAAGCATCGCAACAACCTGTTTATGAAAATGGTGCATTCGTGCCAAGATTGTTGCTGCCACTGTCCCTCTCATATGATCATCGGGTGATTGATGGTGCGGATGGAGCACGATTTATGGTGTATTTAGCCAATGTGCTTTCGGATGTCCGAAATTTATTATTATGATTTTTGTCAAAGGAACTTAACTAAAATGAATGAATTACATGCTGAAGTTGTGGTGTTGGGTAGTGGTCCTGGTGGCTATACTGCTGCATTTCGTGCCGCTGATTTAGGTAAAAAAGTGATTTTAATCGAGCGTTATGAAAGCTTGGGTGGCGTTTGTTTAAATGTGGGATGTATTCCATCAAAAGCATTATTACATGCTGCCAAAGTATTGGATGAAGCACATGAAATGTCGGAGTTCGGCATTGATTTTGGTAAGCCAAAAATTGATACTAAAAAATTGCGCGATTGGAAAAATAAAATTGTCGGGAAATTAACTGGCGGTTTAAAAATGTTATCCAAGCAACGCAAAGTAGAAGTTTTGCAAGGCGTTGGAAAATTTATTTCGAATAAGCAAATCGAAGTAGAAACAAAAACCGGCAAGCAAGTGGTTAGCTTTGATAATGCCATCATTGCTGCAGGTTCACGTCCCGTTAAGCTACCTTTTTTGCCAGAAGATCCACGCATTATGGATTCAACAGGCGCATTAGAATTAGAAGAAACTAAATGCAGAATGTTAGTCATTGGTGGTGGCATCATTGGCTTGGAAATGGCAACTGTTTATCAAGCTTTGGGTGCTGAGATTACCGTCGTTGAATTGATGGACCAGATTATTCCGGGTGCAGATAAAGATATTGTGACCCCGTTGTTTAAGCGCATTTCAAAACGCTATCAAAATATTTTCCTTAAAACAAAAGTAACTAAAGTTGAAGCAAAGAAAGATGGTTTATGGGTTACCTTTGAGGGTGAAAATGCACCGAGCAAACCTGAAAAATTCGATCGCATTTTATCTGCAGTTGGACGCCGATCCAATTCAGATTTAATTGGTGCTGATAAAGCTGGTATCAAAGTAGATGAGCGCGGCTTTATTACTGTCGACAAACAACAGCGTACCAATGTTCCAACTATTTATGCGATTGGTGATATTGCTGGTATGCCGATGTTAGCGCACAAGGCCATCCCTGAAGGACGCGTTGCTGCTGAAGTGATCGCTGGTAAGAAACATTATTTTGATCCTAAATGTATTCCTAGCGTTGCCTACACTGATCCAGAAGTGGCTTGGGTTGGGATCACTGAGAATGAAGCTAAGGCCAAAGGCATCAAATATGGCAAAGGTGTTTTCCCTTGGGCTGCAAGCGGTCGTGCACTCAGTATTGGTCGTGATGAAGGTTTAACTAAGTTACTCATTGATGAAACCACGCATCGTGTGATTGGCGCAGGCATTGTGGGTCCAAATGCTGGCGAGTTGATGGGTGAAATTGCACTTGCGATTGAAATGGGTTGTGATGTAGAAGATATTAGCCTGACTATTCATCCGCATCCTACTTTATCAGAGACAATTCCGATGGCGGCCGAGATTTTTGAAGGCACGATTACGGATTTGTATATGCCTAAAAAAGAAAAAGCGTAATTAAATTTCTCATCGCGAGGCCGAGCCAGGGCTCGATCTCGCGACCGTAGGATATTTATCGCAAACGATGCTCTTGCTCTCCGTCGCTGTTATTGCGTCTATTTCAGCTAATATTGTTTCCGCTCTTTTATGGATACAAAGAAATAAGTCATCGCACGCAGCTATAACCAAATCGCAGAACTCCTCGTGAGATTTTGCTGTTGTACGATAAACTTCTTCACTAGTGATCAAGGGAATAGCGCGCTGAACGTGATTTTCAAATATCAAAAACTGATCTCGAATAGCAGTTCTAGGACTTTTGATTTTGCTGGAGCTAAGATTAGGCTCATAAATTACATCGCAAAGAAACTTATGCACTAGTTTTTTTATGCCATCCTTGATGGTATTGAAGTGGGCTATCGCATCAATGGATTTTTTATTGGGAAGTGGAGAATCAGTATCAGCAACAGGTGACAGTTTGGTTTCAGAGTCGGTTGTCGCTGGAGCAACAAGAAATAGAGTGCGGCATTGGTTGGTGTAATGTTCTAACGTGGTTAATTCATTGGTAATCAGTATCAGATACTCACCTAAATTTTTTTTAAACACTTGAACTAATAAATTTTCTCTTAGTTTTTCCTCGGGCTTGCTAATCACTGGTTTAGTGAACATATTCTTTGCACTTGTCATATATGCGCTATTGGAAAATTAATTAAGAGGTAAAGTGTAAGAGGTAGAAATTAAGACGTCAAGGTAGAGTAAGTGAGATATTTTATTTAGGCTTTTTTTTCCTGATCTTTTTTATCTGATAGTGACTATCATCATGATCCCGTACGTAAAATTTAATGACAGGAGTAGCCCCTAACGCTGCAGAAGCTTGTTTTAGGCTGTTTAGCGTAATATTTTTCCCTGCTTCAATTTGTTGATAATTTTGATAGCTCACGCCCATAGTGTGTGCTATGTCAGTCATGGAGCTGTGCTGTTGCTTGCGTAATTTGCGTAACAAGATGGGTACAGCAACTTTAGGGCTTGCAGCGATAGGTGTTTCATTTTTTCGCAATGGGGTTGGATCGGGAATTTCAATACCATCTTGAGTCATTTCTGATAACAAAAGATCTAGGGTTTCTTGAGCGTGGATAATAGCTTGTGTGCGGCTATCGCCTTCAGCAAAAATATTTTTTAAATCTCGAAAAGTAATAATATAGCCGCCTTTATCAAGGGTTATTTTGGCTCCATAAACTAATGAGAACTCTTTAATCATTTTTTTCTCCAGGTTTTTTCATTACATGATGGCTCCTGCGAGTGCGGACATGTCTCCAGCCAGATTGTTCCAGCAGTTTTATAGCTTTTTTGCCATCCATCTCTTAGTTTCATAACAAGTTATAGCTTGTAATTTAAGTGTAGCGCACATTAGAATAGATACAAGTTATAACTTGTTAATCAAATCATTTTTTCCTCTGATGCTCCCACACCACTTCTTCACAATGAGATTCTCTCGCAATCACCCTTGCCGCAACAAACAGCACATCCGACAATCGATTAATATAACGCAAAGTGTCAGCATTTAATTTTTCTTTCTCGTGCAATCGAACTAAGTGACGTTCAGCGCGACGGCAAATTGTTCGGGCGAGATGGCAAGTGGCAGAGGTGGGTGTGCCGCCAGGGAGAAGGAATTCTTGTAGCGGTGGAAGTGTAGCATTCCATTGTAGGAGCCATTTTTCTAGGCGTTCAACAAAAGCAGAAGTCATTTTTTTATGGTAGGGTGGGCAAAGTTCCCCACCAATATTGAATAAGTCTTGCTGGATTTGGGCCAAGGCCGATTGAAGTTCAGGGAAGGGGACGCCGAAGGCCAGTACTAATCCAATCATACTGTTTAGTTCGTCTAAAGTGCCTAAGGCTTCAAGAGAATCATCTGTTTTTGATATGCGCCGATTAGGGCTTAAACTGGTTGTTCCATCGTCACCAGTGCGGGTCATGATCTTGGTCAGTCGATCTGGCATGGCAAAATCCTTTTTTTTATGGTCAAATTATTTTATATGATACGTCCCTTTTCTGAAATAGATTTACCAGAGCTTATCTTAATGGAGCAGCTTACCCAATTGGCCCCGTGGTCAGAGGATACATTTACCCAATGTTTTAAGCTAGGTTCCTGCGGGTGGGTCATAGAGCATGATAACAGGAGCATTGGTTTTGTTATTCTGATGCAGCAAATGGGGGAATGTCATATTCTGAATATTTGTATTCACCCTGATTACCAGCACCGGGGTTTTGGCCAACAGTTACTGCTTCATGTGTTAAAAGCAGCCAAAGAAAAAAATGCGGGTATTGCTTACCTTGAAGTTCGTCGCTCTAATCAACATGCCATTTCGCTTTATAAAAAAATGGGTTTTGTAGAAATAGGTGATCGTAAGAATTATTATCCAGCCAAGAAGGGTCGGGAAGATGCTATTCTTTATGCCAAGGATTTAGGGGTGGATGATGAATTATAAAAGAAGTAACATAACTGATTTTTCAAAGAGATGGCCGATTTGACTCAACAATTAGCTAAACGCCGCACATTCGCGATTATTTCACATCCAGATGCTGGGAAAACTACGCTTACCGAAAAGCTACTACTATTTGGTGGTGCGATTCAATTAGCAGGTACTGTCAAGGGGCGCAAAGCTTCTCGTCATGCAACATCTGATTGGATGGAGTTGGAAAAGCAGCGTGGAATTTCGGTGACGACTTCGGTCATGCAATTTCCTTATAAATCTTTTATCATGAATTTATTAGATACACCTGGGCATGCTGATTTTTCGGAAGATACTTATCGAACATTGACTGCTGTTGATTCAGCACTGATGGTGATTGATGCAGCAAAGGGTGTTGAAGAACGCACGATAAAATTATTGGAAGTTTGCCGCTTACGTCATACACCAATTATTACCTTCATTAATAAATTGGATCGTGACAGTCGTGTACCGATCGAATTATTGGATGAAATCGAGCATATTTTAAAAATTCAGTGTGCGCCTATTACTTGGCCGATTGGTATGGGTAGAGAATTCAAAGGTGTTTATCATTTGTATGAAGATGCTGTGTATTTATACGAGCCAGGTAAAAATGCAGTTTGGCAAGAAAGTAAGAAAATTTCAGGTCTTGATAATCCAGAAATTGCAGAATTAATCGGTGATTCTTATCCAGATTTAAAAGCAGAAATTGATTTGGTTAAAGGTGCATGCCACAAGTTTGATCGAGAATTGTTTTTGCAGGGAAAATTAACCCCCGTATTTTTTGGTTCTGCGATTAATAATTTCGGAGTACGTGAATTATTAGATGCTTTTGCAGAATATGCACCACAACCGCAACCGCGCGAAACTCAAACGCGTGAAATTTTACCATCAGAAGAAAAATTTTCGGGTTTTGTGTTTAAGATCCAGGCGAATATGGATCCTGCGCATCGTGATCGCATTGCTTTTTTACGCGTGTGTTCTGGGCATTACACAGCGGCAATGAAAATGTTTCAAGTTCGTTTAGGACGTGAAGTCAAGATTAGCCAAGCGTTAACTTTCATGGCAGCAGAGCGTGATCATGTTGAAGAAGCGTGGCCTGGTGATATCATTGGTCTTTACAATCATGGCACAATCCAGATTGGTGATACTTTTTCGGAAGGTGAACCTTTAAAATTTCTGGGTATTCCTTATTTTGCACCAGAGTTATTTCGTTTAGTCCGGTTAAAAGATCCGCTTAAATTAAAAGCGTTGCAAAAAGGGTTGACGCAATTAAGTGAAGAGGGTGCAACACAACTTTTTCGTCCACTCAATAATAATTATTTGATTTTAGGTGCAGTAGGTATGCTGCAGTTTGATGTAGTTGCCTATCGTTTAAAGCATGAATATAACACGGACTGTGTCTATGAAAGTGTCTCAGTGGTTACAGCACGCTGGATTCGTTGTGCTGATAGCAAAATGTTGGAAGAATTTAAAAATAAAATGTCAGATAATTTAGCGCTGGATGGAAGTAATCAATTAACTTATCTTGCGCCTACGCGTGTGAATCTTGCACTGACAATGGAACGTTGGCCGCAGATTGAGTTTAAGACGACGCGTGAGCATTAATAGCACAAGCATTTTGTAGAAAAAAATAGATTCATCCACAAAATTAAATTACCATGTTGATTTTAAAGAGAAACGCCGTGATTGAAGTGACTTCCGTATTAAACCGCTTTAAAGACTTAACTAAACGCCTTGAAGAAATTCGGGGGTATCTTTGAATTCGATAACAAGCTTGAGCGTTTTCAAGAAGTCCAGCGAGAGTTAGAAGACCCAGCCATCTGGAGCAAGCCCGAGCGCGCACAAACATTAGGGCGTGAGCGGTCTCAGCTTGAGCATATTATTAATACTATTCAAACGCTTGCAGTTAGCTTACAAGATGCTGCGGAATTATTTGATCTTGCTGTGCTAGAAGATCATGAAGATACTGCGCTTGAAGTTTATCGTGAGCTGGATAATATTACTAAAAAAATTGAAGAAATGGAATTTCAGCGGATGTTTTCCGGTGAACTTGATCCCAATTCTGCTTACATGGATATTCAGTCAGGTTCCGGTGGTACAGAAGCACAAGATTGGGCTGAAATGTTATTGCGCATGTATTTGCGCTGGGGTGAGCGGCATGGATTTAAAGCGGAATTGATTGAAGCCTCTGCTGGTGAAGTGGCTGGTCTTAAAAGTGCTACGGTTAAATTTACTGGGCCTTATGCCTATGGGTGGCTGCGAACTGAAACGGGTGTGCATCGTTTAGTGCGAAAATCGCCATTTGATTCAGGTAACCGGCGGCATACTTCGTTTGCTTCAGTCTTTGTATCACCTGAAATTGATGACAGTATTGAAGTGGATATCAATCCTGCAGATTTACGGGTAGATACCTACCGTGCCAGTGGTGCAGGCGGCCAGCATGTTAACCGTACTGATTCAGCGATCAGAATCACGCATATCCCCACTAATACAGTCGTACAGTGTCAATCTGATCGTTCACAGCATAAAAATCGTGCGGAAGCGATGAAACAGTTGCGAGCGAAATTATATGAGTTAGAAATGCAAAAACGTCGCTCTGAACAGCAAAAACTAGAAGAGAGTAAAATGGATATTTCTTGGGGAAGCCAGATTCGCTCTTATGTGTTGGATATGTCGCGTATTAAGGACTTGCGCACGGGGGTGGAAGTGATGAATACTCAAGCAGTATTGGACGGTGATTTGGATAAATTTATTGAAGCGAGTTTACTGAGCGGACTATGATCATGAGCGAACAAGAACCAGTGCAAGTAGATACGAATGAATTAATTGCGCAACGCAAAGCAAAATTAAAAGCATTGCGCGAGAAAGGCAATCCTTTTCCTAATGATTTTCGACGTGATGCATTAGCCAAATCATTATATGACAAGTATCACGATAAAACTGAATCTGAATTGGAAGCACAGCCAATTCATCTTAAGGTTGCTGGACGCATTATGACGCGTCGTTTGATGGGCAAAGCCAGTTTTGTCCACTTGCAAGATATGTCTGGTCGCATTCAATTGTATGTACGTCAAGATGAAATCGGGGTCCCCGAGTATGAAGATTTTTTAAGTTGGGATTTAGGCGATATCATTGGGGTTGAAGGTCATTTATTTAAAACCAAAACAGGTGAGTTATCAGTTCGCGTCAAGAAAATTTGTTTGCTGACGAAATCACTGCGACCTTTGCCAGATAAATATCATGGTCTAACAGATCAAGAATTGCGATATCGTCAACGTTACCTGGATTTGTTAACTAATGAAGAAACACGACAAGTATTTACTATTCGCATCAAATTAATCGATATGATTCGTGACTTTTTGAAAGAGCGCGGTTATCTAGAAGTGGAAACACCAATGATGCAAGTATTGCCTGGTGGTGCTGCGGCGCGGCCATTCATTACCCATCATAATGTGTTGGATATGCCACTTTATTTGCGTATTGCACCTGAGCTGTATTTAAAGCGATTGGTTGCTGGTGGCTTTGAGCGCGTGTTTGAAATTAACCGAAATTTTCGTAACGAAGGATTGTCTACGCGACATAATCCTGAATTTACTATGTTGGAATTTTATCAAGCTTATGCAGATTATCGAGACTTGATGGATTTAACTGAAGAATTGATTCGCAAGTTAGCGAAAGATATTTTAGGTGATACGACAATTGTGTATCAAGAACATACGTTTGATGTGAGCAAACCTTTTGTGCGTATGACTTTATTTGATTCGATTATCCATTATAATTCTGGGTTTAGTTCATCGGATATTAATACGCTTGAAGCTGCCAGGAAAACTGCAAAAAAACTAGAAATTCCTATCCAGGAAAATTATGGTTTAGGGAAAATCCAGACAGAAATTTTTGAAAAAACAGTTGAGCATAGGCTGATTCAACCTACTTTCATTACAGAATATCCAGCAGAAGTATCGCCACTCGCAAGAGCGAACGATCAAAATCCTTTTATCACCGATCGATTTGAAATGTTTATTGCAGGACGTGAAGTAGCCAATGGATTTTCAGAATTAAATGATCCTGAAGATCAGGCGGATCGTTTTCGCAAGCAAGTGGCAGATAAAGAAGCCGGTGATGATGAAGCGATGCCATATGATGAAGATTATATTACAGCGCTTGAATATGGTATGCCGCCTACGGCGGGTGAAGGGATTGGTATTGATCGTTTGGCGATGTTGTTTACTAACTCGGCTTCGATTCGGGATGTGATTTTGTTTCCGCATATGCGGCCTGTGCTGGCTGCCGAAACAAAAGAGAAACCCAAGGCAAAGTAGTGCTATTTCCGCAAAAATATACCCTTATATTTCCACATTAACTGTTATAATATACCTGTATATTTTAATGGATAAATGACAATGAAACGCTATCTTATTGATAAATTGAAAGATTGGCTCGTATCTGCTAACCGCAAGCCAGCTGTGCTCCGAGGCGCGCGGCAGGTGGGTAAAACGTGGATTGTCAGGGAACTTGCCAAACAAATGGGCAAGCAGTTAATTGAGCTTAATTTTGAAAAACAGCGTGCACTTGCCATTCATTTTGAAAGCAATGATCCATCGACGATTCTATTAAATTTAGAAAGCGCACTGAATCGACCCATTCATCCAGCAGACTCTATTTTGTTTTTAGATGAAATTCAGGCTGCGCCTGATCTATTCGCAAAATTACGATGGTTTTATGAAGATATGCCTGAGCTTGCTGTAATTACTGCGGGATCATTGCTGGAATTTTTTTTAGAAAAGCATACGTTTAGTATGCCTGTTGGACGTATCCAATATTTCTTTATTGAACCTTTAGGGTTTGAAGAATTTTTATTAGCAAAAAATGAAACGCATTTATTATCAGCAATAGAAAAAGTTTCTATTGAAAAACCATTGAATGCATCATTGCATGATAAAGCTAATCAATTATTTAAAGAATTTGTCACTGTAGGTGGTATGCCAGAAGCGGTTTCTACTTGGATTAAAACATCTTCGTTGGAAGCGCTTGCAGAAGTACATAATAATTTAATTAATACTTACCAAGATGATTTTACGAAATATGCAGGAAAATTAGCAATTACTTATCTAGAAGAAGTGCTACATGCGGTTCCAAAATTATTAACCAAAAAATTTGTTTATAGCCACGTGGCTCCCACCGCGCGACATGAAAGTATTAAACAAGCACTTAATTTATTGTTAAAAGCACGCTTGTGTCATAAAGTGCAAAGTACAAGCGCCAATGGCATTCCTCTTGATGCTGAAATAAATTTAAAGATATTTAAAATTATCTTGATCGATGTTGGTTTGGTTTCAACCATGCTAGGCTTAAAGTTGCATCAATTTAATAACATAGAAGATATTTTAGTTATAAATAAAGGAGCCTTGGCAGAACAAGTTGTGGGACAGTTATTACGCCTATTATCGCCATTTTATGTTGAGCCAACATTACATTATTGGAGCCGTGAACTGGCAAGTTCGAGTGCTGAAATTGATTATTTAATTCAAGATAATCAACGATTGGTTCCGATTGAAGTGAAGGCTGGTGTTGAGGGGAAATTAAGATCATTGCATCAATTTATGAGTGAAAAACCTTGGAAACGTGCAATTCGTTTTTATGCGGGGCCCGTTCAGCGCGATCACATCACATCAAAAACCACAGCGGGCAACTTGAATGATTATGAATTAATTTCACTGCCATTTTATTTGCTGGGTCAGTTATATAGATTGTTGGCATGACAATAGTTGAGAGAATAGGGAAAGCTTTTTTTAAATTGACGCTTATACACAAAAGCGGAGATAACTCATCCTTTATGCAAACATAAACTTAATTGAGGAGTGAAAAATGAAACAGGAGAGTGGTTTCTCACTGATTGAAATACTCATTGTAATATCCCTAATCAGCATCATCACAACCATCACCATCACCTCACAAAAATACTTATTCCAATCATCAACCACAAAAACAGCAGCAGCCCAATTACTTCACGCAATTCAAATAGCCCGCAACCAAGCAATTATAAAAAACAAACCAGTCATCTTGTGCAAAACTGGCGAATGGCAAAATGGTTACATCATTAAAATGCAAAGTAAAAAACTATATATTTTTTCGAATTCAATCCCCGACGGAATAATTCACTGGCGCGCTTTTCCATCACACCGTGAAGATTTAGAATTTTTACCAACAGGCTATTCAAGAATTGAAAATGGCACATTCTGGTTATGCTTTAAATCAAAAAAAAGTCCAGCTTGGGCGATTATGTTGAATCAAGCGGGAAGGGCGCGAATGATTTATCCAGATCAGAAAGGGAATATTTATGATGGTAAGCAAATGTTAATTCAATGCTGAAAAGGCAATTGTTTTACACAAATACTTGTAACTAATGGCAAAACTGTATAAAATATAGTCTATATAAATTATTAGATAAAAGAACAAGTAGGAGTGGGTCATGAGTGCCAGCGGCGACCGTAAAGAAAGCAAAGAAAATCCAGCTGATTTTTTAGAGAGTGAATTGTAATTATCTCATCTGTATCTAGTTCTGAATTTTTTGTCTTTTTCATAAGTTTCTCCATTTTTAGGTAAGAGGGATTTTTGCTACCGCAGCTTTTTTGATAGCTCAGCCAACCGTTTTCCCAGCGCAAAACACAAACGCTGTTCTTCATCACTCACGGCGTTTTTCCCATCAATACCCGCAAAATGACTCGCGCCATACGGTGTCCCACCCGAGCGAGTCGTATTCAAATCAGGTTCAGTATAAGGAATACCAGTTAAAACAAATCCTAAATGAAACAATGGCAGCATCATGCTAAGCAGAGTTGTTTCTTGTCCGCCATGTAAGCTACCGGTTGAACTAAACACGCAAGCGGGTTTATTGACTAGATCTCCAGAAAGCCACAAACTGCTAGTCGTATCCAAAAAATATTTCATGGGCGCTGCCATATTACCAAATCGTGTGGGGCTGCCTAATGCCAGGCCATCGCATTCTTTTAAATCATCCAGCGTAACGTAAGGTGCGCCGCTATCAGGAATACTGGGTTCTGTTTTTTCAGTATTAGGTGAAATGGAGGGTACAGTGCGGATACGTGCTTCTACGCCGGAAATGGATTCGACGCCACGCGCGATATGTTGTGCCATTTGTTTTACTGAGCCATAACGGCTGTAATAGAGAACAAGAATAGTAGTCATGAGATTTCCTTTATTTTGTATTAGCTTCTTTTTTCGTTACTTGTTGCAATACCCAATCTAATAAATTTTCTGGTAACACTCGACGCAGCAATGCAAAAAGATGCGCTGAAAATCCAACATAATAATGTGCTTTCGGATGTTTGCTTTCCAAGGCCAGCAAAAGTTTTTCAACGACAGCTT
>Ga0206802_1087_pt1 | contig 23613 bp, 20 predicted proteins | sample Alteio_BWOrgCont_63_FD_152902 | JGI IMG/M metagenome (GOLD analysis project Ga0206802, IMG submission 152902) | Enriched cells from forest soil in Barre Woods Harvard Forest LTER site, Petersham, Massachusetts, United States -... | ecosystem: Environmental > Terrestrial > Soil > Temperate forest >... | reverse complement strand
CTATTGATTTCTTACCGTCAGAAAAAGCGTTATCGAATACCAGCGACTGTCCAATTAGGGAATCGAGAAATGGGGTGCATGTTTTATGCCGGTTATTCAGGGCGCCAATATATTCCTTCGAAAAGCTTTCCAGTATAATGGTTACCACGTTATACCTGCGCAAGGTATCTTTTGAAGCCTTGCGGTAAGGTGAATAAATAGTTTGAAGCTTATCGGGCGCAAAGAAATTGTATTCGGTAAGCTGTGGGGCGTCGAGTGTTTTTATAATACTGAACGGGCTGTTAATTACCAATGGAATGTCACACACCGGTACATAATCGCCGGCATCTTTCATAGAAAGGGGTTCACGCTGAAACCCGCCCCTGTAACCCAGGAATAATAAACCAATAATGACAACATAGGATATGATTGATTTGGTAACATATTTCGGGGTATGCTGCGAGCGCGGCTTCGTTTCAGTAAGCGTATATAGAAAATAAGTCAGAAATATAAGCGCTACCCAAACTATTAGCATATACCAGTAACTCTTAAGTACACTGGGCATAATATCGGCCGTATCGCTTCCCAGGCTCAGGAACTTAAAGATATCGCCGGTAGAGCGCTTATATACATAGGGGAAGAAAACAGTATCGCCTACCTGAATAAATATGGCCAGGCTGTTGCAGATAAGGTAAATACTTTTAATAACACCCCTGCGGTAAATACTTTCCTCGCTTCCCACAGGAATAAGGCACAATACTATATATAACAGGTTGGTAATTACAATGGCCGAAATATCGAACCGCAGGCCAACGAACATTATATGAAGTAAATGGCCAAATGTCATTCCCGGGAAATGCAAATGGGCATAGAGGTAAAAAATTACACGGCACAGCTCGTATGGTATAATAAGCAGTAAAAGGCGTTTGGCAAGTAACCTGGCGTTGAGAGGGATATTGGTCATAAGCCGTTTAATTATTCGGCGGCAAATTTACCTCATTTCGTTAATTACTTGTAATGCCTGGAAAAATCCAACATCTTTTGTGAGTAACCTGAGCCTTGCATTCTCTATGCTTACTTCATTGGTATCGGCTTTCATTTGCTGCGCCTCTTGCCCAATCGGGTATATTCCTATCGTATTATTTCCGGCAACCATGGCAGGGGTATTACTCTTGCCTTCGTTATACTTGGGAGCTAAAGTTTTTCCATCAGGGGCATAAACCACAGCACCGGGTATAGGCTTGTTAATAGCATCGTATTTCTTATCCTTATCGGTAAGTTCCTTCTGTTGCTTACGGTATTCGTCAAGGTTCAGCGATACAAGGGTATTGTCGCGTTGCTTTTTAAATTGTACCGCTTCTTCCCTCATCAATTGAAATACCGAGTCGTTTTCCGTGCGTTGTTCGAAATCCTGCTGCAGTTTCTGAATATCGGGCGGGTTGTTCCACGTATTGTATGGGGCCTTGTTTATCCTGTCGGAATTAATCGGGTAGTCTTCATCCTTTTCCTTTTCATACACATATTGGTATGGGTCAGGTACAGGGATATCAGGTGTAACTCCATCTCTTTGGGTTGTACCGCCGCTAATACGATAGAATTTGCTGGTCGTAATTTTAACCGAACCAAGCGGGGTTAAGTCTTTGTATTGCGAATTTACATAATCATCGAGGTTGAATACCTGCTGCACTGTACCTTTACCATAGGTTTGCGAACCCATAATTATACCACGCCTGTAATCCTGTATAGCAGCGGCAAATATTTCAGATGCCGAAGCGCTGGCGCCGTTTACCAATACAATCAGCGGGCCCCTGTAAACAACCGATGTATCAAAGTCCGACATCAATTGCGGATGCTGGTCACGTCCGCGAACCTGCACCATAGGGCCTGCAGCCACAAAAAGGCCTACCATTTTCACCACATCGGGCAACGAACCACCACCATTATCTCTCAGGTCCATAATTATGCCCTGAACATGCTCAGCGTTAAGTTCCTGTAACAATTGCTTTACATCAGCGGCACATGTTCTTGAACCTGTACGGTCGAAGTCAGTATAAAATTCGGGCAGTCGAATGTACCCCATCTTTTTGCCATCTTCATCAATAACCGCGTCATGGGCGTATTTTTCTTCCAGGTGTATTACATCGCGTATAAGAACAACTTGTTTCACCGAACCATCAGGCTTCCTGATAGAGAGCCTTACCACGGTTCCTTTTTTGCCGCGTATTAATTGTATAGCTTTCTCAAGCAGCATACCTTGTATGTCAACAGCTTCACCTGTGTCCTGCGCCACCTTCACAATAACATCTCCATCTTTAATTTCACCGCTTTTCCATGCCGGACTACCCGGTATCACCCTGTCAATAGTAATATTACCGCTCTTATCCTGTAGCTGGGCTCCTATACCTTCAAGCTGGCCCGAAATACCTATATCAAAATTCTTTCTCTCTTCGGGTGCAAAAAAGTCAGTATGCGGGTCGAAGGCATTAGCAATGCATTCAAAAAAATTACTCAGCCGGGTTTCGTCTGTTTGCTTGGCAAAGGTTGTAAAGCTGTTCCGGTTAGCCTTCAGCGTTTTATCACGGGCATCCTTCTCCATTTCTTCAAACGTCTTCACTTTCTTAAGGGTAGTGTCTTTCTTTTCCTGTCTCTTTTCCTGTTCAAGCATCGTTTCCGACAACCTAACCATAACCTGGTATTTCAAATCGCGCCTCCACCTGTCGCGCAGCGCATCCATATCTTTTGCATAATCCTGCTTACCGGGGTCGAGTTCTATATTTTCATCTTTGGTAAAATCAAATGGCTTCGACAATACTTCCTTCGTATATTCAGAATCTTCAGCAATACGTTTATTAAACGTAGAATTCACCAGGTCGTAAAATTCAAAAGTACCGGCAGTAATTTGGTCACCAACCTTATATTCATACTGGCTAATCTTCGCCATATCTTCCTTGGTGAAGAAATTCTTACTGTCAGAACGTTTCAAAAACATCTTATACACCCTTTCAGACAAAGAATCGTCAACATTGAGCGGACTGTAGTGCATATTCTTCAACCCCGACATCATCAGTTCAAGGGTAACTTTTCTTTTGTCGTCTCCAGGCTGGCGCAATACAGCGCATAGTAATAGCCCTGTAGTAAGGGCAAGCAAAATGTACAGCGATAGCCTCGTTTTATTCATGAATTCAATTAGTCTTTTCATAATTACAAATATAGAGCATTTAACGCGGGCAAGAGAGTTAAGGTTCTCATAAAATATGTTAAATAAAGGGCTCGCACAATAATTTAAATCACCACGTTAACAATCTTGTTAGGCACTACAATTACCTTTTTAATGGGATTATCCTGTATCCACTTTTTAGCAGCCTCGCTTGCCAGTACTTCCTTCTCGACCTGCTCTTTGGTAAGGGTCACAGGCAATTCCATAGTAAAGCGGGTTTTGCCATTAAATGATACCGGGTATGCAAAAGTGCTTTCCTGCAAATACTGTTCATTAACGGCAGGGAATGATTGCTTTAAAATAGAATCGGTATGACCCGATAAATGCCAGAGTTCTTCGGTAATATGTGGCGCAAAAGGCGATAAGGTTACCAATAAAGGTTCCATTATTTCACGCTTGTTGCACTTCAATTCATTCAGTTCGTTAAGGCAAATCATAAATGCGCTAACTGAGGTATTGAATGATAGACGTTCAATATCCTCTTTTACCTTTTTTATAGTGCGGTGCAATATTTTCAACTCTGCAGGGCTAGCTTTTTCATCGGTAAGCGCTAAACCCTTTTCATTACAAAATACCCTCCACAGTTTCTTTAAAAAGCCATGTACACCGCTTATTCCTTGTGTACTCCATGGTTTGCTTAATTCTATGGGGCCAAGAAACATTTCATACATACGCAACGTATCGGAACCATAATTCTCGATTACATCATCAGGGCTAACTACATTCCACTTCGATTTGGACATTTTTTCCACTTCTGAATAACAGATAAAATCTCCGCTAGATTCAAAAACAGCATCAGCGTATTCCGGCCTCCATTTTTTAAACCCTTCAATGTTTAACACGTTATCCTTTACCAATGCAATATCAACCCTCGCGCTTTGATAGGTAGACCCTTCATTCACTTTATCAGCCGATTTGAAAATATATTTCTCGCCCTCTTTCTTGTAATAAGCAAATGAAGACACCCCCTGAATCATCCCCTGATTCACCAGCTTTTTAGCAGGCTCGGTAAACTTTACATAGCCATAATCTTGCAAGAATTTTGTCCAGAATCGTACATAAAGCAAGTGCCCAGTGGCATGCTCAGCACCACCAACATATAAGTCAACATTCTGCCAGTAGTCAATGGCTTTTTTATCGGCAAACTCTTTTTCGTTATTGGGGTCTTCATAGCGTAAATAGTACCAGGAGCTGCCTGCCCATCCCGGCATGGTAGTGTACTCATATTCATATTTACCCTGGTATTTCCAGTCTTTAGCACGCGCCAATGGTGGTTCACCTGTTTCGGTAGGTTGAAACTTATCTACCTCAGGTAATACAAGAGGCAATTCACTTTCTTTTAACGGTTGCGGTATGCCGTCTTTATAATATATCGGTATAGGTTCTCCCCAGTAACGCTGGCGGCCAAAAGCAGCATCGCGCAAGCGGAAATTCACTTTGCCTTTTCCTAATCCGCGATTTTCAATTTCCTGTATAGCGCGCTTCACAGCATCTTTTACATCAAGCCCGTTTAAGAAGTCGGAGTTAATACACTTGCCTTCTTTTCCGTCAAAGCTTTCTTTGCTGAAATCCCATCCGGCAGGAGCTTCAATAACTTGTGGTATATCCAACCCAAAATGTTTTGCAAAGGCAAAATCGCGGGAATCGTGCGCAGGAACTGCCATAACAGCACCAGTACCGTAACCGAGCAATACATATTCGCCAATCCACACTGGTACTTTTTTGCCTGAGAATGGATGTATTACGTATGCCCCGGTAAATTCACCGGTTACCTTTTTCACTTCTGCCTGCCTTTCACGCTCCGATTTATTTTTAGCCGCATTGGTATAGGCCTCAACAGCAGCTTTTCTATCGGGCGTTGTTATCCTTTTCACCAAATCGTGCTCAGGTGCAAGGGTAAGAAATGTTACTCCGAAGACCGTATCAGGTCTGGTGGTGAATACTTCTATAGAATTGTTATGTCCATCTAATTTAAATCGTAATGAAGTACCCTCTGAACGGCCTATCCAGTTACGTTGGGCCTCTTTAATGCTTTCGGGCCAGTCGATAGTATTAAGGTCGTTCAGCAGGCGTTCTGCATAAGCCGTAATGCGCATACTCCATTGTGGCATAAGCTTGCGTTCTACAGGGTGGCCTCCGCGTTCCGATACACCATCTTTTACTTCATCATTGGCAAGAACCGTACCCAATGCAGGACACCAGTTAACCCATGCCTCACTTAAATATGCCAGCCTGAAATGCATCAACCTGTCGGACTTCTCTTTTTCTGAAAAGCTTTTCCATTGTTCCTGGCTGAAAGGAGCCACTTCCTCATTACCTGAAAAACCATCTTTTTCAAATGATGCAATGAGGACATCAATAGGTTCAGCCTTTTGTTTGGCAGTATTGTACCAAGCATTAAAAAGCTGTAAGAATATCCACTGTGTCCATTTGTAGTAAGACGGGTCGGATGTTTTTACCTGCCTGCTCCAATCATACGACAAGCCTATTTTATCAAGTTGTTCGCGGTAACGGGCAATATTTTTCTCTGTAGTTACTGCGGGGTGCTGGCCAGTTTGTATGGCATACTGTTCTGCAGGTAAACCAAATGAGTCGTAACCCATAGGGTGCAGCACATTAAAACCGCAAAGTCTTTTATAACGTGAAAAAATATCGGATGCTATATATCCCAGCGGATGGCCGACATGCAATCCCGCCCCTGAAGGATAAGGAAACATATCGAGCACATAATACTTGGGTTTCGAAGAATCGTTGCTAACCCGGTAGGCTTTTTCTTCCTCCCATTTTTTACGCCATTTTGCTTCTATTTCACGAAAGTTGTATTCCATAGTAATCAGTACGTCTGTAAGGCTTGCGAAGATAAGGATAAACTGTACATGTTCTACCCCTCACCCTTGCCCTCTCCCCCAAGAAGGAGGGGGGATATTCCGTGTTAGGGATTGTTATCTATCGTATTTTCAATACTTAATTACCTTTGTTCTGTTAGGAATAGATGGAAAATACCGAATACAAAGAGATTTCAGGAATAAGGAGTTGGGCAGAAGAAGACCGCCCGAGGGAGAAGCTTTTACAAAAGGGCTCGCATGTACTGTCCGATGCTGAGCTTATAGCTATACTTATTGGCTCAGGTGTTCCCGGCGAATCGGCTGTTGATGTCGCAAAGGCCATATTAAAAAGCGTTGACAATAACCTGAATGAATTAGGAAAGCTTTCGGTACGCGATTTGAAGAAGTTTAAAGGAATAGGTGAAGCGAAAGCAATAAGCATAGTGGCTGCACTTGAGTTAGCCAAGCGCAGAAGGGTGGCAGAAGTAAAAGAAAAAGAGAAGATTGCCGGCAGTAAAGATGTTTATGAATATTTCCACCATTTGGCCGATTTACGAAGCGAGGAGTTTTGGGTAATGTATCTGAACAGAGCTAACAAAATAATATCGGCTCAGAAAATAAGCCAGGGAGGCATTACAGGAACAGTTGCGGATACACGACTAATCTTCAAGAATGCCCTCGACCATTTTGCATGCAGTATAGTACTGTGCCACAACCATCCATCGGGCAACCTTGCACCCAGCAATGAAGATAAATCTCTTACACAGAAAATAAAACAGGCAGGACAACTGTTAGACATCAGTGTGCTCGACCATCTCATTATATCAGATACGGGTTATTACAGTTTTGCCGATGAAGGCATTTTATAAAAGTGGCTTATGATTAAAATAGTGACTGTAATAGGAGCCCGACCACAAATTATAAAGGCAGCGGCATTAAGCAGGGCCATAAAAAATCATTTCTCCAAGGAGATTAAAGAAATTATTCTGCACACGGGCCAACATTACGATGAAAATATGTCGGAGGTTTTTTTTAAAGAACTTGGAATGCCCGCACCCGATTATAACCTGAATGTGGGCTCAGGTTTACATGGCAAGCAAACAGCAACCATGATGAAAGGAATTGAAGCAGTGCTGATAAAGGAAAACCCAGATTGCCTGGTGGTATATGGCGATACTAACTCTACACTGGCCGGTGCATTGGCTGCGTCAAGAATGAATATACCTGTATTACATATTGAAGCAGGATTGCGTTCTTTTAATAAGGCCATGCCCGAAGAGACAAACCGTATAGTTTGCGACCATTGCTCTACCCTGCTTTTCACTCCAACTAAAACAGGTTATAATAATCTTATAAGGGAAAATCTGAACCCGGGTAATAAAAAACCGTTTACAGCAGTACACCCTGGCATTTACCATTGCGGAGATGTTATGTACGACAACACATTGTATTTCTCTGAAATGGCTGAAAAGAAAACGGACATTATTGATAAAATGCAGTTGCAGGGGAAAGATTTTATCCTGCTAACTATTCATCGTAATACCAATACCGACGACCCTGAAAGGTTAAACAGTATATTGAATGCCATAAACAAGATATGCGAAGAGAATAAGGTCGATATAGTGTTCCCGGTGCATCCGCGTACCGATAAAATGATGGGGCAAATTAAAGACAGGTTAAAGACAAATAAGCTATTGCACCTTATTCCACCCGCTTCTTTCCTTGAAATGCTTATGCTGGAAAAAAATTGCAGTATGGTGTTCACCGATTCAGGTGGGGTACAAAAAGAGGCATTCTTTTTGAAAAAACCATGTGTTGTTCTACGAGCAGAAACCGAATGGACCGAACTGGTGGAATGCGGCAACTCAATATTGACAGATGCCGATGCAAAGCGTATTGAAGAGGCTTATGTACATTTTAAAACTAAAAAAGACTTAACTTATCCTAATATATTCGGAGACGGCAAAGCAGCAGAGTTTATTTGTCAAAAAATAATTGAGAATCTCTAACCATGCAAGAACAACTTTTAATTTATACTCCAACTATTACCCCACGTGTTAAATACGTGTTCTCGCTATTTTTCGAAACGCTCATAAATACTCCCTATAATCTTACCACCGATACAGCAGAATATAAAAACCACCAGGGCGCTAAGATTAACTATTCCAATCAACCTATAGAAGAGGGCGAGATATTCATTTCAGCTAATAGCCTGCTTTTTGAAGATGATATACGCTCGCAAGTTATTACAGTTACCGAATGGGAAAAGTTAAAAATATTTTACCAGGCGGATGCAGGGGTATTGCCATTCGACCTATTTGCCGCTTCATTTTATTTGGTTAGCCGGTATGAAGAGTATTTACTTTCTTCCCTGGATGACCATGATAGGTTCAGGCACACAGGTAGCCTGGCATTTAAGAACAAGTTTATTGACGTGCCCATAGTCAACTTATGGGCAAATAAGCTGAAAGATATATTGAAGAAAAAGTACCCTGAACTTGAAATAAAAGAGAACAATTATGTATTTACCCCTACTATTGATATTGATGTAGCCTATGCCCACAAAGGCAGGAAGCTAAAGATTATTTTAGGGTCTTATTTCAGGGCTTTATTCAGGCTTGACTTTAGTTATGCCATTGACAAAAAACTTACATTACTGGGCCTGAAGAAAGATAATTTCGACACATACAATTACCAGCGCGATATATTTAAAAAGTTTAATGTAAGGCCCGTTTATTTTTTCCTTGCCGGTAACTGGGGCAAGCATGACAGGAACATAAATACAGAAGGAAAGTACTTCCAGGCGCTTGTAAAAAAGGTAAGCGAATATGCCTACATAGGCATCCATCCTTCTTACAGGTCGGGTGGGAGTGTTGCAATAGTGGAACAAGAAATAAAAAGGGTTGAAAAGAATTTGACGGAGAAAATAACCAAATCGCGCCAGCATTTTCTTAAAATCACACTACCCGAGACATACCGCTGCCTTGCTGAACTGGGTATAACCGATGATTATACAATGGTTTTTGCGGCCTGTCCCGGTTTCAGGGCAAGCATCTGCACCCCATTCTTCTTTTATGACCTTAGAAGGGAAACCCCCCTTCCTGTGAAACTACACCCCACCGTTTTTATGGAAGGTACTTTCAGCGAATACATGCAGGTTAAGCCCGAAGAAGCTATTGTAATAACCCGGGAACTTATTGAACGTGTAAAACAATGTAAGGGCGAGTTCGTTAGTATATGGCATAACGACACCCTTAATAATAAAGGGAAATGGAAAGGCTGGCGAAAAGTATTTGAAGCCATGCTTGAAACAGGAACAAAGTGATAAAACACATTCTACATAAGGATATTGACAAGGTTAAATGGGATTCGTGCATACGCAATTCTGTTAACGGCCTTATTTATGCCTATGCCTGGTACCTTGATATTGTGTGTGGCAAGTGGGATGCACTGGTTGAAGATGATTATGTAAATGTTATGCCATTATCGCGTGGAGAAAAGTATGGGTTCCTTTATACCTATCCTCCTCCCTATGCGCAACAACTGGGAGTGTTTTCAACCAAACAGATTACAAAAGAAAAAGTAACTGAGTTTCTTTCATGCATTCCGGCTAAGTACAGGTATATTGAAATGAACCTGAACACGCTTAACCGCACTAATGACAAATCGTTTGAAACGGGTGAAGGAGTAACGCATCTGCTTGACCTTATTTCTCCTTATGCCACTTTACATACCAATTATTCCACTCAGACTAAACGCAACTTAAAGAAAGCATTTGCAAGTTCGCTAACCGTTTCAAAAAACGTACAACCGAAAAAGGTTATTGACATTTTTAAGGCAAACAGGGGCAAAGAACATACTATAAAAGCTGTTCATTTTACGATATTAAATAACCTGATGCAAGCCTGTATTAAGAACGGGCACGGGCATAGCTGGGGGGTATATACAAAAGAAAAAGAGCTTTGCGCGGGAGCTTTCTTTGTTGAGAGCAACCGTAGAACTATATTTTTATTTTCAGGTACAAATAAAAAGGCATTTGAAACCCATGCCATGACCTTTCTTATTAATCGCTACATTGAAGAAAACGCCCAGAAAAACCTTGTATTTGACTTTGAAGGTTCAACCGATAGCGACCTAGCACGGTTCTATAAAGGTTTCGGCTCTAAAGAGGTTCATTTTATGCAGGTGCGCAAAAACAATCTTCCCGGCCCGGTTAAGTGGCTTAAAGAGATGCAATTCAGGAAGAAAGCCCCGGCTGCAAAATAAAAAAGCCTGGGCTTATTTTCATTTCAGTTTTAATTTCAGTATCTTTGATACAACAAAACCCCAGGTTGTTAAAGTATTAATATGTTGAAGCACTACGTGGATGTATGATATGGCATGAAATAAGGGAAATCGGGGGTATATTCATTCTCAGTACAGTAAAGTTTGGTTTCGGAGGCGTTCCTGCGGCAGTCTTCGCGGGGTTTTCTTTTTTTAAAGCCGTTACAATCACTACTGCAGGCGGAGTAACCGGCAGTATTATTTTTGCCAACATTAGTGAATGGGCTCTTGATAACTGGCAAAAGTTCAGGTTTAAGTATATGCCTTACAGGCAGAATAGAACTACAAGAAACATACTCGACAGTAAATTGGTACAAACAGTAAAAAAGAAATGGGGACTAGCAGGTATAGCTTTTTTCACTCCTTTTATTTTATCCATCCCCATAGGTACTATGATAGCCGTAAGGTTTTACCATGACAAACAAAAGGTAATTTCCTATATGCTAATATCTATAACTCTTTGGGACATATTATTGTATACGCTTTACAACAATTTCTATAAATACCTATTCCCCTTTTTCCATCACGTTACTCCAACTCATTAATGGAATTATCAGAAAAAACATTGTTGCAGGCTGTGAACCTGGCCACGCTGGCAGGCCAATCTATATTGCAGGTATATGAACAGCCTTTCGATGTAGAGTTTAAGGAGGATAAATCGCCGTTAACATTGGCCGATAAAGTATCGAACCTGGTTATTACATCGGGTTTGAAAGTGACAGATTACCCTAATATATTAAGCGAGGAAAGCGCAGTAATTCCTTATGAAAAAAGGAAAGACTGGGAGTGGCTATGGATAGTTGACCCTCTCGATGGAACCAAAGAATTTGTAAAAAGAAACGGGGAGTTTACCGTGAACATTGCCCTGATTCACGAAGGCTTACCTGTATTTGGAATCATTTACATACCGGTTACAGGTGTACTTTATTTCGCCATAAAAGGGCAGGGAGCTTTTAAAGTAACTAATGCTGCTACTATGAAGCCACCTCAGCATAAAGAGATTTTAATGCAGCATGCAGAAAAATTGCCATTAGCCCAGCCCAAACGAGATTATACTGTAGTAGCAAGCCGTTCGCATATGTCGCCGGAAACAGAAGCATTTATTGAAGAACAAAAGAAAAAACATGGCACAGTACAAACTGTTTCAGCAGGTAGCTCAATAAAGTTCTGCCTGATTGCCGAAGGCAAGGCAGATACATATCCCCGCTTTGCTCCCACGATGGAATGGGATACAGCCGCAGGACAAATAATTGTTGAAGAAACCGGCAAACGATTATTGAACATGGAAACTAATAAGTTATTGACCTATAACAGACTCAATCTTACTAATCCGCATTTTTTAGTAACCACTTAGTTTATTCTAAAGTTTCGCTTTTTCTCAGTATTATTGCAGTAAATAAACGATAACCAATGGCAAAAACAGCGCTTATAACAGGTGTAACTGGGCAAGACGGTGCATATTTAGCTGAGTTTTTATTAAAGAAAGGATACATAGTTCATGGCATAAAGCGCAGGAGCTCAATGTTCAATACCCACCGTATTGACCACCTTTATAAAGACATGCATGAAGGTAAAACCAACTTCTTCCTTCATTATGGCGACCTGACAGATTCTACAAACCTGATACGCATTGTGCAGGAAGTGCAGCCCGATGAAATATATAATCTTGCCGCACAATCGCATGTAAGGGTATCGTTTGAAACACCGGAATATACTGCTAATGCCGATGCTCTTGGCACATTGCGCTTGCTCGAAGCCATTCGTATTTTAAAGCTTGAAAGCAAAAGCAGGTTTTACCAGGCATCTACATCGGAACTATATGGCTATGCCCAGCAGATTCCTCAACGAGAGACTACGCCTTTTTACCCTCGCAGCCCCTATGGTGTAGCCAAATTATACGCCTATTGGATCACCAAAAACTATCGCGAAGCCTACAATATTTTTGCCTGCAATGGCATATTGTTTAATCACGAAAGCCCTATACGAGGAGAGACATTTGTAACACGTAAAATAACCCGTGCGGCAGCTAAAATAAAACTTGGGCTTCAGAAAAACCTTTTCCTGGGTAACCTTGATGCTGAAAGAGATTGGGGCCATGCTAAAGATTATGTGGAAGGCATGTGGATGATGATGCAATGCGATGTGGCTGATGATTTTGTATTGGCAACGGGCAAAAAAATATCGGTGCGCAGGTTTGTTGAACTTGCATTTGACGAAGTGGGAATTAAGATTGAATGGAAAGGAAAAGGCCAGGATGAAAAAGGAATTAATAAAGCATCGGGAGAAACTATTATTGAAATAGACCCGCGTTATTTCCGGCCTACAGAAGTTGATTTATTGATCGGCGATGCCTCCAAAGCTGAAAAGAAACTGGGCTGGAAACCTAAGCTAACTATAGAAGATTTGGTAAAAGAAATGGTAGCCAGCGATGTGAAGTTGTTTGAGAAAGATAAGTACTTGCTGGAAGGTGGCCACGAGATTATGAAGTTTAATGAGTAGCAGAATTCTTTATGGAAAAGAATGCTAAAATATATGTAGCGGGCCACAGGGGCATGGTAGGCTCAGCTATTGTGCGCAAACTTAAACAACTAGGGTATAATAATATTATTACCCGTGGCTCAAAAGAACTTGACCTGAGAAAACAGGAAGATGTTTTCACTTTCTTTTCAGTTGAAGAACCCGACTATGTATTTCTTGCTGCTGCTAAAGTGGGTGGTATATATGCCAACAACACTTATCGTGCCGAGTTTTTGTACGATAACCTGGTCATAGAAGCCAATATTATTCATGCGGCTTATATGAATAAGGTGAAAAAACTAATGTTCCTGGGTTCATCGTGCATATACCCAAAAATGGCGCCACAGCCGTTAAAAGAATCTTACCTGCTTACGGGCCCGCTTGAATATACCAACGAGCCGTATGCCATTGCTAAAATTGCGGGCATAAAGCTCTGTGAATCTTACAGGCTGCAATATGGCTGCAATTATATATCAGTTATGCCGACAAATCTTTATGGCCCAAACGATAATTACGATTTAAATAACTCGCACGTACTTCCCGCATTATTAAGGAAGTTTCACACAGCTAAAATTGAAAACCATCCTGCCGTAACTATATGGGGCAGCGGTTCACCTATGCGTGAATTTTTACATGTAGATGATTTGGCTGATGCCTGCATGTTTTTAATGGAAAAATACAACGATGCCGAATTGGTGAACGTAGGCACCGGAACCGATATATCTATAAAAGACCTTGCCATGCTTGTAAAAAAAGTGAGCGGATATACTGGCAAACTGGAATTCGATTCTACCAAACCCGATGGCACTCCCCGCAAACTGATGGACGTAACCAAACTGCATAACCTGGGCTGGAAACACAGAATAAGCCTTGAAGAAGGTATTACCAGTGTTTACAAAGAGGTTGAACAAATGGAGTTTGCGTAACTGTTGCCACTTATATCTTTCATGGTGGAATATGCCTACTTTTCAAGGGTTTAGGGTTTTTTAACAATAAAATGGCAGTTTTTAAGTTTGCTTTTGTACTTTTGCACGCTTATAAAAGAAAAGAGGTAGTTTTTGATGACCGAAAATGGCTTAGATAAATCCCGGATTCCGACCCACGTGGCTGTTATAATGGACGGCAACGGACGCTGGGCAAAACAACAAGGCAAAAACCGGATTTTTGGACACAAGAACGGGGTTAAATCAGTTCGCGAAACCATTGAAGCCGCTGCTGAAATAGGCGTTAAATATGTTACACTTTATGCCTTTTCAACCGAAAACTGGAACAGGCCGAAAGACGAAGTAAGCAGCTTGATGGAATTACTTGTTTTTACTATAAATAAAGAGATTAAGACCTTGATGGACAACGACATAGCATTGCAAGCCATTGGCGACTTAGAAAGCCTGCCCAAGCTATGCCTCAGGGAGCTGAGAAAGGCAATTGAAAAAACGTCGTCCAATAAAAAAATGACTTTGATACTGGCGTTGAGTTATAGTTCAAAGTGGGAGATAATTAATGCCGTAAAAAAACTGGCTAAACAGGTGGAAGACAAAAAGATATCTGTAACAGATATTGATGAGGCTGCTTTTTCGCAGAACCTTTGTACTGCCAATGTGCCCGACCCTGAACTTTTAATACGTACCAGCGGTGAACACAGGATAAGCAACTTTTTGCTTTGGCAGATTGCTTATGCTGAACTTTATTTTACCGATAAACTGTGGCCCGATTTCAGGAAGCCCGATTTTTATAAAGCTATTGCCGATTACCAGAAAAGAGAAAGACGTTTTGGCAAAACAAGTGAACAATTAAGTACCCTAATGCAATAATGAAAAAAGCTATCATTAAAATACTCCTTTCTGCTGTCGCCTTCTTTTTCACTGTTGCTGTTTCAGCACAGGTTAAGCTGAGTAACGATTCCAGTAAAATTGACCCTGCTAACCCAAGGGAATTAATACTGAATAAATTAGAAGTACAGGGGGCTGAACACATGGACGGTAAAGTTCTTTCTCTGATTTCGGGCCTTACAGTGGGTGAAAAAATACAGGTACCCGGCCAGAAAATTGTAGATGCTATTAAGAGTATTTGGAAACAGGGATTATTTGAAGACGTACAGATATTTGCTTCGAAAGTAGAAGGAGACAAAGTTGACCTGGTGATAAAAGTGGTTGAGCGCCCGAGGCTCTCAAAGTTCACGTTCAAGGGTGTATCTAAAGGGGAAGCAAATGATATAAGAGATGAGATAAAGCTTGTGAGGGGCAAAGTGGTAACCGACTTTTTGCTGGCCGATATAAAACAACAGGTTATTGCCAAGTTTAAAGACAAAGGTTTTTCCAACGTAAGTGTTTCTGTTGAAGAAAAAGCCGACTCTTCACTAGCCAATTCGGTAATACTTTTTATTAACGTTAAACGAGGTGAAAGAATTAAAATACACGATATACTGTTTCATGGCAACACTGCCATTACTGCCGGTGTATTACGCAGGACCATGAAAAACACCAAGCGCAAAAAAATCAATACAATACTGCACTCTTCAAAATATATACCTGATAATTTCCGCGACGATAAGCAGAGCATAATTGAAAAATACAACAGTAAAGGATACAGGGATGCTAAAGTTGTGAAAGATTCCATATATCCTTACAGCCCTAACCGTATTAATATTGAAATATGGATATCAGAAGGGCACCAATACTATTTCGGTAATATTAATTGGGTTGGTAATTCAAAATATCCGTCAAAAAAACTTGCTGAAATACTGAGTATAAAAAAAGGCGATGTATATAACGCATCGCTCTTACAGCAACGACTGTTTATGAACCCTAATGGTAACGACGTTAGTTCATTATACATGGATAACGGTTACCTCTTCTTCCAGGTTACACCTGTTGAAACCTTTGTGCATAACGACACCATTGATATGGAAATGCATATTTACGAAGGTAACCCGGCAACAGTAAACAAAGTGACTGTAACCGGCAACGACAAAACGAACGATAAGATTATAATGCGCCAGATACGTACACAACCCGGCGACCTATTCAGGCGTTCAGATGTTATACGTACACAAAGGGAATTATCGCAGTTAGGTTATTTCGACCCCGAAAAAATGAACGTAACCCCTACTCCTCACCCTGAAGACGGAACCGTGGATATTAACTACCAGGTAGTTGAAAAATCTTCGGACCAGATTGAGCTTTCAGGTGGCTGGGGCGGTGGCTTAGGCTTTGTGGGTACTGCAGGTATCGACCTTAAAAACTTCTCGGTACGTAACATGTTTAAAGGGTCTGAGTACTGGAGGCCTATCCCTACGGGTGACGGACAGGAAGTGAGTCTCAGGTTCCAGTCAAACGGATTACCTTACCAGTCGGTTAACCTTTCATTTATTCAACCCTGGGTGGGTGGGCGCAAGCCGAACAATTTAAGCACCACCTTGTTTACTACTACTGAAAGTAACGGGCAGCCAACAAGCAGCCCAACACGTGAATCGATAAATATTAAAGGTATTTCCGTAGGCTTTGGCAAACCGTTAAAAATACCCGACGATTACTTCTCAGCTTTATTAGCTCTTAACTACCAGTATTATACGGTTAACAACTATGGCACCGCCTTTGTTTTCAGTAATGGCTATGCCAATAGCATAAGCGCCAAACTGACTATAGACAGGAACTCTGTTGGTAACAACCCTATATTCCCTACTCAAGGTTCTGATATTAAGGTATCCGGCGAATGGACACCCCCTTATTCAAGTTTCAGGGGAGCAACCGATTATGCTGATGAATCAACAGCAGAGAAATACCAATGGCTTGAGTTCCAGAAATACAAGTTCACTGCCGCATGGTATTCACAAATTACCAATTTTAAAGCCCCTGAAGGGAAGGAAGCCCATAACCTGGTGCTGACCGGCCGTGTAGGTTTCGGTTTCATGGGGTATTATAACGCAGACATAGGATACTGTCCTTTCAACAGGTTTTACCTGGGTGGCAGTGGCTTAACAGGATATTCGCTTATAGATGGACGTGAAATTATAGCCTTAAGGGGTTACGATGATGGCTCACTTTCTCCGGCCACCGGCGGCGTAAGTATTGTAAAATATACTATGGAATTGAGGTTCCCTATTTCGCTTAACCCCCAGGCTACGGTGTTTGCCCTGGGCTTTGCCGATGCCGGTAATTCATGGGCCGATCTTAAGTCATTCAATCCGTTTAATGTATACAGGGCTATGGGCGCAGGGGTAAGGATATACCTGCCTATGTTCGGCTTGCTGGGCTTCGACTACGGATGGAGACTTGATGATGTACCAACAGCACCTACTATGCAACGGGGGCAGTTTGTGTTTACCATCGGCCAGAATTTGGGAGAATTATAAAAAATGCTAATTTCGCACGCTGCCTTTCCACGTAGTAAAGAATCATTAAATATAAACGTCATGAAAAAAGTTCTTTTAGCCCTTCTGTTTGTGGTAGGAGGTATTTTTACATCCGAGGCTCAGAAGTTCGCTTACGTTGACAGCCAGTATATCCTCTCTAAAATACCCGATTACAAACTGGCACAGGACCAGCTAAACCAGCTTTCTGTTCAATGGCAGAAGGAAATTGAAGCCAAGTATTCTGATATAGACCAATTATATAAGGCATATAAGGCTGATGAAGTATTGCTTACCGAAGAAATGAAACAGAAGCGCCAGGCAGAAATAGAACAGAAAGAACAGGAAGTAAAGGACCTGCAGAAACAACGTTTTGGCGTTAACGGCGATTTATTTAAAAAGCGCCAGGAGCTTGTAAAACCCTTACAGGACAAAATCTACAATGCTGTTCAGGCGTTGGCGGAAAGGGAAGGCCTCGCCATTATATTCGATAAAGCCAGCGACATGACTATGCTCTACACCAACCCTAAGTACGATAAAAGCGACCAGATACTTAAAGATATGGGCTATAGTACAGGTGGTGGCGAAAACAAAAAGAAACAATAATTTAATCTCAACTCAATAATCACAATTATGAAAAGAATCCTTAGTGTTACCTTGTTAATCGGAGCAATTGTTTGTTTCAGTTCAGTTAACGCCCAGAAAATAGGGCACGTAAGCCTCGACTCACTTTTAAGAGGTATGTCAGAATCAGATACAGCAAAAAAGCAATATGCCGCTTATGCCCAACAATTAGAAAGTACAGTTGAAGCTTTACAAAATGAATTCCAGCAGAAATATAAGGATTACCAGGCAAATGGCGCTGCATGGACTGGCCTTGTAAAACAAACCAAGGAAAAAGAACTTAACGATTTATCTCAGCGTATACAGGCTTTCCAGGGCGAGGCACAAACTTCTCTGCAGAAATTCGGAGATTCTATACAGAAGCCTGTAATTGCAAAAGCAAGGGCAGCCATAAGCGCAGTTGCTAAAGAAGAAGGCTATAAATATGTACTTGATACAAGCCAGGGTTTTGTACTTTATTTTGATGAAGGCGATGACCTATTTGCTGCAGTTGCAAAGAAACTTGGTATTAAACCAAAAGCTGCTGATGCCCCTTCTACTCCTAAAGGCAAGTAAACAAATAAGTTAATTATGCCGGAAAAAGCTAAACCGGCTGCCAGTCAGCCTATCGGTATTTTTGATTCCGGTATTGGAGGATTGACCGTTGCGAGAGCTATTAAGGAGAGACTACCTAAAGAGAAGCTTATTTACTTTGGCGATACTGCCCACTTTCCCTATGGAGATAAGTCGGCCGACTCTATAAAGTATTACGCCATCCGCATAGCCCAGTTCATGCTCGACAATAACTGTAAAATGATTGTTATTGCATGTAACACCGCCTCGGCATTAGCTTATGATACCGTAAAGGATTTTGTCGGCAAACGTGCATTGGTTGTGAATGTGGTTGAACCGGTGGTAAGCAAAATTACGGCAAAGGGACATAAGCATAAAAGTGTTGGAGTAATTGCTACCAAAGGCACTATTAAATCAGATATTTATGCCCGTAAAATAAAAGAAGCCGACAAAGCTATTGAGGTTACTTCGCTGGCTACACCTTTACTGGCATCGATGATTGAAGAAGGCTTTTTTAATAATAAAATAAGCCGCAGCATTATTAACTCTTACCTTGAAAAGCCTAAGCTGAAAAAGATTAATGCACTTATTTTAGGTTGCACCCACTACCCGCTTATTAAACCCGAGATTGAGGAGTTTTATAAAGGTAAAGTTGAATTAGTTGATTCTTCGGACGAGGTGGCAGAGTTTGTTTACCAGCAATTGAAAAAGAATAACCTGCTCAATTCTTTAGGCAATAAACCTATTCACAGGTTTTATATATCCGATTATACCGAGGCCTTTGAGAAAAGCGCCCAATATTTCTTCGGAGGAAAAATTAAACTTCAGGAAGCCCGTATCTGGAAATAAATCAGGGGGTGGTAGTTGCCACCGGTAGCACCTTGCCGTTATAGTAAGCGGCCCCGTTCAACGCGAAACCATGTATATAATGCGCCATTTGAATAGGCTGCATTTGCACCCTTTCGCCCGGGAAAGCCTGTGCGAACATTTCAGTCTGCACCGCGCCAATACACAGGCAGTTTACCGATATGCTACGTCCTTTAAATTCCTCTGCCATACATTCCGTAAGGTTGGCTAAAGCCGCTTTGCTTGAACTATATGCACTAAGGCCCGGAAATTTTGCCGTACCCTGGAAGCCACCCATACTGCTAATATTCACAATGTGCGTTGGTGTTTGTCCCTTGCCCATATATGGCAATAACGATTGAACCAACCCGAATACCGAGGTAACATTGGTACGGTACATGATTTCTACTTCCTCCATACTCAACTCATCAAATGGCTTATTTACAAGCGCACCTGCATTATTAATGAGTATATCAACCGAGCTTATAGAAGAAAGCAGTTCGCGTGTAAATGCCTTAAAATCGCCATTGCTTAAATCGAAAACAAGAGGGTATATTTTTGCGCCGGGGTATTGGTAAAGGCATTCTCTTTTCAATTGCTCAAGCTTAAGGCGATTGCGCGCAATAACTACCACTTTATTATTTATGTCCGACGCGAAAAGCCTTGCCAGTTCATAACCTATACCCTTGCTTGCACCCGTTACTATTATATTCATTGCCTTAATTGTGTATGCCAAAAATAACTCTATTTATTACAAATCACTGTTTTTGTTTTAGTAACCTTTTTATGGCCGACATTTACAGGATATCTGCATTAATCTTTAACTTTGCATACTTATAAATTAGTTGACCATGGCTATAAAAAGAGATTTACTGGTAGATAAACTTTTCGACCCTAAGCAGTTTACCACCCTTTACATACGTAAGGAGGATGAAATAAAGGCAGAAAAAGACCAGATTGAAACGATTACTGAACTTTTGTGCGACCCTAAACATAAGGCTGCGCGTGGAGAGATATTTCATTTTTTAAAGAAAGAACCCCGTTCAGTAGATGTGCTTATAAAGGCAATTGCCGAAGCCAAAGAAGACAAAAAGACCCTTACGGCAGTTTGCTGGGAGGCTGACCTTGATTGCGCACGTCATCTTGCTTTTTTTACTAACATGATTATGAACGAGAATTTTGAAGTAGCGCTTGAAGCATTCACCGTTATTGAACATATAACCGGAGAGATTGCCCCTCAACTGGCTACTGACCTTATTGCTAAGGTTAAAGAGGCATACAAGGCGCAATCTGACACCCCAAAAGCTACATTATTGGTCGATACAGTTGAACTGTTGCACAGGTGGGAGTAACGAAGCGTTTCCTCTGTTTTATTGTTGTAGGTTATTTGTTCCCGGCAGCTTCATGTAATTTATTTAACAAGAATAAAGGGCCCGAGGCAAAGCCTATAGCCAGGGTATTCGATTCATACTTATACCCTTCCGATATTAAAGACCTTGTACCTAAAGGCGCTAAAGCAGCCGACAGCATTGCTATTGTTAAACAATACATTGACCACTGGATGGAAGAACAGGTATTGCTGCACCAGGCCACCACCAACCTGGGCGAAAAGCAAATGGACCTTTCCAAACAAATAGAGGATTATAAAAATTCGCTTATTATATACCAATACGAAAAAGAACTGGTGCGCGAAAAGCTCGACACCAATGTAAGCGAGGCCGAAATAGAAAAGTATTACAAAGACAACCAGAAAGATTTTGAACTGAAGAATGATATAGTGAAGCTTATTTATGTGAAAGTGAATAAAAAAGTGCCGGGTATAGATAAGCTTAAAGCACTTATAATGTCAGATAAAACTGCTGACCGTGACAAACTTTCAAAGTTCTGCACCCAGTATGCCGAGAATTTTTTCCTAAATGACAATGCATGGCTCATGTTCGACGATGTGCTGAAGGAAATACCTATACAGACTTACAACCAGGACCTGTTTTTGCAGAATAACAACAATCACTTTGTGCAGATTGACGATACAGCCAACGTATATTGCCTGGGAATAAAGGGCTATATGATTAAGAATAGCATCTCTCCAATTTCATTCGAAAAGGAGAACATTAAGAAAATTATACTTAACCAACGCAAAATGCAGCTTATAGATGATGTTAAGAAGAACCTTTACCAGGATGCACAGACACATAACAATACGCAGGTTTTTTAAGTAAGAATTCTCCTTGCCTGAATTACATGGGGATGTATTTTGCGTTAGGGATAGTAGCGAAAAGCCCGCAGCGAAGCGAGGACTTATAGCGGATAGCCCGACCCGTAAGGGGAACGCCCAAATAGTATTAAAAATACAACCGACTTTTAAGTATTCGCTTATATTTGCAGATAGTATAACCTATAGAAAACAGCTATGAATTTCCAACTGACAGAAGAGCACCTGATGATACAGAAAGCTGCTCGCGATTTTGCCAACGACGTATTGAAACCCGGCGTAATAGAGCGCGATGAGCACCAGAAATTCCCCAAGGAAGAGATAAAGAAGCTGGGCGAACTTGGCTTTTTAGGCATGATGGTTAGCCCTCAATATGGGGGCGGCGGCATGGATACCGTATCGTATGTGCTGGCTATGGAAGAAATATCGAAGATAGATGCATCCACTTCAGTGTGTATGTCAGTGAATAATTCACTGGTATGCTGGGGGCTTGAAACCTTTGGGACCGAAGAACAGAAAAAGAAATACTTAACTCCGCTTGCAAAGGGCGAAATAATCGGCGCCTTCTGTTTATCAGAACCTGAAGCAGGTTCCGATGCCACATCGCAACGTACAACAGGCATTCCCAAAGGAGATAAATACATATTGAACGGCACCAAAAACTGGATAACCAATGGCAACAGTGCCTCCATTTACCTGGTTATAGCCCAGAGCCATGTTGAGAAAGGCCACAAAGGCATTAACGCATTTATTGTAGAAAAACAATGGAAGGGCGTTACCGTAGGCAAGAAAGAAAACAAACTCGGAATACGAGGTTCCGATACCCATTCTATTATGTTTACCGATGTGGAAGTACCTGCTGAAAACCGCATTGGCGAAGATGGCTTTGGCTTTAAATTTGCTATGAAAACCCTTAGCGGAGGCCGTATAGGTATTGCATCGCAGGCATTAGGAATAGCATCCGGCGCTTATGAACTGGCCCTTGCCTATTCAAAAGAAAGAAAGGCTTTTGGTAAACCTATCAGTGAGCATCAGGCTATTCAGTTTAAGTTAGCCGATATGGCAACACAAATTGATGCTGCGCGCCTACTCTGCCTTAAAGCAGCATGGTTAAAGGACCATCATTTAGATTATACACAGGCCGGTGCCATGGCAAAGGTATTTGCATCGAAAGTGGCTATGGATACAACTACCGAGGCCGTGCAGATACATGGCGGCTATGGTTATGTGAAAGAATACCACGTTGAACGCTTAATGCGAGATGCCAAAATAACCCAGATTTACGAGGGCACTACCGAAGTACAGAAGATTGTTATTTCGAGAAGTGTATTGGCCTAGGCCTATTGAATCACAAAAATAAAGGTCATGGTGCCCTGCTGCTCGGGGGTGCCATCGGGGCTAGAATTAAATTTGGTGGCCATAGCTGCATCTTTGGCCTTGGCATAAAGCACAGGGCTGGTAGTAGTTGAGCCCTTTTCGCCCGGTGTGGCTTTTATTACAACACCATTCTGGTCAACCAATATTTTTACTACCACTTTACCTTCATCCTGGGTGTTGGCTGTTATGCTTGGGCGTGAAACAAGGTTACGCCCTTTTAAGAAAAATTTAAAGTTTCCACCATCTCCATTGCTTTCACCGGGAGTAGTTCCATTAGGGTTTCCCGCATTACCTTGTTGACCAGAATTACCATCTCCGCCGGGGTTGCCTTTGCTATGACTGAATTTATTCATGGCATTTGCCAACTCTACGCTCACCTTAGGCTGTGGCGATTCCATGGTATCAACCCTTGCTGTCTTGCTGCTTTTATGCGGTACCTTAATACTGGGATCCTCCGCATCATTTGAAAGGGGCGCGGCGCTCTGGTGCGTTAGCGGGGTTGATTGTGCCTTTGAATTATCACTTGGGTTAGGGTTGGTACCCATTTTATCCTGCTCAACATTACCCGTACCATTTATATTATTGCCAAAATCAGCCTCTACTTCAACCTCGGGGGCAGGAATAAGTTTATATGGTGGTAGTGGCGTAATAATATAATACACTAGCAGGAATAAGAGTATAAGGGCATGCACTACAATAGTGCCTATTACGGCTACGGTTTTGTTATTCTTTTCTTCCCTTACAACTCCGGCATCCATATACCCTTAGTTATCTGACGATTTGGTGGCTAAAA
>Ga0206802_1086_pt1 | contig 23787 bp, 18 predicted proteins | sample Alteio_BWOrgCont_63_FD_152902 | JGI IMG/M metagenome (GOLD analysis project Ga0206802, IMG submission 152902) | Enriched cells from forest soil in Barre Woods Harvard Forest LTER site, Petersham, Massachusetts, United States -... | ecosystem: Environmental > Terrestrial > Soil > Temperate forest >... | reverse complement strand
ACATATTGATAACCGGCATTTTTTCATAAGGCAATCTCCGTCTTCAAGGTTTTGGGAAAGGAACAGAATGAACCGGTGCGCTCGCGCGAGCGCTGGCCGTTCAGTTCGCTCTCGGGAGAAGGAATGTGCGCTCTTCGTGTGCTGTGTAAAGCAAAATGTGCAAAGGCGTTGGCGCCCCGGGCGCAAATCTGTTTTTGGTAGGGACGGCTCGCCGAGCCGTCCTGGCCCGGACGCCTCGGCGAGGCGTCCCTACCTCAAGGCGCAGCGACGTGGGATGCAAAAGTTGATTTGCGCCCTTGGCGCCCCGGGCGCAAACCCGGTTTCCTGGTGGCAACAGCCACTTGCGTTACCACAAAAGTGTGGTATGAGTGGGTGGCGGAGACGCCGGGGCCCCGAAAAGGCGGAAGCCGGCGCGCGTTCTTTGACATTAAGGGAACAAGTGGTTCTAGTGGTCAGCCGAGGAGAAGTCGAGCGGGCCAGCCCTTTGTCGTGTCCAGACGGGGCGATGAATGGGCAACTGGCTGAATTTGGCGCCTCTTCGGTCCCGTCTACAAAGAAGTCATCCGCACAAGAGAGCAAATCATGGACTGACGCTGGCGCTGGCGCGTGGGCTGGCGCTTGGAAAGGCTCAAAAGGCCCAAAAATGGCGTGCGATGGCGCGCCAAATCAAAGCTACTAACGCCTACTAACGCAGCGGCGAAGCTGCCACCAAAGAGCCTAAATTTGCTCAAGGGATGGGCAGGCTAGAGGCCGTTGAACAGGAGAAAGCAGGAAGACTAAGCGGGAACAATTCAGTTGGGGGAGGACAACCGTCCTCACCCCGGCCCTCTCCTCCGAGAAGAAGGAGAATTGTTTTCAGCGATGGCTTAAAATCACCGTTTGAGGTGGCCTTTTGCGCGGTTGTAGAAGGAAATTCCCTCTCCCGGGGGAGAGGGCTAGGGTGAGGACGAGCCTATCCACCCATCTGAATCGTTCCAGCTAAGGCATCCCGACCAAAACCAGTTTTGCGACCTTGGCGCCCCATGCGCCGTTCTCGGACAAAAAACCTTTGACCGGTGGAATGGAGGGTTTAACCTTGCGCCAGCATGTTGAAGAGAACACCCCTGTTCGCGGCGCACCAGAAGCTCGGCGCGCATCTTGTCGAGTTCGGCGGCTGGGAGATGCCGCTATGCTACACGGGCATCATCGAGGAGCACAAGGCCGTGCGCTCCGCCGCCGGCATTTTTGACATCTCCCACATGGGCGAAATCTATGTCAGCGGGGCTGGGGCGCTGGATTTTCTCAACTTCGCGCTGACCAATGATGCCCGGAAGTTACAACCTGGCCAGGGGCAATACACCATCATGTGCAACGAGCGCGGTGGCGCCATCGATGATCTGTATGCCTATCGCCTTGCGGACGAGGAGTTTCTGCTGGTGGTCAATGCCTCGCGCATCGAGGCGGATTTTGCCTGGCTCCAGAGCCGTCTGGCGGTCTTTCCCGGAGGCAAGGTTGAATTGAAGAACCGTTCGGATGAATTGGCCGCCGTGGCGGTGCAAGGGCCCAAGGTGGCGGAGTTCTTGGACCATTGTTTTCCGGCCAGCGCGCAGACGGCCGCAGCCTTGCAGAAGAATGAAATCGCCCGTTTTAATTTTGCTGGACGCATCATCCTGGTATCTCGCACAGGCTACACCGGAGAGGACGGTTTTGAATTGGTGGCCGAGGCAGACATCATCGAAGCTCTCTGGGATAGGCTGCTGTCCGAAGGCCAGACGTCCGGCCTCAAACCGGCTGGTTTGGGCGCGCGCGATACCTTGCGCACGGAAGTTTGCTACCCCTTGTACGGGCACGAATTGGATGAGGACACCACACCGTTGGAGGCTGGCCTGGGTTACTTTGTGGCCCTCGGGAAGGGCGATTTTACGGGGCGCGCCGCGTTGGCGCAACAAAAGGCCCAGGGGACTCCCCGCAAGCTGGCCGCCTTTAAAATGACCGAACGTTCCGCGCCACCTCGACCCGGTTACGCCATTTGGAGCGCGGCCGGTGGGGCGGAGCCCGTTGGGCGCGTGACCAGCGGCACCCAGAGTCCATCCTTGGGCCTTGGCATCGGGCTGGGATTTGTCGCGCCGGAATTTGCGCCGGCCAACACCGGCATTGCCATTGAAATCCGGAGTCGGCGGGTGCCCGCCATGACTGTTCCCCGCCCAATTTATCGCCGAAGCTGAAAAAGATTTCCAAACGGCACAATTCGGGTAAATTAATATCCATTGAATTATGAGCGAGAATGTACCGGCTGATCTGAAATACGCCAAATCGCACGAGTGGGTCCGTCTCGAAGGCGAGACTGCTACCGTTGGCATAAGCGACCATGCCCAGCATGAATTGACCGACGTCGTGTTTGTTGAATTGCCGGTTTTGGGCCGCAAGGTTGCGGCGGGCGAAGCTTGCGCGGTAGTGGAATCGGTCAAGACCGCGAGCGATATTTATTCCCCTGTGAACGGCCAGGTGGTGGCCGTCAATGCGGAGCTAGGAAGGCAGCCCGAACTGGTCAACCGAGAACCCTACACGGGCGGATGGTTTTTTAAGTTGAAAGTGGCGCAACCGGCGGATACCGGCCACCTGCTCGACGCCGAAAACTACGCCAAACAAATCAGCGGTTAGCTGGAGCGAGGCAATTCAAGCGCTGAATTCTGACAAGATGAACAGGATCAACAGGATGGAAAATCAGGACCGCATCATTATCAAAGATTCACCTTTTGGTGATGCTTTCCTGATGCGAGTTTCATCCGGTTTATCCGGTAAATCCTGTCTCAACTTCTTCCTTTTTCGGTATATCTCCCCGAGCCAGGCTTGGAACCGTTCAGCATAATGACCATGCAGGAGGATTACAAAATCATCGGCGGGGATGGCGTCGAATACGGCCCAGCCACGTTGGAGGAGTTGCGAAGCTGGATTCGTGACGGGCGCGTAGCCGAAATGACCCAAGTCTGGCGCAGCGACCTGGCCGGGTGGTCGCCTGCGGCGCGTTATGCGGAATTAGGCGGGGAACTGGCGCGCTTGCACGCCGCCGCATCCGCGTCGGCCGCGCCGTGCGGATTCTGGGCGCGACTGGCCGCGTATATCATTGATTCGATGATCCTGGGCGCACTCTTTCAGTTAGTGTGGTCGCATACAGCCGCGTCGCGGCAGTGGTTGTTGCCGATTTGGCCTGCAGCCTTGACGGAAGGAACGGTGCGCCAATTAATGCAGGATAGTCAAGTATGGGCCAACCATGCGATGCCGTTCTTTTATCCCATCTTTTTTCTCTACGATGTCCTGATGAACGGCCGCTTCGGAGCCACCGTCGGGAAAATGGCCGTGGGCGCGCGCATCGTCGTGTTGGACGGCGAGCCCATTGGCTACTGGCGCGCGGCTTTGCGCTGGGTGGCGGCGCGGGTGAGCGACTTGTTTTGTTTTGCCGGCTACTTGTTCATTATTGCGCGGCAGGACAAGCGGGCCTTGCACGATTTGCTGGCAGGAACACGGGTGATTTACAAGAGATGAACCGCAGCCCGAATCGCCTCATTTTTTCTCTTGCGCTGGCGGTCGTGCTGCTCGACCAGACTACCAAACTGCTGGTGCTCCGCTGGCTTGGCCCGACGCAGGAACGGGTGGTGATCGAGGGCTTTTTCCGGTTTGTGCATTGGGGCAATACAGGCGCGGCCTGGAGTTTGTTCCGGGGCCAAAATTATCGGCTGGCCATTGTTTCGATTTTTGCGCTGGCGGGCCTCTTTCTCTTGCGGCGCCATTTCTACATTCAGACTCTGGCGGGCCAAGTCTCTCTCGGCCTGATCTTTGGCGGCATCGCCGGCAATCTTATTGACCGGGTGGGCAATGGCGAAGTGATTGATTTTCTCCGTTTCTATCTCTACCGCCGCAGCGGGGAAGAACTTGGCTTTCCCGCCTTCAACATGGCCGACAGCGCGATTTGCATCGGGGTGGGCTTGCTCATCCTGCTTTCCTGGAGGCAGGACCACGCCGGCGCCCATGGCCCGGTGGAAGGAAGAGCAAAGGACGAAGTGGGAACGGTGAAGGATGAAAGAGGAATTATTCGTTGACGAAACGCTTCCCCGGCAGCGGCTGGATGTTTTTCTGCGACGCAAGCTGCCCGATCTCTCTCGCGTCACCATTCAGCGTCTCCTGGCCGAGGGCGACATTTTGGTGGATGGGAAAATCGTCAAGCCGACGCATCATCCGCGCGCGGGCGAAAGAGTGATCATTGAACGACCCCAGGCCCGGCCTGCTTCCGCGCAAGCGGAGGCGATCCCGCTGGACATTCTTTACGAAGACGCCGACATGCTGGTGCTCAACAAGCCGGCGGGTTTAGTTGTGCATCCGGCGGTGGGCCACCAGGAGCACACATTGGTCAACGCTCTTTTGCATCATTGCAGCGGGCAGCTCAGCGGCATCGGCGGGGTCGCGCGGCCCGGCATCGTTCATCGTCTTGACAAAGGAACGAGCGGCTGCCTGGTGGCGGCCAAGAATGACGCCGCCCATCTTTATCTGAGCGCGCAATTTGTCGGACGAGAGGTCATCAAGATTTATCAGGCCCTGGCTTGCGGTCGAATGCCGCGCCTAAGCGGCCAAATTGACGCCCCGTTGGCGCGTGACCCGGTTTACCGTCAGCGGATGGCCGTTAGCGGACCCCACGGACGCGCGGCCCGAACCAGTTACCGAGTCCTCGAAAGATGGGCCGAGGCTACCTTAGTCGAAGTGGAGTTGCACACGGGCCGGACGCATCAAATCCGAGTGCATTTGCGGCATCTTGGATTCCCGGTGGCCGGGGATCTTGTTTATGGCCAGCGCGCCACGACTCGTTTGGAGAAATCCACCGGATACGGCGCTCCCAGACCGTTGCTCCACGCCCGGCGGCTGACGTTGACGGTTCCCAAGGACCGGCAGAAAATGACGTTCGAAGCGCCGCTGCCGGCGGATTTTGAGAAGGCGCTTGCTTTTTTCCGAAGTCAAGCGTAACATTTTCGCAGGACTCCTATGGAATCCTTCAAACACTCTTGTCCGTGCTGTGGTCAGCATATCGAGTACACCGTCTGTTACTGTGGCAAGCAAATACAGTGCCCGATGTGCGGTCATACCGTCACGTTCCCCGCTGTTCCCCCAAAGCAGGGCGGCGCCAAGCTGGGTGTCAAGAGTTTGCAGCCCAAGGCGGTGCGGAATTGGGCCTCGAAGATGCCGGGCTTCCTGGGTTCTCTGCGCGACTATCAACATTGGAACGTGGTGGCGCAATGCGCGGTGCCGTTCGTGATTCTGGCCGTTCTGCTGGCCGGGGCGGCGTTTGTCAAAAATAAATTGAGCGAGCCGACCTCGGCTGTGGTCATACCCACTGAGCAAGCCGACCCCGAGGCCTGGCAGAAAATGGCCGATTTGCGCGTGGCCGACCAGGCTGTCAAGACCAGTATGCAACAGCTCGCCGCGGCCCATGCCAATGCCGACCTCGCGGAGCAGCGCCGCAAGCAGGCGCAGAAACTGGAGCCGGCTCAGAAGGCGGTCGCTGACAACCAGGCGCAACTCGCGGAGAAACTGCTGGCCGCCGCCCGGCAGCGATTTGACGCCGCCAACACTAAGTATCGCCAACTTGGAGGGACGGTGGATTACCGCGCTCAGTGCCCGCGCTATTAGGATGCACGCGACCGCTCAGGCCTGGCAGGCTGCCTCAACATTATAACTGACACGCCCTATTTTGTGTCCGGCCAGAGCGCTTCCAGCGTGGCGGCCAGACGATAGCCGGCTTTGGTCATTTGGTCCTCGGCGGCCTTGGTGGACCAGGCGACGTATTCGGGGGAAAGCTCTTTGATGTGCCATTGCGGGCGGGGCTTGCCCGTGCGAAAATCCTGCTGGCTGTCGTCCTCCTCGGTTACTACGACATCGTGGACTTTGGCCGAGAGGGCGATACTTTCGTTGGCCCAGGCGCGATCCCACTCCAGCAAAGGGCCGGACGTCTGCCACGCCGGGGCTGGTTTGGCCAGCAGGTAGGCGGCCAGTTGCCGGGGTGTCTCGACTTGCGCTTGTTTCATGACCGCCCGTACGACCGTGGTGTCCCAATAGGAGTGAAGTTGGAATCTGGTGGCGCCTCCATAAGACAGCCGGTTGCCGCCCTGGTCGTCGCCGTAATGGCCGGTGTAGCCATTGGGGTCAACAAAATTGGTCTTGTCCAGATAGCCCGCGCCGACGTGCAGCGGTTGATGAAGGTCTTCGATATAGTGGGCCAGCAGCCGCAGCGCCACGCGCGGGGTGACATCCTTGAACACCTTTTGCGCTTCCGGCTTGCCCTGCAAAATGAGAAGGCAGGCTGGGATGGCGTGAACGACATCCACATTGGTCGCGCCAATGGAATCATCGCGGTACTTGGCTTCCTCGAATGGAATATCGGTGTAATGCGAAACGGCGTGGCTGGGATTGGCCGCTTTAAATTGGAGCATTTCCTCGGTCTGGTCCATCTGGCCTTTAACGGCGTCGGCCCAGACGGAAGCGGTCGAGAGGGTTTCCTCCCCCAATAGTTCATGAACGTGCCGGGCGGCGCTGGTGCCAGTCAACAATTGATCGGCCATGGCGCCAATGGCGCGGTGGCCTTCCTCACCCCAGGCCAAAGCGGCTGGAGCGGCGGCGCAGGTGAAAAGGGAAGCCAGCAAAAAGCGAACAATCTTCATCGGCATTGAGTTTGCCAGAAGACATCCACAAATCAAGCGCGCCCTAACTTTGTTGATTTGCACCTATGGAACGATTTGGGCAGAGAGGCGATAAAAGACACTGGAAGAATTTGTTTGCGCCACCGTGAAGGTCGCCGATGCATTGGTGCTGACAGTGTATGCATTGGTCAACGTGGTCCATGTGGCCAGGTTGGTGGAGGCTTCGAGCTGGTAGGCCCGCCCGCCTTGGTAAGGTGCGAAGGTGATGGAAACCACATTGCTGGCGATGGGCGACAGGGTGAAACTTAAACCGGGCGAGCCGACCGTCGGGTTCAGGCCCAAGACGTAATCATCGAAAATCGTGTAGCCGGTGCCGTTGATATCCGCCGAGCCATTGACGTAGCCGTTGACATTGGTGCCGAAATAGAGATTGGCCCACCAAGCCGGGACGGTGCCATTGGTGGGGTAATCCTGGTTGGTGACGTAGCTCCACATCATGGCGTTGGCGACGAGGTACTTGTTGGACTCCAGAGTATTATTGTAGAGAATCACGGTCCCATTGGTGCCGCTGGCGAAGTACATGTTGGTCGCCAACGGCTGCCAGCCGCCGCCATTGGTGGTTTGGTTGACAGAGAGAACGAACTCATTGGTGCCGCCGGTGACATAGACCTGGGCATTGGTTGTGAAGGTGGCGTTTTGCGGATACCAAATATAAAGGTTGTAGAGGCCGGAAGCGGGGATATTAGGGTCATAGACCGCCCAAGCCGTCGGGGAAGTAGAATTCGTGGTGAGGGAGTATTGGTAGGTGTTGCCGTAGATGCCGGGAATTCCCGAGCCTTGATTCCAAAGTCCCTGGTAAATTGCGTTCTCCGTGCCGAGGATGAGCGAGCTGCTGATGGTGAACGAGCTATTGGTGGTATATAGTTTTGACCCCACCCAGGCCAGTATTTCGAAATCATAGTTGCTCCCGCCTGTCAATCCAGACAACACGAAAGCATGGTTGGTGGAGGCCGTCGTGCTGATTGGCGTAAATACGCCGTAATTGGTGGTCGTTCCGTAAAGCACTTGGGCAGTGCCGGGGAAGCCGGTATTGAACGTGATCACCGCGCTGCTGGGCGTGGCCGATACCACAATGTTGCTGATCATGGGCAGAGCGGCCGTAATGGTGACTTTTGTTGAGTTGGTATTATTGGCCAGGTTGGGGTCGAAATCAAGGCTGCCCACCCCGACGGTGTTGGTGCCGGTGCCAATGCTGGTCGGAACGGCCGTGATAGTAACAGGAACGACCTGGCCGGAGCTCAGAGTGCCCAAATTGATCGTCACCACGCTACCATTCAGCGTGTAGCCGGTCGTGGGCTGCACGACAGTGATGGACCCAAAATTGGTGGAAAACGTGTTCGTCACCGTCACGACTCCATTGGCGGCCAATCCAAGATTGGTCACGCTCTCGGCAAAAGTAACCGTCTGGCCGACTTGTGCGCTGGCCGGGGTGGTCGTCAGGCCGATGGCTAAATCCTCGCCATTGACGCTGGCAATGTTGGTCACAACCAGGTTGGCCAAGTTGGTGTTAAAATCCGTGCTGCTGACCATAGCAATATTGGTGGCGGAAGTCGGCGCGCTCAGGGCGACGGCCGTAAGTGTCATGGTGGCAATTTCTCCCGCCCCCAGAGTGCCGAGGTTGAAGACAACATTCGAGGTGCCAATAACGCAGGTGCCTTGCGATTGCGTGACGCTGAACTGACCGAGGTTGGTGGAGATGCGGTTGCTGACCGTGACCAACCCTGAATAGGAAAGCCCGAAGTTGGTGACTAGGATCTGGTAGGTGATAGTTTGCCCCAGATTGACCGAGCTGGTCGAGGACGTCATCCCCATGGCCAAGCTTTCGTCATTGACGTAATAAGTGACAGCGGCGCTGTTGTTGAGGAGATTGGTATCCACGTCCTGGCTGGTTACGAGGACGGACTCGGAGGCGGAATTGGTGCCGGTCAAGACGACAGCCGTGAAAATTGCCGTGACCGGCTGGCCAACGGGCAATAATCCAAGGTTGACGATGGCGATGGGGCCGGAAGAGGAATTGGTCACTTGGTTGGTGCCCTGCGCCTCGACCTGGACATTGCCCCAATTGCTGGAGAAAGTGTTGGTGATGAAAACCGGCCCGTTAGTGGACGGGCCAAGGTTGGTGACGGTGACCCAACTGACGACCGTGTCGCCAATCAATAAGTTGCTGGCGGAGGTGGTCAAGCCCATCGCCAGATCTTCACCTTCGACCACGGTGATTAAAGTATTAGAGGTATTGGTTGGAGCCAGATTGATCAGAGGCGAATAGACGGTGGCAAAATTGGTGTCAATACTGGAAGTCGTCGCCTGCACGCGAAACGTGTTGGTTAACACGCCATGATTCTTCAATGAAGCGAAGCTAAAGACCAATTGCTCCTGGCCATTAGGAGTTTGGCTGGTCGTATAACTTCCGCCCAGAGCGGGAATGACGCCATTGGGCACGAGGGTTACATACGGTGAAAGAATATTGGTGATAAGGATGGGCTGGGCCGTTTTGGGGCCGCCGTTGCTCACGATTACCGAATAGACAATGCTCTCCGCAGACACAACAGGATTGGGGGAATTGGTGACCCAGACGAACAAATTAGCCACGGGCACTGAGACGGTGGTCTGTCCCGGAGCCGAAGCGAGCATGTAGATGTCAAAATTGGTGTTCGCTCCGTCTGGATTATTAGTGGTCACGTCTGAGTTGTCCGCCCAGGCGGGGAAGAAATTGGCCCCGTAGGCCGCCAGTGCAGTGTAATGTCCCCATCCGCTCAAGCTGTCCGAACCGGCAACACCGGATGCCACCCCCACCGCCGGTGGGACGACATTTTGGTTGGCGGGGTTGAGCTGCTGATTGGGCTGAAAGCTTCGGCCGCCGTCAAAACTAAGAGTAGAATAAACAATGGCTTCCTGATTGGGGGCGTTGCCCGAGGTGTAAGCCAGGGTGTCAACATTAGTGAGTATGACGGTCACCTTAGTCGTCCCGCCGTTAGTGCCGTACAACGTGATGTCAATATTGGAGGAAATACCAATATAAACATTACTAAATGTATCACTCGACATTACCGTGTTGGTGAGGTTGTCAACTTCAAGAGTGATGGTGAGGTTGGAGCTGTTGCCGTTCGTGGTGTAAAAGTTGTAAGCACCCGAAATGCTTACATTCGTAATCATGGACAAAGCAGAGAAAGTGACGTTGGTTTTCACCACATTGGTGATAGCCCTTGAACCTGCGCCTTGGTCGTTGCGGCAGTCGTACCAAGTGCATGCAATAATACCCGTGTAAGGATCCACCGCGGTCCGGGGCATAAAATGGTCATTGGAGTTGTTGGGAGCATCGTCATCCACGAAAATCTCCGCGCTCCAGTTCGAGACGAAAGTGTTGGTCAGGGTGAGGCTTAAATTGCCGATATTGGTAAACGTGAGATTTGTCGTGTCAATATACGTAAAAGTGAGGTTCGTCACGGTGCCATTAGTAAGGTTGACGTTGGTCGAAGTGATATTGGTAAACGTAATGTTCGTTGTGTCAATATAGGTAAAGGTCAGGGCATTAGAGCTCCCATTGGGAAGATTGACGTTGGTCGTGACAATATTGGTCAACGTGATATTGGTCGTGGCGATATTGGTAAAGGCGAGGTTCGTCAAGCCGCCATTTGTAAGGACTATGTTGGTCGTGGCGATAATGGTAACGGTGAGGTTGGTTGTGAAGATGTTGGTACTGACGGGAATGTTGGTGGTTTTATCGCGGGTGGATAAAAATCCAATGACTGCATTGCCGTTTGTCCCCACGGAGGTGTAGATCAAATAGAGGTTGTCAAAATTAGTTGAATTGCTGTCAAAGTTCCATGCCAAACCCGGCGTCGCATTGATGCCAATGCCGCTCGGGGCGGCGTCAATGTAAGTGACCCCGCCGATCGCGTTGGAGGCGACCAAGACAGGCGCCTTAAATCCCCTGTTCGTGATACTGCTGCCAGCGATAGGATTGGTTTCCAGGCTGACCCATATATTTGCCGTCGGGTAAGTAAATGGATCGGGAGAGCCGCTCAAGTTATCTTGATACGTGACCAAGACTTCGCCCAGAGGACCAACAGCAATGTCAGCAAAACCCCCGTTGGTGGAACCGGGGACTACTGCGGGAGTGCCAAAGGCTCCGAAAGCGCCAGGGCCGGTGGCCAACGCCGCCTGCACCTGCAACGGAGCGTTGACCGTCGTGTAATCCTTGTAAACCACCCAGACGCTGCCGGCGGCAGTGCCTGCAATCGGTGACGTGATGCGCGGTTGGTCCGTCACGTCCAAGGCCGCCAGGTTGGTCAAGGAGGAAAAGGTCTGGCCGCCGTTGGTGCTGACCGCAATGGCCACACCCAGAAAATTGGTCGGCAAATAGGCCAAATACAGGTTGTTGTAAACATCAAAGGCCACGGATGGTTCCGCGTCGGGACCGGCGGCCGGACTCAAGCCTTGGGAATCCAGGTTGGTGGCGACGAAATTAGAGGTCCAAGTCCCCCCCATATTGGTCGTGAACGCGAAGAACAGCCCGCCGTTGGTTCCGTCGCTCGCCGCAGCCACAACCATGTTCGACGGATTAAGCGGATTGATGGCGATGAAAGGGTCCGTTTCATTTCCCTTTTGCTGGGAAATGTCAACCAGATTGGTTCCGACAGAAAAGGACGTTTGGGCGATGGAGGAGCGAGTGGCCAGCAGAACCATGGCGGCGATCGAAAGCGTCCAAAACCGTGCGGTCCATTGGCAACTAGTGGGCCTGGCGGCGGACAATATCTCAACATTCATAATTTAGATAAAAAATAATTTGCCGCGGAACGACAGCGACAGCAGATACCCCGGCTGCCAGCGCATTCCAACAGTATTTACACCCTTCTCTTTGGCAATTCTGGCAATGGTGTAACAGAACATCGAAAATAAGCAACTGGAAAATTCGGCCTGACCGTCGGCGACACGCCCATGGCGTTTGACAGGTTACATTCTTCAATCAATCCGCAATTCCTGCGAGGATTCGCGCAAGTGCAGGAAACGCCACAATAGCGGCGGGTGGGTGGAGTAAATCGTGCTGTAACGGACGAAGAATTCCCCGCGCAACGCCACCCAATCGTTCATCGCTTGCTCCACGTTGACCTTTGGCGCCAATTGCGCGCCGGCCGTCAAATTAGAGAGGGCCAGCAAACTCGAACGGGTGTTGCCCACGCAATAAAGGCCGATGCGATCGCAGGTCAGTTCCCGGCGGCGGCTGTACCAAAGAAAAATCCAGATGAACCAGGCCCCGGGAGAGGCCAGGGTGTGGGTCCACTTGGTGTGCCCTGCCGCATGATGGCCCATTTCGTGGCCCACCACAAAAGTCAATTGCTCCATGTCACCCGTGAGCAGGACCGAGTCAATCGCGCCGCTGAAGAGCACGATGAAGCGCTGCCCGGCCAATTTGGCCGCGAAAGCATTCCAAATGTTGTGCTGCACCACGTACACTTCCGGACGCTCCATTTTCAGAGCGGCCGCGCACCGATTTACCGCCTCGTGGACTTCCGGCAGTTGCGTCTCGCACACTCGCAAGGCGTTGGTTTTGATGCGGGCCAGGGCGAAGTATTGGAACATCCGGTTCAGCAACCAGATGAAACCAAAGAGGAAAACCAGGGCAACCAGGCCGAAACCGTGGGACGCGACCGCGCTAAGGACCACCCATCCGATAAGAAGAAGATAGACCGGCGCCGCGAACACATAAAGAATCCTCAGAGCGGTGAGTTCGTTGCGATCGCGCAGTTCCTCCATGGTCAATAATCGAGGCGTGCTTACGCGTTTTACCACCGGAGGTTTCGAGCAGAGGTGGGCCAAAGCCGGCTGTTCTCCCAGCGGGTGCCAAACATCGGCCCCCTCCGGTCTCACCCGGGTCTGTGGAGTAAAGACGAAAGCACGGAAGAGATGGTTGACTTCCTCCTCTGAAATCGGACCGACGGCCTTGCCGTTTTCCTCATAATACCAATTCATAAGCGTGGCTCAGGATGAATCGTTTGGGCTGCATCGATACTTGCTGCTGCGATACTGGGTTTCTCTCTCTGCTTTGGCAAGCGACTTTTTGACAGATCGGAATTCTCACGTCGGCCGACTCGAATGACTTTTAAACAGGCGAAAAAGATAGGCCAGCGAAGGCAACAGCAGCAGTGCGCCAACGCCCAACGCCGTCACGAGCAACCGCAGGGTCCGGGCCGGTGCGGCTGAGTTGTCCACGGTCACATCGGGCGTGACCAGGTTTGGGTATTGGGCCAAAGCCCAGCCGACCAGGATGAGCGTGACTTGCCCAATGGCCGCCATTCGCGCCAATGCAAACCGCCGCCACCACAGGGCCGCCAGCGCGCCGAGAGCGCAGATACTCGTCCACGCGAGGAGCACCGGTTCCCACCACCTCGTCAATCCATGATACATGTACGGCGCGCCATCTTTGGACGTTGCAAAGACTACCCATGCGATGGGCGCCAGCGCCAAACCCGACCACAAGGCGCGCAGGCGAAAATCATTTTGCAAGGCGGGTTGGTCGCGGGTGTCCAGCGTCAGGTAGGTCGCCGCCAGAAAGGCGAACAAACCGAGGGCAAACACTCCGCAGGCCAGTGCGAAGGGCGTCAGCCAGCCGGCAAAAAACCCGGTCAGGACGCGCCCTTGTTCGACGCGAATATGTCCGGTGGCGAGGGCCCCCAGAGTAAGCCCCTGAATGAACGGCGTCAGGAAACTGGCCATGCCAAAAATCGTATTCCAGCGCCGCCGCACAGCTCCTTCCTTCGCATCGTATTGCCGGAAAATAAACATCGAGCCCCGCAGCACAATGCCCAGGAGCATGGCTGTCATCGGGATATTCAGCGCGGTCATCATGGCGGCGAACGCCGTGGGAAAACCGGTGAAAAGCAGCACCAGCAGCAGAATCAGCCAGACGTGGTTGGCCTCCCAGATCGGCGCGAGGGCCTCGGCGATGGCGTCGCGTTGCGCGTGCGCGCGCGGGCCGAAGGCGAGCAGACTCCACATGCCGCCGCCGAAATCCGCACCGCCCAGCAGCGCATAGGCAATCAGCGAGAACAGGATGAAGAGGGCGACAATCAGTTCAAGCATGGGGTTTTAAAAATTGTTGACGCAAAAGAAAGACGACGATAATGCCCAGGAAAACGTAAAGGATGGAAAACATCGTGAAAGGGATGATCAAACCGTGCATGGGTGTCACAGCTTCCTCGGTTCGCATGACGCCGTAGATGATCCAAGGCTGTCGTCCTACTTCCGTCACGACCCATCCGCTTTCCAGCGCCACGAATCCCAACGGCCCGGCGGCGACCAGCGCCCGCAAGGCCAGCCTGTTTTCCAGCGGCCGCCCCTGCTTCAGCCGGAGCGCGCCCACCCAGGCCAGTACCGCCAGCATGACTGAGGCGGAACCGACCATGATGTCAAAGGACCAATGCACGACGCGGACATTGGGCCATTGGTTGCGCGGAAATTGGTCGAGGCCGGTCACTTTGGCCTTCGTATCGTGGGCCACGAGGAAGCTCAACCCGTCTGGAATGCTCACCGCGCCGCGGGTGGTCATCGTCTGTTCATCGGGAATTCCGCCGATGAGCAACGGCGCGCCGGTTTCAGTGTGAAAATGCGCTTCCATGGCGGCTAGCTTGGCTGGTTGCAGTTTGGCGGCGGCGCGTGCGCTGGCGTCGCCGCTGATGAATTGCAGCGGCAGGCTGAGGCCGGCGATGCCCAGGGCCAGCCCCAGCGCGGCGCGATGAAAAGTGCTCCCCGGTTCGCGCAGCAGGAAAAAGGCATGGACCCCTGCCACCATGAAACTCGTGGCAATGACGGCCGCCAGAACCATATGCGGAACTTCGTGAAAACTGGCGTCATTCAACATGGCGGCTGTGGGATCAATATCGGTGAAGGCGCCGCCGGCGAATTTGAACCCGGTCGGGACGTTCATCCAGGCATTGGCCGTCACGACAAAAACGGCGGATGCCATGCCGCTGGCCGCCACGATCACGCCCGAAATCCAATGCGCCAGCGGTGACACCCGATTCCAACCGTAAAGAAAGACCCCCAGAAAAATCGCCTCGGTGAAAAACGCGAAACCTTCAAGCGAAAAAGGCATGCCGATAATCGCTCCGGCGCTGGCCATGAATTTCGGCCAGAGCAATCCCAATTCAAACGAAAGCACCGTCCCCGAAACCGCGCCCACCGCAAACAGGATGGCCGTCCCTTTGGCCCATCGCTGGCAGAGTTCCAGATAGACAGGGTTTTTGGTGCGCAAATACATTCCCTCCGCGATTGCCATCAGGAGCGGCATCCCGACGCCCATAGCGGCGAAGATGATGTGAAACCCCAACGACATTGCCATCTGCGCGCGCGCGTAGAGAAAGTCATTCACCCGCTCAATTTGAGGCCGACTCACTGAATGGTCAACCGCAGTCGGCTCAATAGATCAATTGGAATGCTTGTCGCCTTGATGTACGGGGATTATGCTTCACGGCCATGTTGCGAGCGGTGTTGGACACAAATGTAGTCGTCGCGGGGTTGCGCTCGCCAAACGGGGCGTCGCACGAATTACTGGAGCAAGTGCGCATAGGCGCTTGGCTGTTGGTTCTCAGCAACACGCTCGTCGGCGAATATCATGAAATCCTCCACCGTGACGCGGAGTTGATTGGGCTCACCCACCGCGAAATTGACGACTACGTTGATGGTTTGTGCGTGCTGGCTGAGAGATTTTCTCCTGTTACGCAGTGGCAGCCGGTCGCGAACGACCCTGATGATGAAGCGATCATTCAACTGGCGCGAGAGGCGCAAGTTCTGTATCTTGTAACCCATAACGTGCGGGACGTCAGCCGCGTCGCGCAATTCGGAGTTCGAGTGGTGCGGCCGTCTGAATTTCTGGATATATTGAGACAAACGAAATGACGAAAATCGAAGCAAACGTGCCGGACTATTTGGCGCGACAAGCACTCGCAGCGGCGGAACGGGAGCGGGTTCCTCTTGACCAGATTGTCGCCCTTGCGCTCTCGGCCCAGCTTGCCGCTTGGAAAGGTAGTGACGATATCGAAACGCGGGCCAGGCGGGCCGACCTCGCGGCGTTCGACCGCGTCATGGCCAAAGTGCCCAATGTCCCGCCGATGCCCGGGGACGAACTGCCTCCGGGCTATAAGCGGGATAAAGGTCCCGCCAATTTGTAGCCGACGCCTTGAATGGATAGCAGCTTGATCGGTTGGCTGGCGTTGTCGCCGAATTTATTGCGGAGATGAAGGATTATTTCCCGGCGGGCTTTCTTTGAACAATGTTCCCTTTGACGTCCAATTCATTCGCCTTGATTACGATTGCGATTCGGTTGGTCGCCGACTCGGGATGTCGAAGATCGAGAACAAACAGGGCTTGACCGTCTGGGAGTTGAGCGCGCACGCGGGCGGCAAAATTAGTTTGTCCATCCGCAGTGACAATAATGAAGGTCGAAAGATCCATCGTCTCCTTCTCCAATCTCGCAAATAGATCCTCGCTATAACCCGCAGCATTGCCTCCACTCATCACTTGCGCCTCCATCCGGTCGAGGGTGACGACTCGCGACGCGCTGAGAGTCCCTCCCGAGTCTTTGGGGCCATGCGGTATTCCATCTGGAAGAATCCACACCGCAGCCCCATTGCTTTGGGCTAGCGGTTGGCCGAGAGAGTTTTGGGCGACAACCGACTCCACTGTTCCTGTAGTCACCTTGAATTGCACATTGAAGAGGATTTGTCTCGGCTGGCCTAAGACAGAAACGCAAGCCCGTCGCAGCCAAGTCCATTTTGCCGGAATCCACCGATCCGGCACCCGGCCGCTCTTTACCGCCAGCGGGCCGGGCGGCAGAATCATGACCGGCGGAAGGCTGGGAGTCTTGTCAAAACTAACTATCAGAATGATTCCTGCAAGGAACACCAGCGCCAGGGCGAGGAGCCGTTTTGATTTCATTCTGTTCTCAGTGCTTGGCTGAGGCTGGTTGCCACTCGGGCATGACAAAGCAATAGGCGTCGTAGCGCATTTCGCTCCAAGCGAGTTCCGGCCACGGATGGCCAGGGAAAAGCGGAAGGTCCACCGGCACGAAAGTGACTCGGACGCGAATCGAATCACGGCCTTGGGTCATCGCGCGCGGCACCAGAAATTCGTCGTCGCGGAACCGCCGGTTGGAAGTCTTCACAATGTGCTGGGCCGGACCCGTCTCCTCCTTGGGGTTGGAATAGACGCATACGTTGGCGCCGGCCAGGTACCAGGTCCCGGCGTGCTCCCATTTTTCGCCATTGGCAATCGAAACTTCAGCGCGCTGGTTGGGAAACAGGTAGTCGAGCTTGCGGCGCAGAAGAACCCCGAAATTGCCCGGCGTCAGTTTGAGCGTGAATTCCGACGAGCCGGTCGTCTTGCGGCCAACATCGGTCGTCGCGGGATAAACTTCCTTTTCTTTGATGTGATCCACGCCCCATTCGTAACGGGACGTGATGGAGTAAGGTTCGGAGGCTTGCGGGGAAACGTATTGGTGCGCCTTTTCGCTGGCTTCGTCTCCAATCTTCAGTTCATCTGTCTTGACCAGCGTCGCGGCGGGCGCGCCATACCAGTAGGCCACCGATTGATAATGTTCGGTGGATTCATCCGTCCCGCCGTGTTCGAGCTTGATGACGGCGTTCCGTCCGAAGGGCATTAAATCACCCAGCAAGAAGCGATAGGCCGACTCGACCATGTCTTCGGGGCCTTTGGCCTCGTTGGTTGAACGCGCGCCGGCGGGATGGCCGGCGAAGGGCAGCGTCATGTTGAGGCCGCCCCAATAATCGCCACCACCACCCCACTCCTCGGTGCCGGTTCCTTGCGCCTGCGGGGTCTGGCTGTCATCGAAGAAAAAGCGGGGGTCGCCCTCCAACGTCCTCAGATTCGCGCGATCAGAAAAAATCCAGGACGTGCCGACAAAATTGCCCGACCAGTCGCCGCCGCCCTCGACTTCGCGAGTGTCAAGCAAAACCAGGTCCTCGCCGGCCGGCGGCGGATTGGCATGATCACGATAAGTCGCATGAAAGTAGCCGACATGCGAGGGCGGCTCGGAGAGTTCTTGCGGGAAAATGGTCCATGAAATGTTGGTTAATGGATGGCCGGCTGGAGCGGCCAGTTCAAAGCGGGCCGAAGTGAAATAGGGCATGGGAAAATAACAGGACAATTCGACTTTATCCGCCTGAAATTCCACCGTCATGGGAAAGGAGCGGACGAGGTAGCGGCGTTGATCGCGATTATAGAGCGTGCCCGCCCCAAAAAACAGCGCGACTGGCGCGTCCACAGAAGGAGCCGTTCGTCCGTCCCAAGTGACTCGCAAGCGGGCCTGTCCAAAATCCAGTGCCTCGGCCGCAGGGACTGAGAAGGACAATTTGCGAATCATGGACGGCGAGCGAGGGTGGACCTCGACCAGCACATAATTATTCGTGTCAAGTGACAGAATTGTTCCGGTGAGAATTCCATTACGTGGCGTCTGAGGTATGTACGGTGAAATGTCAGTCCCCGAGCGGTTTATCAAGTCGAGCACGTCCTGGCTGCCCGCCGATTGCTCGTTCCACGCGGTGATGGGATGCGAGAGACGCGCCCCGCCAACGTATTGTTGATAGATATAGTAACCCGTGCCGTAATGGGTACGGCTGTAACCCATGCGGAAGGATTTCTCAAAGCCGATGGGAACCCACGACAAATCAGCGCCCTGGGTGGCCGCCCAAGTCATCGCGAGCGGCGGGGGGAATGGGGCTTCCGGCAAGAAGACTGAATGGGCCGCCGGGTGATCCGGGTCCGCCGTGGTGGTCTCTCCAACCAGATAGTCTTTACCATCAACGACGTAATGCCACGGGCTGCCATGCCAATGATTGTAGCGCACGAAGTAAAGAATTCCTGATCCAACAACGTCCAGGCTGACATTATCATCGTCGGCCAATTGATAAAGGTAGTGACTGGCGTCCGCCGCTTCATTGCCACCCCGGCGGTCATAGGTGCTGCGCATGTAGGTCCGCGCGCCGATACGCTGCAAAGGCCACTTGTCCCATTGCCGGTAAGCGTCCAGGCCCACCGGGATGACCGGTGGCTCATCGGCCCTGAGAGCAAACGAGAACAAAACCATCGAAACCAGAACCAGGGCTCGATGGAAATTAGCCTGCACGCGATTTAGCCGGCAGGTTACCCTGCGGCTGCAGCTCGCACTGGAGGGGTGGCTGAGGCAGGCACCGCCGACGGCGCTGCGTTTTTGCCGAGCCAGGTTGTCAATGATTCAAGCTTTTCCAGGGAATACTCGCCCATCAGGCAAATTTGAATCCAGTTGCGCTTTCGGAGATAGTCGCTGTTGGAACTGAGCAGAAAACCGGCGGTGTGCAATTGCTGGCCCAATTGGGCGGAATTCTGGCTGGGTGGCAGCGCGATCGTGACCACGCCGGGCGTTGCGTCCGAGTCAGTCGCGACGAGATTGAAGCCCATGTCACGCAAGCGGTGGCGCAGCCGGGCGGAGACGGCCGCCACGCCGGCCAATTTCGCCGGCCAATCAGGCTGCCGCACGGCCGCATCGAGCGCCTGCACTAGATTAGAAGAGTGCGTGAACGCAATCCCTTGATGTTCGTCATACCATCCGAGGTCCATATAGCGCGGCAAAGTGGCGGAGGAGGTCAGCGGATGGTTGTGGAAAACCATGCACAAGCCGGGATAGCCGGCCAGTCCCTTGCCACTCGCACAGGAAGCCAGATAAATGCCTTCCAGGTTCACCGGCACCAGACCGATGGAACTAATGCAATCAGCGCACAACTTGACCCGCGCCTTGGCACACAACGCCTGCAAGGTCGAGAGCGGGTTCAACATGCCGGTGGAAGTTTCCGAGTGGACGCACCAGATCCATCCCACAGCCGAAGAACGCGAAAGAAATTGTTCGACCGCCGCCAGGTTGAACGGTTGTCCCCAGCGAAATTTCAAAGTATCGAACATCAGGCCGAAGCGCCGGGCATGATCAATCAACCGTTCGCCGAATTCGCCGTTGCTCAGGATCAGCCCCGGCTTCTTTTCCAGCGAGAGCTGCGCCGCAACCGTATCGTTGGCCAGGGTGCCGGAGCCGAGAAGAATCTGCACCTGCCGCGCGCTGACGATTTCGCAGAGGCGCTGGCGGATCTTTTGAAACTCGGCCATGAAATCGTCCGAACGATGGGATTCGGGCGGACGCTCAAAGGCGCGGCGCACCAGCGGATGAATGGCGACCGGGCCCGGCAGAAAGCTGGCCGGGCCGTGGCGGCGGATCGGTTCGCGCAAGAATTCTTCCGCCTGCTTTTCAAAATTCTCCAACGTCAAGTACATCGGCTGGAAAGTGGCCTCGCCCGACCCCAGCAACGGCCCGAAGGGCACGAATCCCAAATGCCGATAGAGCTTCTGCTGGCGGGTGGTGCCGGAGATGATGCCCAGATCGTAGCCATGCTCCAAACCGTATTGCCACATCAAGGCCGTCAATCCGCGAAAGACCTGGCTGTTGCGGAAGGCCTTTTCCACCGAGAGCAGGCGGATTTCGCAAGTGCGCCGCCCCGGCGGCAGGTAGGAATCCAGATTAGGCAGCTTTTGGTCCAGCGAAAAAGGGCGGCGTCCGCGGGCGGCAATCATGCCGACGATCCGGTCATTGGATAGGCAAATCAGGTAAGTATTCTCGTGGTGAAATTTATCCACCAATCGGGGCGTGCCGGAGGGTTGGTGCTGCGGAATCTCCTCAACGAAGGTCCGATAATTAAGTTGATGAATCTGTTCAAACTCCCAGTCCTCTGACGCTACTTTGAATTGCAGGGATTTCGTGCTCATAATTTGCGCTGACGGATCAATCAAAATTGACTTTAAAACTCATAGGGGCCCTGGCAGCAAAAGCATGCCGACCAGGCTGCGCGTCCCGCCCAGCCTGTTCAAGAAAACAGCCTTCTTGTGATTGCAAAACCCTTCCATTCGCGTCATAGACTTGCGCTCCCCCCGGCTTCAATCACACTTCATGGAGTAATCCATGTCATATTGATACAAGGGAACCCTCTAGCTGAACAAGCCTTATTTTGCGCAAGGGGTGCGCGACAGAATTCTTCGCATACGGGGCAGGGACGCCTCGCCGAGGCGTCCGGGCGTCTCGGCGAGACGCCCCTACCAAGCGAAGAATTCTGTCTCACGCCCTTGCGCGGGCGGGGAGCAGGCTTTTCTTGGCCCCATTACCCAGTTATTTGGCGGAGGTCGCCCCAACCTCACCCTCCCATGAGCAACCTTTCAATTTGGTTTCGGTAGGTGTCTGTTGACCTTTCTTCCCGGCGGCGGGGAATCCTCGGGCCGGCGGCGGCCCGATAACCGGCGGCGCGCAGGGCCAGCGCCAGCGCAGTGCAACGATCCGCGTGGCCGTCCGGCGTGTGCGGGGCGCGGTAGGTGATCTGGCCGCTCGGCGTGCAGACGCGGTTGACCGAATGCAAATCCTCGCGCAACGTCCGGCTGACGGGCACCCGCACGCTCCGCTTCTCAAACGCCATCCGCAGTTTGGAGAAAATCTCCACCTTGAGCGCGTTGGTGAATTGGCACAGCTCAATCTTCCCATACAAATGCCGCGCCGGGTCGTACTGCCCGAATTCCTTGACCAAGAAATCGCCCAACCCGACGCCGGGGCCGGTGTAATCGAGGCAGACGCGCCGCACCCGCCGCAAGCGCGGACGCAGCCGCTCGATTTGTTCCGGCGTGGGCGTCCGGTCCATTTCCAGAATTTCGACCGTCTGCTGCACGTCGCCGGCTTGTTTGGAGGTCACGGCCACGGTTTTGTTGTGGCTCCGCCCGAAATCAATCCCCATGACCAGCGGATCAGGCAGCGCCGACTGCCAATAATCCGCCGGCACGCTGGCCGTCGCTTCAATGCTCTCGCAAGCCGCAATCATTTCATACGGCAGCAGCACCGCCTGGACATCATGGAAGTGGCATTCAAATTCCTCCGCCCACCCATCCGGGTCCGCCATGCCCGCGCGCAGTTCCTCGATATTGACTGGCAGGCCGTCCTTGGCGGCTTTGTGGATGTCCACGAAGTGGCACTTCCACAATGGGTTCTCGGTAGAGCGAGACAGCCCGCCAAGCGGGCCTCTTTCGTGTTGTTCTGTTTCCGTCGAGCCCTGACTTCCCGGATTCTTGGGCTCGATGGAGTCTCGCCCCACCGGGTGGAAATTTTCCGTCCAGATTTGATGCGCCTTGTTGCCAATCCCATGGGGCGTGGTGATGATGCGCATTTTCTTGACGCCGCCGCTCATGGAATTGGCGATGGTGGCATAGACGGCCCGCCAGGTGGCGTCCGGTTCCTCGAAGAAGGCGAACTCGGTGAACAGGACGTTGGCGCAAAAGCCGCGCACGGTGTCGGGCTTGCCGGGCACGGCGATGACGCGGCTGCCGTGCGGAAAAGTCATGGTGGCGGACCGGAGCAGACCCTCGCCCCCGCCTTCGCGCAATTCCTCATAATCCGCCAGCGTAAGTTGGAACGCCTCCGCCCATCGTTTCCACTTGGCCAGCGCTTCCAGTGATTGCCGTTCGCTGGGCGAGGCAATCAGCCAGTCAATCTTCTCCCCGCAACACTCGGCCACCACGCACTCCGCCATGCCTTCGAAGGCGGCGGAAAAATCCTTGCCAACCTGCCGGGCCATCAGCCCGAACTTCCAGCGCGCGTGATCATCCACCCAATCCCGCTGGTACTTCAGGAGTTGGTCACCCGGAACATACTCATTTATGATGTTAATATCATTCATATTGGGAACGATTGTGACACAAACCCGAAAAACCCAAAAACCTACGGTAGGTTTTTGGGTATGATTTTTTGGGGAGGGTCCGGCCCGCCGCAAATTCCTGCCTGGCAACCGCTTGCCAAAGGCAAAAGCATGAAAAAGTGAAAAAGTGCGAAAAAAATGTCATTTTGTTTCAGCAAAACCCCTGTTTTCCTGCCAAAACGAACAATTTATTGGAAGCGATTTGTGTAAATAACTGCCGCTAAGATGGTTAAGCTTGCCAACTGTAATAAACATAGGCGTGACAGAATATCGTGGTCACCACTTTCAGGTGCAATCCAAAGGTCTTACGAGCAAGTGGTTGGTGCGGCATTGACGCACGGAATAAATTGTGTCAAGTATCGGCTTATGAATAAATCTAATATCGCCTCGATGGCGGCTTGCGCCGCGCTTCTATATTTCACTTTGCTTGCCACACACGCTCGCGATGCTTGCCCACTTCTGCTGCGACCTATGAATATGCCTCTGTTCGTTTCACGGAGGACAAAACCTGCATTGTCTGGCCCGGCGGTAAGACAGAGAACGTGTTTGAATTGAGTGGCAAGGCTAAGTTCGATGGGTGGAATGAACATTACCCCAAAGGCGCGGATTTCCGCATGTATTGGCTGACCGTCGCCATGAATATCATGGGCAAGCGCGGATTTGAACTGGTCCATATGGAGGGGCCGGACGTGGTGATGCGCCGGCCTTTGCGCTAATGCAATGATGAGCGCACGGATTGCATCATTCCGTGGCAGGGCGAGACTCCGTCGAGCCCTGATTCGATTTTTCCACGGATAAAGTCAGGGCTCGACAGAGTCTCGCCCTACCGGGAAGGTGGTTACCAACGAAGGGTGTTCATCATTCCTTGGTAGGGCCAATCTTCGGCGGCTTTGACCAGGCCTTGGCGGAGCGGGTTTTCACGCACATAATTCCATTTCTGCGTGTAATTCTCCTCCCGTCGCAGCCGGTGCTGGAACGGATGCGGTTGCCAGCGACAAGCCGGGTTTTTATGCAATCGACTGAATTGCCGTTTCCAGAAGGTCACCCATTTCTCCAAGGGAAAGTCCGGTTCAAAAGGCGCGCAGAAAAGATGCGCATGATCGGGCATGAGCAGATAATAACCAACCAGCCAGGCCTGGGCCGATTGCCAGGCGGCGCGCAATGATTCATGGACCGCGGGGGTCCGCCAGCCACGGGGTTCGATCTTCCGTGCAAACTGTCAGAAAAACGATGGTGGGTTGTCCTGCATAAATATGAACGCCGCGTGCCGGGTGTTTGCGGCCGATTTCTTCGTAGGGGAC
>Ga0206802_1085_pt1 | contig 23844 bp, 19 predicted proteins | sample Alteio_BWOrgCont_63_FD_152902 | JGI IMG/M metagenome (GOLD analysis project Ga0206802, IMG submission 152902) | Enriched cells from forest soil in Barre Woods Harvard Forest LTER site, Petersham, Massachusetts, United States -... | ecosystem: Environmental > Terrestrial > Soil > Temperate forest >... | reverse complement strand
GCGTTCGAAGTCGCTGCGGCTGAGGTGGTAGAGGAAGCGCTTGCGGGTCATGGTGGGGTCTTCCTGCAGGATTTCGTCGCGCTTGGTGACGATAGCGACTTTGGTGAGTTGCGGGATGAGTGCGCTGACTGTGTAGCGAAAGCTGCCGATGGAGAGGTCTGGGTTGGAGATGACGTCCGTGAGCTTGAGCCCATAGGTGGTGAGGAAGGCGCGTTCGAGGACGGGGCGTGAGACTTCAAAGCCGATGAAGTCGTGATAGGCGTCGGAGGTGAAGCGGTCGCGGGCGACCTGGACGACATCGAAGCCGAACTCGGTGCGGATGTGGGCTTTGGGATTGTCTTCGTAGGTGACGGTGGGACCGTATTTTTCGCGGAGGTTGGGGAAGTCGAGGGCGACGGACTGATTGACGGCGGGATGGCCGGCTGTGTCGGCGGCGTAGTGGGAGAGCGCGCCGAGGGCGAAGGCGTATTCGTCGAGATTTTGGGCCTGATTGAGCAGGGCCAGGACGAAGTCTCCGCTGCGGACGTAGTGGGTTAGGTCGCTGAAGAAGTGGCTGCCGAAGGGGTAGTAGCCGATGTCCTGAATGAGGCAGCCGCCGTAGGCGTAGGCGTGGGCTTCGCGGAGGTCGGCGTCGGTCGCTGTGGGGTAGCGGGCCAGGAGGATGGGACGGATTTGGTCGTGCCAGAGCATGTCGACGATCTGCTCGTGGGTTAGGACGGAGTAAGCTGGAGAGCTTTGGCCGTTGAGGACGAAGACCAGCAAGACCACAAACTGCAACACATTGCGCCAGGAACGGCTCGCCGGGCTTGAGAATGGATGCACCTTTGAAGCATACCTTTTGCTGGGCGATGGAGGTCGGTGCAGGATTGCTCATTTGCCGCCGCGAGAGAACGCGTGGGTGACGCTTGGTAGGCTGAAGTCGAGGACAGAGGATGACTGAGGTTGGTTGGGTAATCACGGTGATTGGCCGTACGGGAATCGAACATGCGCTGGGGTCAGTGGCTGCGATCCTGAAGAGACATGGTTTGGGAGTGGGTGGGATTGAACCGTTATCGGGAGCGCAGGGAGCATCTGGCTATGCCTGCGCGGAGTTGCATGCCGGCGGGGCGATTCGCGATGAGGAGTCGATGCGCGCGGAGCTTTCCGCGCTGGCCGATGAGATCACGGTCGATATCGCTGTTCAACACCTGGGTGAACGGCGGCAGGAGCGGCGGCTGTTTGTCTTCGATATGGATTCGACGCTGATCCAGGGCGAGACGATCGACGAACTGGCAAAACTGGCTGGCGTGGGCCAGCATGTGTCGGCGATTACGGCGTCGGCGATGCGCGGAGAGATCGAGTTTCAGGAGAGCTTCCGGCGTCGCGTGGCGCTGCTGGCTGGGCTGCCGGAGGCGAAGGCGCTTGAAGTGATCGAGCGATTGCCGCTGATGGAGGGCGCGGAGCGTCTGTTCCGGACGCTCAAGGCGCGTGGGGTGAAGACGGCGATTCTTTCCGGCGGATTTACCTTCTTCGGAGCGTTTTTACAGGAGAAGCTTGGCGCGGATTACGTCTTTGCCAACGAGCTCGATGTTCGCGATGGCTTTGTAACCGGTGAAGTGCGGGGCCGGATTGTGGATGGGACGCGCAAGGCTGAATTGTTAGTGGAGATTGCCGGACGCGAGGGGATTCCGCTGGAAAAGGTAGTTGCCGTGGGAGATGGGGCGAACGATTTGCCAATGCTTGGGTTGGCGGGGATGGGAGTTGCGTTCCATGCCAAGCCGGTGGTACGGGCTAGCGCGCGGTTTTCGATGACGCATGTGGGGCTGGATGGGCTGTTGTATCTGCTTGGGGTGCCGGATTGGGAATGGTGATATCATTTTCTATAGGTTGATATCATAGAAGCTGCGGGAGGTAGGCGATGGCGGATGTGCTGGTAAGAAATCTAGGGGAAAAAACGCATCGTGAACTGAAGCGGCGAGCGAAGCAGAATGGGCGCAGCGTAAATGCTGAGATTCTGGCGGTGCTGGATAAAGAATCTGAGCCGGAGAAGCAAGTGGGACTGGGGACGCAGCTTCAAGAATGGAAAAAGAAGATTTTCGGGGATGACGTGGATTTCACTTTTGAAATCGTTCGGGATAAAACACCGGCGAGATATGTGGATTTCAGCGGACCTGAATACGATCAGCCTGAGTCAGAATGATTGGAAAACTCCTGGTCGATACGAATGTCGTCTCTGAAATGATGCATCCCCAGATGCATCCTGCGATCGGCACGTGGTTAGACCGGATGGAGGCAGGCAATCTCTTCCTTGCCTCAACCAGCCTCGCAGAATTGCGATTCGGCGTCGCAATTCTTCCGCCAGGACGGCGAAAGAATAATCTTAGCTCGACGTTGGATCATTTGCTAGCGTCTCTGTTCCAAGGGCGAATCCTGGCGTTTGATGCCGCGGCTGCTGAAGAATACGCGATGATTGTGAGCCGAGCGCGGCTTCGCGGAAGACCCATCGAGATCGCGGATGGGCAGATTGCCGCGATAGCGGCGGTGCATGGGTATACGGTAACGACGCGAGATACTGGGCCGTTTGAAGCGGCAGGGGTTGCCGTGATCAACCCGTGGGAGACTTAGCCTCGATCCGGGCGGGAGTCTATCTCGACTTGGCGGTGTCGCGGTGGGCGAGCATGTATTCGCGGAGGGCGGCGTTGATGCGGCTCTGGTAGCGCTTGCCGGTAGCTTTGAAGAAGGCAAGGACTTCGGCGTCGAGGCGCAGGGTGATTTGCTGCTTGTTTTCTTCTGGGACTAAATCGGAGACGCGGCGCCAGCCGGTTCTCTTACTTTGGTCGGGGATGTCGCTCAGGTCGATGTCTTCGTCTCGGAGATCACGGAGAGCCTGCCAGGCTCGCTCTTCTTCGGCAGTAAAGACAGGTGGGTTATCAGGGTCGAGATGGAATGTCACCATCTGCGTATCGTCTTTGCTCATTGCGGGTGGCCTTTCTGGCTGAGATCAACCGAATTTTGTGGTTGCGCATGGTAAAGACCACGAGCAGGAGATACGGATGGACGAAGCCGACGGTGATCCAGAGCTCTTCGCCATGATCGTCTTCTGGGTCGAGGTATTTCGATACGCGAGGGATCGTTAAAGACAAATGTGGCTCTCGCAAATGAAATTCCGTGTTTGCGGAAGTTGGCGTCGGCTTTGGTGGGATCCCATTCGAATTCCACTCTTCATGATCCTATCGGATAGGACGTTATATTTGTAACTACATTTGCAATTATTTTGGGTACCGCTTCTGGTGCCAGAGCCAGGCGGTTTGAATGATCTGGTCGATTTCGGGGTAGTTGGGCTTCCAACCTAGTTCGGCCAGGGCTTTTTCGCTGCTGGCTATGAGGAATGCGGGGTCTCCGGGGCGGCGGGGTTGGAGTTCTACGGGGATGAGGTGGCCGGTGACGCGGCGCACGCTTTCGATGACTTGCTTGACGGTGAAGCCGGAGCCGTTGCCTAGGTTGTAGATCAGCCGTTCTTGTGCTGCCTGAGGGGTTTCGAGGGCGGCGAGGGCGAGCAGGTGGGCGTCGGCCAGGTCGGCGACGTGGATGTAGTCACGCACGCAGGTACCGTCGGGGGTGGCGTAGTCGTCACCGAAGATTTTGATGGACTGGCGGCGGCCGAGGGCTACGTCGAGGATGAGCGGGATGAGGTGCGACTCGGGCTCGTGGGCTTCGCCGCGGGTTACGATGCCACTTCCCTTTCCGCCAGTTTCGGGTGCTCCGGCTACGTTGAAGTAGCGCAGCGAGGCCGAGCGCAGGCCATGAATGCGATGGAACCAGGCAAGCATGTGTTCGACGAGGAGCTTGGATTCGCCGTAGGCGTTGGTGGGACGCAGGACGGCGGTTTCGGGGATGGGAACGGTTTCCGGTTCGCCGTAGAGGGCGGCTGTGGAGCTGAAAACAAAGCGCTTGGGGCCGGCGGCGAGGACGGATTCGAGCAGTGCAAGTGTCGAGGCAGTGTTGTTGCGGAAGTAGATTTCGGGGTGTTTCATGGATTCGCCGGCTTCGATGAGGGCGGCGAAATGGAGGACGCCGTCGAAGGGCGCGTTTTCGGCGGTTGCCTGGCGAAAGAGGCCTTCAATCTGGGGACGATCAGCGATGTCTGCTTCGACGAATTCGACGCCCGCCGGCACGAGTTCGCGACTGGCGTGGCAAAGGTTATCAACGACTACGACCTGATGTCCCTGGCTTGCTAGCAGCTCGGCGACCGTTCCGCCGACATATCCGGCACCGCCGGTAACCATGATCTTCATAAAAAATTTGCCTTTTGTGCCTCGATTTGAGGTAAGTTTAAACTAAGACACAGGCTGAACAGGATGGTGGACGTTGCATGCCCCTGTTCAAAGACCGTCTCCCGAGACGGCGAGCCGCAGCAGAGTGAACTGAAAATTGTCGTGGCGAGGGAATCAGGGTCGTCAATAAGTTGTTGATTCGTCTTTATTCGGATGAATCCTCGACAACACGCCCTGAATAAATGCACGCAGACTGCCGATGGATTACTAAGGTCATGGATTTTGATCATGGTAATGGAAATCGATAAGCCTTGTGTGTGATTTTGGATGCATGGGACGGTACCGGACTCAAGGAAGCCAACCTGCCTGTTGTCTTGGAGCAGTCGGCGGTCTTGAAAACCGGAACCGGACCGCGAACGATTGAACCTGACCTTCGTCTGATTATTGTGGGAATTGGATCAGTTCTGGGCTGATTTCCTACAATAAGAGGTGTGACAATTGCAGTACAACTCGCTTTGCTGCGCGGATTTTCCTCTCCCATAAGGTATCCGTATCAGCCAATGCAACTCAGCCCGGCGCTTCAGGGCCCGACAAAAAGGATGTTTCTTCGAGGAACTCCAAACTGGGGGCTTTGCCTTTCACCCCGGCGACCGGAAACGGCCGTTGGAAACTGTGGAAGTCAGACCCGTCTAAAATGGAGTCTTCGGGGGTACAGCGATTCCGCTCCTGACCTAGCCGGTTTAAACCGTGGTTGAAAAGACCCCGATCGAGGACTGAGGACATGCCATCAACCCCTTATGCTGGACGTACGCGCTTTGGCCTGCTGCCTGAGCCGGAGAGCAACCCCGCGTCGTTTCTGACCAGCTGCATTATTAACGGCGCAGTGTTGACACTGCTCATTGTGTTTGGCTCGATGGCCACGCACCAACTGGAGCTACGGAAGATGGAGTCGACGGAGATTGTTTTCCCGACGACGCCTCCGCCGGAGATCAAGATCAAGGTGAAGGTTCCGCCGCAGCCCAAGCTTCCGGAGCCGAAGATCGCCAAGCTGGAGGCGCCGAAGATTTTCAAGCCCAAGGTCGAGCCTAAGCCGGAGATCAAGCTGCCGATGGTGAAGGAAGCGGTCAAGCTGCCGACGATTGCGGCTGCCAAGCCCCAGATTGTATTGGCTCCGCAGCCCAAGGCGGCGCTGACGGCGGCCGCCCCGGCGCTGACGCCGCAGGCGCATCCGAAGGTGGAAGAGGTGCATCTGGGCGATCTGAATGGGGTTAAGCCGAACCCGAATGCCACGCGGCCGGCGACAATTGCGGCGTTGGGCAATCCCTACGGCGGCATGAAGGGTGATGCCAAGGCACCTCAAGGGGTGGTTGGCTCGACTGGAATTGGAAACGGCACCCGATCGGGCTCCAATGCAGGGAACGCTGGCAGGGTGGCTTCGGCTGGGATTCCTGGAGGAACCGGCACGGCTTCCAATGGCGGCAATGGCGGCGCTAACGCCCGCGTAGCGGCGGCGGGCATCGCAGGAGTGGCTGCGCCGAGCCCGGCGGGAGTGGCGGCTGCGCCACCGGAGCCGAAGACTACGCCACCGGTGCTGCTGAGCCACGCGGAGCCCGAATACACAACAGAGGCACGCCAGCTCAGGATCCAGGGCGATGTGGTTCTGCGGGTAACGATCAACACCGATGGCCAGATGGTGGTGCATAGCGTGATCCACGGACTGGGCCATGGACTCGATGAATCGGCGATGAAGTCCGCGCCCAGCTACAAGTTCCGTCCGGCGACGCAGAACGGGCAGCCGGTGCCTTACACGACCAATATCATCATCAAGTTCCAGACCGCGTAGACGAAGTTGCAGACCTCCTAGCCACGGCGTGGAGGCTGAAAGATGAAAAACAATTTTGCCGCAAGCCCTCCAGCTCCCCCGAGCCTAAAGTGAAGGCGGCCCGAACAGAAAAAAGAAGACTTCACCTTAGGAGCCTGATATGAAGTTTTGGAAGATCTCCCTCCCCTTCCTGATGGTCACGCTGGGTATCAACCTGGCCTACGCCAAGAAGGAGCCTAAGTACGAACAGGCACATCAGCTTACCGCCGAACAATCGGCTCTAGTCGAAAAGGCGATTGCACGCGAGAAGATCATCATCAAGAACATCCAGCAGAGGACACCGCTGGTTGAGACCTACATCCAGGAGATGAAGCCGGATGAGAAGCTCTACCAGGTGCCGACCAGCGATACGTACATGCTGAACCGGGTGGACTTCCGGAAGACCTTCGGCGACAAGCCGTATGCGGCTCGAGCTGAGAAGGGGCATGGCTTCTTCAAGGGCTCGGCGAGCGCGTTTGCCAATATCGGCAAGGCGCTGCATCTGGATAAGGAAACCTTCAATACGGCCGGGTTCACGCAGATGATGTTCCTGGATCCGATCGGATTCGACCAGCAGCATTATGTTTTCAGCTATGTGCGGCGGGAGTTCCTGGGCAGCGTGAGGACGTGGGAGTTCGATGTTCACCCGCGGCAGGATGTGAAGGGATATGGGCGCTTCACCGGACGCGTCTGGATTGAGGATCAGGACGGCAATGTGGTCCGGTTCAACGGCAGCTACACCGAGAGCACGAGCGAAGACAACAACAAGGAGTATTTCCACTTCGACAGCTGGCGCATGAACATGCAGCCTGACCTGTGGCTGCCGGTGGCGATCTACGTGGAAGAATCGCAGCGCGTCGAAGGCGGCAAGATGGTTGGGTTGCGCGCCCAGACGCACTTCTGGGGCTACTCACTGACCTTGCCGACACGCGAGAGCGAGAATGTCTCGGTGCAGGTGGAAGGCGCGGTGGATCAGAGCGCGGATTCGCAGGATGTGACGCCGCTGCAGGCCACGCGCGAATGGGTGCAGCAGGCGGAGAACAATGTGCTCGACCGCCTGGTCCAGGCCGGCTTGCTAGCTCCTGTCGGGGACTTCGAGAAGACTCCGCTGGAACAGATCGTGGTGAACCTGGCGGTGCCTAACAACCTCAACTTCCCTGACCCGATCCATGTCCGCATCTTGCTGACAACGACTGTGGAAGCGACAACTGTGGGCAACACCATCCTGCTGAGCAAGGGGCTGATCGACACGCTGCCACGGAATGAAGAGTCGCTGGCCGCGGTGGTGGCTCTGGAGCTGGCGCATGTGGCGCTGGGTCATCACATCGACACGCGCTACGCCTTCAACGACCGGCTGCTCTTCCCAGACGAGTCTTCGTTCCAGCGCATCAAGATGAACCACTCCGATGCCGACAATGTGGAGGCATCGAAGACCGCCATGACCTACCTGCAGAACTCGATGTACAAGGACAAGCTGGCCAACGCTGGGCTCTACTTTGTGCAGTTGCAGGATCTGGGCAAACAGCTCAAGCAATTGAATTCGCCGAAACTGGGCGACTCGATGCTGAAGGAAGATGGGACGCCGTGGATGGCCGAACTGGCCAAGCAGGCTCCCAAGCTGAACCAGGACGATACTACGCAGGTGGCTGCGCAGCCGTTGGGCAGCTGGCTGAAGACCGATCCGTGGGATGACAAGGAGCACGCGCTGAACGCCAAGTTCTACGCGCCCATGAATGCCCGCGACAAGATGCCGTTTGAAGTGACGGCGATCTACTACAAGCTGCAACGGTATGACGACGCCCAGAAGGCGCCGGTCGCGGCGCCCGGAGCTGCTCCAGCACCGGCGCCGGCCAATGGCCAGGCGGCTAATCCTACTGCGCCGAACGGGAACAACTAGAGAGCCAGGGCAACGTAACAGCAGTTGCAGTGAAGATGAGCCGGGAGACTTGAAACCGCAAGGTTGAGGTCTCCCGGCTATACTTTTGTAAGTCACCTGGGACGGTTGCCTGGGATGGCCGGATGCGACCTGACAGGAAAACCCCCAATGATTCGTACCAGACTTTCTCTTGCTTTCTTCCTCTTTTGCGTTGTGCTGTTGGGAGTTGGACCTGGGGCAATAGGAGCTCAAGTGGCTCCAACGGCCTTCAAGAGCCCGATTTCGCTGACTGTGGGCGGCACGGCTTCACTGTTTGACCCGGACTATGCTTCCAACACGCTGGGCGGCCTGGGAGGCTACGTGGACCTGAATGTCTTTCACGGCATCGGCGTGGAGGCGGAGGGACGCTGGCAGCGCTTGCATGAGTTTGAAGGCATCAGCCAGGACAACTACCTGATTGGCCCCAGGGTGCAACTGATGCACTTCTGGAAGGCGCGGCCGTATGTGAAGGCGCTGGGCGGCTTCTCGAATATGAATTTTGGGCCAGGAGAAGGCACGGGCCGATTCACCACGCTAGCCTTTGGCGGCGGAGTTGACATCCATGTGACGCGGCGGTGGAGTGTGCGGGCGATCGATGCCGAGTACCAGTACTGGCCTACGTTTCTGGATGGTTCGCTTTCGCCTTTTGGGGTGAGCGCGGGGGTTAGCTATCGGATTTTTTAGCCATCTTTTCGTGATCGCACTCCATTTCGCAAATGGAGTTATGATTCTTCCAGGAGCTCCCGTATGACTACTCAAATTGTTCGTGTGGGAAATACGCTTACTGTCGAGATTCCCGAGGAGTTAGTGGCTGAGGCCTCGCTACCCGTCGGCGAGCCCATGGAGTGGGTTTCAAGCGGCAAAGGCAGTGTCACTCTACTGAAACCGGGCGCTCCGCCAGCGGAAAAATCGATCGACGAAATGACCCTGGAAGAGTTGCTAGAGGGTGTCGCGGACGGCACCTCGCTCGGCGAGTACGACTGGGGTCAGCCGCGCGGAGCCGAGGTTTGGTAGGTTCATTCGTTCCAGATGCCGGCGATCTCGTCTGGTTAGACTTCGATCCACAGGCAGGACGGGAGCAAGCAGGCACCCGTCCTGCCGTTGTCTTATCTGCTCGATATTTCAATGAGAAAACAGGCGTAGCTTACGTCTGTCCAATTACCAGCAAAGTCAAGGGCTACCGCTTTCACGTTCTACTGCCCGTGGGATTGCCCGTACACGGCTCAGTACTGTGCGAACACATGCGCAGCCTGGATTGGCGAGCGCGCAATGCGACTCCGATGGGCAAGATGCCAGACACGATTCTCAACGAAGTTCGCGCGGCGGTGAGAATTTTTGCCGGAATCCCGCGCTGACGAGCTGGCCTCTGGCCAGCCCAGACCGGCCCAACATTTAGAATGGTGGCTACTGTCTTTTGTCCTTGCGCCGCGTCTTGTATCGGCGGGAAAGCACGTTGATCTATTTCTATGCATCGTTGGTCGAAACTGTTTGTTCCTACACTGCGTGAGGCTCCGGCGGATGCCGAGGTTGCCAGCCACAAATTTCTGCTGCGGGCCGGGTATATCCGGCAGTTGGGCGCTGGGATTTACAACTATCTCTTTCTTGGCCAGCGGTCGCTGAACAAGATCATCGGCATTGTGCGCGAGGAGATGGACACGATTGGGCAGGAGTTTTTGCTGCCGACGATCCACCCGCGCGAAGTGTGGGAGCAGAGCGGGCGCTGGTCGGCGATGGGCGACAACATGTTTCACCTGAAGGACCGCAAGGGCGCTGAGCTGTGCCTGGGCATGACGCACGAAGAGGTCATGACCGGCATCGCGCGCAACGAGTTGCGCAGCTACAAGCAGCTTCCCCAGATCTGGTACCAGATTCAGAACAAGTTCCGCGACGAACCGCGGCCCAAGGCTGGGCTGCTGCGGGTGCGCCAGTTCACCATGAAGGACAGCTACTCCTTCGATCTGGATGCGGCCGGCCTCGACAAGAGCTTCGATCTGCATGATGCGGTGTATCGCAGGATCTTTACGCGCTGCGGATTGAAGTTTGTGGCCGTCGATGCAGATTCCGGTGCGATGGGCGGATCGCAATCGCAGGAGTTCATGGTGTATACCGAGGCAGGCGAGGATTTGATTGCGAGCTGCCCGGTTTGCGGTTATGCGGCGAATACCGAAAAGGCAACTTCGGTGCTTGAACCGGTTGTGGAGTTGGAGCCCACAGGCGATGGGCTGCCGGAGCTGATTCATACGCCGGGCAAGGGCGCGATTGCCGACTTGACGAAGTTCCTGCAGATTTCGGCTGCAAGCGACATCAAGTGCGTGGCCTATATGGGGCTGAAACGCGGTGAGGGCGGCAAGTCCAGTTCGTGGCACGGGATAGCGGCTTTTTTGCGCGGCGACCACCAGGTGAATGAGACCAAACTGATGGCCGCTGTGGGCGCTGCTGAGCTGCGCACGATGAATGGCGAGGAGCTTGAGGAATTCCTTCATGCTCCTGCGGGATTTCTGGGGCCGGTGGGGTTGACGCCTGCGGCTCAACCACTGACGGGTGGACTGACAGTGGTGATCGACAAGAGCCTGGAGGGCCGCAGGAATCTGGTTGGCGCGGCCAACAAGCTCGATTATCACCTCCGCAATGTAACGCCGGGACGCGATTTTACCTGGACGCTGGCGGCCGACATTCGCACTGTGAATGAGGGCGAGGCTTGCCCTACGCCGGGCTGTGCTGGGCGGCTTGTTGTGGGTAAAGCAGTCGAAGTAGGCCACATCTTCAAGCTGGGCTACAAGTACACTTCTTCGATGGGCGTAACGGTGCTCGATCCCAACGGCAAGGAAGTTATGCCGATCATGGGCTGCTATGGCATTGGCATCGAGCGGATTCTAACCGCGGCGATCGAGCAATCCAACGACGCGAATGGGTTCTGGCTGCCGGCCAGCATCGCTCCGTTTACGGTGGTGGTGACTGTAACCAATGTGACCGATACGCTGCTGCGCGAGACAGGCGAAAAGGTGGCCGCGGAGCTTGAGGCTGCGGGACTTGATGTGCTGCTGGACGATCGCGATGAGCGCGCTGGGGTCAAGTTCAAGGATGCCGATTTGGTTGGAATTCCTTATCGCGTGACCGTGGGCAAGAAGGCCGCTGAGGGCAAGGTGGAGCTGGTGAAACGCGCGGTTGCGGGTAGTGAAGATGTGTCGATTGAGGAGTTGGTGGGGCGTTTGAAGGACCTTGTTGGGCAAGAAAAAATGTAGAAGCAGGTCCTTCGCTTCGCTCAGGATGACAACTCCGAGGGTAATGGGGAAGTTCGAGGCAGTGGAATGGCGTTGAAAATCAAGATCGCGAAACCTACTACGCGGCAGGGATGGGGCAACCTGATTCTGCGGACTGCGCTGGGATGCGTAGCGTTGGTTTTGGTGGTGTTCCTGGCGGTCTTTGGATACTACTACTTTCGCTACCAGAGCATTGTGGATGAGCGGCTGAAGCAGCCACTGTTTGAGACTACGGCCAAGATCTATGCGGCTCCACGCGAGGTGCGGCCCGGCCAGAAGCTGAGCCGCGCCTCAATCGTCAATGAACTGCGCGGCGCTGGATACACGGCTGAGGGCAGCACGAATGCTTCACCGCTGGGGACGTATTCCGAGAGCGGCGAAACCGTGTCGGTGCATCCGGGGCCGCAGAGCTTTCATGCGGAAGATGGCGCGACGATCCACTTCGCCAGTGGGGTGGTCGACTCGCTCACCGACGATCATGGGCAGGCGCTGCTGAGCTACGAACTGGAGCCGCTGCTGATCACAGGGCTAAGCGAGGATGCGAATCGAACCAAACGGCGGTTGCTTACCTTTGACGATATACCGCCCAATCTGGTGCAGGCTGTTTTGGCGATAGAGGACCGCAAGTTTTTCGAGCATAGCGGTGTCAACTACGGCAGCATGGTGAGCTGGGGCTGGCATGATCTGATTCGGGATCGCAAGCATCGCGGGGGCGCCTCAACTGTCACGATGCAGCTGGCAAAGCTGGTTTTTCTGTCGGACGATGGCACGATCCGGTACAAGTTGATGCAGATCATGGTTGCTTTCCAACTTGAGCATCGATTTAACAAGCAACAGATTTTTGAGATGTATGCCAACAGGATCAACCTTGGGCAACAGGGTAGTTTCGCGATCGATGGGTTTGGTGAGGCGGCACAAGCCTACTTCGGCAAGGATGTGAAGCAGTTGGATGTGGCCCAGTGCGCTATGCTGGCTGGCATTATTCAAAGACCGAATTACTTCAATCCGTACAGGCATCCCGACCGTGTGCTAGAACGGCGCAACCTGGTGTTGGATTCGATGGTAGAGACCGGCGCGATTACCAAAGAGCAGGCGGAGCGCGCCAAGGACGAGCCGCTGCATCTCTCAACGCTGAGCGTGGATGCCAGCGAGGCGCCTTATTTTGTGGACCTGGTGCATGAGCAGTTGAACCAGAAGCTGGGCGAGCGGGATTTCAATCGCGAAGGGCTGCACATCTACACCACGCTCGATCCCGATCTGCAGCGTGTGGCGACGTCGGCGGTCGAGAGCACGATTCACGTGGTGGATGAGCAGGTGGACAAGCTGTACGCCAGGCGTCATCGCGTCAGGCCCGGTGAGCCGGCGCAGCCAAGTGAGCCGATTACGTATCCGCAGGTTGCGCTGGTGGCGCTCAATCCGCATACCGGGCAGGTGCTGGCGCTGGTGGGTGGACGCAACTATGGGCAAAGCCAGTTGGACCATGCCACCTCGGCGCCGCGGCCTACGGGCTCCATCTTCAAGCCGTTTGTGTATGCTTCGGCGTTCAATACGGCGGTTGCGGGAACGCAGTTGCCGGGGCATGATGAGCTGTTTTCCCCGATCACGATTTTGAGCGACGAGCAGACCACGTACGACGTAGGAAACCAGGAGTACACGCCTCGCAACGACGCAGGCGACTATTACGGCCAGGTAACGGCCCGCCTGGCGCTGCAACGATCGCTGAACAACGCGACCATTGGATTGGCGTCGCTGGTGGGTTTTGACCGCGTGGCCGCGCTGGCGCGTGAAGCAGGCATCAAGAGCGCGCGCGGCACGCCGTCGATGGCCATTGGCTCCTATGGCGCCACTCCGCTGGAGATGGCAGGCGCGTATACGATTTTCGCGAATCACGGACTGCATCTCGATCCGTGGATGCTGGCCAGTGTGAGGAGTCCTTCGGGAGATGTGATTTCGGATTACTCGCCAACGTCGAAGCAGGTTCTGGACCCGCGCGTGGCCTACTTAACAACCAATATGCTGGAGGCCGTGATGAGCGGCGTGGGAACGGGCGCGGGAGTGCGCGGCCAGGGATTTTATGCTCCCGCGGCAGGTAAGACCGGGTCCAGCCACGACGCCTGGTTTGCCGGATACACGACGAATCTGCTGTGCATTGTCTGGGTGGGCAACGACGACTATACCGATATCAAGATCCATGGCGCATTGGCCGCCGGGCCCATCTGGGGCGAGTTTATGAAGCGGGCGGTGCAGTTGCCGCAGTACTCGGATACGCATGAGTTCAACGTGCCGGATGGGGTGCAGATTGTGCCCATCGACAAGGCGACGAATCTGCCCGCGGACTCGAACTGCATGAGCGATACGTACAACGCGGCGTTTCTGGATGGGACGGTGCCAACGACGACCTGCTCGCATCCGAATACCGACAAACGGAATTTTATTCAGAAAATCTTTGGGCTGGGCGACAAAAAGCCTTAGGCTTATCCCGCAACCACAGCAACGATTTTGGAGAGAAAAGAATGATCACATTGAAGGATGCAAAGCGCGTGATTGAGGCTGCCGAAAAGAAGGCGGCGGAGATTGGCCAGCCCATGAACATTGCTGTCGCCGATGCCGGCGGAAACCTGATCTCGCATGTGCGCATGGATGGCGCGTGGATCGGCTCGATCGATATTTCCATCAAGAAGGCTTACACTTCGCGGGCTTTCGATATTGCGACGAAGGACCTGGCGACGCATTCGCAGAGCGGCGGGCAGTTCTTTGGCATTCATGCCTCGAACGATGGCAAGATCATGATCTTTGCCGGCGGCATTCCGCTGAAGCAGGATGGCAAGGTGGTTGGGGCCATCGGGGTTAGTGGCGGATCGGGAGATCAGGATCATGCTGTGGCTGAGGCTGGGGCGGCTGCGCTTTAGCTTTCGTTGTGCCGGGCCGAGCGATGAAGACGATTATCGTATCTGGTTGGAACGTTGGATTTCAGAAGATAAACTTCCAGCACAAGCTTAGGCACGAGTTCGACTTGTCATTATCGAGCGCGAAAAATGCTTGTGATGCGGTACTCGACGGCAAACGGCTGGAGTTACACGTCCAAGACTCTGAATATCACCGGATAGGGTCAGAGTTGATCCAGCTCGGCGCTAAAGTCGAAGCCGAAGACTCCACCATGAACGATGTGGTCGATGGGCTGGCTCGCTGAAGCTAACATCCCTCCCAGGTCTGAAAATCCGGCACTGACATACAATCCGCTGAGTGATGTATATCGTTGCCGAAAATCCAGACCTAGACATCCCCGCGAGAAGCCCACAAACGCCGCTAACTTAGATTCACTGCAACAGTGATGACAACGTCTCAAAGAATTCCACCGGCGTAGCAATGCGCAGACCGGTGCGTTGGGCGACTGCCGGCGTGAAGTGCTTGGTGTTGTGCGTCAGCAGCCAATCGGGTTTGGCAGCCATGGCAGAGAGCAGAACCGGAACATCTGCCTCATGGCGAATGATGCTCCTGTTTGTGCGGACTGCATTCGCATCGGGATACGCGACTACCTCAGGGCGTGTCAGTTCGATAAGGCGGCGATAGCTTTCGATAAGCGTCTCCGCCTGAGCAGGCGAGAGCACGGTTGAGTGAAGCAGCAGGTTCTCTTCTACCTCTTCGCGTACAGCCTCGGCCAACACCAGCCGGCAGATTTTGGCTGCACAAAGACTCAACACAGCCTTGTCCAGTCCCCACGGGGAGACGATGCCTCCGGTGAGCACATTCGAGTCCAGAAAGAGCCGGAGTTTGCGTGAGGGCGCCACACTATTTGCGGCGTGCCGAGGCTGTTTTCTGAGCGGTTGCACTTACGCCGTAGCGGCGTGCATACACGCGCTGCCGAGTCTCCGGCAATGTGGCCAATACCGCCTCCGCTGTAACGCCGCGGGCGGTCAGAGACGCGCTAACCTCGGCACAGAGTTGGTCGAAGCGCTGCTGCTCCGGTAGAAGAATCAGGCCATCCCCCAGGCGTAGCACGGCAAACGGCGCACCCGCTTCGAGACCCAAATCTTCGCGAAACTGCTTGGGTACGGTGAGCTGGCCCTTTTCTCCAATGCGGGTGGTGGTCAGATATTCGAGAAGCGGCGCTTCGGGAGTAACGTGAGCAGCCATGCGCAATACCTCGGTAGGAATATCCTACCATATCAAGGGTTGGCAGGTGGGGCACCAGTAGGTGCTTCTTGCGTTGGGGGGTTGCAGGGCGCGCTCGATGGGCGTTCCGCAGCGGCGGCAGGGCTCGTTTTTGCGGCCGTAGACCCAGAGGCTTGCACCTGGGTCCGCGTTGTTGGTGGTGCGGCGATTCTTGCCGCTGTAGGTGACGATGAGGTCGCTGGAGTCTTCGAGGACGTTGGCGGCTAGCAGACGCTGGGCTGTGGCTACGATCTCTTTTGCTTGCGATTGCGAGATGCTTGCGACTTTGCGGAAGGGGTTGAGGCCGAGCAGGAAACATATCTCCGACTTGAAGACATTCCCTACGCCGGCGAGCACGTCCTGGCGAAGAAGAGCGTTGCCGAGTTCGTAGCCTGGGTAGGTCATCAGGCGATGAACGGCGGCTTTGGCATCGAAGCTGGGGCTTAACACGTCTTGCTCTGAACGCGGGATTTTGCGCTCGCGGGCGAGGGTTTGCTCGGTGTAGATGCGGGCGATGGGGATGCGAAATCCGACAGCGAGGTAGTCGACGGTGGCGATGAGGATGCGGGCGTTGCTGCGGGAATCTTGCCAAGGGTCGCTGGGCTTGTAGATATGCCAGCTTCCGCTCATGAGCATGTGGGTGGTGAGGATGTTTCCGCCGGAGAAATGGATGAGCAACCACTTCCCTCTTGCTTCAATGTGGGTGATGGTCTGGCCTCTGAAGGGCTCCTGGTCGTTGGCAGCGGCGAGTTGCGCGTAGCTGCTCTCGAAGCGGGTGACGGGCTTGCCGGTAAGGGCGCGGCTCAGAGCGCGGGCAGTGCGGAAGATGGTATCGCCTTCAGGCATTGTCTAGTTCGATGCAGTATTGATTTTGGCGTTTCTGGTTGAAAAGCAGATTCCCTTCGGGAATGACAGAAAGAAAAGCAAAAACTCGCCGCGTGCTAATCGGGCCGCGTGAGCGCTGGACGGTTCTTGGCGGCTTCTTTGGGGGATAGGCGCGGTGCCTGCTCGATTGGCGGTTGATTGACCGGTGGTTGCGATGAATAGCGTGGGGGTTGGCTGGTGGGACGGCGCAGGTGCATGCCCAAAGGTCCTGAGTGGAAGCCGGCGTCGCGCAGGGCGTGGGCAAAAGGGTGCGCGGCAACAGCGAGGCCGTTGATGGTGCTGATGAGGTATCCGCTGTGATGGCTGCCGGTTTGGTCGTTCTGGAGGCGGTTTTGCCCCTGTTCGGCTAGGAAATGGGCGAGGCCTTCGGCGGTTTGAGAGCGTTCCGGTTCGTCTGTGGGGAGGAAGACGAGAAGGTTGGGATTGCCTCGGCGAAGCCACGCTACCAGGCGTCCGGCGCTGAGGACGACCTGGGCGTAGGAGGCGCGGGTGAGGATGCGTGGGGCTAGCTCGGTGTCTTCAGCTTCTACGGGCAGGTCGGGCCACTTGAGGGTGCTGCCGTAGGGGTTGGCTGGGTCGGTGGCGGCTAGGAGGACGAACTCGGGTTTGCCGGCTTCGGGGAGTTGAGGAGCATTGCGCAACGAGCGCAAAAGATCGACAGCGGCAGGCAGTGCGAACTGCGTAGCTCCAAGGCCGGCGACGAAATAGCCGCGGCGGATGCGGCCGCTTTCTTCGAGGGCTTTGAGGACTGGATAGATTGCAGAAAAGCCGCCGGGGATGTTTTCTGCGGCGGCGCACTCGCGAAGTAGGACGCCGTAGCGATTGAGAAGTTGTAAGGCCAGTGCGTGGGTGGACTCTGTTGTGGTAGGCGCTGCGGTAATCCCAGGTCTCAGAAGCGAGACCTGGGGCACCCCATTTTTGTTTTCTACTCCGCTTCTGTTTTCGAGCAAGGCCCATCGGCCCTGGGCGGTGGCCGGAATTGTCCGGCGGGAGCGGAAGGTGGCGCGTTGCTGGGCGCTCGAATGCAGCTTGCGCTGGTTGCGCGCGGATTCGGGTTTGGCTGCATAGGCGCGGAGGGGATGGAGCGAGTCGTTGGTGACCAGGCCGCGCCAGACCAGGGACCAGAGGGCGTCGAGGGATTCGCCGGGGTAGCCTCCGCCGACGGAATCGTGAAGCTGGGTGAAGAAGCTGGCTCCGTTGCTGCGCAGGGCTGCGAGTAGTTGCTCTTCCCTTTCCGTCATTGGTTGAGGGTTGGGGCGCGGGAGGGCCAGCAGAGGCATCTTGTCGGCTAGATAAAGGGCTACGCGGCCGTCGCGTTCGCCTAACGGTTCTACTCCGGCCCAGGCGATTTCGCCGGCGGCGATGAGGGTATCCAAATCACCCGGCTGGTAGCTGGCGATGCGGGCTGGGAGAATGGCGGACTCGACGAGCGAGGCTGGGATGGGCGCGCCTTGGAGTTGTTCGATGACGTCGAGGAGGGCGTCCATACCGCGACGAGGGGTTAGAAGACCTTGCCAGTGGGTGAGGAATCTCGCCAGGGTCTGCTGCTCGACTGGCTCGACTTCTTTGCGGAGGCGGGCGAGGGATTTGCGGCGGATGATGCGCAGGATTTCCGCATCGACCCATTCGCGGTGCAGGCCGCCGGGGCGGAAGCCGCCTTCTACGATGCGGTTTTCGGTGGCGAGAAGATTGAGGGCCTGCTCGGCTTGCGCGGGATCGAGTGCGAAGCGGTGGGCGACTTCTTCGAGTGTGAAGGGGCCGTGGGTGCGGGCGTAGCGACGGACGAGTTCGAGGATAGGCTGGGCTACTGGTTCGAGCAGGGCTGTAGGAATGCCGGGTGGGAGCGGGATGCCCAGGCCATCGCGATAGCGGGCTGCGTCTTCTACGGCGATGAGGCGTTTTTCGCCGGCGATGCGAAGCTCGAGCACACGGCGGGTGCGGATTAACCTGTCAACGGCTTCGAGGACTTCAGGGCCGGTGACGCGCAGGGCGACTTCTTCGCGGGTGAGATCGCCGAGGCGGAGAAGCATGTCGTGCAGGCCGTCGGCGCTGCGGGCGCGGAAGGGATCGACGAGGCATTGCTGCTGCTCTTCGATTTCGGCCATGGCGTCGCCGTCGAGGAGCTCGCGCAGGTCGGCTTCTCCAAGCAGCTCGCGAAGCTGGTCCTGATCGATGGTGAGAGCTTGGGCGCGGCGTTCGGCTAATGGGGCGTCGCCTTCGTAGAGAAAATTCGCTGCGTAGCTAAACAGCAGCGACGAGGCGAAGGGCGATGGCGTGCGGGTATCGACTACGTGAACGCGAAGCTGGCGTTGTTCTATCCCGCGCAGGGTTTCGATCAATGCGGGCATGTCGAAGACGTCGCGGAGGCATTCGCGGTAGGTTTCGAGGAGCAGCGGGAAGCCGGGGTAGCGCGAGGCTACAGATAAAAGATCGTAGGCGCGCTTGCGCTGCTGCCAGAGCGGCGCGCGGCCATCGGCACGGCGGCGGGGCAGGAGCAGCGCACGGCCGGCGGCTTCGCGGAAGAGGCCGGCAAAGAGCGCTGTGGCTCCGAGCTGGCGAAGGACGAGCTGCATGACTTCCGCGGACTCGACCATGAACCAGTCGGAGTCGGGCGGCTCGTCGCTATCGGGAAATCGAACGACGAAACCGTCGTCGCCCCAGAGGGTTTCCACATCGGTGCCGCCGGCGGCGCGGATACGGGCGGCTACGGCCATGGCCCAGGGAGTATGGATGCGGCGGCCGAAGGGGGTGTGGACGCAGACGCGCCAGTCGCCTAGCTCGTCGCGGCAGCGCTCGATGACGATGTTGCGGTCGTCGGAGACCTGGCCGGTGGCTTCGTGCTGGTCGGCGAGAAAACGCATGAGGTTTTCCGCGGCTCCGGGGTCGAGGTCGTGCTCGCGGACGAGACGCGATAGGGCTGCGGGCAGAGGCATGGCGCGGAGTTCTCTCACCATTGCTCCGATGCGGCGGCCAAATTCGAGCGGGCGGCCTGCGCCATCGCCCTTCCAGAAGGGCATCTTGCCGGGCTCGCCGGGAGCGGGCGAGACGAGGACGCGATCATGGGTAATTTCGTCGATGCGCCAGGTGGTCGCGCCGAGGATGAAGGTTTCGCCGGGGCGCGACTCGAAGACCATTTCTTCGTCTAGTTCGCCGACGCGGAGGCTGCGGCCTTCGCTGTGGGTGAGGAAGACGCCATAGAGGCCGCGGTCAGGGATGGTGCCGGCGTTGAGTATTGCCAGTCGCGTCGCGCCCTGGCGGGCGGTGACGACGTTGCGAATGCGGTCCCATGTAAGGCGCGGGCGCAGTTCGGCGAACTCGTCGGAGGGGTAGCGGCCGCTGAGCAGGTCGAGTACGCCTTCGAAAGCGGTGCGAGTCAAGCCGCCGAATGGGGCGGCGCTGCGGACGATGCGATAAAGCTCGTCGACTGAGACTTCAGGAGCTTCTTCGGGGATGAAGTCGTGGTTGGGGTTTTCAAAGGAGGCTTCGGGGTCTGGGCCTGCGAATTCGCCGAAGAGGGTTTTGTTGCGAGGCTTCGGTTTCAGAATCCGCTTGCGCGGAGTTTTCTCTGGCGGAGGCAGACTGGGCGGGTGGGCGACGATGGCGACGATCTGCTGGCAGAGGACGTCGAGGGGGTTGCGCGGGAAGCGCGTGGATTCAATGTGCGACTCGTGCATGGCGCGGGTGACGGCGGCGCAAGCGACGAGGTCGGCGCGGTATTTGGGGAAGATGATGCCTTCGCTGATGGCTCCAACGGAGTGGCCGGCGCGGCCGATACGCTGCATGCCGCTGGCGACGGACGGCGGCGACTCGATCTGGATGACGAGATCGACGGCGCCCATGTCGATGCCTAGTTCCAGGGTCGAGGTGGCGCAGAGGCCTTTGAGCTTGCCGGCTTTGAGCTGCTCTTCGATGATGAGGCGCTGCGGGGCGGCTAGAGAGCCGTGGTGTGCGCGGACGATGTCTTCCCCGGCTAGTTCGTTGATCGCTCCGGCGAGGCGCTCGGCTACCTGGCGGCTGTTGACGAAGAGGATGGTGGAGGTGCGCTCGCGGATGATTTCGAGCAGGCGGGGATGAATGGCGTTCCAGATGGAGATGCGTTTGGGGGCCTGGCTGGCGGGGCCGATGGGGATTTCTTCCTGTTGGCCCAGCTTGGCCATATCTTCGACGGGAACTTCGATGCGGAGATTGAGCTGCTTGGGCGCGCTGGCGTTGACGATGGTGACGGGGCGATAGCGGATGTTGGTGGTTTCGACGATGTCGGCGGACCAGGATTCGGTTTCGGAGGGGAGGAGTTCGTTTGAAAACGCAGGAATCTCGGGCGAATCCGGTAAGAAGCTTACCTCAGGGCCTAAAGGCCCGTACCCTTTTGCCTGTTGAATGCCGGGGCTGAAGCCCCGGCCTACCTCAAGGCTCGACTTTTCAGGGATTTTCTGGACTTCGACGCCGCCTAAGAAGCGGGCTACTTCTTCTAACGGGCGCTGGGTGGCACTGAGGCCGATGCGCTGGATTCCCTTCCCGCCGGGGCGCTTGGTGAGGGCTTCGAGGCGTTCGAGGGTTAGGGCGAGGTGGGCTCCGCGCTTGGTGGGGACGAGGGCGTGGATTTCGTCGATGATTACAGTGTCCACCGTGCGCAGCGACTCGGAGGATTGCGAGGTCAGGAGCAAATAGAGCGACTCGGGGGTGGTGATGAGGATTTCCGAGGGGGTGCGGCGGAAGCGGGCGCGGTCTTTTTGCGTGGTGTCGCCTGTGCGGATGCTGATTTCCGGGTCGTGAACCGGGACGCCCATGCGGCGCGCCATATTGGCGATGCCGGCGAGCGGGGAACGAAGGTTGCGCTCGACATCGACGGCGAGGGCTTTGAGCGGGGAGACGTAAACGATGCGGCAGCCTGGTCCTTGGGGTCTCTGTTGGAGCATGAGACGGTCGAGGCACCAGAGGAAGGCGGTCAGGGTTTTGCCGGTGCCGGTGGGAGCGAGGATGAGGGTGCTTTCGCCACGGGCGATGGCCGGCCAGCCCTGGCGCTGGGGCGCGGTGGGCTCTTCGAAGACTTCGCGGAACCAAGCGGCGGTTACGGGGTGGAAGCTGGCGAAGGGATCGGGCTGCGCAACTTCCGGGGTCGGGTTGGGCTTGCGCGGGACCATCTCCTTCAGCATAGCCCAGATAATTTCGCCTTGTGTTCTCCTTCGAGCAGTTTTCGACCGATTGGGCCAAGTTCGAGAGAAAGATAGCCGGAGACGATTAGCTCGGCTGCCTGGGACGGAAGTAGCAGGTGCCGCCGGCTAGCTGCGAGGTCCAGATGGTGGGGTCGGCGGGTTGCTCGCTGGAGCCCAGGAACAGGATGCCGTCGGGAGCAAGCAGGCGGTGTACGTTGGCGAGAAGTTTTTTGCGCGATTCCTGGGAGAAATAGAGCATTACGTTGCGCAGGAAGATCAAGTCGAACTTTTCTGTAAAAGGAAGCTGATTGCCGCAGAGGTTGGCTATGCGGAAGTTGCAGAGCTTGCGCAGCTCGGCTTTGACGGTCCAGTCTTCGCCGTGATGGTCGAAGAAGCGCACGATGTTGCGCGCGGGCAGGCCGCGGTTCATCTCGATGCGGTGATAAGTGCCGCTCTGGCAGCGGTGAACGACTTCGCTGGAGATGTCGGTGCCTTCAATCTTGACGTTCCAGTTGGCTAGCTGGGGGAAATGCTCGAGCAGCAACATACCTGTGGAGTAGGCTTCCTGGCCGGTGGAGCAGGCGGCGCTCCAGATGCGCAGGGTGCGGGTGTTGCGGCGAGCTTCGAGGATGGCGGGAAGCAGCTCGGTGCGCAGCAGCTCGAAGGGGCGGCTGTCGCGAAAGAAGCTGGTCTCGTTGATGGTCATAGCCTCGGCCACGGAGCGCTCCAGGGTGGGGTCGCGTTTGAGGCGCAGAAGCTGGATGAGCTCTTCGACGTGGGTCATGCCCTGGTTGCGGAGGAGCTTGGCCAAGCGGGTTTCGAAGAGGTAGTCGCGCGATGGATCGAGGACGTTTTGCGAGACCTCGAAGACCAGTTGACGGAGATAGCTGTAGTCGGCGGCGGGCGCAGGCGCGGACGTGAAGGCGGAGACACTGGCGGTTGCAAAGGGCTTGGCAAATGGATTGGCATTCATGGCGTCACACCGCCGATTCCCGAAGCTCGAAGGCCTCGCGCTGACCCCGCCCTGCCAGGCGGAGAATTTCTGGAGCGATCGCGTTGAGAGGAAGGACGCGGTGGGCAAGCCCAGCTTGAGCCACAGCGCCGGGCATTCCCCAGACCGCGCTGGTAGCCTGATCCTGGGCGAGGATGGTTCCGCCATGCTCGCGGATGAGGCGCGAACCGATGAGTCCGTCGTATCCCATGCCGGTGAGAACAACGCCCAGCACGCGGGCGCCATAGACGGCTACGCCGGTGCGAAAGAGAACATCGACTGCGGGACGGCAGTGGTTTTCAGGTGGCTCCTGGGTGAGGCGCAGAATGGGGATAGACGAAGCGGAGCCGGTGGCCGCGACTTCCATGTGCCAGTCGCCGCGAGCGATGTGGATGGCGCCGGGGCGGATCGGTTCTCCTGAGGATGCTTCAGTGACGCGCAAGGGGCAACGGCCGTTAAGACGCTCGGCGAGCAGCTTGGTGAAAAGCTCAGGCATGTGCTGGACGATGAGCACGGGCAACGGAAAGGTGGCCGGCAATGCGGGCAAGAGGGCATCGAGAGCCGCTGGGCCGCCAGTAGAGACGCCGATGAGCAAGACGGCTGGAGGAGTTCCTGAGACCGGTTGAGGATGAAGCAGCGGTGGAGGAGGACCTGAGGGAAAAAGGCTGCCAGATGAAGATGCCGCCGGCAGCGAAGGTGAGTGACCTCGTCCGGCGTTGCTGGGCCACGCGCTTGGCGGCGCGCTCGGAAACGCAGAGCTTTGCAAGGGGGCGGGCGGAAACGCAGAGGGATAGGCTGGTTCGTGGGAGCCGGTGGCGAAAGCGGTGAGAGCCAGAATCTTGGGAACGAGGTCCTGAGCCAGGGCATGTACGGCTGCGTCGCGCGAGGGCTGTCCGGATGGTTTGGTCACGTAGTCGGCTGCTCCGCTGGCGAGGGCTTCGATGGTGACCTTGGCTCCGCGCTGGGTGAGGCCGCTGCACATGATGACGGGAACGCGATTGCCTCTGGCTTTCATCTGCCGGAGCGTATGCAGGCCATCCATTACCGGCATCTCGACGTCGAGCAGCACCAGGTCCGGGCGCACGGACTCGACGATGCGCAGAGCCGAGGCGCCGTCGGAGGCAGTACCTGCGACTTCGAGGCGCTTGTCTGAGCCGACCACGCTGCGCAGCAGGGCGCGCATGACCGCGGAGTCGTCGACGATGAGGATGCGCGCCGGTCGCGCCTGGGATTGCATGAGCCTCAGGCCTCCGCTAATCCGAGCATGGCAAGTTTTTCAGCCAGGGCTTCGCCGTCGAAGGGCTTCATTAGATATTCGTCAGCGCCGGCATCGAGGGAGCGGATGATGAAATCGTCTTCGGCCTCGGTGGTGAC
>Ga0206802_1084_pt1 | contig 24070 bp, 19 predicted proteins | sample Alteio_BWOrgCont_63_FD_152902 | JGI IMG/M metagenome (GOLD analysis project Ga0206802, IMG submission 152902) | Enriched cells from forest soil in Barre Woods Harvard Forest LTER site, Petersham, Massachusetts, United States -... | ecosystem: Environmental > Terrestrial > Soil > Temperate forest >... | reverse complement strand
TCGACCAATAAATCAAAAACAGAACGTGAATTGCTTATTTTCCTGACTCCCCATATCATCGACGACACCAATCAAACAGCCCTTAAAGCGGGTAACCCTTCGATTTCAGCCCAAGAAGCTTTGGATGCGCAAGATGTCAATGATCGCGTCCAGGCGATTAATGATAGTTTGAACACTTACGAAAAAAATTAACCTATGGCACGTATCCGTATTGGTGAAATACTAATCAAGCAGGGACTGTTGACGGAAAGTCAGCTGCAGGAAGCCATTGATATTCAGAAGCGGCAAAAAGGCAGCCGCATTGGTGAAATTTTGATTCAAGTGGGCATGATCAAGGAAGAAGATTTTGCCGCTGCCTTAGGCTCCCAGTTATCAGTGCCTTTCGCTTCCTACATGTCAGGTCTCCTTAAGCCCAAAGCAGGCCAGAATCTAGAAAAATTGGTGAGCTATGATTTTGCTAAAAAGAATTTAGTTTTACCTTTAAGTAAAAATCTAAATTCTTTGACCTGTGCGATCTTTGACCCGCTGGATTTTTTTGCTTTGGATAATTTAAAGATCCTGACGGGATGTGATTTGAATCTGGTCATTGCCACCAAGACAGACCTTACCAAGGCCATTGATGAGTTTTACGTGACGGGCCGGGAAGCGGGGGAACGGGAAGGCGGATCTGTCCTGGACAAAGCCCTTCAGCAAAGCTTCGCTGAGGGAGAACGTACCAGTAAGGTGGAAGAAAAGGGAATTGCCGCCGATTCAGAATTGAGCATTGACCGCCTGATCGCCAAGGCAGGAGAGGCCCCGGTTGTCAAGCTTGTCGACTTAGTCATCCGCCAAGCCATTGATGAAAGGGCCAGTGATATTCATATCGAGCCTTTTAAAGACAGGTTGGAAATCCGTTACCGCATCGACGGGACCTTGTATCAAATACCTCCACCGGCGGCACATTTGCATCTGCCCATCCTTTCACGCATCAAGATCCTGGCCAAAATGGATATCGCCGAAAAGCGTCTGCCCCAGGACGGAGCCATCTCCGCCAAGCTGGAAGACAGGGTGGTAGATTTGCGCGTTTCAACAATTCCGACGGTGTACGGAGAAAAAGCGGTTTTGCGCCTTTTGGACAAGGGGACAGTGAAGCTTGATCTTGTCAATTTAGGATACGATCCTAAGCAGCTGGAAGACATACGCAAGGCCTTAAAGAGTTCGTATGGCTTGTTTTTTGTTACCGGTCCGACGGGCTGCGGTAAATCAACGACCCTGTATTCTTGCTTAAACGAGGTCTTTGATTCAAGTTTAAATATCATGACCTGTGAAGACCCTGTGGAATTCAAATTGGATGGCATCAACCAGGTGAATGTGCGTCCTGATATCGGCCTTACCTTTGCTTCAGCCCTGCGTTCTTTTTTGCGCCAGGATCCTGATATCATCATGGTGGGCGAAGTCCGTGATTTGGAAACCGCCCAAATGTGCCTGCGCGCGGCCCTGACAGGACATTTGGTTTTGTCCTCCCTGCATACCAATGACGCGCCTTCCGCAGTGGCGCGCCTGATAGATATCGGTGTTCCGCATTATTTGTTGACACCGTCCTTGAACATGATTGTGGCCCAGCGCCTGGCCCGCAAGCTTTGCCCTAAGTGCAAGGAACCCTACGAGGCCAACGGTTTGGCGCTTGGGGATTATAAGGTCAAATGTGATTTGCTTTACCGGGCCAAAGGTTGCGATGAATGCAATCACACCGGCTATAAGGGCCGGTTGGTCATTTCTGAAGTGATGTCTATTAATGATGAAATACGCGAATTGATTTCGCGCTCTGCCGGCTACCAGGATATCAAGGACGCGGCAAGGCGTAATGGGATGGATACGCTTTTCGAGTCGGGCATGAAAAAAGTGGAGAGCGGCATCAGCAGTGTTGACGAAATTTTGGGTGTTGCAGCTGCCTAATAATCTTATGCCTATTTTTTCTTACACAGCAAAAAACGAAGCGGGCAAGACCAAGACAGATATTGTCCAAGCCCAAAGTGAAGAAGCCTTGATTGAAAAATTGCAAGCTGACGGCTATTTTGTGATGAATGTCCGTCTGGCGATGGAAAAGTCTGTCCTTAGGGGCGATAAAAAGGGGCAGCAATTCAAGTTTGACCATGACGGTGTAAGAATCGAAGATCTCTTGGTCCTTTCCCGCCAGTTAGCAACCATGCTGCAAGCCGGTGTCACCATGCTGCGCAGCTTGGACGTTATTGTGTCCCAAATCCAGATCAGGCAGTTGTTTAAGGCAGTCACACAAATCCATGATGATATTGAACAAGGGTCTTCCTTAAGTGCGGCCCTTGCCAAGCATCCTAAAATTTTTAACCAGTTTTGGATCAGTCTGGCTGAAGTGGGAGAGGCGTCGGGTACTATGCCTTTGGTTCTGAATAAATTAGCAGAGCATGTCGAGCAGGATGTGGCATTTCAATCGGCCATCGTCTCAGCCATGATTTATCCGATCATCCTTTTTGTGGTCTGTATAGGCGCGGTGGTATTTTTTGCCCTGGTGGTAGGCCCCAGATTCGAAGAAGTCTTTAAATCCATGCACGCTGAATTGCCCCTGATGACCAGGTGCCTGCTGGGTACGTTTTCTTTTATCAGGCAGTATCTTTTATATATTTCAGGTACAATGATCGGTTTGTTCTTTATTTTAAGGTCATATTTTTTGACCCCGATGGGTAAATTGCAATTTGAGAAAATAATTTACGGTCTTCCGGTCGTCGGTGAGATTACCAGGTTGATCGTTGTCGAGCGTTTTGCGGCCCAGATGGCGATATTGATTGAAAGCGGGGTGCCGATCTTATACGCTTTGGAAATCACCGAAAAGCTGGTGAACAATAAGACCTGCGGTTTGGTGGTGGCCCAGATCCGTGAAGGGGTGCGCGAAGGTAAGGGCATGGCAGATGCCATGCTTGAGGCAGCCTATTTTCCTATGATGGCCGTGCAGATGATCAAGGTCGGGGAAGAAACCGGGGAGCTCGGAAAAATGCTCCAGCATGTAGCTGATTTTTATCTGGAAAATGTTAAAGCTTTTATGAAACGTTTTGGGACCCTTGTCGAGCCTTTTATGCTGGTTTTTATGGCCCTTGTGATAGGCACCGTGGTTGTATCTATTTTCCTTCCGTTATTTAAACTTGGCCAAGGCGGTCGCACGCATTAAAAAATTCTTTGATGTTGATTGGACAATTCTTTCAGACATGCTATACTTAACATGAGAGTTGCAGTTATATTATAAATAAATTAAAAAAGGAGAATACCATGAGGAATGTTAATAATAAAAGTGGTTTTACGCTTATAGAGATCATCGTAGTTTTGATCATAGTAGGTATTTTAGCAGCCATAGCTTTGCCGAATTTATTTTCTAATATTGCGAAGAGTAGATCTGGTCAAGCGATAGCAGTATTAGATGGGTTGAAATCTACTTTAGAAACCTGTATGGCAGGCCCATCTAATTCTGCTGTAATACCAGGTTCAGCGCCGTGTACAACAGCTGCACTAGCTCCGGCCGCTATTACTAGTTCTGGTGTTACTTGGACCTTTACAATTCCAACAGCAGCAGTAGTGCAAACAGGAGCATTAGGGACCGTCAATGCGCCAGCTGCAGGTGCTAATGGAACCTGGCAGGGTAGTGTAGTAGCAACAGATAACCAAGCAACACCAAATAGTATTGTATTCAATAGAGCTAATACTGGTGTATGGTCCTGTTCCCTTGGTTCAACTAGTACTTATTTAGGTGTTTGTTAGTTTTTAAAGAAGTTAATTCAAAGGCAGCATCGTATGACGATGCTGCCTTGTATTATGATTTAATTGGGTGATGCATGAAAAAAGGTTTTACTTTAATGGAGTTAATAGTTGTTTTAATCATTGTGGGGATCCTTGCGGTCGTTGCTGTTGCCAACTATAGTAATTCAATATGGCAGGCTAAGGTACAGGGCGTTGAACGTAATTTAATGGCTATTTCCGCTGCAGAACAAAAATATTATGAAGATCATGGTGTTTACTATATCTCGGGTAATAACACTGATTTCAATGGTATTAATTCAAGCCTGTCTTTGAGTATGGGGTCTGTGAATGATGGTTTTGTTAATTATCAGTGTACAGGTATTCCGGCAAATTTATGTTTTGCTTCCAATCCTTCGGCCCCACCTTCAGGTCAAACCTACAAAGTAAGTGTTGATAGTAGTGCTAATTTAACATGTACTTATAATTCTCTTTCTGTTATTTGCCCATAATTTTATCCCTTTTTTATTATAAGCACTCCTGCATTTGACCTCCATTGCTTTATATGTTATAAATTTAAGTAGGAGGTCTTTGTTATGCGCCGGCAAGGGTTTACAATAATTGAGATAATAATTGTTATCATCATCGTAGGAATTGTTGCCGCGTTTGCTTTGCCCAATTTTACTGCATCTTCCGAACAGGCCAGGTCCTTAAACGCGCAGAATAATCTATTGGCCATCTTTAGCGCAGAGAAGAATTATAATAACACTCATGGAAACTTTATTTCGCTTGCCAGCTTGGCATTGATCAATTCCACCCTGTCATTAAATATCCAGGATGACGGCATCTATGCCTATTCTTGTTCAACCGCTGACCCGTCTCTTCTTTCATGCACGGCCCAGAGAAGCGGGGGCGCTTTGACAATTACAGTGACAAATACGCCCTTTCAATCAAGCGGAAGTGTTGCTCCCAATTGCAGCGCGAGTTTGAATCCAACGTGTTGCGGTACTTCTATTAACTGGTGTCCTAATTAAAGCTTATGCGGATAAAAAAAATAAATAATACGGCATTCACATTATTGGAAGTATTGCTGGCAGCTATTATCTTTGTTATTTCCGTCGGGGGAGTTTTCATAACCTTGGATGCCATGCGAAAGCCCGTGGCTGACAAGGAAAGCGAGTTGAACGCGGCCCTTTTCGGCAAGCAGGTGCTTGAAGCTTTGCGCTCTCAGGTGAATGTGAGCTCGTATTATGGCTGTTGTTCCACAAACCCTACTTGTTCGTACCCGCTTCCCACTTGTCCGGATTTTTCTTTAGCTTTTGGCCTTCATCAAGTGCCGGAAGCGACTATGCAATCAACGGTCGCAATAAGCTGGCCGTCAGCTTTGGGCGGATCGAACCCTATTCCTGGCTGTGATCCTAATAACAATTGTTTGGTCTATAACGTTTCTTGCGGGGATGGGAGCATTCCAAGCGGAAATCCTCCTTTATGCGGAAATAATCCCGATATTGCCCGTGAGGTTCAAGTGAATATAGAATGGAATGGCGCATCATGAATAAAATATTTTCTAAAGCAGCCCTTACTTTACTTGAGTTGATTATCGCGACAATGCTGGTTGCTGTCGTTTTATTGGGTATTTTTGCTATTAATGCGGTGCTTGGTAATAATAACCAGGATTACGGCCAGCGGTATTTTGTCAGGTCAGAAACGCAGACGACCTTGAACCATATCCTGAATAATGTTTCTTTGGCCGTCGGCAGTGCCGGTGGTAACACTGCCATCTTGACTGAGGGTCAGGTGGGAGACGCCGGTACGTTTTGCATCCATCAGAATCTTCAGCCTGGTGGCGCAATCGACAGTCCCCTTGCGGGTAACCCTTCGCCTGATACAAGCAAAGACCGTTGGCTATGTTATACGTGGTATCCTGCCGCCAATCCTAGTTGTCCTGCCTCAATCCCCAATTGTGCTAACGGGATTGTTTATTGCGCTATTCCTTTTAGCTCGGGGGCTGGTCCTTGTAATGGTAATGTGAATATTTCTGCCGGGCCGGTTTATCTGGGAACGGCATTTGCTGATCCAGCAGTTACATTTTCTTCCCAGTATCTATTTTCTATTAAAATTCAAAATTGCCTTAATAATGCTAATCCACCGGGAACTTGTTCTCTGTCAGGGACTTCGACAGATCCAGCTAACAATCCTGAAGTCCAGGTTTCCGGGAGTGTTTATCCGTCTCAAGTAGGCCCATAAAAAAGCCCCGCCTGGGCTGTTGGCCCAAACGGCGGGGTCCTAAAAGGAGAGAGCCCCTATGAAGCGTGTTCAGTCTTATGGTTGGATCCCGGATACTCCGGATCAGCGGGATTATCTTTATACTGCCATCGCCCCAAAAGTAAAACTCCCACTTAAAATAGATTTAAGAAACGAAGACTCACCCATCGAAAATCAAGGCCGTTTAGGCAGCTGCACAGCCAATGCCCTGGCCGGCAATTTACAGTTTTTAGAAAAAATCAGCGGTCAAAATTACAGTGATGTTAGCCGCCTTTTTATTTATTATAATGAACGCGCCGTTGAGGGGACTGTTGATTTTGATTCCGGAGCCATGATCCGCGATGGCATCAAGGTGCTGGTTAAATTCGGTGTTTGCGCCGAGGCAAGCTGGCCCTATGATATCACTCAATTCACCCGCAAGCCCACTGCTGCCTGTTATAAGGAAGGCCTCAAGCACCGCATCAGCAGTTATCACCGCCTTCAGACGCTTGATGAAATGCTCAATTGCCTGGCCGAAGGTTTTCCATTCGTGTTTGGGTTTACCGTGTATGAAAGTTTTGAGACCATAAAGGTGGCCCAAACCGGTATCGCACCCATGCCCAAAAAGTCTGAAAAAGCCCTAGGCGGCCACGCGGTCATGGCCGTGGGGTATGACCAAAAGGCCAAGCGCTTCATCGTGCGCAATTCCTGGGGCCCTCAATGGGGCCAAGGGGGCTATTTCACGATTCCCTACGCCTATCTCGAAGCCTTAGCCAACGACTTCTGGACAATCCGGCAATAGAGTTGTTTATCACCCTCGAATTGTTTTAGGTCCTCAAGCCGGACAATCGCATAAAGCATCTAGAAAGAATATGATTTACACTACAAATTAATATTTATGGTATAATGTAGTGTAAAGGAGAAAGGCATATGAGCATTTTAAATGGAATTTTATCAGAGAGTAATGAATATTATATAAGCCTTAAACAAAAGATTGGCAAAAAATTGGCTGATCTTCCCAAAGGTAGCATTAAGGAAAGAAGCATTGCTGGTCAGAAGTATTACTATATTCAACAACGGGTGGGAAAGAAAATTGTTCATAAGTATTTAGGAAAGAAAAAACCTGAAGATTTAATCAAAAAAATCCAAATGCGTAAATCTCTGAAGAATGAATTAAAGAAAGTCAACGAAGCCTTGAAGATGTTGGGGCGCGTCAAAGGAAAAAGCCGTGCTTGATTCCGTCCATCAAATTTTGAAAGTTTTTGAGAAGAATAATTTGTTTAATGAAGGGGTAGAGCTTATTGGTAGCTGGTCATTTCTTCTTTACCAAAAGTATCTTGGCGCTCCCCAATTCCCTCTGAGGACCCAAGATATTGATTTTCTTATCCCTAATCCATTTACAGGAAAACCCAACCAAGCGTTTATAGATCAACTGATGGAACTTGGTTTTCAGAGAGATTTTAGAAAAGATGGCTCTCTATTTCTATACAATGCAGAATTGATGATCGAGTTTATAACTCCTGAGAAAGGGAGAGGTGTTGACGAGGCTATTCGTGTTAAACAATTAGGTCTGAGGGCCATTCCATTAAGATTTGTCAATTTGTTATTGGATAAGTCGATCATCATTGAAGATAATGGACTAAAAATAAGAGTCCCCAATCCATGTAATTTTTGTCTTCATAAGCTCATCGTTTCCAGCCGGCGTAGAAAACCAGAAAAAGCCCTTAAGGATTTTCAGCAAGCTGTTTATGCCTCAATGATTGTGGAGAAAAAAGAACTTCAAGAGTTATTCATCACCTTGCCTAAACCATGGCAAAAAATTATTCTTAATGTTTTGGATAAAAACATGGATGTTTTGCCATTAGAGGCAGATAAGATAGAAAATTTGAAGCTTACACTACAAAGCATAATATTATAATCTTGTAGTGTAACTAAGAAAATGCTTCAATAGCTCTCTCAAAAAATGAATATACAACCAACCAATTTATTGTATAATTTCATTTTCGACCTTAAAAAATATCACATTTTTAGTACATCGTTTTTTCGTAAAAAAGGTTGTTTGTAAGTCATTGTAAAATATAAATTTACACCGGGTCGGTAGCTCAGTTTGGGAGAGCGCGTCGTTCGCAATGCAATTTCGCCCATTTTCTAACCCTTTGGAATTACAGTGATATTAGACTCCGTCGTCGAGAAACGGAGTTTTTTTGTTTTATCTTATTTTAATATTCTTTAACTCCCAGTAACCTAATGTAGATCGAATTTGGACACCAAAAATATTGTAGAGCGCATCATTATTACGAAAGCGAGCAGCTAAAACAAGGAGTTGCGATATGTTAAAACTTATCAAAAAAGGCGCTAAGTTAAGCGAGGAAAATCGTTCGTTGTTCTGGGTGGAACTTGTTATGTTTTCTGTAATACCAGGATTATTCTTTCATGCCTGGTTGCTTACAGTAATTATGCTGCCGGTGTTATCTTGGCTAATTACTAGACCAAACGGCATGTTTTATATGATTTTTGCTATAAGTTTAATTTGGGCGCTTGTTCCTTTTTGTATGGGTTTTGCAGGTGGCGGATGGGTTGGGGCATTCATTGCAGGTGGCATTACTTTTTTAATGGGTGTTAAGGTTCATATTAACGGGTTAAAATGGCATTGGGATGAAGTGATTTATAGAAGCGATGATGTTGTAGAATGGAAAAGAATGAATTGGAGTGGCCGTAACTGTAGTCGTAGTCTAATTTAATAAAAAAGCTGCTTTTTATGCCAAGATTTCCCGCTACAACCCCCAGGGTTCGAAATACACAAAAAATGGCAAAATCGTAAGAAATAGGGCATACTTACTCTATATATGAGAAAGTATGTAGATTTAAGAGCTAATATAGCCCTAGGGCTTATTTTTGCCTTTTTATTTAATATGTTTGGGCCTTTACCTGTCCAAGCACAGGAATTTTATTTGCCTGTGCCTGGCCAGATGGTGGCTTTAAGTCCTACCTTTAGCCCTGCTGTACTTAAAGGTATTAAGTTAGACCCCAAGAACCCTTTCCGGTTTCATTTCTTCGTAGATAAAGGTGATAGTAAATTAAGTCAGGATGAAGTTAAGAGTGAATCCGCTAAGTTAATTAAATATTTCTTGGCCTCTTTAACCATTCCTGAAAAAGATTTGTGGGTCAATCTAAGTCCCTATGAAAAAGACCGCATTGTGCCGCAAGAATTCGGCCAGACCGAAATGGGCCGTGACCTCTTAGCTGAAGACTATTTTTTAAAACAAATCACCGCATCGCTGATCTATCCTGAAAGCAAGTTGGGCAAGGAATTCTGGCAGAAGGTCTATGCCAAAGCACAATCACAATACGGAACAACGAATATTCCGGTTAATACATTCAATAAAGTCTGGATCGTTCCTGAGAAGGCGGTTGTCTATGAAAATGGAGGAACCGCGTTTGTATTAGAAAATCATTTGAAAGTAATGTTAGAGCAAGACTATCTTTCCCTTGAAAAACATGCAGGGATTAAATCTGTGCCAGCACAAGCTAAGGATACCAATCAATTAGGTAGTACGATTGTTCGTGAAATCGTCATCCCAGCTTTAACTAAAGAGGTCAATGAGGGGAAGAATTTTGCCCAGCTACGACAGGTATTTTATTCTCTTATTTTAGCGACATGGTACAAAAATAAAATTAAAGACAGTATTCTTAATAAAGTGTATTCCAATCATAACAAAATTAACGGTGTAAACGTATCCGTACAGGATAAAGACAAAATTTATCAAGAATACCTTAAGGCTTTTAAAAAAGGTGTTTACAACTACATCAAAGAAGAGACTGATCCCATTACTAATCAACCTGTTCCAAGAAAGTATTTCTCCGGTGGGGTAGAGGGATCGGTGCTTCCTGAAGTGGAAATTTATTACAATAACCCAAATCAGGTCAGTCCTGCGCAGTTAGCGGCTATTGATAGAGCACAAATAACAGATGTTTTAATAGATCTTAAGTTTAACCAAGCGGAGAAGATTCCAAGATCGGGGGATGTTCGCCCACGTAGGGATAGGGCGATGTTAATTAATCCAGAGTTAAGGAAGGAAATGGGTGATTTAATATTAGATTCATTTAAATTTGATACAGTTTCCCCGCAAGAGCTTGAATTTGAAGAATTTAAACGCAGATTAAGTGAGTTTGACGAAAAAAATGTTTATGTGGAACATGGCAATGCCAATTTTAGTATAAATCCGATAATAAGAAGAGGGTTGGTCTTCGGTCAATTGAGTCCAGACCAAGATTACACTATTAAATTATACTGGGAAAATGGTCTTGGCATTCGGGTTTATTTTATAAGTAAAGAGCATGTCATCCGCTATGATGTCGATCATTTTCGTGATGTAACCACTGGGCCAGGGAAAAAAGGTTGTTGGGCGAGATTTATAGTTAGAGAAAACAGTTTAGAGGCCGCTCGTAATTACCCCAATGAGTTAATAGGAAAAATAGTAGCATCTTCTTGGTCAATTGATCCGTGGGAGCCTGATTCTAAACAATTGGCATCTTATATGACTTTATTAAACTATTCTCCAGCAGATGGTTTTGAAATAACAACTACAAACGGGGTAGAAACAGGAGTTAAAACGGCAACTTATGTAATAACAATGTCACGAAATAATAACATTTTTTTTCAAGGACTTAGACTAAAAACTAAATATCAAATTAAACTTTATTGGGAAGAAGGGCTTGGTTTACGTTTATATTTTCTTAGTAATGGTGAAATCATTCGTTTCGCCATACCTGGGAAAGAACATCAGCTTTTAACGGAAGAAAGAGTTAAACATTTTGCACAAGTACGGTGTAGGGGAAATGATTTTGTAAAGATGAGGTATGCTCCTGATGAATTGCTTGATGTTATATTCCAAAAAAGTTCAAATATTAATCCGCTTACTCCTGATGAGCATCAGCTGGCCATTCTTCATGAGAGGTTAATATATTTTAACGAGCATCCTTTGATAATTGCAAACGATGATGAGCTCAAAAGAACTTCAGTCTTTTCTTATAATTTGCTGGAATTTCACTCTTTAAGACAAGGTGAAAGTTATGTGGTTCAATTATTTTGGGAAAAATATTTAGGATTGCGTATATATTTTGTGGGTCAAAAGGAAACTGCGGTATATAAACTAAATGGGAATGCTAGAAGGGGTAATGGAAAGCTATCCGCAAGATTTATTAAAAGAGAGTCTGAATTAGAATCAGCTCGGCGAGCACGCAGTGAACTGATGGGCGAATTAATTAATGATAGCCTATCTTTGTCTGTTGATGATCCGGATGGAGAGGCATTACAAAAGCTAGAAGAAAAACTTAATTATTTTAGGGAAAATAAATATACGATTACTTCTTCTGATGTGTCGGGATGTTTGACGACGGAACTGAAAAAAGGATCAACGATAATTTTTCATTCACTTCAACCGAAATCAAATTATCTTGTTATTCCTTATTGGGAGGCGCATCTTGGATTGGTGATTTATTTTATTAACTCCCAAGAGGCACTCGCTTATGAAATTGTCAAGAATGGCGTAAGACGTAAACCTAGCGATGCAAATAAAATTTCAACTCAACTCAGTGCCCGGGGAACTACTTTGGAAGAAGTACAAAGATATGAACGTATGGTCGGGTCATTAGCTGCCTTGATTGAAGAAAATTTCTCCTTAATGAACCCTACCCTTGATGCAACGAGGTTAGATAAATTTGAACAACAGCTAGAACTGTTTCGTTTACAAAATTATCGTGTTGAATCTTCTCCTGGAGAGCGTGCTTCTTGGACTATGCCTCCGAAAAGGAGGGTTGCTGTAAGTTTTCGACCACTTCAAGGGAATGCGCATTATACAGTTATACCTTATTGGGAGAAAGACTTAGGGTTAAGAATTTATTTCGTTAGTTTACACGATATAGTCGTTTTTAATGTTCCAAGAAATACACATGAAGCTAACAATAAATATTCAATAATTCATACAACTTATATAAGTGTTAGAACATCTAATTTAATGGACGCAAGGCTTGTTACACAATTAATTGGAAGGGGTATAAAATTAAGAGCTAGGCCCATTCCAGCTTATAAACTAAAAGAACCTCTTAATACGAATCGTATTTCAGATGGGACAACCGATGATTGGTTTATAGACCGAATATTTTCAAATAATTTAAGAATAAAATTGCTTCAGCATGGGTATACGACGGAAGAGATCGATGATTTTATCATATTGGCGGATGATGTGGTTGATGGTATGAGTTTATCTGAAGCTTTCGATAACTTGGGTGTTGATGGAGATCGACGTGAATGGTTTGAAACTCAATGGAGAGATGTGCTACCTCAAGTATTAGAAGAATACGCTGTGGATGGGGCTATGTCCACACAATCAAGGTCACGAAATTCTATACTGTTAGGAGAAAGTCCGGTATCAAAGCAAATCGAAGGTGTCCTGATGAGCTCTGGTGCTACGGTGGAAAAAAATCCAATATGGCAGCCGCTGTCTTTAGGAAAACAGGCTGCTACCTCTGATTTTCAACGTGCTTTCCCAAATTTCAGTGACCAATTTGCCCAAATTGAAAGGTTGATGCAAGGAGAATCTTTGGGGCAGGTTTTTGGGCCGCAGGCAGTAATGTTGCCTTTCAAGAATATTGTATTTATGAAAATGGCATCACCTGGCATTGATGTGAGTACAGGACTTTCCATAACATCAGGTAGTCGCATCCAAAACGGCAATTTAGATGTTTATTTTTCACCTGGAAATATTGTTGGAACTTTTTGTGAATTATATGAACATGTGATTTTGCCTGTTGAACATGTCCCCTCGAGTCAGAGGCATCTTTTAGCTATGTTTGCGGAAACAGCTTTTTATGATAGTTACATTAGTCAAAGGGTGGAAAATCAAATAGAGAGATTGCTTGAAGGGGATAAAAATCGTCTGGATGATATTTTAGAAGGATATTACCGTTCAGGGCCTTTTTTGGATGATCTATTTGGTGATTTCGAAGATCCTGCTGAAGACGGATTCCCCACCATCGAGGCAGCCCGTCGTTATTATGCCCACGAATATATGTATTTTGTTAATGCCATTTTAATCGCTAAAAAGGCGCGGAAAGATCTAAAAACAACTTTTCATGAAGGCAGGGCTTCATTTCTAACGGACGATCAAAGTAAACTAATGGCTGAGAAAGTCTTTCTTAGCCTTAATAATGAAGGTAGGCATGCGACTGATTTTAGTGCTGTTTACCGGCTTAATTACAAACATCAAAGATTAGAAACGGTGTTGATAAGGTTAGGTTATCTGTTTTTTATGGATTTAGATTGTTATCTGGGACTCAAAGAAGAGTTAAAAAAAGAGTTAGGCGGTAATGTCATTCTTTTACCTGAGTTAAGAGACACAGCGATTGGGCGCAGGGAAGGGGCTGCTCATCCAAGGCGGATGGTGGAAGCTATGATAAGGGAGCATGTGGGAGATTACGATGTATGGGAAAGTGGTGCGGGCTTAGCAGAATTGAGTTTGGCAGCCTACAAGCTGGGGAGTCCCATGACGGATGCTTTTGAGATTGATGGAGGAGTTTTTAAATTAATGAAGGAAAATTTTGCGTTAAATGGACTGGTTGAGGGGACAGATGTTAATTCACACTTAGGGGACGTTACTGATCTTAAATTTATTGAGCCCCTTGCTTTAAAAATCCAGAGAAGGTTAAAAAAATCGGGACGGGGTCTGGCCATTATTACCAATATGGGAGAGTGGCCATTTTATTCAGCCAATAATCTTCATAGTATTAATCTTATTTCTTATCTTCCATCTACAAGTTTGTTTATCGCTGGAGGCATTACGCCTGACCAAATAGAATCAGTAAAAAGAGACCAGCGAGAAATACAAGGGCATGGTTTCACTATAAAAGAGAATAATGCTGAGCTCCAGGATGCCTTAAGCGATATTGTTTGGGTTGCTGTGAGGGATGAGGCGATGAATACTGAAACATCAAAAAAGTTATGGGATATGGCCGATACTATTGTTTATGTCCATCCAATACAAACTCCCAAATTTAAAGGGTTTAAAGAATTAATGGATCATTTCACACATAAAGTGCTTTTATTTAGTAAGAATTTCTCGGTGCCTAGAAATGTTGCTAGTCGAAAAGATATTAGATTTATTCGTAACTCAGAAGGAGAATATTCTTCCCAAGATATCTATTCTTCCGTTTTTATCGGGGGATCTTTATTAGATTGTTTGGGGAAAGCAATTAATTTTGCGGTTCATGGATCTTTCAAGGCTGGGCAAAGAACATTTACTGCTCATCTGATTTCGTCCATGGTTTGGATGAGAATGGAGGCTTTTACTGAACCGACCACCTTGGAAGATGTGATACGGGATGTCGAAATACATACATATGGCCGATTATTTCTTGTATCAAAAGACGATTACATAGAAAAAATATTTGGTGGCAGTAACGCTGAAGATTTATTAGGAGAACAATTTAAAAATAACTCTAAGGTGATCGTTCGGATTAATGGCGAAGAACATACTGTTTATGACAAAGGGAATGCGCATCAAGTAGTGATTGATATTCTCCGGCCTGATGATGCAAAGTTATCCAACCCAGCTTTGCCTGCGGGTGATGGTGATGAGGCAATGAATGCTGAGTTAATAAATTTGCATAAAATACAGCACGAATTGGGGGCAAGGATTAGTAACTTAATTGGTTGGATGAGTCTGTTAGAATTTAATTCTCATTCTAAAGAACGCATACCCCATGATTTCAAGAACTTGCAAAGATTGTTGGAGATTTCATATTCAGAGCAGCAATTGTTTGGAGTTTTGATTCACGAAATGGACGTTGATGATTATGGAATATATTTCTCTCAAATGAACGGTCATTTGGAAAATTTTAGATCTGCCTTACATGAATTTCATGATGAGGAGATTGAAGCAAGGCCTGAATTTCAGACTATGTTAAAAGCATTGAATGATGTGCTTGATAATTTCTTACCCCAAGTATTGGGTAGTAAATTAGATTTTAATAAAGTTGAGAAAAAGTTGGTTTCATTAAATATGGTTATTGATGTTGCAACTGAGTATATGGTCAATAAAGAAAGTATACATAAGGAATATTCTGATTCTCTCAATGAAATTTCTATAGATCCATTTAAGTTAGGCGAAGTTATCATCAATTTGGTTAGAAATGCCCAAGATGCCATTGATGGAAGCGGTATTAAAGGAGGGCAGATTACGATTAAAACTGAACGTGAAGATAGTCCTGAAGGCCCACGGGCAAAAATTATTGTTTCTGACAACGGGCCTGGAATTTCGCCAGACGTACTGCCGCATATTTTTGAACCGTTTTATACGACAAAAGGGAATAAAGGCACTGGGTTAGGGTTGGACATTTGCAAACAAATTGTCGAAGCCCATGGGGGCACTATTGGTGTAGAAAGTCAGCTGGGTCATGGAACAACTTTCATCGTTCGTTTGCCTATAGATCGGGCGATGAATGCACTTGATGGTCCTTATGTGAAAGGTAAAGAATTTTTAAAGAAATTGGTAACCAAGCCAGAGGGAATGGGATGGGAAGAGTATTTCAAAGAAACATCGTTGTCATTAGATGATTTAAATGGCCTAAAGATAGGCAAAACGGATCGTTTGGGGAGAATTGCATTTTCTCCGTATACGAATTTTCCATACTATTGGGCTGCGTTTGGATTTAGTCAGCTAGGTTGGGAAGGGGAGGTAATAAGGGGAGAGATTAAGGGGAGTTATTTTGAGTTAGAGATCAGATGGAGTAAAGAAGGTGAAAAGACGCATAATAAGGTCTATCAACTCGGCCATTGGGAAACAATTATAAATGGACAAGGTAAGAGGAAAGGCGGAGAGAAGGCGATCTTGGAAATAGATGACAGGATGGGTATGAAGGCAATATTAGAAATTATCAGGGGAGAAAAGAATTTTAATGAGGTTGGAAATTTAAAAGGTTTAAGAGTGGGCAAGACGAATTCGATGGGGGTAATTATGGTTAGTCCATACGAGGGTTTTCCCTACGCATGGTATCCATTGGAGTTTGAAGATTCTGACTGGGAAGGGGAGATTGTAAGAAGCAAGGTTAAGGGAAGTTATTTTGAAATAGAGATCAAATGGAGTAAGGGGAAAAGAAAATTTAATAAAATATATCAAATTGGTCCCTGGGAAAGAATTTTGAAGGGACAAGGGACGATAAAAGGGGCAGAAAAGGGGGTTTTGGAAATAAGTTATAGATTAGGGCTGAGGGCAATAGCAGAAATTGTCAGGGGGGAAAAGAAGTTTAATGAAGTTAGAGATTTGAAAGGTTTAAAGATAGGCAAGACGAATTCACAGGGAGCAATTTCATTTAAGTTGTATGATAATTTTCAATACTCATGGCCGGCCTTGGGGTTTAGTGATTCTGGCTGGGAAGGCGAAATTGTAAGGAGCGGGACCAAAGGGAACGGGAAATATTTTGAAATAGAGGTCAGATGGAATAAGAAAGGTAAAAAGGGATTCAATAAAATCTATCAAATCGGCCCCTGGCAAAGAATCTTGAAGGGAAAATATAGTACCCAAAATGAAGAAAAAAAGGCTTTAGAAATAGATGAAAGACTAGGATTGAAAGCAATAGGAGAAATTATAAGAGATGAAAGTAAATTTGAGGACATTGACGAATTAAACGGTTTAAGGATAGGTAAGACAGACTCTAATGGAACAATTACATTCTCTCCGTATGAGTATTTCCCATACCAATGGCCTGCCTTAGGGTTTTGTAGTTCTGGTTGGAAAGGAGAGATTGTAAGTTCGAGATTCAAAAATGGTGAATTGCGGTTTGAAATTCAATTTAGCAAAGAGAATGAAGACCCTATATTCAGATCGTTTATTATTTCACATTTTGAAAAACAGTTGAAAGGTGTAGGAAAGGAAAAAACAAGGGTAAAAATGATCCCTATGATTGTGTCGATGCAAAAGTTGGTCAAATTGCTTGAGCCAGCAGTCAATTGGGGGAATCACCAAGAAGTTAGATGGGAAAACGGTGAAAGGGTGCCTATAGGAACAGACAATGAAAAGGTTGATTATGATTTAATATTAGACACCATAGGAAAAACAACGCGTCTAATGACTGCCGCGCAACGAGAGATCGTGGGAATGATTGTGGATGAATATTCTGATGGCGAAATTATAACCGAACTGGGAGTTGAACAAGGTGAGATTGATAGGGTAAAACAGATATTGCAGGAAGCATTAAGGGATTTTGCTATGTTGGAATCTAAGGGGGACATAAAGCCGCATCTTGATCCTGCTATGAGAGCTGTTTTTTCTATCGATCAAGTTGACGGAAAATTCTTAGAAAATTCATCTATTGTATGGCAATCTTCGAGCGCTGTTCGGGTTATTGGTCCGCGAGGACAGGTGTTTTATGTAAAGTTACAAAGAAATGAAGGATCTCTGTTGGATGAATATTTAGGATACCGCATAGCAAGAAAGATGGGGGTACATGTACCTGATTTTAAATTGCTGAGAAATCATGAGGTCGAAAAACTGCCGAATCTCTTAAAAAGACTTTCTAGCTATGATACGACGTTTGCGTTAGTCACGCAGCCGGTTCAGAAGTATCGGCCTCAGGGTGGGATTCAATATAGTGGTCTAGAAGAATTAGTCGCGTTTGCATATTTTATGAAGCGTAGAGATTATTATATAAATGACTACGACCGTAATCATATTCATAGGAAGAATAGGCAATATATTACTTATGATCTGCAAAGTTCTTTTGGTGGGGTAAGTGATTATGAAGAGAATAATGTGTTACGTTGGGTGTCGCAAATAGATAAGATGGATATTAAGAAATTGGTTACTTTAGTAGGCGAGTATGAAAAAATGAATTTGGATGTCTCCGATGGTATTTATGAAGAGTCTAGGGATATAGAAGTTAGGGAAGCTCTTGAGCAAAGGCAAAAACAAATGCGCAATGATTTAATTAGAGGGTTAAAGACTCAGGAATATAGGAATAACCCTAAGATAGATGAATTGATAACAGATTTAGAAAATGAAGCTATGCTTGTCCCAGTAGCCCTGCAAGGCCGGTTGGTAGATCAAGCTGAAGGGATGATATCAAGAAAAGGTGGTGTTGACTTTAACCCGGCACAAATGAGCATGCAGGTCAAGAAAGATGGACAAGATTTTAAATTTGATTTTAACGGCATCGAAATTGACGCCGCCCAAGTAACCGGCGCACAGTTTACCATCCGCACCATGACGCCCGTAACCGACCTTGCCGGAATTTTAGGATTAGGACAGGGTGTAAAGTAGCAATCGTGTCTATAATTCATTACTAATGGCATTACTAATGGCGTTACAAAATTGTAACGCCATTAGTAATTTTGAAGCTCTGTAACTCTCCCATTTTCAAGGGTTTTTTGGGCGAAAGCGGCCCAAAAACGTTCAAGACCCCACACACTCAACCATAGGTTAAGCGAGTGAGTGGGGTCTTGAACTAACTCTTGAGAATGGGAGAGAGTAAGTATTTAGGATGTATGGGTATGGTTAGTAGGATAGGGGTTAATGAGGATAGTTGTATGAGTTGAGTTGGGTAGGTATAGTTGTTTTTGGTGATTGATTGTTGTTTAGGTTGTTTGGTTATATGTGTAAAAGAAGGGATAAAAGAAAGGAATTGTTAATGGAAAAAGATTTTGAGGCTAAATGGTTGGCGGTTATTGGGAATAAGGAAAATGCGTTGGTAACACAGATGAGTGGGCTTGAAACGAGGTTTGTTTATCTGTTAGCTATGATAGGAGTGGTAGCTAATCATTTTATTAACTATATAAAGCTAAAATATTCTCCGCATATTAAGGCTGATCAAGGGATGGCATCTTTCTTTGTACTGGTTCTTATAGCATTTTGTTTCTTAGCGATTAAAGACTTAGCAGAAGTTAATCGGACGAAATGTAAGCAGAACAAGGTAAAAGACTCGCATTTTAGAAATCAAATCATCCCATATGTTCTTTTTATCGTGGGAGCGATTTTTACCCTTGTTAATATTGATGCCAGTTCTTTAAAGGTTAATGATAATTTTTTGTTAATACCACCCTGCATATGTTTTTTAGGTGGTCTAGTACAAATTATTAAACCAGGTTGGTTTGATTGGTATTTATCTAATTCTAACAAGAAATTTCTACGGTATGACATATATGCAAGGATCATTCTAATTCTTATTTTTGCAGTGACTATTTTTCTTTTAATGTACGAGTATGGATTATTTATTAATGTTTGGAAGTCGGAAGTTTTTCTTGATTTGCAATGTATTGTTACGTTTTTGTTTCTGTTGTGGATAGTAAGGAAGGCTTATGATACTCAAATAGTCAATTCAGAATTACAAGGCATCAGAAATTTCCAATTGTCTGTAATGTCCAATAAGTTGAAGAAAGAAGAGGAGTTAAAGCATCATTTTGTTAATGTCTTATCTGGAGAAGGTGCATAATTTTAAAATTTAAAATGAAGAATTATTTCTACCAGCCGTTTTAAATTGTTTTCCATGGTGGTTTTTCTCTGGTGCGGGCGGGGGTGATGTTTCTGCCGTTTCTGGTGGTTTCGACTACAAGGCTCCTGCCCTCCTTTCGATTCTAGTTCTTTAATTATGTCATACGTATCAAGGACTACGCCAGCTAAAGCTGGCTTGCAAGTGCTTCGCATCCTTGACACGTATGATTTTTTATTGAAATAAAAAGAATCGAAAGGAGTAGCAAGATGAAGACAACGCAAAATACACCGAGGATTTATGTCGCATGTTTAGCCGCGTATAACAATGGGTATCTGCATGGCACATGGATTGACGCTAATCAAGATGAAGAGGCTATCCGTACTGAAATTCAAGAAATGCTTGCACGAAGCCCAATACCTAATGTGGAAGAGTGGGCAATACATGATTATGAAGGATTCTATGGCCTTCGGTTGTCAGAATCTGAAGATATGGCCCGTGTTGCAGAAATGGCCGCTATGATTGAAGAGCATGGGGAAGCTTGGGCTAAGTATGCAGAGTACCAGGGCATTGAATACGCAACCAAAGAAGGATTTGAAGATGCGTATGAAGGCGAATGGGATTCAGAAGAATCTTTCGCTGAGAACCTAGCCAGCGAGATGATGGAAATCCCGGAGCATTTGGAATTCTATATTGATTACGAAAAGCTGGCCCGTGATCTGTTTATCAACGATTACTTCTCTGTGGAAAATGAGGGATGTAAGGTTTACGTATTTCGAAGGATTTAAATCTGGGCGACCTGGACATGTCGTTAAACTGTCCGTTTTTTTATCAGCCTAGATTATTATAAATGTAAAACCCTCTAAGGATTCATAGAGGGTTTTACATAAAGATTTGAAGGGTGCTTATTTCTTTTTTGCTGTTTTCTTTTTAGCAATTTTTTTCTTTGTAGCCATTAATGGGCTCCTTTTTTGATGATTGATTTACTAAAACATATTAGCATATTGAAATGAATCCGCCATTTTAAAATAATAAAAACCTTCGTTGGGTGTGATGCCTGGCGAAGGACTTTTTATTTTGTATTGAAGTTTCATGTTGTTAAAGATGAGCTTAAAGATTTTTCTTGACAAAACATCAGTTAATTATCATAGTATGTGCAATCATATTAATGAACAGGAGGACGTTATGGCAAAACCAACAATTAAAGAGCTAGAAGCCTTGTTAAACAGCGAGGAAGAAACGCCTATACAGATTCTTCCAAATGGTGAAATTAGAGCACTTGGCCAAGCAAACAGCGCTGATCTTACAGGAAAGAAACCCATAACAATGAAAGAAGATCTGGGTGGAGAATACCATGGACATTAATCGTATTAGAAGAGAATTCCTTGAAGCTCAAAGAACTTTTCATCATCTAGAACTTCACCCTACGGTTGATGGCCAAGTGTACTTAAAAACAGCGCTTCAGGCCGCAGATCAAATGTATGTTTTATCTATAAGATTTTCAGGCTATCCTAACGAAATGCCACGGGTTTTTATTGATGCTCCAACCATAACTACCGCGCCTCACCGATATCAGAACGGACATATTTGCTATCTTCATCCTACCATGTGGAATCCAGGAATACACAATATTTCTTTTGTGATGGCGCGTGCGGCAAAATGGTTAAACAAATATGAGGTTTGGAAGCGTCAAGGCAAATGGCCAGGGGCTGAGATTAAACATTGAGGATTCTATGAAAATAGACTTTAAGACTTTAAAGATGATGGAATTGAGAAGTTCTCCTGGGGAGGTTCTTGATCGAGTTGCTAGAGACGGAGAGGTATTTGTGATCGAAAGAAATGGCGAGCCTAAAGCGTGTCTTGTTCCGGTTTCATTTCTCTTGCCCGATATTTCTCCGGAGAGAATAACAGAAGAGCTGGGTAAGCTGCATGAAAAGAAAGAAAATTATAAACTAACGATCAACGAGAACAAAGAACTTGAGATCAATTTCCATGAAACTGCTGCTGGTGAGAATATTGTTATCAGTATAATTTTACCACATGGGTATCCTAATTCTGCTCCGAGGATTTATGCGTCTGGCGTTTTACCAAATACACCTAATCGGTGGCACGATGGATCATTAGCTATATTTGGCGCTGTAACAACTTGGAATGCAAAAAGCCACGATGTCACGAACGCGTTGACGTTGGCGAGGGGTTGGCTTAAACAGTATGCAAAATGGCGGAAAACTGGTCAATGGTTAGAGGGATCACATGAAACAAGACAAAACATTTGAGAGAATAGAGTCCCTTTTCGATATTCAGCTTTTAGCCCCGGTTAAAGTGCTAGTGGCTGGTTGTGGATCAGGGGGCGGGAGTGTAGCGTTACAGCTTGTCATGTCCGGCATACGGAATTTTACGCTTTTGGATCGTGATACTCTTGGGCCTGAAAATGTGATCAGGCATGTTTGCGGAAGACGATTTATAGGAAGCAAGAAGGTTGACGCATTGATGGAGATCTTACAGGACAGAAATCCAAATGTTAATGTTAAGAAGATTGATACTGACATAATGAACTTTCCGGGCATAGAAGAAGAAATTCGTTCGTCTGATGTGGTTGTCCTGGCGACCGATAATGAGCCATCCCGTTATAGAATCAATGAGCTTTGTGTAAAGAATGAAATCCCCTTTGTGGTGGGCAGGGTTTTTACCCGCGGCATTGGCGGTGAAGTTTTTAGTTATCGACCTGGTTTAGGCTGCTTAGCGTGCTTGGAGTCTTTTCTACAGAGGACTACCTATAGAGAAGGCATAAAAGAAATAGACCTAGTTTCCGATGAAGAACGGGAGAAGATTTATGGAATGGAAGTTTCGGAAATAAAGGATTCCCCCGGACTCGCGGTAGACATTTCTTTCATTACTTCGTTTCATGCCCGGTATGTACTAGATGCTGTTGCGCGCCGTTTAAAGGAGCGTCCTAAGTATTTACATTTGATTGATGAAAATTATCTGGTCTGGGGTAACCGACCGGTACATCCGTTTAAGAAGCATTTTCAATTACAGAGATTTACTTTAGATCGGCAGGATAGTTGTGTCGTCTGTACGGCAAAAGGAGGAGGCGATGTTTAACTTTAAGAAACCGGATGTTGAAGTTTATATTTCTAAAAATGCGCTCAACGTGATCTTTGATGAATGCGATCGATATGATTTTGATGAAACCGGCGGCAGGATTATTGGAGCGTATCAAAAGAAGGGCAATAAATATAGAATTGAAGTCCAGGGGATTATTGAGCCCGGTTCGCAAGTAACCAGATCAGCAACCATTTTTGTCCCGGACAGAGAACACCAAACAAAAGTCTTTAGGATGGTCGAAGAGATGCACCCTGCGATAGAACATCTGGGGAGTTGGCACACCCATCACATGAATGGACTAACTACTTTAAGTTCGGGTGACAGGGCTACTTATCAAAGAACCGTGAACCACCATATGCACAATACAGATTTCTATTATGCCTTGTTGGTAATTGAGAAAAAGCATGGTTCAAAACAAAGGTATGTAATAAGGCATTATTTTCTACGTCGGAATGATGACAGCATTTACGAAATTCCCGATTCTAAAGTGCACATTACAGATGAGCCGCTTGTTTGGCCGAAAACTACGACACCAGTTCCCGCCATAGCTAAGACCAAGGCTGGAGCAGAAGTTCAAGTCAAAACAAATGAAGGGCGCGCCAGGGATCAGGAGTTTTTTGAAGAGTTCCATCCAGATCTTAAGCCCTTACTGTCAAAGAAGACTAATGTCTTCTATTGGAAAGGCAAATTATCTCTTATTGGTAATACATCATTGGACGTGTTGGTAATAGAGAGCGACCAAGACGGCGGGTGGTCCTATTCAGTTACCGCCACCAACAATGAAGGCTTGCCCATTACTGAAATTCTGGAGCGTTATAAAGATCGTGATTTTAAATCCGCGAGGCATGCAGTATTAAGCATAGAAAGAGATATTAACCAGGAGCTTTATATGAACAGGAATAGAGTATGAACATTATCACGGTCAATGTTGGCCAAGGCGCTTTTACCATTGTCCGACACAATAAAGAAGCGATCATAGTTGATTCTCGTATCCCACCAGCTAATGATAATACTGTTGCTTATGTAAAAGAGATCCTTGCTGTATCGTTAAAGGATCATAATGTTAAAGGGCTTATATTAACAGGTTTTGATTCCGATCATTGTGATATTGTAGGAGCTTCGATCACTTTGCTTAAGTATCGTCCCGATTGGGTGATGTATCCTACGTATTATAAAGATAGCGATGAGGCGAAAGCGGTATTCAAATTAATAAGAGAGCAAGAAGTGGCTAGGCGTAATTCAGCAAATCCTTTAAAGCAGGTCTCAGTCAGATTAGATCGCCTAACGCAACGTCAACTCACGGGTCTTTCATCTAATTTTGACTTTGAGCTATTTTCTCCCCATATCGATGATATGGATTCTTCTAATAACTGTAGCATAGTGCTTAAATTAATCGGCAAAGGAACGGGCGGATTTTCATATTTAATAACAGGTGATACTGAAAATGGAAGATGGGAAAAGATAAATTCATTTTTTGGAAAATTCTTGAAATCTGATGTTA
>Ga0206802_1080_pt1 | contig 24235 bp, 30 predicted proteins | sample Alteio_BWOrgCont_63_FD_152902 | JGI IMG/M metagenome (GOLD analysis project Ga0206802, IMG submission 152902) | Enriched cells from forest soil in Barre Woods Harvard Forest LTER site, Petersham, Massachusetts, United States -... | ecosystem: Environmental > Terrestrial > Soil > Temperate forest >... | reverse complement strand
AAAATTATGGTGAAATTATGGTGGCACACAACTTAATTCTTAAGAAAGGATTGCATGAGAAAAATAATTTTTTCAATTTCGTTAATAATTTTTGGTTTTTCTGTTTCAGGCTGTTCTGTGTTTATGGCGGCCCATCAACCAGATTATAAAGATTTGAGTTTCCTAAAAGTGGGCGTGGATAGAGATACTGTGTTAATAAATCTTGGGGTTCCAGCAGTTACTGAAAAACATAAAGACGGGAACGAAGTTGATTACTTTAAATTTAGACAAGGCTATGGCATGGGAAATAAAACAGCAAGAATGTTGTGGCATGGAACTGCTGATATTTTTAGTTTCGGGCTATGGGAAGTTGTAGGAACGCCAAGCGAGGCGATTTGTAATGGTCATGATGTAGCCATCAAAATCACTTTTGATAGCAAAAATCAAGCTAAGGACATTACGTATTTAAAAACTAGGTAGTTAATCAATAAATTATTTATAATTGGAGACTATTTCATGAGGAATTTATTTCTATTCGCTTTGATTAGTTTGATTTTCATTGGTTGCGCACCAAGTGGGCCTTCGGCAATAAGTATTGATACAATTTCTTCTCAAAGAAGTCAGGTAGCAATATTAAGAGTCCAACAACGCATGGGATTCTTTATCCTTGGATGTGATAAGCAGAGGGTTTATAAAAATACTAAATTTGTTGTGTTGCAACCTGGAAGACATTTGGTATATTTTGAAATTCAGGGTCAAAATATTTTAGAAACTTATTACATGAGAAACAAGAAATATATTGATGTTCAGGCAGGCCATACCTATTTATTAAAAACCAAAGGAACAGGATTATTTGTGGTCGGAGATAAGTGGTTCCCAGAACTTTTTGATGTCACCATTGACCCAGATTTAAACATTACAACTATACCTACTGGAAATTAATATGATTAAAAATCTGTTTTTTTATTTCTTGTCTTTGCTTCTTTTGAGTGGTTGTGCAACGCCAGTAATTAATGGCCCTATGTTCACAAAAGCTTTAAATCCACCTAAAGCTGATATGGGAACGCTTTATGTGTTTAGGGCCAAAGGGGGCTTGGGAGAAGAAGCGTATATGTCTGTGAAAGTCAATGGCGTTCCCTTTGTTAATTTAGCTCCTATGGGTTATAGCTACGAATATTTAACGCCAGGAATTTATCAGCTTTCCATAGGAAATCCAGCCTATGGTGCAATAATGACAGAAATAGAAATAAAGCCAGGACAAGAATTATATGAACTGTTCGATGCCTTCGGCAATTCAGTAGTTGATGTTTCGCCATCAAAAGCCCCATTTATTCTTAATGAATTTAGATATATCCAAGCGTATCAACTTGATAAATAAAAATTGTATGAATTACGGTGACCAAAACAGTGGCAGGGCATGAAAGGTGCAATGTAATGAGAAAAATTTGCTTTATTGTTGTTTTAGCTCTGATATTCACAGGATGTGCAACGCCTCGAATGCCTCAATATCTTTCTACACAATTTAACGACCAAATCCAAAGAAACATAGTTCTTATTGGCTTGATAGATGCTCGTTCTGATAAATCTGTTGTATTTCCTGAGATCAATAAGATTATAAATAATAAATATGCTATTAGATTGCTCAAAAATCAAGGCTATTCAGCACAGTTACAAGACATTGATACCCAAGATTGCGGCTCTTTATCTAATTTTGAATCATTGAGTGATTTGCCTTGTTTACAAAGCGATATTTTTCAAAACGGAAATCTTTTCTTTTTATTTTCCATTGACCAATATGATTCACCAAAAGGAATGAATGGTTCTTGTTTTATTAAGATAACAGGTGTTTTATATTCTGTTTCAACTCACTCATTATTATGGAAAGATCAAGTTAGTGGAAATTTCATTAATCGGAGTGATACACCCATGGAAGGGGTGTTTAGTGAATTTAGTAATTCATTAGTGAACTCAATAAGCCCGGGATTAATTTATAAAAATAATTTAATCATGGGATTGACTAATTTATTGGAAAGTTTACCAAAACCACAAAAATAATTAGTACGCTTTGAATTATTCAAGAATCCCAGGATGACCCGATGAGAAATAATTAAATATCTCCCTCTAAGCAACATAATTCTGTAAGTATTATTAAATTATTGGATCCATCGCAAATAAATGTTATACTTTATTCAGATAGTAATACTTTCTAGAAGAAAGGGTGAAATATGGTTATTTCGACAGCTACGTTGAAGGGGCAGGTTTTGATTCCGGTGCAGTTGCGGAGGAAATATCATATCCATAAAGGCTCGCGCTTGGCGGTGCTGGATGGAGATGGGCAGATCATCCTGAGGCCTGTGCCGGAAAACCCTATTGATGCCGGCATGGGATTCTTAAAGAAATTTAAAGGGAAATCCGCGTTGAAAGTCTTATTGGACGAACGTGCGGCGGAGAGAAAACGCGATGGATAGGCTTGTTTTGGACAGTTTTGCGTTGATGGCTTATTTTCAGGAAGAACATGGGGCTGTAACAGTCAGGAATTTAATTAAGAAAGCCAACACTAAGAGCTGTGTATTGAAATTAAGTTCAATTAATTGGGGAGAAATTTATTACAGCATTGTCCGCAGCAAAGGAACCCGGGCCGGCGAGCAGTATTTGATTTTGATGGAACAATTGCCGGTTGAGGTAGTCGATGTGGACCGCAGGTCCGTTATGGAAGCAGCTTTGTTGAAATCCCGTTATGCGCTATCCTACGCGGATTGTTTCGCAGCAGCGCTTGCCCAGCGTGAGAATTGCCCCGTCTTGACAGGGGACAAGGAATTTAAACAACTGCTGCCTATTATCAAAATCCAATTTCTCTAGGTATTAGGGAAAAAATGGGACGCTATAGGGATTAGGTTTCGGGCGTAGGTTTTGCAAAGGCCCAATTGCTTCGTAGGGGTTAGGTTTTGCTTGACTATAGGCGGCTAAATATGTATAATCTCACATTCTTAAAGGTAAAATTAAGCAAAAGCGCATGAGCGCTTCTTCGCGCCACAATGGTTCGGAGAGATAACAAGGAGGCAGTCAGTTGGCTATAGTTAAGGATAAGAAAACAGAAGTCATCAACCGTTTCAAGACACACGCAAAGGACACTGGTTCAGCACCGGTCCAGGTCGCTGTGTTGACAGAACAGATTAATCAACTCAACGAGCATTTTAAGTCCCACAAGAAGGATCACCACTCCCGCCGTGGCATGCTAATGCTCATCGGTCGGCGCCGCCGTATTTTGGATTATCTCCAAAAACAAGATCCCAAAAAATACGAAGAAACTATTAACAAGCTCGATTTACGCAAGTAATGGTTTAATCGGGGACCCAATTTAGAAGTGGATTCCCGCTTTCGCGGGAATGACAATAAATATGGGGAATGACAATAAAAATTTTGAAAGGGTCTTAATATGGCACAGGCACGTGTGGAAATTCCTTTTGGAACGTCCTCTCTTATAATTGAAACAGGTAAAATCGCTAAACAAGCCAACGGAGCTGTTACTTTGTCCGTGGGAGGGACTGTTGTTTTGGTCACCGCCTGTATGGCTAAAAAACCCCGCGAAGGAATGGACTTTTTTCCTTTGACGGTTGAATATCAAGAACGTACTTATGCCGCTGGTAAAATTCCCGGCGGTTTTTTTAAACGCGAAGGCCGTTCAACAGAGCGCGAAATTTTAGTTTCCCGCCTGATTGACCGTTCCGTTCGTCCTTTGTTTCCAGCAGGATGCTTGAATGAAGTTCAGATTATCGCTTCAGTCTTAAGTCATGACGGAGAAAATGACCCGGATATCTTAGCGATGATCGGTGCTTCTGCGGCATTGATGGTTTCCGATATCCCTTATGACGGCCCTATTGGTGCCACCCGCGTGTGTATGCTCGATGGCCAATTAGTGGCTAATCCGAGCTTCGCCCAGCGTAAAGAAAAAAATACCATGGATTTAGTGGTGGCTGGTTGGGGGGAAGGCATCGTCATGATTGAAGGCGAAGCTAATGAAGTCCCTGAAGCAAAGGTCTTAGAGGGCCTTAAGCTTGCTTTGAAGGATTTGCAAGCTTCTAAAGAAGCTCAAAAGCAATTGGCCAAGCAAGTTGGCAAATCTAAAACAACCATGCAAATCAAAGAAGCTAATCCAGCTTTCGCGGCTCATATTAGGCAGTTGGCGTTAGCTTCGTTAAATGCGGCGTACACCACTATCGCTGACAAGCAAAAACGTGAAGACGCGGTTAACGCGGTGTATGAAAAATTGACGGCGGATTTAAGCGCCTACGCTCAGTTTAATACCAAGGACCATGAAATCGGTACTTCTGATGTGGCTGGACAATTTGAAGTCTTGCAATATGAAGTCATTCGTAATAATGTTTTTGATAAAGGTATCCGTGCCGATGGCCGAGGTTTAACAGATATCCGTCAGCTTGATGGTGAAGTATCGGTTTTGCCGCGCACGCATGGTTCAGCCTTGTTTACCCGTGGTCAAACCCAGGCTTTAGGTATTGTGACACTCGGAACCAAGGACGATGAGCAGTTAATTGAAGGGCTTGAAGAAACAAGTTACAGGACCTTCATGTTGCATTATAATTTTCCGTCTTTCAGTGTCGGGGAAACAAAACCAATGCGTGGTCCTGGCCGTCGTGAAATCGGTCATGGCGCGTTGGCGTCCAAAGCTATTAGGGCGATCCTTCCAAGTAAGAGTGATTTTCCATATACCATCCGTATCGTTTCTGAAATTCTGGAATCCAACGGTTCTTCATCCATGGCAACAGTCTGTGCCGGATGTTTGGCGCTCATGGATGCAGGTGTTCCGATCAAAGCCCCTGTCGCGGGTATTTCCGTCGGGCTTATTTCTGATGAGAAAAGGACAGTTTTGATCACCGACATCATGGGCTTAGAAGATCATTTCGGCGATATGGATTTTAAGGTGGCAGGTTCCCGTGAGGGTGTCAGCGCCATTCAATTGGATTTGAAGATCAAGCAATTATCCATCGATTTGATTGAAAAGACCATTGCCCAGGCGCGTGCCGCCCGCATGATTATATTAGACAAAATGCAATCAGTGATGCCTGCTGTACGTGCGGAGATGTCTCCTTACGCTCCTCGCATCGTCACCTTGCAGATCCCTCAGGAAAAGATCGGTGAGATCATTGGACCTGGCGGTAAAACGATACGCCGTATGATTGAAGAAAGCGGTGTGACCTCCATCGATATCGAAGAAGACGGCAAGGTGATTGTGGCCTCTCCTGATAAAGATGCCTTGGACGTGGCCGTTGGCATGATAAAAGCTTTGACCGAAGAGCCTGAGGTTGGTAAAATTTATGAAGCGACAGTCAAGCGCATCATGAATTTTGGCGCCTTTGTTGAATTTATACCAGGGCGTGAAGGCTTGGTCCATGTTTCCGAGCTTGCTAATAAGTTCGTCAAAGATGTCAACGAGATCATCAAGGTCGGCGATAAGTTTAAAGTCAAGCTCATGGAAAAAGACGAGCAGGGTCGTTTTAACCTGAGCAAGAAACAAGCTGAAATAGCTTCTTAAATTTTCAAAAGGACCAGGAATGAAGCTTGAACATCTCAATGAGATCAAGGGCATTGTGATTCTGGCCTTAAGCCTCATTCTTTTGGCGAGCCTGGTATCCTATAGCCCGACAGATCTCGCTTGGTTTACTTCAAAAGCGAATCCTCACGCGCATAATTGGATTGGAATTGCCGGTGCTTATGGTGCCGGCATTCTTTTTTTCTTAGTCGGCTTGAGCGCTTATTTTTTTGTAGGTATAGGCGTATTCTTTAGTTGGAATAAATTCACCTCCCGCGATTTACCATTTAATTTCTTCAAATTCTTAAGCATCCTGATTTTATTTACCGTCGCGGCCGGTCTCTTCAGTTTTTTGGCCGGGGACAACGGTGGGGCCCGTTTTATCAACGGCGGGGTTGTGGGTGTCGTTTTTAGCGGTTTTTTGGTTGATTATTTTCAGCCCATGGGTGCTTTTATCATCTTGCTTACCCTGGGTGCTTTGGCCTTGGTTGTCACGGGTGAATTTTTAGTCTCACCTTTTTTTATATGGCTTGGGTTGGGCATTATGCAGGTCTTTGGGAGGATTTTTAAAGGGGTCCCTCTGCCAACGATTCCCCGTCGGTATTCTGAAGTTGATAAAGGGGGGACAGGGGAAGTTAAAAAAAGAGATTCTTCGTTACGTCCTGCGGGCTTCACTCAGAATGACAAAAAAAATGAGGATTTCTCTCAGAACGGCAAGGAGAAATTCAGAAACACCGTGGTGCCAAAAGTGGCAGAGCCCAAAGTACAGGAGCCCAAACTTGCTCCCGCGGCAATTAAGCCTAATATTCATATTGTAGCTGCCCCCAAAGCCGAAAGCGTTTCTGATGTTCCCAAGGCCCCTAAAACCATTGGCGAATACCATCTGCCTAGTGTGGACCTGCTTAAAGATGCTCCTATTATCTCCGACGATAAAATCCAAGAACGCCTCATGAGCGGTGCTAAAATCCTGGAAGAAACGCTCAATGATTTTGGGGTCAATGTTAAGGTCGTGGATATTGAACGCGGGCCCGTGATCACCCGCTATGAATTGCAGCCGGCCCCTGGGGTTAAAATCCAGAGCATTTCCAGTTTGACGGATGATTTGGCACTGGCCTTAAGTGCTTCCGCAGTACGTATTTTGGCTCCTATTCCAGGGAAGAACCGGGTGGGCATTGAAGTGCCCAATGGCTCTTCAGCCGCGGTGTTCTTAAAAGATGTCCTGACCCAAAAGCACTTGGGACGGGCTGATTCAAAATTAAATTTAGCCATCGGCAAAGACACTTCCGGCAAAGCGATTGTGACAGATCTTTCAGAAATGCCGCATTTATTGGTGGCAGGAACGACAGGGTCAGGTAAAACAGTTTGTTTAAATAGTTTAATTATTTCCATTCTTTTTAATGCTTCACCTTCAGAGGTCAAATTCATCATGATTGACCCTAAGATGGTGGAACTTGTTCCCTATAATGATCTTCCGCATTTGCTCTGTCCGGTCGTCACTGACGCAAAAAAAGCCGCTCCAGCATTAAATTGGGTGGTGATGGAAATGGAATCCCGGTATAAATTATTCAATAAGGAAGCGGTGCGTAATATCAAAGGGTATCATGCTAAAGGGCTATTGATGCCTTATATTGTTGTCGTGGTCGATGAGCTGGCGGATTTGATGCAGGTTTCTGCCAAAACAGTCGAAGGGGCCATTGCCCGTTTGGCACAGTTGGCGCGCGCCGCAGGGATTCATTTGATTTTAGCCACCCAGCGCCCGTCGGTGGATGTTATTACTGGCGTCATCAAGGCTAATTTCTCATCCAGGATTTCTTTTAAGGTCGCTTCCAAGGTGGATTCACGTACCGTTCTTGATACCAATGGCGCGGAGACGCTCTTGGGCAAGGGAGATTTTCTTTTTATGAAAACCGGTGATCCCAAGCCTATGCGCGGCCAATGCTGTTATGTGTCTGATGATGAAATCAATGGAGTCATTGATTTTATTAAAAAACAAGGCCAACCGGAGTATAATGATAGCGTTCTCAAACCGCAACCATCCGCAGGGGTGGGAGGTAGTGACGAAAAAGATGAAATGTATGATGAGGCCGTGCGTGTGGTGATTGAAACCAATCAGGCGTCTGTCACCATTCTACAACGCCGCCTGCGTTTGGGCTATGGCAGGGCAGCACGACTGATTGATATGATGGAACAATATGGCATCGTGGGTCCTTACGCGGGAAGCAAGGCGCGGGATATTTTGGTAGATCGTGAAAAATGGCTCCTAGAAAACATGGGGGAAGTGAAAAGTAATGTCACCGACGGACAGCAATAGCGCGAAGCAGCCTTCTGTTTTAAAAAGTACCCGTGAAGCCAAGGGCCTGACCCTTGAGATTGTGCACGAGGCCACTAAAATCCCTATGGACGCGCTTCGTGCCATTGAAGAAGGCTACTCCGTGCGCATTTTATCGCCTTTTTATTACCGCGGTTTTATCAAGATTTACGCGGAATTTTTAGGTTTGGATGTGGGAGAAATGTATAAGGAGTATGGCCTTGACGGGGCTTCTAAACCAGCCGCTTCTGTGACGACGCCGGTTAAGTCCGCTCGAAAGGTGGCAGCCGCAGTACCAAATGTGGCTTTGGAACAAGTCCAGGAATGGTTTTCTATATTTTTTAAACCTAAAAATCTTAAGTTGATTTTTAAGATTATTGCCTTCTTATTTTTGTTTTTCTTGCTTTTCAAGATGGGTGGATGCATTGTTTCTCACTTAGGTAAAAGGGCGGTGCTTTCTCAAAAACGATCTTCCTTTGCTTGGCCAGAAAAAAGAGTAGAAACTCATAGAGACGCTCAGGAAGAGAAAAGTGTGTTGCCTCCACCAGAGATTAGGCATGAGGCTGTCCAAGCTCAAAGCGCGGACAATACAGTTGAAGTAGCAGTCAGGGCAACTAAAAATACCTGGATCCAGGTCAAGGCGGACGGGAAGGTTGTTTTTCAAATGACTTTAAGCAAAGGTTCCATGGAAAGCTGGAGCGCGGATAATCGCATTGAATTGTCCGGACGTGATATTGAGCAATTAGACATGGAAGTCAACGGCAAGCATATCGGTACCTTGGGCGGCGGCGAGCGTAGGATCAAAAAAGTTTTAATAACCCAGGAAGGACTGACGGTAAAGAAGTGAAAACCACCCAGGATTTTCAGAAAGAGCGCTTGAGCGCCGGCCAGAAGGTCGGCGTTATTAATTTAGGTTGCGCCCGCAATTTGGTGGACGCGCAGATGATGCTGGGGCGTCTGAAGAAAAACGGCCATCGCATCGTGGACGCGGATCAGGCACAAACAGTGATCGTCAACACCTGCTCCTTTATCGAAGAGGCGCGCAAAGAGTCTATTGACACCATCCTGGACCTTGTTGAACTTAAAAAACAAGGCAAGATCAAAAAAGTGATTGTTGCCGGGTGTTTAGCCCAGCGCTACGGCAAAGATTTGGCTAAAGAATTCCCAGGGGTGGATGCTTTTGTAGGTACTCCCACTCTTAACCGTGAAGAAATGCCCCAGCAGATGCAGTTGACTCCCAAACATTTTGCCTATGTCAAGATCTGTGAAAGCTGCTTTAACGCCTGTTCGTTTTGTGCTATCCCAAAAATAAAGGGCAAGTTTATTTCACGCACCATTGACTCCATTGTCAAAGAGGTCAAGGAATTAGACGCTCAGGGTGTTAAAGAAATTAATATCATCGGCCAGGACATCACGGCCTATGGCATGGATGTTTACCGTCAGAAATCCCTGGCACGTCTTTTAAAAGAGCTGGTTCGTGTCATTAAAAACATTGAGTGGATACGTCTTTTATACGCGTTTCCGTCCCATGTGACTGATGAGCTTATCGAAGTGATAGCCCAAGAACCTAAAATTTGTAAATACATCGACATGCCCCTGCAACATATCAGTGATCATATCCTGCTTGAGCAAAATCGTAATATTACGACCAAACAGACCATTGAATTGATTCAAAAGATCCGTCGTGCCATGCCGCAGGGATTTGTGCGTACGACGTTTATCACAGGCCTTCCTGGAGAAACGCAGGAAGATTTCGATCAATTAAGAGGATTTGTGAAAGATTTTCGTTTTGAGCGTGTGGGAGTTTTTGTTTATTCTAAGGAAGAAGGAACACTCGCGGCTAAGATGACAGGGCATGTACCAGAAAAACTCAAGAAATTTCGTCTGGATACCTTAATGCAGGATCAGCAAGCTATTTCCAGTGAAATCCAACAGTCTTTTGTAGGGCGAACCCTTAAAGTTTTGATTGAAGAAAAAGAAAAAAAAGAAACGCCCCACCGGGGCGTTTCTGCTTACATCGGTCGCAGTGAATATGACGCTCCTGATGTGGATGGGGTGGTGTATGTGCGTTCAAAGGCAGCATTGAAACCAGGAGATTTTGTCCAGGTGAGGATCACAGATGCTTATGAATATGATTTAGCAGGGATCGTTGAATGAATCTACCCAATGTTTTGACCCTTTCACGCATTGTTTTGGCCATTGTCCTGGTCTTTCTTCTGGAAGAAAGTTCTTCAACAGGTAATATTCTGGCGGCCATTGTTTTTGCGATTGCTTCTTTAACAGATTTTTGTGACGGCTATTTAGCCAAAACAAAGGGATTGGTCAGTAATTTTGGTAAAATCATGGATCCAATCGCGGATAAGGTATTGCTTTTATCTACTTTTGGCGTTTTGGCGCATATTGGCATGATTGCCTGGTGGATGTTCATCGTGATTGCCATCCGTGAAGTGGTGGTGACGGCATCCAGGCTTGTGGCCATGCGTCAAGGTCAAGTGCTGGCCGCGGAGCACGCGGGTAAAATCAAGACTGTCGTTCAAATCGTAGCTGTGTCAGCGATTTTGCTTTATTTGGTGGCCCAACAATCTGAGTTTTGTTCTTTTTGGTTTTATAGCGCTCAACGGGCTTGGGTCAGCATAAACTATGGATTGATGCTTTTGGCCGTTATTTTGACCGTGTATTCCGGTATAGATTACTTTAGAAATAAAAAGTAAATTCCCTCCCCCCTTGTGGGGAGGGTTATGGAGGGGGTATCGATGATAATCACCCCCACCTAGCCTCCCCCATCTAGGGGGAGGAAAATAAAGTAAACTTATGAGAAACTTTTTGATTAAAGCTTTAGCCACTGTTTTTGGTGTGGGGTATTTACCGGTTGCACCTGGCACTTGGGCCACGGCTGTTGGGGTGGTTATTGCGTATTTTTTAGGTAATAATTTGCCCGCTTATAGCATTCTTTTGCTTGTTTTATTGATCCTGGGCATTATGGCATCGGGCGTGGTTGAGAAATTAGTGAGTAAAAAAGACCCGGGGATTGTGGTCATTGATGAAGTGGTTGGAGTGATGATCGCTTTATGGGGACTTCCTTTGCTATGGTCGGTGATGATTTGCGGTTTTTTCTTGTTTCGGGCCTTTGATATGTTTAAAATATACCCTATTAATAAGCTGGAAGCCCAACCAGGGGGTTGGGGGATTATGCTTGATGATTGCATGGCCGGGGTGTATACTAATATCATCCTGCGTATTGCTCTGCGATGCGCGGGTTTGTAGTTTAGGGTAAATTAATGATAAGCGCCCCGCCTGGCCAGTTGGCCCCCGCATCCTGCGGGACAGGCAAGCAGCGGGGTCCAGAAGGAGAGGGTAGTAAAAATGGAAATGCAAAGCAGTAATCCGACATTAAATGAAAGAACTTTTGGCGCAGCCCGTGTAGGGATTGGCGAGCCGGCCATGACTATACAGGGTACAATCAACAAGACCTTTATCTTGCTGGCTATTTTAGTGGCCGCGGCAGCGTGGACTTGGTCTAAAACATCCAATCCGGCGAGTGCTGGATTTTTGGGTATTACTTTTTTTGCATCCATGATCGTTGGTTTGATTTTGGCCATTGCCACATCGTTTAAACCGAAATGGTCACCTATCACAGCCCCTTTATACGCAGGTTGCGAAGGTTTGCTTTTAGGCATTCTTTCCGCGTATTTTGAAATGCGTTATCCTGGTATTGTTATGCAGGCTGTAGGTTTGACCTTTGCCGTGACTTTTGCCATGCTGATGGGCTATAAAGCCGGTTGGTTGCAGGCGACCCCGGGGCTTAGAAAAGGCCTGATGATCGCGGGTGGCGGGTTATTTCTGTTTTATATGGTGGTCATGATTGCCTCCTTTTTTGGAATTCACCCTCCGGCATTTATCAATGGCGGCGGCCCTTTGGGGATTGCCTTTAGTTTAGTTGTGGTTGGCATGGCGTCCATGTTTTTGATCATTGATTTTGATATTATTGAAACAGGATCCAGAGAAGGTTTGGAAAAATACATGGAATGGTACGGGGCTTTTTCTTTGATGGTGACCTTGATTTGGCTTTATGTGGAAATCCTGAGGCTTTTATCTAAAATCAACCGCCGCAATTAAGGGCTGGCTGGTAGGTATCTGAATTTTAAAGCCCCCTGCCAAGATATGTGGCGGGGGGCTTTTTAAATTTGGTTTAAAAAATAATGAAAAAAATATTATTGTTAATTATTACAGGTCTGGGGATATACCTTTTTTTGGGGGGGTATGGCATTTTAAAACAGTCCCAGGATGCTTTCAATTGGCCTCAGGCGAAAGGCCATATAATTTCATCTTCATTGATTATTGATCATTTGCCTAAATTCATAGATTGGAGTGCTGATCCGCTCAGGTGGTATGGAATACGAGTGCAGTATGATTACACCGTTGACGGTGGATTATATGAGTCGAATAGATTGTCGTTTCAAAGGGGGGATATTCGAAATCCCAAAGACGCGTTAAAGGCCATGAATAATTTCCGTCGCCATCGTGAAGTCATGGTTTATTACGACCCTAAAAATCCCCAGGAGGCAGTTCTTCAACCTGGGGACACCGCAGATGTTTATATACCATTAATGATAGGGGGAGCATTAACGTTGTTGGGCCTCTTAGCTCTTTACAGTCAATCGTTAGGATTCAATGGCGGTATAGACAGGAAACTTACCCAAGGGCAAATTTATCAAGATCAAGGCAGATTGGAAGAAGCTCTCTGGCAATACAATCAAGCTATCAGCATGAATCCTAATCTTATCTTGGGTTATAGCAACCGAGGGGGCTTGTATCTTAAGAATGAAAGTTGGGAGATGGCTATTGCTGATTTTAACCATATCCTTACCATTGACCCTAACAATGCTTTTGCCTATTTTAGTTTGGGGAAAGCGTATTTAGCTAAAAAGGCATATGCGAAAGCTTTGGTAAATATCCAAAAGGCCATGGAGTTGGGGCTTAATGTTAATCCAACAATCCTGGAAGATATAAAAAAGAACCTATGATTTTGTTTGGAACTTCTTTTTGTTAAATTCGTAGGCCGCGTCGAGGATGATGAGAAAAAGAGCGATCATGATCAAGCTCCATGATTTATCAGAGAGTGTTTTGTGCTCGATGAGGATGCGTGTTTTAATGTGGAAAACCACCAGTAAAATATAAATCCAAAATACAGCTTTATGCTCTTTGCTATTAAAAAGCCTCTGTAAGCTAAAAGGCCATTTTTCCCCTTTGCTATAAGGCACAAGGCAGGGGATCATGGCAGGGACTTGCTTGCAATAATCGCTGTAAGCACCATTAAATTTTGTCAATAACATGCCTTGCTCGGCATTGATGGTCTGGTAGTACATAAAGCTTAAGGCCAATAAAAATATGCCGCCCGCGACCCTTTCTAATAAAGCAGGGTCGCTTTTTAATACAATAACAAAACCGATGGCGATGAGGAAGGTGCCTAAGTATAGCGGATTGCGTACAAAGGCGTAAGGGCCTGAGGTGGTTAATTTGTCATTTTTGATGGCATAACCATTGGACCACAGGCGGATAAGGACCCCCGCGATGATAAAGCCGATCCCTGCCCTGATGGAAGCTTCGTCCAACGAACAGAAAAACATGACGAAAAAACCAAACGGGTAGATGACGGCAAACCGTGGTTTAAATGAGCGCTGTAGTCGATGTGCAAGATTCATAAGTGGGTATTATAACTGATTGATTTCACTTAGCCAGCATTTTTAGGGCTGTTTGAGCGGCTTGTTTTTTGATTGTCAGGCGGGAGCCTTTTAAGAGGCATTTTTTAACGATGGTTTTGGTCCTAGTGCTTAGGGCGATATAAACTAAACCTACAGGTTTGGATTTGCTGCCGCCACCAGGGCCGGCAATGCCGGTCACACTTAGACCGTAATCCGTTTTAAGTATTTTACGTGCACCTTGGGCCATTACAGATGCTACCTCAGCACTCACAGCACCATGTTTTTTAAATAGGGCAGAGGGGACTCCCAGTATTTTTGTTTTTGCCGCATTATCATACGCGATGATCCCCAATAAAAAGAACGCTGACGCGCCTGGGATATTAGTCAGGTGATCTCCTATAAGGCCGCCCGTACAGGATTCAGCGATCGCCAATGTCTTTCGGCTTTGGGTGAATTTTATTAAGATTTTCTGTTCAAGACGCATACTATTAGTAATATTAGAGTTATGATACTTAAAAACCATTATAGGGACGGGGAATTCAATTGACAAGGGCTATTTTCTGGCATATACTTTGCGGATACTTGTGAGCAATTTTGTTTAATTTGGAGAATCGCATGTTCAATTCTATTGCAGAAGTTTTAGAAGATTTAAAAGCAGGGCGTATGGTCATTGTCATGGATGATGAAGGCCGTGAAAATGAAGGGGATGTCCTTATTGCCGCCCAATTTATCAACGCGGACGCCATCAACTTTATGGCCAGGGAAGCCCGTGGACTTATTTGCGTGCCTATGGAAGATGCCCGTCTCAATGACCTGGATCTGCATCCGATGAAAGAAGATTTGAATTCCAAGCATCAGCGTTGCAATACGGCCTGGACAGTCTCTGTTGACGCGGCTTATGGGGTCACCACAGGTATTTCAGCGGCTGACCGCGCCAAAACAGTGAATGTTTTGATTGATCCAAAATCTAACCCCAGCGATTTGGTCACCCCAGGGCATTTATTTCCTTTGCGTGCCCGTCGGGGAGGGGTATTGGTGCGCGCGGGACACACGGAAGCATCGGTCGATTTGATGCGTTTAGCTGACCTTTACCCGGCTGGTGTCATTTGCGAGATCATGAATGAGGACGGCACCATGGCCCGTACCCAGGATTTGATCAAATTTTCCCAAAAGCATCAATTAAAAATTTGCACCATTGACAGTTTGATCGAACATCGCCGCAAGACTGAAAAATTAGTCCAGCGTGTTGAAGAGGCTATTTTGCCGACTGAATACGGTGAATTCAAGATGGTGGCGTATGAGTCTTTGGTGGACAGCGTCATTCACATTGCTATGGTCAAAGGTGTCATTGATGGCAGGGAGCCGGTTTTGGTGCGTGCCCAGTCAGAATGTTTGACCGGAGATGTGTTTGGATCATTGCGCTGCGATTGTAATAGCCAGCTTAAGAGTGCTATGAAGATCATTAACGATAAAGGCAAAGGTGTCTTGCTTTACATCCGTCAGCATGAAGGCCGGGGCATTGGTTTGGTCAATAAGCTCAAGGCCTATAATTTGCAGGATGACGGCATGGATACCGTCGAGGCTAATCAGGCGTTGGGTTTTGCCGCGGATTTGCGTGATTATGGTATCGGGGCACAGATTTTGGTGGATTTAGGGGTCAAGCAGATACGGCTATTGACAAATAATCCCCGTAAGATCGTGGGTCTTGAGGGGTATGGCCTTTCAGTCACTGAGCGGGTACCTATTAAAATACCCCATAATCCCGTTAATGAAAATTATTTAAAAACTAAAAAAGATAAATTAGGCCACATTCTTTAAGTCTATGGCCACTCTTAAAAAAAGTATCAAGAAAAATAAAGCCCGTATCGCTATTGTGGCTTCAAGTTTTAATGATTTCATCACCAAGAGATTGCTCAACGCTTGTTTGGTGGAATTGCACCGTCAGGGTTTGGGAGAAGGCCAGATCACGACCGTCTGGGTGCCTGGTTCCTTTGAAATCCCTCTGACTGCCCTGAGGTTGGCCCAAAGAAAAGATATTGATGCTGTTATTTGTTTGGGCGCGGTCATCCGGGGAGAAACCTACCATTTTGAAGTGGTGTCCAATGAATGCGCCCGCGGCATTATGGAAGTGGGTCTATTGACGGCAAAACCAGTGATCATGGGGGTCTTGACAACAGATACCGTAGGTCAGGCCCAGGCACGCGCTGGGGAAAAAGGTAATAATAAAGGCCGCGATGTTGCCATCGCCGCTTTGGAAATGATCGCTCTTTTAAAGGCTTGAGACTATATGAGACGCCGCACACTCGCACGGGAACATGCCTTAAAGATTTTGTACCAGTTTGATATCACCAAGCGTCCGATGGAAGCGGTGGTTGAGTCTTATTGGAAAGCTGAAGAGACCAAGGACCAGGAGATCATCACCTATGCCAATCTTCTAGCCCAGGGTGTCGGCGGCCACATCCAGAATATTGACCATAAAATATCAGATTATGCCACCAATTGGCAGATCAAACGCATGGCCATCATTGACCGCAATGTCATGCGCATCGGTTTATATGAATTACAGCATGCCGTGGATATTCCCCCGAAAGTAGCTATTAATGAGGCGGTGGAATTAGCAAAGAAATACGGCGATTTGGAGTCCAGCAAATTCGTCAACGGCATTCTTGATAAAATCCACAAAAAAGAAATCGTCGAGCCGCAAAATTAAAAAAGGCCCAACTGTTTCGATTTCGAAAGCTTCAGTTGCCATGGCGTCCAGCGCAGATTTACACATCCATACATATTTTTCAGACAGCACTTCGTCTCCGCAGGAAGTTGTTGACGACGCGCTCAAGGCAGGGCTTTCCTGTATTGCCATCACTGATCATGACATTGTCCAGGGTGTCGATCCCACCATTGAAGCGGCAAAGCCCCACGCCCTGGAAGTTATACCAGGCATTGAATTATCGTCGGAATTCGAGAATTGCGACATTCATATCCTGGGTTATTTTGTTGATCACCAAAAAGGACCGCTTTTAGAGAAGATTGATCTTTTTTTGGATGCGCGTATGGAGCGTATGAAGCAAATGATCATGAATCTCAAGGCCGTCGGCGTTAATAATATTGAATTTGAGGAAGTGTGCGCCTTGACTAAGTCTCGCGCCGTGGGACGGGCGCATTTGGCAATGATTTTGTTACAAAAAGGGTGGGTGAGTAATTTCAAGTCAGCTTTTGAAAAATATTTAAGTCCCGGATGCCCGGGGTACGCTTCTAAATACAAACAGACACCTTTTGAAGCCATTGAGCTGATCCGAAGTTCCGGCGGTGTGGCGGTGATGGCCCATCCGATGCTGACTCAAAAAGACGAGTTGATCCCTCGCTTTGTTGCTGCTGGTTTAAAAGGGTTGGAAGTGTATTATCCTAATAGCATGGATTCTGTCACACAGTTTTATGAGCGCATTGCCAAAAAGAACGGCCTTATTGCCACCGGCGGCTCCGATGCCCATGGCAAAGCAAAGTCCTATACCTATGTCGGCAAAAGAACCGTGCCGTTAGAGGTGGTCGAACAGTTGCGTCAAGCAAGGGGATGACATTTGAATAACGACTTCATCTACATGAACCGCGCCTGGGAACTGGCTTTGCAAGGTTGGGGCAGGACATCGCCTAACCCCATGGTGGGTGCCGTAATTGTCAAGTCCGGGAAAATCATCGCTGAAGGCTATCATCATTACTGCGGCGGCGATCACGCGGAAGTTGACGCTTTTAAAAAAGCAGGACTCAGGGCAAAAGGTGCGACATTGTATGTGACCCTTGAGCCATGCGGCCATACGGGACGCACCCCGCCATGCACCCAAGCTATTTTAAAGGCCGGGATTAAAAAGGTCATAGTCGGCGCTCTAGATCCCAATAAGCTTAATCATGGTAAATCATTGAAGTTTTTACGGCGGCATGGTGTTGAAGTTGAGCAAGGCCTGCTGGCGGATGAGTTGACGCGTTTGAACGAAGCATTTAACTGCTGGATCACTACAGGCCTACCTTTTGTGACCGCTAAAATCGCCCAAACCATCGACGGTAAGATAGCGACTTTAGAAGGTGAATCCAAATGGATTACCTCGGACTTTGCGCGTGATTACGCGCATCGCTTAAGGTATGGGTTCGATGCCATTATGGTTGGTATCAATACCGTTCTCAAAGACAATCCTCAATTAAGAACACTTCCCTCCAAACGCATTAAGAAAATCATTTTAGATACGCATGGCAAAATATCTCCTCGTGCTAAATTACTGGAAGGCACTCGCCCCGAAGATATTTTTGTGTTTACCGCGAAGCCTGCGGGCAAGAAAATAAAAGCCCAAATGATTAAAGCCCCTCTTTATAATGGTAAAATTGATTTAAAATGGGCTTTGAAATATTTGGGTGAACGGGAAATAAGCAGTGTCCTTATTGAGGGCGGCGGGGCGGTGGTGGGGGAGGCTTTAGCGCGAAACCTGGTCGATAAAATGATGATATATACTGCTCCCAAAATAATGGGTGAAGGCCTACAAAGTGTGCGCGGGCTTACGCCCAAGAATTTGGCTGGCGTGGTTCAATTAAAAGAAATGAGTTTTGATAAAATAGGCGAAGACATATTAATCCAGGGCTATCCCAAAAAATAAAATGTTTACAGGAATTGTAGAGTACATAGGCACCATCAAAAAAATTGATTCTAAAAAGAATCTATTAGTTTTTAGCATTGATTTGGGGCCGTTAGCCAAGAAGGTGCAATTAGGGGACTCTGTGTCTGTCAGCGGGGTTTGTCTGACGGTGGTTTCTAAAAAGGGGAGAATCGTTAGTTTTGATCTGATGAAGGAAACCATTGAAAAAACTTCCCTGCGTTGTTTGAGTGTTGGGGACCGTGTGAATTTGGAGTTGGCCTTAGAGGCAGGCAGCCGTTTGGGAGGGCATTTTGTGACCGGGCATGTCGATGAGGTAGCGGTCATTAAACATATTACTCATGAAAAGAACTGGGTGGCCCTGTGTCTTGGTGTATCACGGGCGAATCATAAATATTTTGTCCCTAAAGGCTCAGTAACCGTCGATGGCATAAGTCTCACTGTTGGCAAGGTGGGTTCAAGCTATGTGGAAGTGTATTTGATCCCCTACACCCTTAAAATCACGACCTTAGGCTTGAAAAAAACAGGCGATTGCGTCAATATCGAAACAGATATTTTAGCGAAGTATCTTTTTGAAAAATAAATAGTAGTATTTCCCTCCCCCTTGCGGGGAGGGTTAGGGAGGGGGCATCAATAATATGAGACTAGAAATCACCGACATCCAAAAAATCATCCCGCACCGTTTTCCTTTTTTAATGATCGACCGCGTTATCGAGTGCCGGCCTAACGAGAAGTTGGTGGCTGTCAAGAATGTGTCTATCAATGAGCATTATTTCCGTGGGCATTTTCCTGAGGAACAGGTAATGCCAGGGGTATTGATCATCGAGGCCATGGCACAGGCAGGGTGTGTTTATTTTTATTACAGCAAAAATTTGCAGGGCAAAAGCCTAATTTATTATTTAGCCAAAACCGAAGCCCGTTTTCACCATCCGGTTGTCCCCGGTGATCAACTGACCATCGAGGTGACCTCGGTCAAATTATTGCCTAAAGCCGGCTTTGTCAAATGCAAGGCCTTGGTCGGTGAAAAACTAATGGCTGAAGCAGAAATAGGTTTTGGAATAAAAGAAGCCTAGCGCGCTTCGTTCGGGACGTGTCCTCAAGCTTTTTTCTAACCCACTACAATTACAAGAAATACACACCTTATCGTCGCTGATAAGGTTTTTTTGTTTGTGACCAATTAGTACTGTTTAGTATCAGTGGGTATATAAAATGACACAAATTTGGCACATGAATGGCACAGGAGACGGGGGGCAGGTCAAACTTTCAGATTTTTATATGTTTTCTGTGGGAAGCTCTACTGTAGGTTTCTCTGTGTCTAATTTTTCAAATAGAAAATAGTACTTTAACTGTCAAAATATGATAAACTTTTCTAGAAGTATAAATTATCGAGGTTCCTATGCTAACAAAAAATAAAGTAGTCGAAATCCTTAAAAAAGAACAGCCTTATTTGCAGAAAGAATTTGGGGTCAGGAAGATTGCCATTTTTGGTTCATTTGCTACAGGACGAGCGAACCAAAAGAGTGATGTTGATATTTTTGTAGAATTCAGTAAATCTCCTGGCATGAAGTTTTTTGACCTGATGGACTATCTAGATAAAAAACTTGGTCGTAAGACGGATGTATTGACCCAAACGGGCTTGAGTACAATTCGTGTAAAAAGGGTAGCTCAAGAAATTAAAAGGTCACTGGTGTATGTCTAAAAGAGGTACTCTTGAGTTACTTGAGGATATTTCGGATTCTATACGTCGGATTTTAGATTATACGGGTGGAATGAATTACGAGAAGTTCTCAAGGAGTCCTCTTGTTCAAGATGCGGTTGTTCGTAATTTTCAAGTACTAGGTGAAGCAACTAAGAGCCTTCCTGCCATGTTTAAAGGGAAACACCCTCAAGTTCCCTGGAGCAAAGTAGCAAGATTCCGAGATAAGTTAGTGCACCATTACTCTGGTGTGAATTATGACGTTGTTTGGGAAATTATCGAAGACTCCCTGCCTGAACTGAACAAACAAATTAAGCAAATCTTAAAGCAGATAAAATAAGTCTTTCTTAGATACATACCACCCGACCAGTCAGTGATTCGTTTATTGGCTGGTTTTTTTATTGAGAGGTAGTTCTACTGTTGGTTTCTCTGTCAGTGGTTGATTACAAAATTAGCTTGGTTTTTGATTTTGTGATAATATGTCTAAATAAATCAAAAGGACAAGTTACACCCACTTTCATCTACAGGGATATTAAAAGGAGAGCGGAAAATGTCTAATTACGATATCTTTTTACAAGCTATTCAACAAAAGAAAGTTGTACAAGCGCAGGTAAATACACTTTCTAAAGGCATTATTATAAGAAAATGTATACCTTTTGATTATGGCACAGGCAGAGGGCTTAAAAAAGGTGAACAGGGGTTTCATTTTTTGGATTTGGATAGTCCAGATGGCAGACATAATTTACCCGTAGAACCAGAAAGATTGTTAAGTATTCAGTTGTTGAACGAAATATTTGACCCGGCAGATTATGTTACTTGGACTCCAACTTGGCAAGTAAAAAGAGATTGGGGGAAGTATTCTTAACTCATTTTAGAATAAATATCATTAAGCAGATTAGTAAGGGGAAGTAATGAATGATGTAAGAATCTTTTTTGAAGCATCCGAAGAGTTTTTGTTAAGGAATATTCAGAAGTTAAATGGAGTAGTGGGCTTATACTTTATTTCCACCGTGGATACTAAGATTCAGTATCCCTTCAAACAAGCACGCTTAATATATATTGGGATGAGTGAAAGGAAGACTAATAGTATTGGTAGCAGATTAACGGAACACTTTGAAGGGCAATCAGGTAATTTAGGCATAACAAATTATAAAAAAGTCAATCCCCTACAGTTTACGTATATTAATTTTGAAATGTTAAGAAATATTTGGGATTATAGAATTGAAGATTTGGAAAGTTATTTTATTAATGATTTTGTGAAGAACTATGGTGTTTATCCAATATGTAATAATAAAACAGGCTTCGAAATTCTAAAGAATACTGTACCAGTTAACCTTCAGATTGATTGGGCTTATTTTGACTAACTTATGAATAATAATCAGATAAAAAGTGGTAAAGAAATCTTAGATGAATTTTTTCAGAATATCGAATCTATCCCAGGAGTAGATAAAGATGTGGCTAAGATGCTAGCAACGCTTTATAACTCAAATAAGTTATCAACTACGAATATCTCAAACGCAATATCAAAATTAAGAGAAGATAATGCCGGCAGTAAGGATTAAGAAAATTCATATAAAGGGTCTAAGAGGCATAAGGAAAGAAGTGATTTTGCCTTTAGAGCAAAAATCAATCGTTCTTTATGGAGATAATGGAGCGGGGAAGAGTAGTATTACAGATGTATTAGAATGGTTTTATAAAGGAAAAATTTCGCACCTGTCAGGTGAAGAAATAGGTAAATCAGGGGTGGAGGGATTGCGTAATATTTCTCTTCCTGATGCCCAAGAAGCTTTTTTTTATATTGAATACTCCGATTCTGGGTTGAATTGTACCAAGAAGTTAGAAGTTAAAAAAGGTGCTTTAAAGCAAAGTGTCTCTAATGATGACCAGAAATTTAATGATTTTATAGATGCTTCGCAAAGAGAGAATCTTTTAATTAGGTACAAAGAGTTAGCTGATTTTGTTCTTAGCACTAAAACAGAGAAATTATCTGGGCTTTCAGCCATTATTGGCTTTTCAGATGTGACAGACATTAGAGGTGTGCTAAAAAAGGCATTAAACGAAATATCAAGGGAACTTAAGAACCGAAATTTTGATGGTTCAATTAATGTGCAACAGAGTAACTTAGTAAAACAGCTTGGACAAAATATTACATCTGAGAAACATTTTGTAAGGGCATTAAATGAACTCATTGCTCCTTTAGGGATAGACAAGAAGATTGATAAGTTAGCAGACATAGAAGAAGTTATCACGTCAATAAAAAAGCCCACCGATAATTTAATTATTGAACAGAATAATTTTCTAAATGGAATAAAAGATTTTACATCAAATCTTAAGACACAGACAATTTCTATTCAAGATACTTACCAAGAATACGAAAAGCAATTTAGTTCAATAAGATGTAATGTAGAGAATTTAAAGAACATTGTGTTGGGTAATTTATTGGATGCTGGAGAAATAGTTTTAAAGAATGGTCAATACAAGAGTCAAAGTTGTCCTCTATGTTTGCAGCCAAAAGATACTACTGAATTGTTGAAAGAAGTACGCAAAAGAATTGAGAGTGTGCAGAAAATAAAATTAGAACAAGAGAAATTATCACAAAACAAAGAAGATTTTGATGAGTTAATAAGTATTCCTATTGAAAGCCTCAACGTTCTTTTAAGAAACAAAATTCTTTTGCAAGAAGAATACAAGGGGATAAAAACAAAATTGGAGGCCGTTAAGGCTTCTTTGTTGGATTATGTTTCAGAGACTGAGCAGGAAATAACTTTAGATAGGGATTTAAAATCATTAAATGATTTAAAGATTCATGTGACAGAATTAGCCGTGATTGAAGCAGAATGTGAAGTAGTAAGGAAGCCTTTAGAAGTTAAAATGAAAGATAATAAATTCACAGAAGCTCTTGTTAAGATTGAGATGTCAAAGGTTGCGTATGGACAGATTGAAGCATTAAAGAGAGAAATGGTAATAATTGATAAACAAAAATCTTCATTTGAGTCTATATATGCTGAATTTGTAAAGAAACAAAAAGAAGGGCTAGAGGTTTTTATAAATAATTTTTCTGGTTTGATAGATGAATACTATCAGTTTATGAACCCTGGAGAACCTATTAAAGATGTTAAATTAATTACAGTAGAAGACGGAGAAGAATTAGTAGGAGTAAGTATTAGATTTAAGTTTTTTGACAATGAAGTTTCACCACCGCATAAATATTTTAGCGAGTCACATTTAAATTGTTTTGGTATCGCATTTTTCTTAGCATCTGTTAAGGCATTTAATAAAGAGAATAAATTTATCCTTTTGGATGATGTTATTTCTAGTTTTGATACGAATCATAGAAAAAGATTTGCTGATTTACTCATTGAGAAGTTTTCTGATTATCAAATAATTTTACTTACGCATGAGAAACAATGGTTTGAATATGTAAGAACGATTGTAAAGAACAAGAATTGGCTTATCAATACTCTAAAATGGTCTGAAGAAAATGGAGCTTCTATAAATGAGGATGTTCTCAATTTACGTGACAGAATTGAGAGTAATATAGCAAGCGGTACATCTGAGAAATTAGGAAATGATATACGAGAGTATTTGGAGCATATATTAAAAATATTTGCTTATCATTTAGAGGTCAAATTTAAATTTCTTTTTAATGATACAAACGAAGATAGGATGAGTTTTGAATTGCTTTCTGCTTTAAAAGGGCAACTTTTGAAATGTGGTACTGAGTTTGCCGGGAGTCAGTCCCTTTTGGATAGAACATTAAATTCAGTCTTTATAGGTAATAAAGATTCCCATGATGCATCTTTTAACCCTACTATGGGCGATTTGAAAGCATTTTGGAAAGATGTTATAGATATTGAGAATTTATTGTATTGCGGTGAATGTAAACATAATGTTTCATTGAAGTTTTACGATGAAGGCGCTAAAAGAATAAGGTGTAAATGTGGTAAGAAAAATTATCATTGGTTAAAATAGGGAGGAAATAAATGAATAACTACGATATCATTAAACAAGCAATATTAAAAAAGCAACAAATAACAGCGACGTATAATGGACTACATAGAGAGATGTGTCCCCATGTTATTGGTAAGAAGAATGGGAAAGCGCATTGTTTGTTTTATCAGTTTGCTGGGCAAAGTAGCAGTGGCTCAATAGTCCCTAATTCATTAGAAAATTGGCGTTGTATTCCGGTTGATAAATTAAAAGATGTGGTTGCTCGTGAAGGGGAATGGAACACGGCAGGAAATCATTCGACTTCTCAAACATGTGTTGATGATGTGGATGTAGAGGTACAGTTTTAATTTTATAATCCAAAGACTAAGAATCAATATTTAATCTTGCCAGCCAGTGATTCATTCATTGGCTGGTTTT
>Ga0206802_1082_pt1 | contig 24442 bp, 26 predicted proteins | sample Alteio_BWOrgCont_63_FD_152902 | JGI IMG/M metagenome (GOLD analysis project Ga0206802, IMG submission 152902) | Enriched cells from forest soil in Barre Woods Harvard Forest LTER site, Petersham, Massachusetts, United States -... | ecosystem: Environmental > Terrestrial > Soil > Temperate forest >... | reverse complement strand
GTGTCTCAGTGGTTAATCTTCAATAGCATTTCTTTCAACTCTTCCACTCCTTCTGTTGCGGATTTTTCGATGAGGTGTAGATTTGCTTGTTTATTGATGTATGGGATCTTTTTATCAATAACATATTTTGTAACATGGCCACGTAAATAGCTAAGTAAGCCCGCTGCAGGATAAACTTGTAGCGACGTTCCAACCAGAATAAAAATATCAGCAGTTCTTACAATTCTTGAGGCTTCTTCAATTAATTGCACAGGTTCATCAAACCAAACAATATGCGGACGTAATTGTGCTCCATCAGTAGCCTTATCTCCCAATTTGATATCATCTCTTATTTCATAGGTTGTATTTTCATCAGCAATACTGCGCATCTTAAATATCTCTCCGTGTAAATGCAACACTTTTGTTGAGCCGGCTCTTTCATGCAGGTCATCTATATTTTGTGTTATGATCGTTACATCAAAATCCTTTTCTAATTCAGCCAAACCAATATGTGCTTTATTAGGAACAGCCGATGCGACATCTTTACGGCGAATATTGTAAAAATCAAGTACTAATTCCGGGTCTTTGTTCCAGCCTCTTGGTGAAGCCACTTCATATACATTGTAGCCCATCCACAAACCGTCATTATCGCGAAAAGTCTGCAATCCGCTTTCTGCGCTGATTCCAGCACCTGTTAATATTACAATATGTTTTTTCATTAATTAATTATTTTTCTTTTAGGTGTAGAACCCTTTCTAACACTACTATAGGTTACTTATCTGATATATGTGATCGGTTATTTATCAAACCTGAAAAATCTATTGTCATAGAATTGTCGTATTTGTTAATGAAGCCAATTATCACATCAACCATTCAATATCAATTTATGACAAAGAAAACATTCAAAAAAATACTAGCATGGACAGGATCCATTATGCTTTTATTGGTAGTTGTACTATGTGTACACATTTACATAGTAACAAGACCTCAACCCGCAAATCCTTATATAAAAGCGATGGCACGTATAGATATAAAACAGCCGATCGATCAGAATGATGCCAATAAGATAACAACATTTTTATACCAGGAAAAAGGTATAGATCATGTATTATGCAATCCAAAAGGTGGAATTGTGATTTTCAGCTTTTATCCGGCAAAAACTACAGCTAACCAAATAGTGGCTGATTTTAAATCAAGCATGCCATATAAGGGAGATCGTGTACTTCCTACTGAACAACAATTAGCAGGAGGTTGCCCTATGGCGTCTACAACTACGTACAAGTTTTACAGTTTTATCAAACATGTATTCTAAATATCAATCTAATCAAAAAACAAAAACAAAATTTATGAAAAGAATAAAAATTCTATCAGCAATTGCAGTTGTAGGGTTGGCAATAACAGCGTTGTCAATGTCTTCTTGCAAAAAAAGTAGCTCGTCTGCTCCAGTAGTTGTACAGCCTACTTTATATGATTCGTTAGGTGGTACTAAAATGGTGATCGATCCTGCTAATCCTGGTGATTCAATTGAAACGGGCCGTTTAGGTATTCGTGATGTATTAGATAGTACAATATTTGTGATCGCAGGCGATACAAGTATTAATAAATACTTTATGGTTTTAATAGGTGAAGTAAGTGCAACTCCTCCTAATTATACTGGCTATAATGCATTAAGCAAAAACTTAACTGATTTTGTTTGCGTTGCAACCGGAGCTAAAGATTATACTTACACAGGTTTAAGTATGCATAATGCACATAACAATGCAGAAAATCCAAGAATGAATGGAACCGCAGATAATGCAGATTTCACCGAATTCGTAAATGATCTTGTTATTGGTGCAAATAAAAATCACCTTCCTGCAAATTTAATAAACAGTGTTGGTGCTCTTGTTGAAACATTGAGAACGACAGTTGTTCAAAGATAAGATTTGCAAAACTTGTAGTAAAAAAAGACAGTCTATTAATAGATTGTCTTTTTTATTACAGCATTACACAATCTTAGTAAAAGATTATTATTTTATGATGGGCAACCAACGTAAAGAAAGTTGCGTATATATAACTATAGCTCAATAAGATATAAAGTATGAATAGAAGAATAATATTTTTAATGGTGGCATTTGTAATAATATGTTCGGGCATTTGGTTTGGTTCTTACTTATACAATAAGCCACATCAAAGTACAGCCTCAGAAAGCGCTTCTAACTCAATAACTGCAGATGCGCTATACCAACAATATCAACAAAATGAACATGCAGCCGATTCAATGTATTTAGGAAAAGTTGTAGAGGTAAAAGGTATACCTGCTGAAATTGATCATAATGGAGCGACCGATATTTTGGAACTTTCACCGCAAAAAACAGGTGGAGGTATTAATTGTCAAATGTTTCCGCACGATAAAAATGCAACAAGTTCTTATCCGGCTATCGGAAGTAATATTACAATTAAAGGAAAATGTACCGGCTTCTTAATGGATGTAAATCTTGTTGATTGCGGCGTAGAATAAGTTTCAATAAAATAATAACATGAAAAAGACTTTTTTAATTACAGGAATTATTGTTGCTATTGTAATTCTATTTTCAGTGGGTTGTTCTAAACAAAATGTTGAAAGTCTTACCGGGCAATCAAACACATATTGCGGTGATACTGCTAATTCAAAATATGCTGAAGATATTGTACCCATCATGCAATCGATTTGCTATAACTGCCACGGTACCGGCAATACTGCAGGCAGTGGAGGAATAGATCTATCTACTTATACAAATCTTAAAGTCTATGTTGATAATGGAGATCTTATAGGTAATATAACTCATGCTCCTGGCCATGTTCCTATGCCTTACGGATTACCAAAATTACCTGATTGCGAGATCAACAAATTTATTGATTGGGTGAATAATGGAGCACTAAATAACTAATATTTTTAAATATACAACATGAAAAAAATAATTATACTTTTTATCATAATAGCCATTATTACTACTTCTGCTTATTCTCAACTATATACAACAAGAAATGCTTTTATAAATTTTTATTCGAAAGCGCTAGTAGAAGATATTTCGGCAGATAATAACCAAGTATTTTCCATTATTGATGCAAGTAAAAAAAATATTGCATTTAGTTTATTAATGAAAAGCTTCATTTTCCAAAAACAATTAATGCAAGATCACTTTAATGAAAATTATGTAGAGAGTGATAAATACCCCAAAGCAGTTTTTAGCGGCGTTTATACCGGTGATGCTATGTTAGATAAAGACGGTACTTACAAAATAATGGTCAAAGGAAACTTAACATTACACAATGTTACTAAACCTATTGAACTACCTGCAACACTTGAAGTTAAAAATGGTAAGCTTTCTGGTTTTGCGGAATTTAAAATAAAACCGGAAGACTATAACATATCCATACCATCTGTTGTAAGAGATAATATCGCTAAAGAATTAACTGTTACCATAAAAGCCAATTATACTACTCACTAAACTAACCAATATGTCTATTAAAAAAATTATTTGCTTTATCATTTTATTGGTAGGCTTACAACAAGCATACGCACAAGATTCTACACTACTTTCAAAATTGGATGATTCCATGAAAGTAGATGCAAAACCGACCTATATTACCGGTACATTCAAAGCTATTTACATTGTAAATATGCAGACTGTTGAAGGTGAAGGAAAGGGACAATTAAACTTTGAGATACAACACAGGTTTGGAGAAATAAATGGTCCTACTGGTGGCTCGTATAATTTGTATGGTTTGGATAATGCTACATTACGTTTAGGATTTGATTATGGAATTACAGATCGTTTAACTGTTGGTATAGGGAGAAGTTCTTACCTAAAAACATTTGATGGCTATTTAAAGTATAAAGTTTTCAGACAAACAGATGGTAGTGAGAAAATGCCTGTAACAATTAGTGCTGTTGGCTATGCCTCGATCTATACGCAAAAAAGTACGGATGATTCTTTTTTAAATATTGGTTATAGAACATCCTACTCTGCACAATTATTAATTGCCAGAAAATTCAATAAGAATATATCTATACAATTAGCTCCTACTTATCTTCATTACAACTTGGTATCAACACCGCAGGATAAAAATGATGTATTTGCACTTGGTTTAGGTGGACGTTTTAAATTCACCAAACGAATGAGTATTGAGGCTGAATACAATTATTTACCAGCGGGGCAAGTTGTTTCTCAGACAACACATAATTCATTTTCGTTAGGTTGGGGTATTGAAACAGGCGGACATGTTTTTCAATTGGTATTTAGTAATTCACAGAGTATGTCACAAACTCAATACGTAGCGCAATCAATACATGGTGTAGATCAAAGTACTGGTAATTGGGGTGACGGCAATATTTATTTTGGGTTCAATATTTCACGCAATTTTAATATCAATAAGCCTGTGACTAAATCCCCGAACTAGAATAATACAATTATAACAATTAAGCAATTGGACAATATAACAATTGCTTAATTGTTATTTCTCTCCTGCCAGTTCCATCACAATATTCCATTCATCTTCTTTTACCGATTGTACGGATAATCTTCCCAAACGAACAAGATCCATATTAGCTAAGCGTTTATCTGCTTTTACCTGTACTAATGTTACGGGCTTTTTCAGTTTTTTAAAAGGCTTAAAATCAACAACTACCCAAGCTTCATCCTCCGTAGTTGGATCTTGATAAAACTCTTTGGCCACTTTAGCTATTCCTACAATTTCAACTCCTTCATTACTGTGATAAAATAAAACCTCCTCTCCTTTTTTCATTGCTTTCAAATTATTGCGGGCTGCATAATTGCGTACGCCATCCCAAAATGTCTGTTTGTCTTTTACCAACTGATCCCAGCTATATTTAAAAGGTTCCGATTTTATTAGCCAATATGCCATTATAAATTATAGTATTTATGTATGAAGAATTAAAAATTACAGTCCAAATTTATAGCTCCTGTTTAATTAAATAAATAATGTTAATAAGTTGAAAACTTGTTAGATACAAATATTGGTCAATGTTCTACTTTGCACCCAAATAACGATAAGATGAAAAAGATAACTTTACTTACAATCACATTTTTTTTATGTGTTGGTTTCTCTCAGGCTCAGTTTTTCAAAACCATTCTTCCTTCAAATCCATTTGCGGATTCTTTAACGAAAGCTGTGGTGGATTTTAAGTATGATTACAATAATATTGAAGGTCCCATTTTACCGGCTCAAACGCAACCTGACCTTAGGGTTTTTAGATCAAAAGTTAGTTTACCAGGTTCATCGCATTGCGTTATCTACAGGTTTAATTCCAGAGTAGATACTAGTTCTAGTTGGCAAGCCATTATGTATGAAGGGGATGATTATGATGAAGCATTAAAACAATATAAAAGTTTATTCAGACTGGTAAAAAGAACAAACATTAAATGGATAGATAAAAGTTATTTATCTTTTGTAGGCGACCTTGAATTACCTAAAGACAATGTAAACTTTGCTGTAAGTACGCTTCATCTCGAAGCGATGGATGAGCAGTATGCAAAATTTGTTGCACAGATCGAGTTAACCAATGCCGGTGGTGCGTATGAAGTACATTTGAATCTGCAGAATAAAGATAGCGATACGGATCCTACTAATTAAGACAAGTAATAAATTATCATAAAGCTATCTCTACTACTTAAAGTACGGAGATAGCTTTTCTTTTAGTTCAACAGGCATATCACAACGTTTCATATTTTTGGCTTCTATACAATACAGCGTTACGTTTCCTGTATTTAATAGTTCTCCCTGTTCATTAAATATTTCGCTATAGAAAACAATTTTGTGGTTAATTGGTAATTCTTTCAAAAAGGTTTTTACAGTTATCATATCATCATATTTTGCAGGTCGTAAAAAACGACTGCTGATCTCAACAACAGGCATAATAACGCCCATCGCCTCAATATCTTTATAGACACAACCAATCTGGCGAAAAGCTTCTACTCTTCCGATTTCATAAAATTGCGCATAATGTCCGTGATATACTACTCCCATTTGATCTGTCAATGCGTAATGGACACGTATTTTTGTTTCGGTAATGAACATAAAGAGAAAAACTAAACCCCCAACCCCCTGAAGGGGGCTTTGGTGAATTATTATTTAGTGAGTAAATATTTTTGCAACTGTTATATAATCAGCAATCTTTTATCTTAAAAAAAATATTTGTGAGTGTACTACTTTCAGCTTGCTATAATAATTATTATACTGATATGAAAGCCCCCTTCAGGGGGTTGGGGGTTTTACCCACCAATCATACTATCCACACTAACTCTTCCCGGGCCAACAAATAATAAAACAGCAAATGCTGTTAAAAATAAAGCGGCCGGCTGACCATCACCAAATACTGCACCGTGATGCGCCTTAAAAACTGCAACAGCTAATACGATAATGATTGGTATAACAGAAAGCCTGGTGAACAAACCAAGTATAACAAATAAGCCACAAAAGAATTCTGCAAAAATTACTAACGCAAGAGATAAAGTACTCCCTATTCCGAAAAAATTCATGAAAGTATTGTGCTTGTCTCCGAAATGAATCAGTTTATCATAGCCGTGATTCATAATTAAAATGCCAAATACTAATCGTAATAACAATATGGCAAAATTAAATGCGCCTGCAGAGTATTTTGTAGATAAAAGTTTTTTCATTTTACTTTAAATTTTTCTTAACACCAATAAAAATAAATTACATACACAAACATCACTTATCCACTTATTAACAATCGCAGTTGAATGATGTTTTACTGAGTAGCAATATAGTTATTTTTACATCCTGTAGAAAAATAAGTTTGATACTTTCTGATATGAAAAAACAAAATATTATACTCTCTCTGATTGCATTGGTTTTTTCTCTTCCAGCTTTTGCTCAACCAACCGCTGTTATAACTGATCCACAAAAAAATTATAAAGAGGCGAAAGAATTATTTATTAAAAAAGAATATGCGCTCGCCTATCCATTGCTGAAAGAAGTAAAACAAGCATATCCGGAAAATCAGGCTAGCAACAACCGTTATATTTATGAAGATATAAATTACTACTACATTGTTTGTGAATTAAAATTACGATTACCAATTGCCACAGAAGATGCAAAAAAATATATTGATGCGGTAGAGAATGATCCAAGGATCGAATTAATCAGTTATCATTTGGGTAAATATTATTTTATACAAGGATTATATTCTGATGCGATACAATATTATGAAGCCGCGGGTTTTAATAATTTAAGTGAAGAAGAAGTATCAGATGAAAAATTTGAAATGGCTTACTCTTATTTCAACATTAAAAAATTTGCAAAAGCAAAACCGCTATTTGCTGAAATTCAAAGAGAGCACGATAGTAAATATTATATACAAGCCAATTACTATTATGGATTTATATGCTTTTACGATAAAGAATACAGTGAGGCTTTAGCTAGCTTTGCCGTAATAGAAAATCTTGAGCAATATAAAAGCGTGGTTCCATATTATGTTGCAGAGATATTATACTTCCAGGGTAAAAAAGATGAGGCTCAGCATTACACTGAAACAGCATTAAATAGAGGTGGCTTGTATTATGAAAAAGAAATGAAGCAGTTGCTCGGACAAATTTATTTTGAGCAAATGGATTTTAAAAAAGCACTACCCTTATTAGAATATTATGTTGGTAATACTAAAAAAATAACCAAAGAAACACAATACGAATTAAGTTATTGCTACTACAAATTAAAGCAAACCGATAAAGCGATAGAAGGATTTAAACAGTTGAGTAATGAAAAAGATTCATTGGGTCAGAATTCAATGTATTTATTAGCAGATTGTTATTTACGTACCAATCAAAAAGAGAATGCAAGAAATGCTTTTCAATACTGCGCCAATAATAATAGTAATAAAGGACAGCAGGAAGTTTCTGCATTTAATTACGCAAAGCTTTCTTATGAATTAAACTATCAGGATATTGCACTTAGCGGGATAAAAAGCTTCTTAACTAAATATCCGAATTCTCAATATGCTCCTGAAGCAAAAGAAATATTGATAGGTCTATTAGCGAATACTAATAATTTTACGGATGCATTGGCATTATATCAATCGTTTGCTCAGCCTACCGCTTCCATGCAAAAAATATATCCACGCATTTTGTATGGAAAATCTGTTGAATACATCAACGATCAGCAAATAGCACAAGCGGATGAATTGCTTACTAAAATTCTTGACCTACCCGCATCATCAGTAACACCGTATGCTAACTTCTGGAAAGGGGAAATTGCATATAGGTTATTTAATTATGATGAAGCTATCAGGCATTTAACTGCATATTTAGATAGTCGTGCTCCGGCTCAGGGCGAAGCAAACCTTACGACAGTAAAATATAATATCGGTTATAGCTGGTTAAAAAAAGAAAATTATCGTCAGGCACTTCCTTATTTTGAACAAATCGGCAAATCATCTTCGTCAGCTCCGACTCTAGAACAAGATGCTTATGTGCGTTGTGCAGATTGTTATTACATGAATAAAGATTATGCTAAAGCCAACAGCATGTATGAAAATGTATTAACGAATGCTTTACCTGAAAGTGATTATGCTTTATTTCAAAAAGCAATGATCGTGGGAATTAAAAATTCTAATGAAAGAATAAAAACATTTTCTTCTCTTATTCATCAATACCCAAAAAGTAATTTAGTGCCCGATGCCAACATGGGTATTGCTGATGTTTATATGGCGAACGAAAAATTTGATGATGCCCTTCCCTATTTAAATGCAATATTGACGATGAAGGATGCAGGTGATTTGCAACCTAAGGCATATTTAAAGCTTGGATTAATTTATTATAACACAAATAATAATAAAGAAGCGCTTAATGAGTACACACAGCTGATTCAAAATTATCCTCAGTCTGCAGAAGCTGACGAAGCCCTGGAAAATGTAAAAAATATTTATATACAACAAGGCAAACCAAATGATTATATCACCTTGATGAATAAGATCGGTAAAAATATTTCTGATACACAAGCTGATTCTCTTACTTATAATGCAGCTCAATTGCAATATATTAATAACGATTGTTCTGCGGCAATCGAAGGATTCACCAATTACTTATCAAAATATCCCAAAGGTTATTTTGTGCTGGAAACGAATTATTATGCAAGTGAATGTTATTCAAAAAATAAAGATTGGACGAATGCTTTAAAAGGATACGATTATGTAAGTAGTCTTGGAAGCAATAAATATTATGAAAGAGCTACACTAGCTGCATCAAGAATAAATTATTTTGAATTGAAGGATTATGCGGCTGCTAGAAAAAACTTTGAATCATTAAGGTCCAATGCCGTTAATCAGGATAATAAATTAGAAGCGTTACGCGGATTAGTTCGCAGCTACTATCAGTTAAAAGATTATGTTTCCGCGGATACCGCAGCTAAGGAATTATTGATGAAGAAAAGTATTAGTACTGATGATAGATCAATCGCAGATCTTGTATTAGGTAAATCACAAGAAGTAAACAATGATAGCACAAATGCTATTACAGCGTTTAAATCTTGCGCAGCCATTAATAGATCAGCATGGGGCGCAGAAGCACGATATGAAATTGCCAATTGCGAATTCAGTTTAAAGAATTATGCGGCTGCACAAAAAGCGGCGATGGCTGTTATTAAAGAAACGAATTCATACGATTATTGGGTAACTAGCTCATATATTTTGCTGGGAGATATTTTTGAACAAAAGAAGGACTACTTCAATGCTAAAGCAACTTACCAAAGCGTAGTTGATAATTCAACAATTGATGAATTAAAAAATGAGGCACAGCAAAAGCTGAACAAAGCATTAGACGATGAAGCGGAAAATTCTAAAATAATTAATTAAGATGAGTCATAATAAATATTCAATATTCAATATTCGATACTCAATACCAAATATTTTCTGGGTATTGCTGGCAGTATTTTTATTTTCAGGCACATCTTCTTTTGCGCAAAATGATTCTACAAAAAAAGCTGTGATCGATATTACATCAAGTTATAAACCCGTTTTGCGTAATGCCGTAAAAATTAATTTTTCGGCAACCAACTTAAATGCAGATACATCTAAGCTGCCGATGTTATATAATATCCCCTCTCAGAATTTATTTTATACATATCAACCTGTATCATTAAAACCATTGGCATTAGATCATGATAGTGTACTTGATCTAGGTAATAGGAATTATGTGAAACTTGGTTATGGCAATTATTCAACGCCTTATTTAAAAGCCGGATTAAGTTTTGGTGATGCGAAAAAATTATTGGTAAATGTTTATGGCGATTATATCTCTTCACAAGGAGATATAAAAAACCAAAATTATACAGAGGCAAATGAGAAAGCAACTATTAGTTATTTTACGCCTAACAATGAGGTATACGGATCTATCGGTGCATACCAGCATACCTACTATTTATATGGATATGATCATTCGATCTATAACTACTCTGCAAATGATGTGCAGCAAGCATTTCAAAATTATAGTGCTAAAGTAGGATTTAGAAATAAGGATGTAAACGATTGGGGACTTAATTACGATCCAAATGTACAGGTTAGTTATTTTACTAATCAAAATAAATTAACAGAGCAAACCTTAATAGCTAATGTGCCATTTGAAAAAGCACTCAATGATAAATTCGCACTTAAATTATTATTTAATGCTGATATTACTTCTTATTCAACTGTAAATGTTATTCCTACTAATATTAAGTTTGATAACAATATTTATCAGGTAGCTCCCGAAGTGGTTTATACCGGTTCTCTTTTTACATTGCACGTTGGTCTTACCCCGGCATGGAACAATGGAGAAACAAATGTATTACCGAATATTTATGGTGAATTACCTATAAAAGACAAAATGTTTACGGTGCAAGCCGGATTTGTTGGTAAGTATGATAAGAACACCTATCAAAATCTATCAGCTATCAATCCATACCTGGAAGCGTTTACAGCAGAACAAAACACAAAAGAAGTTGAATTGTATGGTGGTGTTAAAGCAAATCTCGATAAACATTTTATCGTAAGTGCTAAAGCCGGGATTGTTACGTTTGACAACCTGCCGTTTTTTATAAACGATACAGCAACCGATGGTAAATCTTTCTTGATTAGTAATGAACGTAATGTACAAGATATGCGCGTTCACGGAGAGGTAAGTTATATCAGTGAAGAAAAATTAACGGTAACCGCAGGTTTTACAACCAATCAATATGCAGGATTTAAAGACAATAAAAAAGCCTGGGGTACGCTGCCTTTTGAATTAAATGCTTCTTTACGTTGGCAGGCATTAAAGGGACTTTTGTTTAAAAGTGACCTGATGGCATTTACAGGAGGCCCCTATCTTGCAAAAGGCAATGTAGCAAAATCTTTAAGCGGTGGTGCTGACCTAAGTGCCGGGGCCGAATTAAGTTTAGCAAAACATATAAGTCTTTGGATTGACATAAACAACATCTTAAACGACAAATATCAACGTTGGAACGGTTACGAAGTGTATGGAATAAATGTTGTGGGAGGTTTGTTAGTAAAGTTCTAATAGCCGTGTAAAATTGTATAGCGCACAATAATATCTTTGGATAACATCGTTAGTCATGGATAAATTAATACAAACATCACTTTTTCAGAATAAAAGCTTTCGGTTACCGGGCATAGGAACCTTATCTGTTATCACTAATTCAGCCGAAACTGATTTTATCAACCTCACTATAAAATCTCCGGTACATACTATCATATTTACGGAAGAACAGGAGGAAGCTAATATTTTCAATAAATTTTCGAGTACAAGTGAATTTGTTACTACAAGTCTAGAAGAAACAGGAACTTTTCATCTGGATGGCGTAGGTACTTTTACAAAGAAAGAAGGCAAAATTCGTTTTCTGGGAGTTGCCTTATCAAGAGAATTTATACAACCGGTTAAAGCCGAAAGAGTAGTAAAAAACATACCACATCATAAAGCTGTTAGTAATAATAAGCCGACCGTTGCACCTATAGCAAAGAGTACTATAGCAACAAGCATCCCTATAGTTGAAGAAAAAATAGGTCAACAACAGTTTAAGAAAAAGAAAAATTATTGGTGGGTATGGGCTATTGGTTTAGGTATTGCAGCTGCTGCTATGATTGTAATTTATTTTGCTCAAAATAATCCATCGCATATACCTTCATTCGGTAACACTAACTCAATTAATGCGGCACCTGCCAATACAGATTTGCATCATGAAATAAAGTAGTGAATTAATTATTCAGTGTTACTTCAAATACTTTTGGCCAACGTTTGCCGGTTATATACATTTTGTTATTTGCACTATCCCATGCTATTCCGTTTAGAACATCGGTTCTTCCTTCAACATACTGGCCGGGAGCATATTGATGAAGTAGATCAGGCAGACTTATTTTTCCTACCACATGTCCATTCGATGCATCTATTTTAATAATGTAATCTGTTTGCCAAACATTCGCATATACAAATCCATCAACATATTCCAATTCATTTATTTGCTCAACAGGGCCAAGATTATCTACAACCTGCAAAGTACTTTTTATTTTAAAATCGTCCGGATTAACAAAATATAAGTTCGAGGATCCATCACTAATAATAAGGTCAGTACCGTTATTGGTCATACCCCACCCTTCATTTGGCCATTGTAATGTTTTGATAGGTTTATCTATATTATTTTCATCATACACATTCACAAAGTGATTTACCCAGGTCAATTGATAGATCTTCCCTTTAAAAGCCTGTATCCCTTCACCAAAAACATTAGCTGAGCCCATCTTATGCTTCTTTTCTACTTTGCCTGTTTTCACATCTTCTATCTGCAATGCAGACGCTTCATAATCCCCAGTACCTTCATATAATTTGCCCTTGTAAAACTGGAGTCCTTCGGTAAAAGCACTTGTATCATGGGGATATATGCCAATTATATTTGCAGTAATATTTTTAGGTACCGGGATCCCTGAAACAGCAGGACTAACAACAGGTTGTTCTGCTGATTGATTGGAAGTTGATGTATTACAACTAATAATTATTATAGCAAGAACTGCCGGTAGATATTTTTTCATTAATAATCAGATAAGTAACAAAAATAATAAAGTGTTATTGGAGTAGCCAGTTTATTTATATAAAACTATATACAAATTGTTAAAATGATGAATGGCAAAACATTTAGTGCTTATTATAATACGAGACCCTATTTTTGTACAATAAAATAAATCAATATGAAAAAGATAACGATTTTCTGCTTTTTGCTAATTGCTTTCTATTTAAATACCAACGCTCAGTTTGGAGGATTACTAAAAAAAGCTCCGGCCAGCTCGTCTTCATCTTCCGGCAATACATCCGGTGGTGGTAACAACAGTGGTCTTGGTGCCAATTTAAGTAGCGATGACATCGTTAGCGGCTTAAAAGAAGCGCTTAAAGTAGCTGCCGATAATACGGGTAAACAATTGTCGCAACAAGATGGATTTTTTGGTAATGCCGCGATAAAAATATTGATGCCGGATGAAGCAAAAAACGTAGAGAAAAAAATGCGTCAATTCGGTATGGGTGGACAGGTTGATAAAACGATCCTATCAATGAACAGAGCTGCTGAAGATGCAACTGCCGGGATAGGAAATATTTTTCTTGATGCGATCAAGCAAATGACGGTGACTGACGGCTTACATATATTGCAAGGAAGTAATACCGCTGCAACAGACTATTTAAAACAAACAACAACTGCAGCATTAACTGAAAAGTTTAAACCTATTATACAAGCTTCATTAGCCAAAGTACATGCAGATCAATATTGGAATGATATGTTTACCAGTTATAACCGTATACCGGGCGTTACTAAAGTAAATCCTGATCTGGTAGCTTATGTTACCGATAAGGCTTTAACAGGTTTGTTTTATAACATGGGATTAGAAGAACAAAAAATACGTAAAGATCCTACTGCACAGGTTAACGGTATCTTACAAAAAGTGTTTGGCGGAAAATAATAATCATTGTAGAAATCATATAATAAAAAATCCTTTCTGTTTAGAAAGGATTTTTTATTTAGAAAGAATCCAAAATCTCTTTCCTATAACGGGTTAACAACATTGTCTTTGACATAAAGCCAATATATATTTCCTTATCGACAATAGGCAATTGATCAACGCCTGTTGTATCAAACTTATCCATAATACTGTTCAGATCTTCTGTTAGTTCAATAACTGCAGGAGGTTTTTCCATCAGTTCCTTAGCATATATTTTTTTATTCTGCTCAGGTTGAAATAATATGGATTTGATATTAACCAATTTAATGATGCCGAGCAACTTCCCTTTTTTATCAACCACGGGAAATGTATTGCGTTTTGATTGTGTTATTATAGTTGAGATAGCAGGTAACTGCTGATTGGCATCTAAACGATCATAATCCATTTCGATCAACTCATTTATCTCCAACCTGTTTAATAAAAATTTGTCTTTATTATGGACATATACATTACGATGAAGCAATAAGTTTTTCATCTCCATAGAAACAGGTTCAAATGCTTTTACTATCATATAACTGGTTGCAGATACGATCATTAAAGGTATCATCAATTCATAACCTCCGGTAATTTCGGCAATTAGAAATATTCCTGTAAGTGGTGCATACACAACACCGCTTAATACGCCAGCCATTGCTACGATGGTATAATTACTATCAGGAATATTATGAACATGGAGTAAATGTAACAAAGCCGAAAACGCAAAACCAAGATAAGCTCCTACAAATAAGGATGGCGCAAAATTACCACCATTACCACCGCCACCAATTGTAAAAGCAGCCGCAAAAACTTTAAAAAACATTACTAATGTAACTCCTATAAATATCATCCACTCATTGGTAAAAACATCTCTGATGATACTCTTTTGAAAAATAAGTTCCGGCCTTATGTTAGCTAAAGAAGAGATACTGCTGTACCCTTCTCCAAATAAAGATGGAAAGAATAAAATTAATACCGCTAACAACAAAGAACCGATAAGTGCCCTTTTATACTTTAATTTTATTGCCAGCAGTTTATGATCCAGGAAGGTAAATACTTTGGCATAGTATAATGAAACGCCTCCTGCCAATAATCCTAAAATAATATAGAAAGGAACATTGTTATAGTTAAAAGGTTGCTCCAGTTTAAAATAGAGTAAGATACCTTCTTTCAAAATTATTTTTGATAGCAATGCACCCGATGCCGCAGCTATAATAAGCGGTATAAAAGCATTGATGCTAACATCAATTAAGAATACTTCCAGCGCAAATAATACACCCGCGATTGGTGCATTAAAAGCTGCGGCAATACCACCGGCTACGCCACATGCTAATAGTAACGTTCTTTCTTTATAAGATAAATAATAAGTGCGTGCAAAGTTGCTTCCTATAGCTGCGCCTGTAGCTACGATTGGTGATTCTAGTCCTGCAGAACCTCCGCTCCCAACTGTAAGTGCACTGGTAATGCCGTGTGAATAGATCTGGCTAAATGGTAATATGCTTGATTTTTTTGCAATGGCATAAATTATCTTATCGTTCCCTTTTAAAAAATTTCCTTTTAATATTTTATTGATGAACCATACCGTAAAAAAAATTCCTATGGAAGGTAAAAGTACATACAGAAAAGTCCAAATGCCTCCTTGGGTTTTTTCATCTATTAACCGGTGAATATGAAAAGCAAATAATTTTAGAATGATCGCAGCTGAACCCGATGACAATCCAACGATCACACATGCAAGTAATAAAAACTGTCTTTCAGAGAATTTTTTTCTAACGCTTACAAGAAAATAGCGTACTTGTTTATGAAGAAATCCAAACATCTGTTTAGTATCAATTTAAAGAAGCGCAAAGTTACTTTATTTTGAAGGAAGAAAGATATTTATAGAGTACACATAACACTTAATAATTATTTGTAAACACATCATAAAGAAGCCTGTAATAATTTTACAGGCTCTTTTCAAACATTAGGGATTACAACTATTTTACATTTTGCTCCATTCTTCTAAACCAAGTACATCCGCCTGACGAGGGAAAACTTTTGTAGTTAATACACGATGCACTTCTTCATCTCCATCAGCGCAGCAATCTGCTAATACGGTTATTTTATAATCCTTGTCAGCTGCTTCACGTACTGTTGATAAAACAACTCCGCTGGTTGCAATTCCTGTAAGTACAATATGCTGAATACCTTTTGCTCTTAAAACAACTTCAAGGTCACTTCCTGTAAATGCACTAACACGACGTTTTACTGTAACAACTTCGCCTTCCTGCGGTTCTACATCTTCATGTATCTGTAGCCATTCGTTCGAGTCTATGTTAGCAAACATGGATTTACTTGCAGAGAAACCTTTATTGTTCATATTTATTTCCGGTGTTCCGGTCCTGAATCCTACCGTTACATAAATAACAGGAATCTTTTTATCACGTGCATGTGCAATTGCTTTTGCTACATTACCGATAAATACTTTTGAGAATTGCGGATACATGGCCAGCATTTTAGCTTGCATATCCATTACTAACAGCGCAGTGTTTTGTTCCATTTTTTTATTTTTTTGAATGATTATATTATTTCTACAATTATTATATCCCGCAAGTTCTTTTATGCCTTATCCTTATTTGCAAAGTTTTTAGCCATCATTAGACTAAGTAAAGCAAAACCAATAAAAAATATGATCAGTGAAAGATAATTGTGCAAGGAAACTTTACCGACCTGAAAAAGTAAACCACCTACTATTAAATTCAGCAACGCCCATAGCACATTTACAACAGGCGATGACAACCCTTTGCCAGGAGGCTTTGCAAACGGCGTAGGAAAGCCATTTCCTGAAACACCATTAACAAAATGAGGAACAAAGTTGGCCAAAAACATACCAGCCCAAAAGCCACTGAAATAATGATACCATTCCATAATAAAAGTTTTAAAGATTAATAATTGTTTATTGTTAGATATTTTGATTAAACTTTTTCCATTGCCAGCTCTTCCGCTTCTTCCAATTGCTCTATATGTCCTTCACTCATTTTATCTTTTTTCAAGAACTTAAAGAATACAATAACAATAATAAGTGCTGCGATACCCTGACAAAGCATAGCATTTGCCGCTCCTATTTTTTGAGATACCGTACCAATAAGCAAACTACCCAATGGTAGCATACCAAAATAAGCCAGCCCTACATAACTCATCATTTTCCCCCGCATAGTAGCATCCGACTCAACTTGTATAATTGTGATACAAATTGTATTCTGAGACATTGAACCAAAACCTGCTACAACTACAAATAACATTGCCACAGGGAAATAACTGATGTGAGAAAAGAGTGCCAGTCCTAATCCTAAACTAATACTACTAAACAACAATATAATTTTAAGGTCCGTTCCTTTTTTTAAAGAAGCTAAAAAGAACGTTCCGCATATAGCTCCCAGCCCCATAAAGCTGTTGATATAACCGAATGTTGCGGCGTTTCCTTTAAAAATATCTTTAGCAAAAATTGGTAAAAGTGTACCATATGGTAATACAAGCAAACCCGATAAAGCAAGTATCAATATAATGCCACCTATTGCAGGAGTCTGTTTTAAATAGTTAAAGCCTTCAGCAAGTTCTGAGATGACTTTCTTTTTAATTACAGGCGGATTGAATGTCGGTAATTTCATTAATAATAAGGAAGTAATTACTGCCATAAAACTTACTGCATTTGAAAGAAAGCAAATACCTGCACCAAATTTTTGTAACACAATACCAGATAATGCGGGCCCGAGTATAAATGCAAGGTTTACCATTGCAGAATTAAGTGCCAACGCATTGGGTAGATCTGCTTTATCATTTATCATTTCATGTACCATCGGTTGTCTTGCAGGCATATCAAAGGCATTGATCACACCAAGTATAATACTTAAAATAAGAATTTCCCATACAGTATAATGACCCGTAAATATTAATGCTGCCAGCAATACAGCTTGTATCATAGCGGCACTTTGAGTAATGAGCAATATCTTGTATCGGCTATACCTATCGGAAACAATACCTCCGAATAAAGAAAGAAGAAAGGATGGAAACTGTTGTGCAAATACGGCTAGTCCCAACATTAAAGCTGAATGCGTCATTGAATAAATAACCCAGCTTACGGCTGTCCGCTGCATCCATGTGCCGATCTGTGAAACTGATTGTCCGCAAAAAAATAAAGCGTAATTGCGGTTTTTGAATGCCCTGAAAGTATGTTTTGTTTTATTTGTCGTCATGAAGTTGTGCTAATAATTCTAGTGCTTGCGCGATCTGTTGTTTTTGCTGTTTATTGTATTTTTTAGAAATTATAGAAGCCAGCCAATCTTCCTTTTGTTTTCTTTTTTGCTCCAGTTGAAGCATCATCTCTTTTGATAAGGATACCAGTGATTTTCTTTTATCAGTTGTAGAAGGTTTCCTGGAAATATGGCCAAGCTCTTCCAGCCGATTTAGTACCTGAGACATGAACTGTGAAGAAATATCCAATTGTACGCAAAGCTCAGACGGAGAAATTTCTTCCTGCAGCAATAGCGCCCTTATTACATTTTCTTCTGCAATAGACAGCTCCCCCCATTTGCCAGCTTGTTTACGAAGGCTCCTGTTTAGTTTTGAAACCAGGTCGCGCAGGTCATATGCGATCTGTTGATCATTTGCTGTTACCATAAGTATCAAATTTACTTTGTAAAGTTACTTTGGTATTTTTAAATAAAAAAATAAACTATACAAATTTTAATTGCAGAGAATAAGTTATTATTTTGGATAAAATTAGAATCATGAGTTTATTATGGCACTATACTTCTGTTGAAAACTATGAGCAGATCTATAAAGATGGATATCTGAAAGCATTTTCAACTGATAGAAGTTATCGCTTAAAGCCTGTAATATGGTTTACAAAAAGCACTGCCTGGGATGAAACATTAATTAAACTGGACAGCAAATCTAAAATTGATGATAAGCTCGTTGGCTATGTAAGAATAGGCGTTGAATCATCAGATACTTTATCTTCCTGGTACATTTATAAAAATGAACACAATATCTCAAGCCTCATTTATCAGAATATAGAAAGAACAGGATTGAATTATGGTGATATCAAAGACTGGTACATAAGCTTTGAAAATATAAAATCGAAGTATTGGAAAGTGGTAGAAAAATTTGATGGTAGAAAGTGGAATAAGGTTATATAGATATTCGGACTTATTTTTTGATTTTAGAAGGGATTAATTAAGGTAACTATACCCATTTACACGCAGGGTTGAAAAGTTTAGATGAAATGCAAAAACCTATAATTTCTTAGGGCTGTTTCTTTGCGCTATTGTTTTTGGCATCCTTTACGGCTGCACTTATTATGTTATGTCCATAAAAGAACCGTTTACAGCAAGTAGATCTTTTATTCCTCAGGATAACAAGTACTTTTTAATTTAAAATCCCCCGCTGGGACTAAGAGTTTTGACGAGATAGAATTATTTTATTGAGCGTCTCTACATCAGTAATATCAGCGTATTTATTCTTTTCCCATAAATGAGCGATTTCTAAAAAACGATAGTATTCCATAAATTTACTTAGCATGAATCCATGCATGCCATCTTGAAAACCTTTTTCGGTGGCAAACCGATGCTTAAACTCTCCTTCAAAGTAATTAATAAAATCTTTCGCCGTTTCAATTTTATTCAGTGTCAAGCCTTCTTCATGATTGGTATAATTAGATATCTTATCTACTAATTGTTGTATGGATCTGAAATTGTAATGTATAATTGCGAGTTCTTCCACCATTGGCAGCATTAAAAAATTATCGGTAAATTCGGGAGCAGAATGTATGCTGTCCTTCCATGTTACCCTACCCTTTAGAAAGAATCTGATTTGATAATCCGGCCACCAACCTGTGTGTTGAATCCACTTGTTGAATTGGATATTCTTTCTTGGTATTTTTACGCAATCATACTTATTTTCTTCACTTATCGAAACCAACATTTTTGCTAAAGTGCTGGAGATTCTCTCGTCAGCATCTAACAATAATATCCAGGAATTGCTGGCTTTACTTAACGCAAAATTTCTGGCAGGTTCAACATATCCACAGTCTTCATATTCGTAAATAGCAGCCCCTAAGGACTGAGCTATTTCAACTGTTTTGTCAGTTGAATACATATCTACTACTATGATTTCATTGACTATTCCTTTGGCAGACAAAATACAGTCCCTGATGAAATTTTCTTCGTTTTTCGTATTAATGATTAAACTTATTCCAGACATTATACATATTTAATTTTGGTAACTATACCCACACACGCAGGTTGATTTTTAAAGTTTGCTATTTAGGTCTTTGTTTTGGCTATCCATTTTATAATGAGACAGAAAGTAGATAGTATCCATATTGCTTGAAATAGGTTCTTTCAAATGAGTTTGCACTATGTCGGTAGCTTCTTTTGCAGTTAGAGATTTGTAATAATACTTAATGTGGCGCAAGTTTAGTAGTTGGATATTTCCTATCATAATAGATATGATACTGCCGAAAACAGATATTATTAATATTAACCACCCTTCACTAATTAATCCTAATACAAACTCAATAATAAATAAGATAAAAGAAATCTTTATAAGTATTGTTTCAATTTTAAATAACGGTTTATATATTTTTTTTAATAAATACTCATCTTGTATTTAGAATAATTTATATATTGGAGTTGTTATTCCAATATATTTTTTTTTAAATATTCATCAAGTACCTCTTGTGTAATATGCAATCTCTTTGCTATTGAAGCTGTGTCGGAACCTGCTTTGATGCTTTTTCTAGATAAAGGTTGAATTTTCTTAAATTATAAAAAACAACTAATTGTTATACATTTCTGTTGTACATTTTTAATTAAATTAAGTTGTATTTAATTGATTATCAATAAAAATACAACTTAATAAAAAGTGGAGCTGCAGGGAGTCGAACCCTGGTCCAAACACATTCGCCGTAAGCCTTCTACATGTTTATTTATGCATTAGTTTTCGAGAATCAGCCGGGACATAACAAACCAACTGAATCCTTAGAAGAATAGTCTTAAGCAATGGTCACATCATTCCATTGCAGCATCCTTTATTTTTTTTGAGTCGGCGGAAGAACTTGCTAAAAGGCAAAGCTGTTCAACGGCCCTAATGGTTACTTAATTTAATTAAGCAGCCATGGCATACGAAGTATTGCCATTTGAAGTTTTCGTATTCAGATTTAAGTGCTAATTACGCAACGCACTACATGCTTATACTTACAAAGAACTATGCTGTCAAAACCGGTCAGCCCCGGGTATTTATTTTATATTGAAGATGTAATATTTAATATTGTTAAGCATTTGAAAATTTTAAGCTGCAAAATATTCAATATTAAATATCACCTATTAAATCTAATGACTCCTTCCCCATCCAAACCAATCATTACCATTCGCATATACCATTAATACCAGTAACAAAACCATGCCAACAACCTGTGCGTATTCTAAGAATTTTTCGCTTGGTTTACGACGCGTTATCATTTCGTATAGCGTAAATAATACGTGGCCTCCATCTAATGCAGGTATTGGTAATAGGTTCATGAATGCTAATGCAATTGATAAGAAACCAGTTAACAACCAAAACGTTTGCCAATCACCCCATTGCGTCGGGAATATGGATCCTATTGCTTTAAATCCTCCAAGTCCTTTGTAGGCACCTGTTTTAGGATTTAATATCAGTTTGAATTGTCCAACATAATCTGTTAATTTGTTTATTGCCATACTTATGCCGGCAGGTATTGCTTCAAAAAAGCCATATTTTTTTGTCTCTACTTTAAATACACCTAAACTATCATACTGCATGGTTGTTAAGGGTGGTATACCTACTTTGCCATCTTCGTTTACACTTGCCTGTAAGTTGAGCGTATCGCTTTTCCTTAGTATCTGTAAATTTACTTTTTGATTTTTCTTTGTACTTAAGGCAGCCTGCATTTCATCAAAGTAAGTTACCGGCACTGAATCTATTGAAATAACCTTATCTAATGTTTGCAACCCATTTTTCTGTCCCATAAAAGAAGTGTCCTTCTGATCGATCTCTCCAACATAGGTTGGTAAACGCTCCATCAACAACATTCCACTTTTGGGTTTATTTTCTACTAATTGTCCTACAAGATCCTGCGGCATTTCAATATCGCTTTGTACTCCCGCTCTGTTTATTGTAACAGTTTTTGCTGATAACAAATTCTTCTGAATATCTTCAAAATACACAATTGGCTTGCCGTTGATCGATACGATATTATCGCCGTTTTGTAATTTCAATTTATACAACAAACTATCTTGTATCCAAATACCATTTTTTACAGATGCATTTGGTGTTTTTTGTGAACCCCAAACAAATAATACCATGGCGTAAATAACAAATGCCAATAACACATTTACAATAATACCTCCTAACATGATGATCAATCTCTGCCAGGCTGGTTTGCTTCTGAACTCATAATCTTTTGGTGGCAATTGCATGGCTTCTTTATCCATGCTTTCATCAATCATTCCTGAAATTTTTACATAGCCGCCTAATGGCAGCCAGCCTATTCCATATTCAGTATCCCCTACTTTCTTTTTTATTAATGAAAACCAGGGATCGAAAAATAAATAGAATTTTTCTACACGGCACTTAAACCACTTGGCTGTTATATAATGTCCGAACTCATGCAGTATCACTAATATGGATAATGATAGAATAAGATAAAAAACCTGCATTGCTACATTGCCTACATTGATCGCTAATAATGTCATGTTCTATACTTCTGTGAAGCCTTATTTAAACTCGTTATTAATATTTTTTATGCTTGTAGTTTGTCGCTGCAAATTGGTATGTCGTACAAGTGTGCGACGCAACGATGCTGCTATATAAACCAAATGTTGGGTGCAAAATTGACAAATTACAATTTCATAACCGACGCCGCAAAATTACGGGCTTCGCCATCGCTTTCAAAATATTCCTCAAGCGTTGGGTTTTTAATAAATGGTAGATTATGGATGGTTTTTTCCACTACGGCGGAGATATCCAAAAAGCCGATATGATTGCGGAGAAAGGCCCACACAGCAATTTCGTTGGCAGCATTTAGTATGCAAGGCATGTTCCCTCCCTTGTACAAAGCATCGATAGCCAGCGCTAAACTTCTGAAAGTTTTAACATCCGGCTCCTCAAAAGTCAAGCTCGAGTACTTGCGAAAATCTAAACGGGGAAAATTATTTTCTATTCTTTTAGGGAAAGACAACGCATATTGTATGGGTAATTTCATATCCGGCAGTCCCATTTGAGCTTTGATGCTGCCATCTTTAAACTGCACCATGCTGTGAATAATACTTTGTGGATGAACAACAACTTGTATTTGATCGGGCTCTAAATTAAATAACCATTTCGCTTCTATCATCTCAAGCCCTTTATTGATAAGGGTTGCAGAGTCGATAGATATTTTAGCTCCCATCGACCAGTTAGGATGCTCCAGCGCATGCACCCTCTTTACGTTCGTTAAAAAGTTGGGTTTTTTACCTAAGAACGGCCCTCCACTTGCAGTGAGAATAACTTTTTCTATCGGGTTTCGCCCCTCGCCTACAAGGCATTGGAATATAGCTGAGTGTTCACTATCAACAGGAATGATTGGAGCACGATTCTCGATTGCCGTTTTCATGATCAGATCACCCGCAACAACCAATGTTTCCTTATTGGCAAGACCAATGGCTTTACCCTTTTCTACTGCTTTTAATGTTGGTTTTAACCCTGCGAAGCCTACAATACCCGCCAGCATCATATCGTAGCTATCAAAATCTGCTACTTCTACTAATGCATCAGCTCCGGCAAAAACTTTTATATCTGTGGAAGAAAGGGCGGCTTTTACTTTTTCGTATCTTCTTTCATCACCTATTACTACTGCATTTGGGTTGAATTCCAGCGCTTGTTTAATTAATAACTCATCATTATTTTGTGCAGTAAGTATATCAACTTCAAATAATTTATCGTTGGCACGAATTACTTCTAAAGCTTGTGTTCCTATTGAACCGGTTGACCCGAAAATCGCTATCTTTTTTTTAGGCGCCTTATCCCTCATTATGAAAAAGACAATAACAATTGTTCTACTCTTTATAAACGTAATGGCATTTGCTCAGAAGAATGAACCTAGTGATTATATCTACTCTTTGCAAAAATTCCAACAAGCATATATTCTTCACCATGATGTGGTAAAAGGGAAAGATACAGCCTACCTTAAATTTTTCCCTATTGATAGCAATTACCATGTTTTTGCTGATTTCACAAAGCTAAAAGACAGTGTTTTTACCATGCAGCTAAGCGAAGCTAAAACGGCTAAATACCTCAAATATGGTAAAGTAACTTTTACGCTTCAAAATAAAACGATCACACTATATCTCTATCAATCGGAAAGATTGATGAAAATGCCCGAGTACAAAAATCATTTATTGATACCGTTCATTGATATGAGTAACGGTTTTACAAGTT
>Ga0206802_1081_pt1 | contig 24473 bp, 19 predicted proteins | sample Alteio_BWOrgCont_63_FD_152902 | JGI IMG/M metagenome (GOLD analysis project Ga0206802, IMG submission 152902) | Enriched cells from forest soil in Barre Woods Harvard Forest LTER site, Petersham, Massachusetts, United States -... | ecosystem: Environmental > Terrestrial > Soil > Temperate forest >... | reverse complement strand
ATCCTCGCCGCCTGGTACAAACGCGCGTTAAGAGAATCATTATTAGCCAAAATCTATGCAAACAAAACCAAGCTCAAAGGTATTGACCAAGATCCCAAGAACAACGAAGCCATCTATCAGCAATACCTCAAAGCCTATAAAAAAGGTGTATTCAATTTTATCAAAGAAGATGTAGATAAATACACGAATGAAACAATCCCCAGGAAATATTTCTCCGGCGGGGCAGGTTTGGGGGTCGATCCCGCACAAATTGATCCTATAACTCATCAACCCAAGCTTCCTTTTATGAACCGCCATTTATCCAATGATAAACAAGCAGCTAGCCAAGCAATGGTTTCCATTAAAAACAGTTCCCTTGATTACGCAGAAACATCAGTAAATCCTGAAAGTTACTCATCAGCTTGGTCTGATAAGCGTTTGTTTGAGCTGGAGGATGGGATCATCGTAAATCCTGATGACCAAAAGGCTATTCGTAGAAATTTATTTGCAATCATTGACGAGTTTATTAATTCCGGATCAATACAAAAAAGTACTGTTCTTTACTCTTTGGTTGACCACTCCTTATGGAGAATTTTTGAATTTCCACAGGCCCGGGAAGTAGCAATTAATTTGACAAGGAGTGTTTTTTGGGCAGATGACAAGAGTGTATTGTTTTTTATGGGAATTTTGGGGCGGTTTGCTAAAGAAGATGAGAGGGTAAGAATATTAATGGATGATATTAAGAATAATAAAGGCCTATTCTACGCACGTGAGGATGGTCGTGAAGTTTCAGTAGCTCGGGATATCCTGCAAGCAGCAGAGCGCAATGTCGCCCCCAATATCGAACAGCCCAAAGCCCCGTCACGAGAAATAGATCTATCAAATTTATATGATGATGACTCTGCAATGACGATAAGTAAGCCTGAAATTGAGAAGATGATAGGCGATTTAAAGCATCGGGTGGAACAGAAAAAGGATGAGATTGATAGATTTATTAAGAAGTTTCCAAAACCCCATAATGTAAAAGAAGCAGATCTGGCGATGCTAAATCAAGTAAAGGATCTGTTTTATGCTCTGCAGGGCCCTTCAGAAGGATTTTTAGGCTATGTTGAGGGATTGCGAGCCGAGAATATCCTTACTACTCAAGAAGAAACAGCTGCCATTGAGTTCATGCGGCAAGTTTCTGTTCAAGGTGAAGATAATGTTTTGATTAAGATGGGAAAGGGGTATACATCAGAGGAACTTCACGAGATTATTGACTGGTTAAAGCGTTTTGTTGAACCGAATGATATCGTCATGAACAATCCCACGAAAGCCAATTTGTTAAAAAGAATGAACACGGATCTTCTTTGGACAGGGGTAGCATGGGTCATAGCGGTAATGATTTTTGGGGGGCACCAGGTTAAAGCTCTCTCACTTGATGGAGTAGCTGTAGTAGGTGCTACAGTAGCATCATTTATTTTTTTACAGAGAGCGGGAAAAGAGTTATTCCAATGGGTATCTGCAGAAAAGAGTAAAAAGATTTCAACAGATGAGATGATGGTATGGTGGGATAATTTTCTGGACGAGGTTATAAGTAAAAGCGATGGAAAGGTTCCAACAACAATTGATGATTTTAAGACGCCTCCTCTTTTATATGATTTACCATCGATTGTGGAAGACTTTCTGAAAAAGATGGGATTCATAGATGATAATGATTTGAGACGTAAGTTTACTGAGCGGTTAATGAGATGGCTTATAGTCAAAAGAGAGATCAATAATACTGAAGAACTTGAAGAGGTGACGCATCAGATGTTTAAGATGTCCCGTTATGGCCAGAAGAATGTCTGGCCTGCTGCTCCAAAAGGGCAAAAGCTTGGGAGAGCGTTAAAAATAATAGATCAAGACGATGCTATGGCGGCGAATTTAAGTGGAACGGGTGACAGGGCCCAATCCAGTTTAGGCGGTATCGACATGAACGCGGCTAATCTACGGATGAATATTAAACGTGATGGCAGGGGCGTGCCTTTGCCGGTCAGTCAGCAGGATTTGGCGCAAATCCATATTGATGGGTTAGTCCCGGTGATCCTTGAAATCAAAGCAGCCAGCCCGTCTTTTATCCTATCGCAATTGTCCATCTCAAGTTCAACCCCCAGTTAATCTACTCTTGTCAAAATCTTTGATTCGTGTTATTCTAAATACGTCAAAAGAAGAAGTATATAGACTAAGGAGCATACTTTATGGAAATCAAAACGATGATTCAGAGCACGCCTAATCCTAACGCGCTCAAGTTTGTTTTAAATGTCCCGGTCAAAAACCAAGGCAAGGTGACGTATAAAAATGCCGGTCAATGCCAGCATAATCCCATGGCCGCGGCCTTGTTTACCATCCCTAATATCACGGAAGTTTACTTTTTTGACAATTATGTCACCGTGACCCAGGATGGCAATGTGGATTGGGACCAGATTGAAGAGCAGATCAAGAAGCTCATTCTGGAATACGCCGCGGACCATAATCCTGATTTTCAAGTGGAAGAAGAAAAAAAGGCGTCAACAGTCGTTTCCGATGATCCTGAAATCGCCAAGATCAACGCGATTCTGGATAGCACCATCCGTCCAGGTCTTCAAATGGACGGCGGGGATTTGCAAATTGTGAGTTATGACGGGATTAATTTGACGGTTAGCTATCAGGGTGCCTGCGGTTCATGCCCCAGTTCCACCATGGGAACGCTCAAGGCTATTGAAGGCATTTTACGCGACCAATATAATCCTGAAATAACGGTGCAGACCGAAGGAAGTCCTATGGAGGAGCATTCACATGGAGAGTCTCACTAAGAAAAAATGCGTCCCTTGCGAGGGCATCGGACGGGCCTATACTTTACAAGAGGCTTCATCGCATCTGGGTGAAATCCCTGGCTGGGTTCTCGCTCAAGACGGTAAAAGCATTGAACGCGAGCTTACATTGAAGAATTTTGTCGCATGCGTTAATTTAATTAATAATATCAAGGACATTGCCGAAGATGAAATGCATCATCCAGATTTGCATTTAACCGGGTATAAGAATTTAAAAGTAGTCCTATATACGCACGCCCTTGGCGGAGTTACCGAAAACGACCTGATCGTAGCCGCCAAGATCAATGAAGTGCTGTCATCCTGAGCGAAGCGAAGGATCTTAATTATGTTTAAAATCAACCGCAAACTAGAATACGCCCTGATCTCGTTAAGGCACATGAGCAGCAAATCACCTGGCCAGCTGACCTCAGCCAAGGAAATTTGTGATATTTACCATACGCCTTTTGATCCGACCTCGCGCGTTTTGCAGATCATGGTCCAACATGAGATCGTCCGCGCGGAGCAGGGCGCTCATGGCGGTTATCAGATCCTCAAAGACTTAGCGAAGATCAACCTTTTTGATTTAACGCAGATCATCGAGGGGCCGATCCAGATCGTTAACTGTTTTCATGGCAATTACTCGCATTGCGATATGACCTCCAGCTGTAATGTCATCTCGCCGATGCTTAATTTAAATGAACGGCTTTCAGAAATGTTTAAGACCATCAACGTGCAAGAGCTGATATCTTCACGCAATCAAGGCGAAAAACAAATCCGTTCCAAACCATTTATGCAGGGAGCCGAGTCAAAAGGATAATATATGTCAGATGCCATCAAACAAAAAGAACTCGAAGACAATAAACTCGCGGGTGCTGGCGAATACCGTTATGGTTTTCATACAGTCATCGACGAGGATAAACCGCCCAAGGGCTTAAGCGAAGACACCGTGCGTCTTATTTCCGCCAAGAAAAAAGAGCCTGAGTGGATGCTTGAGTGGCGCCTGAAAGCTTTTCGTCATTGGCAGAAAATGCATGAGCCCAGCTGGCCTAATTTTGAATACGGGCCCATTGATTATCAGGACATTTATTATTATGCCGCCCCCAAGCAGAAAAATGAAAGCCCTGCAAGCTTAGCCGAAGTTGACGAAGAATTGCTCAAGACCTTTGACCGCCTGGGCATCCCGTTAAGTGAGCAGAAGCGTCTGAGCGGTGTGGCAGTTGACGCGGTTTTTGACAGTGTTTCTGTTGGGACGACGCATCAGGGAGAACTCGCCAAACACGGCATTATTTTTTGTTCCTTTTCCGAGGCTGTTATCAATCATCCTGAGCTGGTCAAAAAATATTTAGGCTCGGTGGTGCCTTACGCGGATAATTTTTACGCGGCTTTAAACTCAGCGGTTTTTTCTGACGGGTCATTTTGCTATATTCCCAAAGGGGTGCGCTGCCCCTTAGAGCTGTCCACCTATTTTCGCATCAATTCCGAAAATACCGGACAGTTTGAGCGTACTTTAATTGTCGCTGAAGACAGCAGCTATGTCAGTTATCTGGAAGGCTGTACTGCTCCCACCAGAGACACCAATCAATTGCACGCGGCTGTCGTTGAGTTGATAGCTTTAGACAATGCCGAGATCAAGTATTCGACGGTGCAAAACTGGTATTCCGGGGACAAAGAAGGCAAGGGTGGTATTTACAATTTTGTCACCAAGCGCGGCAAATGTGCCGGTGTCAATTCCAAAATTTCCTGGACACAGGTCGAAGCAGGAAGCGCCATCACCTGGAAATACCCCAGTGTGATTTTACAGGGAGATAATTCTACGGGTAAATTCTATTCCGTGGCCCTGACCAATAATCATATGACCGCGGACACGGGTACCAAGATGATCCATATCGGGAAAAATACCAAAAGCACCATTGTCTCCAAGGGTATTTCGTCAGATTTCGCGCATAATAGTTATCGTGGGCTTGTCAAGATCATGCCAACGGCGGATGGCGCGCGTAATTTTTCGCAATGCGATTCCATGCTGGTGGGAAATAATTGCTCTGCCAATACTTTTCCCTACATTGAAGTCAAAAACAATACAGCAGTGCTCGAGCATGAGGCGTCTACTTCTAAAATCAACGCCGAGCAGATGTTCTATCTGCGCTCCCGCGGGCTAGATTTGGAAGAATCCATCTCGTTGATCATCAACGGATTCTGCAAGGATGTTTTTAAAGAATTACCTCTGGAATTTTCAGTGGAGGCGGTTAAATTATTGGAGATGAAATTGGAAGGGAGTGTCGGGTAATGTTAGAAATCAAGGATTTACATGCCGGTATCGAAGGCAAAGAAATATTAAAAGGGATCAATTTGAGCGTTGGTGCCGGTGAGGTGCACGCCATCATGGGGCCTAACGGTTCAGGCAAAAGCACCTTATCCAAGGTGATCGCGGGCCATCCGCAATATGAAGTCACCGGTGGTTCCATTGATTATGAAGTCAATTTTAAGAAGATCAATTTAGTGGGCATGGAACCTGACCTGCGCGCCCGTGAAGGCGTATTCTTAGCGTTCCAGTATCCTGTTGAAATCCCAGGTGTGCCAAGTTCCGTGTTTTTACGCGCGGCCTTTAATGCCATTTGCCGTCATCAAGGGGCTGAAGAAATGGACCCTATTGATTTTGATAAATACCTGCGCGGAAAAATGAAATTATTGAGCATGGATGATAAATTCATCGACCGGCCGGTCAATGTGGATTTCTCCGGCGGAGAAAAGAAGCGCAATGAAATTTTGCAGATGGCCGTCTTAAACCCGCGCCTGGCTGTTTTGGATGAAACGGATTCCGGCCTTGATATTGATTCCATGAAAATCGTGGCTGAAGGTGTCAATAAATTACGCAACAAGAACAATGCTGTTATTCTGATCACCCATTATCAGCGCTTGCTTAATTATATCCAGCCTGATTTTGTCCACATCCTGCATGACGGCAAGATCCTCAAGACCCAAGGCAAGGAACTGGCTCTAGAAGTCGAAGCCCGGGGCTACGATTGGCTAATAAAATCATAAATATGGCGTGTCATTGCGAGGAGCCGAAGGCGACGTGGCAATCTTTTTAATCGAATGAGAGAAAAACATGATGACCCAAGAACAACTGCCCTTGAACATCGAAGGGCTGGAACAATACCAGTCTAAATTAGAAAATAACTCCAGCGTTTGGCTAAAAGCTTTTCGTCAGAAAAGCTTCAGTCAATGGGCTGAGATTGATATGCCGACGGTCAAAGAGGAAGAATGGAAATATTCCTCTTTAGCTGATCTGGTCAATCGCCGTTTTCAGTTGGCCACCCGCCATCAATTGATTGAGAGCAAGCAATTTGAAAATTACCGCGACAAGAACGATATCAATATTGTTTTAGTCAACGGTGTTTTGTGGGGTGAATTATCAGATTTAAAGCATTTGCCGCAAGGGCTTACGGTGTCTGCGTTAAATGAGGCCTTGGTGCATAACAATACTGAAATCCAAGACACCATTTCAAAGCTAACTCCCAATGATACTAAAGCGTTTTTGTGGATGAACCAGGCGCTTTTTTTGGATGGGGCATGCATTCAAGTCGCTAAAAATGCCGTTATCGAACCTTTAGTTCACATCATCCATGTCACCAGCGGCATTGCTCCTGACACGATCGTATTTCCCCGCAGTTTTATATCAGTGGGTGAAGCGGCCCAGGTGAATATCATGGAAAGCCATATCTGCTTTGAGCCTGTTCCTTATTTATCAAACGCGGTAACGGATATGCGTATTGCCCAGAATGCCGTAGTTGGCTATTGCAAGTCCCAGGCAGAAAGCCATCAGGCTGTGCATGTCGGTACAACCCGTATATGGCAGGAAAAAGCAAGTTCGCTGGATTCTTTTTCATTTAATCATGGGGGTGCGTTTACCCGTAATAATTTGTCGATCCTGATCAAAGGCGAGGGGACTAATACGATCATGAACGGCCTCTATGGCCTCGACGGCAATCAGCATGTGGATAATCACACCTTGCTGGACATTCAACATCCTAATTGCACCAGCTATCAGCTTTATAAGGGATTGCTGAATGACAAATCGCGGGCTATTTTTAACGGCAAAATTTATGTGCACGCGGTGGCCCAAAAAACCAACGCGTACCAGCTCAATAAACATTTATTGTTAGGCAAGGAAGCCCGTGTGGACACGAAGCCGCAATTGGAAATCTTCGCGGATGACGTCAAATGCACGCATGGTGCGACCATCGGCCAGTTGAGCCAAGAGGAAATTTTTTATTTGCAAAGCCGCTGCATTACCCAAGAGATGGCCATTCAATTATTGTCAAAGGGTTTCATTGACGATATCATCAATACCATCAAGAGTGATTCCATCCGCGGTAAACTAAGCCGACTTTTGCTTAAAAAATTTCCTGAAGTCAAACTCTAGCCAATTATTCCCTCCCCCTGGTGGGGAGGGTCAGGGAGGGGGGATTTTTGTGGCTGTTTTTCTAAACACATATGTCAACTTTCAACGTCCATAAACTCCGTCAGGAATTCCCTAACCTTAATATCCAGGTCCATGGCAAGCCCTTGGTTTATCTGGACAATGCCGCAACCACATTTAAGCCCCGGTGCGTGATTGATGCCATCAGTAATCACTATTCTCATGGCACTTCCAATGTGCATCGTGGCGTGCATTTTTTAAGCGAGCAGGCCACCGCCGCCTTTGAATATTCCCGTCAGGTGGTACGGCAATTCCTTCATGCCCGCCGTGTCGAGGAAATTATTTTTACCAAAGGAGCCACCGATTCTTTAAATTTAATTGCGCAATCTTACGGCAGGCATTTTTTAAAAGCAGGTGATGAGATCATCATTTCCCACATGGAGCATCATTCCAATATTGTGCCCTGGCAGATGCTTTGCCAGCAAATCGGATGCGTGCTCAAAGTGATTCCTATTAATGATCGAGGAGAAATTATTCTTGAGGAATACCGTAAGCTTTTATCAGATAAGACCAAGTTAGTTTCCATGGTGTGGGTATCAAATTCTTTAGGCACAGTTAATCCTGTAAAAAGCGTGATTGAAGCTGCGCACAAACGGAATGCCGTGGTCGTCATCGACGCGGCCCAGGCCGTGACCCATGCGCCGATCAATGTCCAAGAGCTAGACTGCGATTTCCTGGTTTTTTCAGGACATAAGGTTTTTGGGCCTACGGGTGTCGGAGTACTTTTCGGTAAGGAGAAATGGCTTGAAGCTATGCCGCCCTATCAAGGGGGTGGTGACATGATCAAGAGTGTGACCTTTGATAAGACCACCTATAATGTCTTGCCGTATAAATTTGAGGCTGGAACTCCAGCGATCGCCGAGGTCATTGGCCTGCGCTCAGCCCTTGAATTTTTTCAAAACATCGGCTGGGAGGGCATGAAACAGCATAAACAAGAGTTATTAGAGCATGGCACCAAGGTGCTTTTATCCATTGATGGTGTGCGGATCGTTGGCACAGCCCAAGAAAAAACATCCATCATCTCATTTGTCGTTGAGGGGATTCATCCTCATGATTTAGGGACCTTGGTTGACCAGGAAGGTGTGGCCATCCGCACCGGCCATCACTGCACCCAGCCGGTCATGGAGTTTTTCAAAATACCAGCAACGGCCAGAGCGTCATTAGCATTTTACAACACCAAAGAAGAACTTGATGTATTAGTCAAAGCCATTAATAGGGCCAAGGATATTTTTAATGCGTGAGGAACTCTATCAACAAACCATCCTAGAACACAACCGCAACCCTCGCAATTTCAAAAAACTCGAGGGAGCGACCCACGTGGCGGAGGGCTATAATCCTTTGTGCGGGGACCATTTGTGGGTGTACATGAAGGTCAATTCTAGCGGCGTTATTGAAGACGCGGCTTTCGAAGGCTCCGGCTGTGCTATATCCAAGGCCTCAGCCTCGATGATGACAGCTTCTCTGAAAGGTAAAAGCACGGACGAGGCCAAGGTCTTGTTTGAGGAATTTCATCAATTAGTTAAAGGCGATCTTAAGCCTGACGATCAGCCCAATCATCTGGGTAAATTAACCGTTTTTTCCGGCATCTGGCAATACCCCGCACGCGTCAAATGCGCGTCGCTCGGCTGGCACACCATGCACGGAGCACTAGAAAAAGCCAAGACCGTATCAACGGAATAAATCGGAACAAAGTGTCAAAAGGCCCAATTGCTTTGTTTATCGAAAGCTAGTGTCATTGCGAGGAGGGGAAGCCGACGTGGCAATCTTTTAAAAGATTGCTTCGCTCCGCTCGCAATGACACAATTAAGAATATGCCAATCATCGACCAACTTAACAGACCCCTTCACGACTTGCGCATCTCCCTAATCGACCGCTGCAATTTCCGCTGCCCTTATTGCATGCCCTCCGAGAAGTACCACCATGCCTACGAGTTTCTTAATAAGAATCAATGGCTCAATTTTGAAGAAATCGTGCGCTTGGCAAGGATTTTCGTTGGTCTGGGTGTTTCCAAATTGCGATTAACTGGTGGAGAACCTTTATTGAGGCCCGAGCTTGATACGCTTATCCGCCAATTGTCAGCTATCCCCGGCGTCGAGGATTTAGCCTTGACGACCAACGGTTCCATGCTTGTTCAATGGGCAGAGCGCCTGAAAACTGCCGGGCTGCACCGTTTGACAGTAAGTTTGGATACCTTAGACGAATCCATTTTTCACCAGATGAGCGGGGAAAAAGGTTCAGTGAAGGACGTGCTGGAAGGCATTCGTGTGGCCGAGGCAGCTGGATTTGATTCAATAAAAATTAACGCCGTCATACAGCGTGGTGTCAATGACCATACGATCTTGGATTTGGTCAAACATTTTCGCGGCACCTCGCATAGTGTACGCTTTATCGAATACATGGATGTAGGCAATCAAAACCATTGGGAAAAGCCCCAAGTAGTGCCATCCAGTGAGATCATTTCTTTAATAGACGCTGAATTTCCTATAGAACGTATCCAAGGCACGCAAGGCGGGGACACCTCAGAGGTGTATCGTTTTAAAGACGGTAAAAGTGAAGTCGGTTTTATTTCCTCAGTGACCAAAGCTTTTTGCGGTACCTGTAATCGTTTGCGTTTATCCGCCGACGGAAAAATGTACACCTGTCTTTTTGCCACCCACGGCACAGATTTAGGCGCGCATTTAAGAAGTGGTGCCACCGATGAGCTTCTAGCTCACCTGATCCGTGTCATCTGGATGAAACGCGAAGACCGCTACTCCGAAATCCGCTCAGAGGGCCGCCACCATTCCCACCCATCACCCAAAATTGAAATGTACCAAATTGGCGGCTAGGCCAAGAATATGTTATACTTCTCCTAATACAATTTAATTCTTCAGAGTCATTGTCCAAAATGATGAAAAAAGCAATTTCTATTATCATTTTACTGGCATTTATTACTACTTCTATTCAATCGCCTTCCTTTGCCCAGTTTGACCTTCCGGTACCGGGAACAATGGTATCCGTCAGCCCCAGCTTTGAGCCTGCTTTGATTAGAGGTCTAACCGTGCACAAAGACAATTCATTTTTATTCGATTTTATTGTAGATCCAGGACAAAGCCTGTCTGGTGTCTTTGCGAGCCATTCGTCAGGTGTCATTGCGAGCGAAGCGAAGCAATCTCTCAAAGAACAAGCAAACCGCATGATCAAATATTTCTTCGCCGCCTTGACCATCCCTGACAAAGACATTTGGGTCAACTTAAGCCCCTATGAAAAAGACCGCATGATCCCTGCATCCTTGGGAGTAACAGCCATGGGCCGCGATCTATTAGTCCAGGATTACATGCTCAAGCAACTGACAGCTTCTCTTATATACCCGCAGAAAGCCTTGGGCAAAACATTTTGGTCAAAGGTATATGCGAAAGCCAAAGAAATGTACGGCACCACCCAAGTACCGATCAACACCTTTAACAAAGTATGGATAGTCCCCCAAAAAGCCGGCGTCTACGAACACAATCAGACCGCCTATATCGTCAACGCCCATCTAAAAGTGATGTTAGAAGAAGATTATCTGTCACTGAATAAACATAATGGTGTCATTGCGAGGAGCCCGCAGGGCGACGAAGCAATCTCTAATAGAACAGCCAATGATACCCATTCCATCGCCTCCCAAATCGTTAAACAAATCATCCTCCCCGAAATCGAAAAAGAAATCAACGAAGGCAAAAATTTCGCCACCTTGCGCCAGATTTTCTACGCGCAAGTATTAGCCGTCTGGTTCAAACGCAATCTAAAACAAGCCCTGCTCAATCAAGTCTACGCCAACAAAAGCACTGTCAAAGGCATTGATCAGAATGATGCAGCGACCAACGAAGCGATTTACCATCAATACCTGAAAGCATACAAAAAAGGCGTCTTTAACTATATCAAAGAAGATAAGATTCCCTGTTCCTTGGGTTCCAGCTGTGCAGACCAAACTGTACCGCGCAAATATTTCTCCGGCGGTTACGCTGATCTGGCATCATTGGCTATTGTACCTACAGAGCCTAGCGCCGCGGACAAAGCCCAGGCCTCAGATGATGTTGATATTACCATCGTGGCGGCTGACGGTCCGAAAGATCTGCAGGCATCAACAAATCTATGGAGAACTGAGCAATTCGCCGCTGAGGCCCGTGCAAGTCAGAAAGCTCTCGCAAAAGAAAAAAAAGACCGGGAAGCTGCGCAAAAGAGTAATCGGCAAGATACACAATTGATTGCTTTGTTGTTTACGGTGGCGGCATTGGGTACTTTTATAATGCCAGCTATCCATAATCATGCTAAGCCTGCCCATAATGTAGTGGCAGCTGTGCAAAGAAATCATGTCCAACAGCCCGTGCAGAGTGCCCGTTTTTTCCATAAAAGAGAACAATCTCCAAAGGAGCGTGATTATAGTGTTGATAAGAATTTAGCAGATGGGGTAAGGTGGATTACTAAAATTCATTTTGTTTCTGCTTTTAATACTGGCAGTGATCCTCAATATGGTGAAGAAGAAAGACTGGATGAAGTTACCTCTAATCATGGCTCAAAAATAGTTTCTAATGAAGCTGTTATACGTTTCTATACCCCGCCTAAAGGAGGAGATAAACTTACGATCAGGGTGTTTCCAGAATCAGGAATTACAAAATTGGTATTGTCCAGCCCTGTTGATCACTTACAAGCTCGATTATCAGTCGGCCCTGATGGGATTGCTCACTATACATTACCGTCTAAAATTAGTTATAATCAAATTGCCGCCTGGAGAATAAGGGCAGATCGTTCATTTTATGTTCTTGCGAAGCCTGCCATATCAAATGCCATATTTTTAGTTATTAATGAAAATCCCCCAGGTGCTATAACCCATCATCCCACAATAATCCCTGTCAATCCGCCCGCGCATCCTTCTGTTTGGAAATCTAAAATCTCCGACGCGGCGATGTTGAATGGGCTAAAGAAATTTGTCAGGCAATCCTTGCTTACGCTTTTTTTGCTGGGGGTTCTGGCACCTAACGCAATAGCACAGGCGGCTAATCCGCTGGTTTCCTGGATGCAACACAACGTTTTTCCTGAATCTGGTATGCCGAAAAGTTTTGAAGTTCCCACTGATCCAGGAGAAGCAAAAATATTCTGGAGAAAGATTGGAGAAGATACTGTTAAAGGTGTTGAGGAGCGGGTGAACATTAATGATGGCCTAGATATCTATGACGGGGGAGTTTGGCAGACGGTTTTGGCCATGGCTGGTGGTCAGGAAAACTTTAAAGCGGCTGATATTTTAACAGACACTCTTAATTCCGGTCGTTTTGGTGAGTCGGAAATTATTCGCGCGTGGAAGCCTCCCTATGTTTATCAGGGGAAAAAGCTGCCGCCGGGAAATGCGTATTTCTTTCGCATTATCATGCCCAAGTATTTGGAATATGACCCGCGAACATTAAAGGAAGAAATTCACGGGTTTCCCGAGACGGATCGCATCCATAATGTAGAGTGGCTGCCGGTTACAGGTGAAGATGTCTGGGCGTCTATCATTGGTCCTCTACAACTGGCCTATGCCAAAGGCAACGGGACTGTTGATTTGAATGGGCCAGAGGTAAAGCTCGCGCTAAGCACGGTGCCGGCATTAAAAGCACTGACAACACCCATCGGGGCTATTCTTTACGCTCCTCAAGGGGTATCAGATAGAAACCCAGGGGACATTTCAAATGAAAATAATATTTCCGCTCATGCGGCCTTAATGATGCTGTATCAAGTTACAAAAGATGAGCAATATTTAAAGATGGCTCAAGGGATAGAGGACTATTTCAAGAAATATGCTTATGATAGAGAAACCCATACCTTTTATCAGGGCGGAATCTATGCCGATGGGACATTTACGCCGAGCAAGGATCATCTTGCGGTGGATGTCCAGACATGGGGCATTCTCGGTCTTTCCCCGAAAAATATTGATGCATGGTTTGGTGAAGGAGAAGCCTATCAAATCTGGAAAGCTACAAAAGAAAAAGCAGGTTTTTATGATGGTGATCAGCTTATTGGGGTCGGTTATACCGATGGGCATGACATTGATACGGTTGAATGGTCGGAAGGGGCCATTGCCGCAGTTAACGAGCTTGCTCTTTATTATCAGCAATCACATCCCGATTGGTCTGATGAATGTTTAGAGGATTCAATCTCCATGCTCAAGGGGCAGGAAGCATTTAAGCATATTAATAAGGATGGTCGTACAAGTTATCTTTATTCGAATAAACGTTATAAGATTGTTTTTGGTTGGAACGCGAATCCCATTCCAAGTTTAGCGTCCACCGGCTGGGCCTATCTGGTGCAATCTGGAGAAGATCCCTTTAGATTAGGAGGCAAGACCCTTTGGTATACGTTACCTGGTTTTAAAGCCACTGTTGTTGATATTGCCGCCGGAAAGATTAAAGCTCCAACGTTCGCAGACAATGATGAAGCCGCCAATGAAAGAGAAGCGAATCAATGGATCAATGATCCGGGATTTCAGGACAGGGACAATGGGGGAGCAAGTGATGCGTATAACAATCTTCAAGCCATGGGAGAGCGTGCGGTTCCCGCATTGGTCAAAGCCCTTATAAATCCTAAAACCAACATAGAATCGCGCAAGTGGATCATACAACTTTCCAGTGACATTGCAACAAAGGATACAGCCCCCGCGTTTGTCTGGGCTATTGGAGAATTCAATAAAAACGCCTCAACGCCGCAAGAACAATGGATCAGGGATAATCTTACCGGAACCTATTTAGGGAAGTTGAGTGATAAATTTGGAACAGTCGATGCCCAACAACCGTCATATATTAAAGATAAAGCAATGCTTAACGGTGGTATCGATTTAAGTCAGGAGGACGCGGCCTTGCGTGTTGAGAAAGATGCCAACGGTGGGGTGAAGGTCAATGTGGATCCCTCCTTGATCGCGCGTATCGAGCGGGAAGGTATGCCGGAGCTTGATCCTGTGATCATCAATGTGCAGCCTGCGGATATGCGGTCTTTATTCGGAGTTGGGGCTTCGATTGTTGCAGGGAAGGAAGAATTTTAGGTCCGGTAATGAAATAATTTTAATAAAATCACAAGTCATTATTTTCCAGTATGTTACAAGCTATTTAAATTAAGTGTAAAATTTGCTTTTTGTTGTAAATGTGTTATTCTTTCAAAGTTAACGTTTTCCTGTCATTATTCATTTTCGTTGTCATCCCGTTGTCTCTGATTGTCATTCCCGTGAAAGCGGGAATCCAAAGACAACTATAATAAGAACAACACAACAAAAGAGGATATTATGTTTTTACGCCGCTTACTTTGTCTTTGGATCGCCATTAGTTTTGCGTCTACCTTAGTTGTCCCTCCACAAAATATTTTTGCCCAAACAGTTATGGATCTACCTGCTCCAGGAACAATGGTATCCGTCAGCCCCAGCTTTGAGCCGGCCTTGATCAAAGGCCTAACCGTACATAAAGATAATCCATTTTTATTTGATTTTATTGTGGATCCGGGACAGGACGTGTCATTGCGAGGAGCGTCTTTTGCGACGAAGCAATCTCTAAAAGAACAATCCCTGCGCATGATCAAATATTTCTTTGCCGCCTTGACCATCCCTGACAAAGACATTTGGGTCAACTTAAGCCCCTATGAAAAAGACCGCATGATCCCTGCATCCTTGGGCGTGACAGCCATGGGCCGCGATCTATTAGCCCAAGATTACATGCTCAAGCAACTGACCGCTTCTCTTATATACCCGCAAAAGGCTTTGGGGAAAACATTTTGGTCAAAAGTATATGCACAAGCCAAAGCCATGTACGGCACCACCCAAGTACCGGTCAACACCTTTAACAAAGTATGGATAGTCCCCCAAAAAGCCGGCGTCTACGAACGCGGACAAACCGCCTTCATCGTCAGCGGCCATTTAAAAGTAATGCTTGAAGAAGATTATCTTTCACTACAAAAACATTCGGCTATATCATCAAACACAACCCATACCATCAGCTCCCAAATTATCAAACAAATCATCCTCCCCGAAATCGAAAAAGAAATCAACGAAGGTAAGAATTTTTCCACCCTGCGCCAAATCTTCTACGCGCAAGTATTAGCCGTCTGGTTCAAGCGCAATCTAAAACAAGCCCTGCTCAATCAAGTCTACGCCAACAAAAGCACTATCAAAGGCATCGACCAGAATGATGCAGCGACCAACGAAGCGATTTATCATCAATACCTGAGAGCGTACAAGAAAGGTGTGTTTAATTACATCAAAGAAGATATCGATCCAATCACCCAAGAAACCTTACCGCGCAAATATTTTTCTGGCGGATGGGCACAGATGCCGGCTAATGCGATCACTCCCGCAATGATTACTGCCGCGGACATAGCCGCAGTCGAAAAAAAAGATTTTGATTTCGCCGTCTTAGCAGCCACCCCCAACGATGCCGCCAAAATAGACTTTGCGATGGCCCATAAACCACTTCAGAAAGTTATCACTACCACAGCAGCATTGCTGTTAACTGGAACAATAGCTTCTCATATTGCAATGGGACAAACGATAAAAACAACCAATCTTATGTCCGCAGGAACTCTCGGGGGAGGGTATTACGATAGTGGGAATAACTTTACAAAATTCGTACAGAATAAAGGAATAGTTGATTTGGACCTTGTACAACAAGTAACATTCATTGCTTCCGGTAAACCAGGGACAAATTGTTTATTTCGTATCACACCAACAGGCGTAGATCCTGCTAAATCCTTAGTAGGTTTGGATAAAACTCCCTATACTTTTCCAGGGACAGGTGACAATGACGAAGTTGAATCTGTTACGCTTCCAGTCGGAGAATTTCAATTAAGTTCTTCTCAATTAGGAAAGGTTATACAGGAAGTGGTCATCTCCGGAGGTGGTGCTTATAATAATACTCCTGGTATCCAGCCTATCCATTTAAATGATGATCGCCACAGAGAAGTACATCTTTTGGGAATAAATACTGATAGGCCGGTAAATGTTCTTGTATCTAAACCTGCAATGGAGCAAGTGCAATGGACAAGACCGGGTTTGGTGGGAGCGAGTAGGCCGGTCAGCATGTCCACTCAGACTAATCAAGTCTTGCAAAATGTGGGAGTCTTTTTAATCGAGTCAGATTATGAAGGTTTGCTTTTAAGGGTTCCTTTAACAGTAGAGAGCGGCAAAGCGCATATTATCCTTGCAGATGATCAGGGCCAGAAAATCACCCTGGATACGTCAAAATTGGTTAAAGAAGGTAGGATTAAAAATGGCGTATTGACCATCAGTCTTTGGGACCTTCATAATATGTTGCCTGTGGTGCAAAGGCAATATAGTACTTCTACGAGCCCTGATCAGGCAGATTTTAATTTTTGGGCGGTAAAAATAAGTGTTCAAGCTGTTTCCGAAGAAGGCCGTTTGAGTATTGGTCAGGCAAGCATTGTTAAGGGTAATGAGGCGATGACGGCCACCAATCAAGCTTGGTTATTTATGGCGCTAACAGTATCCCTTACTGGCGAACTACTGGTCTCGAATAATAAAATCGATAAGTTAAAGGGGACTGTCCACACGTTAAGTCAGCAAGTTCAGTTGGATAGGCAGAAAATTGATGCATTAACAGTTCAAAACCTCAAGTTAACACAGGTAAATAGTGCTTTAACGCATACAAAGTTTGTATCTCAAAATACTGCTCATGTAGATCACGCGGTTTTAACTAATCCTACACGCGGTGGTATCGACTTAAGCCAACAGGACGCGGCCCTGCACGTCGAAAAAGACCCCAACGGTGGGGTGAAGGTCACTGTGGACCAAGCCCTGATCGCGCGCATCGAGCGTGACGGCATGCCTGAGGTCGATCCTGTGATTATCGATATGCAGCCCGCGGATATAAAGTCATTATTTGGAGTTGGTGCCTCAGTCTTAACACACTGATTACTCCAATAATTTATATCATGCCATCAAATCAATTAGTTCCCGCTGATTATCACATCGTGGTTCCCATTTTCAATGAAGGTGATGATTTAGAGAATATCCTGGAGAAAATAAAGTCTCTGGGGTATTTGCATAAGATCACCTTTGTCAATGATGCTTCAACAGACAATTCAAAAACCATCCTGGAACATTGGCAGGCCCGTGAAGCCATCGAAGCCGTGCATCTTAAAGAAAATAAGAAAAAAGAAGGGGCTATCTGTGAAGTCTTAGAAATGCTCAAAGAGCAAGGAAGGCTTTCTGATAAGATTATTTTATTAGACGAGGATTCGTTCCTTGTCCCTAAAAAAGAGGGCATGGACTTAGAAGAAGTGATTGCCCAGGCATCTGCCTATATGGACCAGGAGAATGTCGCTGGCATGGCTTTTAGGATGGATCCATTGCTTCCTGAGAATCCTAATTTTTTACAAAAATCACAATACGCTGAATATTCCGCCGTCCGGTTCTGGAATAAAATTACAAGCAGGCAAGAACAGCTTTGGGTCATTAACGGTCCGGGAGGGATTTTCCGGGGTGAGCTTCTATTGGCTACCTTACGCGACATGGTGCCTGATTTTGAGACGGGCGATTTGTTGATCACCGTCAAAATGATGAAGGACGGGCATCGCATTGATTATTACACGGACATCAAGGTCCAGACGACTGTTCCCAAAACAGCCAGAGAGTTATTTAAGCAGCGAAGAAGATGGGAGCGGGGAACTACAAAAGTTTTATTTAGTGAGAAAGGTTTTTATTTTAAACAGTTTGTAGACCGCAAGATACTGGCACTTCAGACGGCCATCAATTTATTAGTACCTGTGGGGATTTTTGTCCAGATAGCGAGAATACCTTTTTTAGATATTAAAGGAAGCGTCATAGGTCTTTTTATTAATTATGGGTTCTGGATGACTTTTAATGGCGCTGTCGTTTTATTTGATTCTGATGCCAGAAAAGAAGGGGACCGTCTACGGATCATCAAATGGTTCTTCCTGCAAGGCTTTGCCTATACCGCCATCGCAGTGCCCGCCAGGGTCGCTGGTTTTTATGGCGCGGTCAAATACCTGATATTTAACAGGCCTGCCAAAATATAAATAATTTCTATCGCAGATTACCAAAAACTTTCTTGGTTTGCCTGGGTGTTGTCAAATTTTCCTGCAAAACGCACTTCGCGGACCAATTGCAGGTCGAATTTTCTTTTGACCACATCAATCATTTTTAAATGCAGGTCATAGACGTCCTGGGCTTTTGCATCCGGGCCTTTGATGATGATGTTAGCGTGTTTTTCGAAAATATAAGCGCCGCCGGCTTTTAGATTCTTCCCGCCAGCTTCTTCAAGGAACCAGCCTGACGCTTGACGCTTGCCCGCTTTCGAGGTGGGTTCGACGTTACGAAAGAAAGAACCGGCGCAGGGGTGAGTGGATAGGTTGGGATGTTTCTCGGCGCGTTTTCTAAGTATCTCAGCGCGTTCTTGGGCTAAAGCGATCGGGTCCCCGGGTGTTAAGGCAAAGGTAACGGATACAATGATCTCATTGGTTTCTTTGAGATGAGAATGACGGTAGGTGAAGGCAAAATAGTCAGGCCCCACGGTCTTGGTTTTACCATGATCATCGAGGATCAAAGCAGATTTTAATACATCACCAACCTGTTTGCCCCAGGCGCCGGCATTGCCTACCACGGCACCTCCGACAGTCCCCGGGATGCCTGTTGTATAGTTCAAACCTTCCAAGCCTTCATCTACACAAAAAAGCGCCAAATCATCCAAAATCGTGCTCGCTGAAACGGTGACAGCATTATCATTGCGTTCAATTAATGGTGTTGAAGAAATATAGCGGATGACTGTTGTGTCCAGCCCATGATCAGAAACTACTAAATTAGACCCACCGCCGATCAAAAGAAAGGGTGTGTTTTCTTTTTTTAGTTTTTGGACGGTTTGAATCAGCTCGTCAGGCGTTGTACATTCAATCAACAGGGGGCATGGCCCGCCTAATTGGAAGGTAGTGTATTGAGAAAGCAGGGCATTAGGTTTAGTGTTCATTTTAATTATACTGATGTCACCCCCGAATGTTTTTGTCGTGGGTCTGCTGCCCATGGATCCATGCTTTACTTCCGTTGGAATAAAATTCTTTTTTCCAGATGAGAAGCCGTTTTTTGATTTCCTCGATGATGTAACGGCAGCCTTTAAAAGCTTCGTCCCGGTGAGGCGCCCAGACACCAATCCATACAGCGGTCTCGGAGATTTTTAATTGGCCGATCCTCTGAATGCACACTGCCTCGCTAATAGAAAATTGAGATAAGGCTTCTTTGATTATTTTTTCACCTTCATCAATGACAGATGCATTATCAGCGATATATAAAAGTTCGCTGACAGTACTTCCTTTATGCTCATCAGCCCTGACAATGCCTTCGAAGGTAACGATAGCGCCATTAGCAGGGTTGCTGTATTTATTTTTGGCTTCTACGGGATCAATGGGGCTTGTTTGAAGGATAAACATTTAATAAGTTGCTTTTACTGTCCCGCCTAAGATTTTGCATTGGCAGCCGAGACGATGAGTGCGGTCCATGGCGAGTTCGTTTTCTTCCCTGTTTAATTCATTGATATTTTCAGCGCCTTCGAGGATTTCAATCTGGCAGGTGCCGCACACGCCGGAATTGCAGGAAAAAGGGATACCAGCCGTCTCGCAAGCCTGGGCCATTTGTTCCCCGTCGGGTACATCGTAACTGATATTATCGATAATTAATTTAGCCATATTATTCCTTAAACTGCAACACCGGAAACACAATATTCTTCTCCGGATTACTAAATTCATGAACGATAGCTTCAGGAGCGTAGGCTTGGATCTTATTAATGATTTCATCCACCAAATAGCGGGGGACAGAAGCTCCTGAACTCAAACCGATTTTCTGTTTATTCTGTAAAATAGCGCAATCCAATTCCGCAGCTGTGTCCACAATATAGCTTGTTACACCCAGTTGCTCACCGGTCTCCCGCAGGCGATTGCTGTTAGAAGAGTGGGGCGAGCCGCAAATGATAATGATATCGCAAAACCCGGCTAATTCTTTGACAGCATCCTGCCGGTTTTGGGTGGCGTAACAGATGTCTGAACGCAGGGGGCCGATCAGTTTAGGGAATTTTAATTTTAATTTTTCAATGATGCCATGAGTTTCATCAACGGAAAGGGTCGTTTGTGTGATATAGGCGACTGTTTTGTTAGGATCAATGTTTAAAGTGTCAATATCATCTTCATCTTCGATGATGTGCAGTAAATCAGGATGAACATATCCTGAGGTGCCGATCAATTCTTGATGCCCCACATGGCCGATAAGTATGGTATCTACATTTTGGGTGGAGAATTTAATAGCTTCTTTATGTACTTTAGTCACCAGCGGACAGGTGGCATCTACGAATTTTAATTGACGCTCACGGGCTTCATCAATAAGTTCCGGAGGTATGCCATGTGCGCTAAAAATGATCCTAGAACCATGCGGCACGTCTTTTAAATCCTCGACAAAGATGACCCCGCGGCTTTTCATGTCTTCAACCACCGAGGTATTGTGCACGATGTCATGGTAGACGTACAAAGGGGTGCCATAGGTCTTAAGGGCCAATTCAACAATATCAATGGCAGAGGCCACCCCGGCGCAAAATCCTTGTGTCTTAGCTAGAAATATTTCCATATTATCCATTTTTCTCCCCCTTGATGGGGGAGGTTAGGTGGGGGTGTTATAAAGCAATGATCACCCTCCCCTTGCCCCTCCCATCAAGGGAGGGGAATTAAATTTGCTTTTTTCTATTACATTTCCTATAATACCCGTCAATTATATCATTTTTACTTTAGGTGTAAATTTAAATTATGTCTTCTATCCAGCGTCGAAAAACTCCGAGTGTCCTTATTGGCCCTTTAGCCTTGGGGCAAGATTACCCTATACGTATCCAGTCCATGACAGATACACCCACGGCTGATGTTGAGGCGACCTTGACTCAAACCAGGGAATTGATTGCCGCCGGCTCTGAGCTGGTGCGCTGGACAGTCAATGACCATGACGCGGCAATAGGCGCTGCTGAGGCTATCCGCCGCCTGCGTGCGGAAGGCCTTACAGCTCCTATTATAGGGGATTTCCATTTTAATGGGCATACGCTACTTAGCAAAAATCCTCAAACCGCAAAACTATTAGATAAATACCGTATCAATCCCGGCAATGTAGGAAAAGGCCGTTTGCATGACGATAATTTCGCACAGATTGTTAAAATCGCCGTTGATAATGGCAAGGCCGTGCGCATCGGCGTAAACTGGGGATCATTAGACCAGGAATTATTGACTGAACTAATGGACGCGAATGCCAAATCATCCAGTCCAAAAGATTTTAGCGAAGTCACCCGCAACGCAATGGTGCAAAGCGCCTTGCGCTCGGCGGAATATGCTTTAGAATTAGGCTTGCCGAAAGAAAAATTAGTTTTAAGTGTCAAGATGTCAGGGTTGCAGGACATGGTGGCGGTTTATCAAAAACTCGCCCGCGAATGCGATTTTGCCCTCCATTTAGGATTAACAGAAGCCGGGGCCGATATTAAAGGGGCTGTGTCTTCGGCGGCGGCACTTTCAATTTTATTGCAGCAGGGGATAGGGGATACGATCCGTGTTTCTCTGACGCCTCAACCGAATGTGCCCCGTTCCAAAGAAGTGGACGTCTGCAAAGAACTGCTTCAATCGATGGGATTCCGTTATTTCGCGCCCTCCGTGACCAGCTGTCCCGGTTGCGGGCGAACGAGTTCTAATTACTTTCAATATTTAGCCCAGGATATTAACAGTCACATCAAATTAAAAATGCCGATATGGCAAAAGCAGTATCCGGGCATTGAAGAAATGAAAATCGCCGTCATGGGTTGTGTCGTCAACGGCCCCGGCGAGAGCCGCCACGCGGACATCGGCATCAGCCTGCCCGGCGCCTCAGAAAACCCCATCGCGCCTGTGTACATGGACGGCAAGGAATTCAAAACTTTGAAAGGTGAACATATCAAAGAAGAATTTATCGATATACTCGAAACATATATTAAACAACGTTATAAATAAATATTCCTCCCCCTCGATGGGGGAGGCTAGGTGGGGGTGTTCAATGAACAACGAATCCAAAAAATTCCTACGTGATTTTTTAAGCCAATGCGGTCCTTCAGGTTTTGAAGAGGCCAGCCAAAATGTCTGGGTCAAACGCACCAAAGCATACGCTCAGTCCATCAAGCGGGACGTGCACGGCAATGCCATTGCTGTTTTAAACCCTAAAGCTGAATACAAAGTGATGCTGGCCGGTCATTGCGATGAGATCGGCTTTATCATCAGCCATATCACCACTGAAGGCTTTTTATGCGTGGTGCCGGTGGGTGGTATTGACAATGGTGTTTTGCCGGGGAGCCAAGTAAAAGTTCAAACCGAAAAAGGACTTGTTGATGGAGTTATTGGCAAGAAACCCATCCACCTGATGGAAGAGTGTGACCGTAATAAAAGCGTGCTCATCAAAGATTTGTGGGTGGATATCGGGGCTAAGGACAAGGAAGACGCGCTTAAAGTCGTGGCCTTGGGCGATGCGGTTTCTTTTGCACCTAATTACATTGAACTGCGCAATAATATTTTTTCGTCCAAAGGCTGTGACGATAAAACCGGTGCCTTTGTGGTTTCTGAAGTGATGAAGATTTTAAGCGGCAAGAAATTGCGCCGTGACGTAGGTGTTTATAGTGTGTCCACTGTCCAGGAAGAAGTAGGCTTGCGTGGCGCGCGCACAAGTGCCTATGGCATTAATCCTCAGGTCGGTATTGCCGTGGACGTGGGTTTTGCTTCGGATACTCCTGGTATTGATAAACGCATTGTGGGCGAGGTGGCCTTGGGCAAAGGTCCGGTGTTGCACGCGGGACCCGCGATCAACCGCGCTCTTGGAAAAATGTTCATTGATGTCGCCAAACGCAAGAAAATTCCCTATCAATTTTCATCCCTGGGCCGTCCCGATGGCACAGACACCGGAGCCATGCAATTAAGCCGCGAGGGGGTCGCCACCGCCTTGATCAGCGTGCCTAACCGTTACATGCACACCATGGTAGAAACCTGCTCCCTGGACGACCTGGAATCCTGCGCCCAGCTCATCGCAGAAACCATCTTAGAAATCACCCCCAAAATGGATTTCATCCCGCGTTAAAAAGGGGACACTTTAAAGTGTCCCCTTTTTACATTTTTATGGTATAGTATTTGCATTCCTGTTCCCCACAGGTGTGTTTTAAATCTTTTTTAATTTCCCCAATATTACAAGGGTCTTTTATGCCAAGAACAAGCCGAGTCATTGTTCCGGGAATTCCTCATCACATTATTCAGCGGGGTAATAGGAAACAGGCTGTATTCTTTAATGATAATGATCGGTTGTATTATTTGCGTCTTCTTAAAGAACATTCTTTGATGTACGCTCTTAAGATTTGGGCGTATTGTCTGATGGATAATCATGTGCATTTGATAGCGGTTCCACAGGAACAGGAAAGTTTTCGTGCTATTTCAGAAACAAATCGAAGATATACCTGTATGATTAATATTCGTGAGGGTTGGCAAGGATATTTATGGCAGGGTAGATTCAAAAGTGATCCCATGGATGAACGGCATCTTTTAGCAGCTGTGCGTTACGTGGAACGGAATCCGGTTAGAGCAAATTTAGTCAGAACTTCAGAGCACTACCGTTGGTCAAGCGCCAAATATCATGTGAATGGGGAGAAGAATGATTTGTTGGAGCATTTCTTTCTAATAGATCAGATTAAGGATTGGTCCGTTTATTTATCAGTTGGCGATGAAGAAAAAGACCTTGATTTACTGCGTAGAAAATCTCATAAAATGTATGAAAAGGAAAAGGGGACACTTTAAAGTGTCCCCTTTTGTCAAAGTGTCCCCTTTTGTCCCCTTTTTTCTCTATTTTAGGGTTTTCAGAAAATCAATAATTTCTGTATTGTGGCCTTCGGGTTTGACCTTCTCGAAAACCTTGGCGATTTTGCCGTTCGCATCGATGATAAAGGTACTGCGGGCGACTCCCATGTATTTCTTGCCGTACATGGATTTTTCCACCCATACGCCATAATCCTGGCACATTTTTTTATCTTCGTCGGCCAAAAGGGTAAATGGCAGTTGGAATTTGCTGATGAATTTCCCGTGGGATTTGACGGAGTCTGGGCTAACACCTAAGATTATTGCGTTAAGTTTCTCAATCTCTTTAAAACTGTCCCGCAATCCACAGGCCTCAACCGTACAGC